>Ga0164295_10004439_pt1 | contig 11152 bp, 8 predicted proteins | sample GEODES006metaG_FD_111798 | JGI IMG/M metagenome (GOLD analysis project Ga0164295, IMG submission 111798) | Oligotrophic lake water microbial communities from Sparkling Lake, Wisconsin, USA - GEODES006 metaG | ecosystem: Environmental > Aquatic > Freshwater > Lake | place: USA: Sparkling Lake...
AATTGGAATATCGTGGGTTCTCACTTCAACACCTTTTTCATTATTGTTGGTATTACTCCCTGAATTCATTTGATAAGCCTATCTAAGGGGCTTAAATTGGCTAGAGGTGAGGGATCAGCGGTAGTTTCTGCGCGTTTGAGACGTCGCATAGCCCGGTCTAGTGCGTATCACTGCTTCCGAAGTTGACTGATTTAACCAGCAATTTTGAAGTCAAGAACTTCAAACGAAATTTAACGGAAATCTATGATTTTACTAAAATCTTTTAAAATCTAAGTTTTCGGTCAAAGATTGGTCTAGCTTTTATGCTTATTCAGGATTGTATTCATCTTAGCCAAAAGCCGAATCCTGTGATCCTATTAAAACTTCATGTTCAGTACATAAATCATGTATTAACTTTTGCGTTTGAATAGCCAAACGCCAAAAATTTCAGACTTTTATGTTCGACTCTCTGATTACAATTCAAGTCAGGGGTCAGGGGATCCTGCATTTTACCCTCAACTCCTCATATATCTCGAATTAGAGTCCCACCGATTTAAGGAGAGACATTTCAAATGTGAATGCCACAACCTTAAATTTCTTGCTTTCGCTTACCAATTAGAGTTCCTAAATAAATTGAATATGAGCATGAACTGTTCATGGAGGAAATCTTTTTTAAATCCGAGTCTGAAATCCAACCTTTTCGCCAGGCGATTTCTTCAGGGCAGCTAATTTTCAAACCTTGGCGCTGCTCAATTAAACGAACATAAGTGGCTGCATCATGCATTGAATCTGGAGTCCCAGTATCAAGCCAGGCTGTACCCCTCTTTAAAACTTTTACTTTTAATTTTTTACGCTTTAGATACTCCAAATTGATTGAGGTGATCTCTAACTCTCCTCGAGCGCTAGGCTTAATAGATTTAGCATATTCGACCACGTTTGAATCATAAAAGTAGAGTCCTGGAACGGCCAAGTTGCCCTTTGGTGACTTAGGCTTCTCTTCAATGGAAGTTGGTTCCCCCTCCTGGTCTAGCGTAACAACTCCATATTGTGAAGGATTTGAAACTTCATATCCAAATATCATCGCCCCAGATAATTCAGAGTTAAATTCCAGTTGTCCGCCTAAACCTGAACCATGAAAAATATTGTCCCCAAGTGCAAGAGCTACACTCTCGTTACCTATAAAACTTTCTCCTATCAAGAATGCCTCAGCAATTCCTGCTGGCGACATTTGTTGGGCAAAAGTAAACTTCACACCCCACATCGATCCATCACCTAACAATGTTTGAAATCTTGGCAGATCTAAAGGTGTTGCAATTATCAATATCTCTCTTATCCCTGCAAGCATTAGTGTGCTTATAGGATAATAAATCATAGGCTTATCATAAACAGGCAAAAGTTGCTTGCTAACTGGGTTAGTGATCGGCGCTAATCTTGATCCAGCGCCACCGGCAAGTACAATTCCCTTCACTTTCCCATCATAACACTGAAAAACAAGATAAAGTTTTAGAGTGAAAGCATTAGTAACAGGCGGAGCTGGATTTATTGGTAGTGAGTTTGTACGTCTCCTACTCAGCGGTGAATCAGGATTTGAAAATATCAAGAAACTTACTGTTATTGACTCACTAACCTACTCAGGCAATCTAAATAATCTCTCGAGTGTCAGCCAGGATTCAAGGCTTGCAGTTGAAGTTAAAACCATAAACAATCCTGAAATTTTAAATGAGCTGCTGATTGGTCAAGATTTTGTATTTAATTTTGCAGCTGAGAGTCATGTTGATCGGTCAATAACGGATGCTGATTCATTTATGAACACTAATATTATAGGAGCATATAATGTGTTTAATCAAAGCTTACTTGCTGGAGTTTCTAGAATTATACATATAAGCACTGACGAAGTTTATGGTTCGCTAAACCAAGGCACAGCCTCTGAAAGTTCAAGTCTTGAGCCAAATTCGCCTTATGCAGCATCTAAAGCGGCGTCAGATCTTATTGCGAGATCATTTTTTCAAACTCATAAATTACCAATTATTATTACTAGATGCTCAAACAATTATGGTCCATACCAAAACCCTGAAAAGCTGATTCCCCTTGCAATTACAAATTTACTTTTAGGTAAGAAAGTTCCAATTTATGGAACTGGCGAAAATGTAAGGGAATGGATACATGTGAAAGATCATTGCCGAGCGATTGCTCATGTTGCACTGAATGGAAAGGTAGGCGAGACATACAACGTAGGTGGGCGTAATTCTCTCCAAAATATTACCCTTGTAAAAAAATTACTTGAAATTATGGGGCTAGATTCTTCTTACTTAGAGTATGTGGAAGACCGAAAAGGACATGACTTGCGTTATGCACTCAATGACTCTAAATTGTTAGGTCTTGGATTTAAAGAGTCGATAGACTTTGATGAAGGAATCCGAAAGACTGTTCAGTGGTATGAAGCTAATCAAGAATGGTGGAAAGAACTAAAGTGAGCAAAACCCCATTGAGTTTAGAAATGCAGGCTAGAGCTAAGGGTTTTATTCCTGGCAAGACTCAGTTGCTTTCAAAACGACCTGAGATGTTCGCACCTGGTGTGTGGCCTGGGTATTACAAAAAAGCAAAAGGGCAAGAGGTGTGGGATTTGGATGACAATCGTTATTTTGATTTTAGTATTGCTGGCATCGGAGCAAATATTCTTGGATATGCGGATGACTATGTAGACAATAGGGTAATTGAACGGATTAAAAGCGGATCTAGTTCGTCGCTTAATTGCCCTGAAGAGATTGAACTTGCTGAATTGATGTGTCGTTTACACCCTTGGGGTGAAATGGTTCGGTACTCAAGGTCTGGCGGAGAAGCTGTATCAATCGCCGTTAGAATTGCTCGCGCATTTACGAAGCGAGATAAAGTGGTTTTCTGCGGATACCATGGCTGGCATGATTGGTATTTGTCGGCGAACATTAGCAACGGAGACAATTTAACAACACACCTACTACCAGGCCTATCACCTGTAGGTGTGCCCAAAAACCTTGAAGGCACTTCAATACCTTTTCACTACAATAATATTGATGAGTTGAACGAAATCATGTCAGTGCATACTGGTGAAGTCGCGGCCATTATCATGGAACCAATTGGGAGCTATTCACCAAATGTTGGATTTTTAGAATCTGTGAGAGAGTTGGCAACTAAAAATGGCGCAGTCCTGATTTTTGACGAGATCTCATCTGGATTTAGAATAAATAACGGTGGAGCCCATTTACAACTTGGCGTTAACCCAGACATTGCAGTTTTCTCCAAAGCCATTTCAAACGGTTATCCAATGAGCGTCGTTCTCGGTAAATCCAATATCATGGAAACAGCACAGGATTCATTTATTAGCAGTACATCCTGGTCAGAGGGGGTCGGACCAGTCGCAGCAATTGCTACCATGACTAAGTTTGCCAATACAAATGCCCACGAACACTTAATCAAGATTGGAAACATAGTTTCAGAAGGTTGGAAGAAGGCCTCAATAGATGCCAATCTTGAGGTCAAAATTAGTGGTTTGCCAAGTTTGCTTAAATTCAGTTTTAACCACCCCAAAGATCTAGAGATGAAAACTTATTTCACTCAGGAGATGCTTGATGCAGGATTCTTAGCTTCAGGTCGTTTTTACGCAATGCTGTCTCATTCACTGGAGGCAACAGAACTTTATGTAAATCAGGTTTCAAGAATTTTCCTTACGATTTCAGACCTTCTCAAGACTAATTCGCTCTCCTCTAAACTCAAGGGTGGAGTCGCCCACAATGGATTTCAAAGATTAAACTAGATAATGCAATGAGAAAAGATATTTCGCTATCTCACAAAGGCAAACCAGTCATAATTACTGGGTGCAATGGCCAAATTGGCCGTGAACTTTGTAGACAATATGCAGATGTAGGCGCAAAAGTGATTGGCATAGATGTATCTGAGAAGCAAAGCACAGATCTAAATCTGAATGATTTCGCATACTTTTCTGCAGATATCCGCCAAGCCACGATTATCGAAAAATGCTTCGAGGAAATCAAATTAAGATTTGGTTCTATCGATATTCTAATAAATAATGCAGGTGTCGCCACATTCGATCACTACATAAATCGAAGTGAAGAACAGTTAGATCTTATGATGGATGTAAATTTAAAGGGCACCTTTAACTGTATTAGAGCATTCATTATCCACTCTGCATTAGAGTCTCGCGATCGTTCAATTGTGAATATCGGTTCAATTTATGGAGTGGTAAGTCCAGATTTCAGGATTTATTCCGAAGGTGATAGAAGAAGTCCGGAAATGTATGGAGCAACAAAAGCGGGAGTTATTCAAATGACGAAGTACTTCGCTGTGGATCTTGCTAAAAAAGGTATCAGGGTAAATTCAATTTCTCCAGGCGGGGTATTCAATACCGAATATCCTCAAAATTCAGAGTTTGTCCGAAAGTACGTTGAAAGATGCCCGATAGGTAGGATGGCTTCAGACTCTGAAATAGCTGCTACGTCAATTTTTCTCACATCAGATTTAGCCTCTTATGTAACTGGACATAACTTAGTTGTCGATGGCGGATATTCATCTTTATAGGCTTTTCGCCGCCCACCGTCTAGTATCACTAAATGAGTACTCCACTTCAAGATAAGTGTCCAATCTGCTTAGAAGAAACTTACTCTTACTTTTCTCATAAAGATCGATTCAACCATGAGGTTGAACTTATGAAATGCAAAAATTGTGGTCATGGTAGCTATCGAGATATTTGGTTTCAGTTTCAGTTCGATCAAATTTACGGGGCTGAATATGCAAAAGATTACTTAAACTTGACAGAAACGCACAATCAAAGACGCGAACAATATGTTCTAGATTTGATTCTTTTGAAGGAGTTTTCCCTCAAAAGTTTAAATGTATTAGATGTTGGTTGCTCCTCAGGGGAGTATCTAGATTCAATGCCAGATGTATGGGACAAATCAGGCTATGAGGTCAATTCCAAACTAGTGTCAATCCTCAATGCGACTCGTCCCGGGTACCATATTTACAATAACTTTGGTGACATTGAAGAGCATTTTGATCTTATTACTTTGCGTGGAGTGATTGAACACATCCCAGATCATTCAATTCTAATTGAGTTTATTAATAAGCAACTTAAAGTTGGAGGAACTCTTTATATTTCAGCGACACCAGACTTCAGTTCACCATGTGCGGTGGAGTACAAGAGTAAGTGGGGTCAGATAGTCGCCCATGAACACCTACATCAATTTACTCCAGCATCCCTTCAAATTCTGCTTTCATTTTCTGGGCTTGTAATGAAAGGTTTGTACCATCCTTATATGGGGACGCCATATGAAAATTGGGAGAGTGACTCAAATATTTACATAGCAAACAAAGCAGCCGGCCTACGGGATAGGCTTAATTCAAAAGAAGTTAATCCACAAAATCATCCATTCCCTGGAAACATGATGTCTGTGGTTTTTGAGAAGATTATCTAAACTGAATGTGTTCTTGAGTATTGAATCTTTAAATTAATAAGGTCTTCCTCCGTGTCCACATCAATACAATTTTCTTTGGGAATGATTACAATTTTTGAATTATTCTTGTACCAGTATTTTTCCTTACTCATCCATATTTTTGGATATGCCATGTAAAACATTCCCACATCAAAATAGGTTTTTTCCAAATCTTGCGACTTTTTATCACTGTTCTCAGGGAAAAGTACAGAAACAGTATCATTTTTCAAAGTAAAATTATGTCTTAAAGGATTTACAGGCGTCTCTCCAGCAGAGATAACAAACATGTCTGGTGAATTACTTAAAATTTTCAGAGCGGTAGTGATTTCAAATTCAGTCAATAACAAAGCTAAAGGGTATATACATAGGATTGGACTTTCAGAATTTTGGAGGTTGTTAGATGCAATAAAGTCTCTAACTACTTCTTCGGATGGAGTTATGTCGTCAGAAAGTTTTAAGCTTGTTCTTCCTACTACATTTGCTCCCGCTAGGCGTGCAATTTTGGAAATTTCAGCGTCATCAGTTGAAACCACTATTTTTTCAAAAAAGTCCATATTTTTTAACTTGAGGACCAAAATCGCTAAAGCATTTTGGCCATTAATATCGGATATATTCTTTCGAGGAATTCTCTTACTTCCTCCTCTTGCTGGAATTATCACTATTGGTTTCATTGAAGCCCATTTAGCTTTTCCAATAGTTTCCCCGCAACCTCAGATGAGACAGTAACAACATTTCCATCACCATCGCAAACTCCTAAGACTGCTGTTGGTGCAGTTAAATTCTCTACTAATACATCGCCTTTTTTTCCTACAATCCCGCGAATGACAAATCTAAACTCCCCTACAGTTCGTGTCTTTATCGAGTTTACTAGAAGTTCATATTGAGCAATCAAAGAATCTATTTCGGAAGAGAGTTCATCCCCTACGTCAACTCTCATAACTATATTGTTATTGTTATTAACTTCATCCTTGAAACAGCCTTTCCCAATGTCAACTAAAATTGGAGAAGTTGAATAAGGTATCTGTTTCATAGCATTCACATGTTCTAGCCCAATAAATTTTTTTCTATTTGAGGTGGCAATTAGGACTTCAGCTTGATCGACCGCATCAAGAAGATTTTCAACAGAATACACCTGAGAGATAGTTGTTCTTAACTTTAACTTATTCAGCAAGGTAGCTACCTCATTAGAATGGGCATTGTCCTGGCTATATAAGTAAATTGAATTTCCACGCTCAAGTAATGATAATGCTAATTTCATTCCAATGTTTCCTACGCCTGCGATAGCAATTTTTGCACCAGTTAAATTAGGTGTTAAAACTCTTACTAGGGTATCTGCTGACTTAACGGTTAAATCATTCCCCTTGTAGGTTAGCAAAATTGATGAAGAGATATTTTTTGAAATTGCTTTCTCAATATTTCCGATATCATTTTGACCATAATTCAATTTTGAAACTTTTTTTTCAGAATCAACAAAAAGATAAGCTATTTTACTGTCAACGATTTTGGCCAGCTCAATAGCAGTTTCAACGTTACGGACAATTGCACCCGTGTAAACTATTCGTTTAGATGTGCGAACAGGAGTCAAATAGTAGTCAGTGTCTCGATCATAAGCAGTAAGAGTTCCAATTGTGAATCCAAGACGATCCCTTGGATGTTTTTTGCTAAGGATGTCCATTCTTTCAACTACGTCCTTAAAACTCATAGATCATCCCAAGTAATCGGATAGTCCTCGTTAATATTCTCCTTAACTGAGCGACCAATGACATTTTCATAAAATTCTGGGGCAATCCCACCGTATGGACCTTTGATTATCAAGTCGGCTGCCGTCAATCTGTGTCCTTTTAAAATGTTCCTTCTAGCATGTATGCTCTTTTTAAACTTGTAGGAAGTCTCAATTTCCTGGGCTGTTGTAATCCGATTAGAACTTCCTAGCATTCCAGGAATTTCGGAAATGACATTTACGAGATATTTCATCTCTTGGGGGTTTAGAGAGAAAATATGGTCCGGACCTTCCAGGCTATGATCAAGAGTAAAATGCTTCTCTACGCACGCAGCACCAATACTAACTGCGACTATTGGCACTTCAGGGCCAATGGTGTGGTCAGAAAACCCAACTGGGCGTCCAAAAGCATTTGCTAATGTCAACATCGCCTTCAAATTCAATGAATCTTTATTTGCTGGGTAACTAGAAATGCAGTGAAGAATTATGAATTCCTCTGGCGAATATTTTTCAATTATTGATACAGCCTTTTCAATTTCCCCAAGTGTTGACATTCCGGTTGATAGAATGATTGGTTTCTTTGTTCGAGCAATTTTTTCAATGAGTGGATAGTTATTCACATCCATCGAAGCGATTTTATATGCGGGACAATTCAGGTTTTCCAGTAGATCTAAGCTTTCATCATCAAAGACCGCCGAGAAAACACTCAGTTCTAACTCTCGACCGTACTTAAATATTTCACTCCAGTCACTTTGTGTTAATTCATATTTCTTAAACATTGAAAAGAGATTTTCTTCCGTATCAACTACTTCTTCAAAATAGTTGTTTGACCTGTAAACTTGAGAAATTCGTAGTTCAGATTTATATGTTTGAAACTTTACAAACTTTAATCCCGAATTCTTTGCTTCACGCAATAATTCTTTGGCTAACTCCAAGCTCCCTCCATGATTTAGGCCTATTTCGGCGATTACAAAGGGTTCTGGTGGAAAAAATGATGCTTTATTCAGACTCTTACTCTTAGTATCTCTTGTGGGCAGCCTACGATCCTTTTCCTCCACCATTCGAACAGCTAGATCTCTTCCTTTTGTGTAAAGTATTTGTATATCTGCATAGTGATACTCACCGCCCGTTCCAATGAAATAGACCTGATTAAATTCTTGCAGGCTGGAAAATATGGACTTAAATTCAATTTCCTTACTAGCCGTCATGAGTGGGTATACCGTAGGTAATTTAACGCACATTGTATCGAGCACATTTTCTTTTTGTAGTAGACCATATTTGAATAAACCCTCTAACGTTTGCTTGGTCAGGGCTACTAAATCTAGCTTCTCAGATTCATGTTCATTGAATGCAATTTCTACAACAATTGTGGTTTGGTCAATCGGCCAGCCAAAATTACAGAATTTCTTCTGCTCGCTCAATCGATGGAAAGGAACATCTGGCTGAGCAAAATACAAAAACGCAGCGTCTCCCGGAATAACTTGGCTTTTATTCACGGATACATATATTAATAACGCACCTCTATAAGTCAGTGTATTGCTTACTCCAAGAAGTTCTGAGAAATAATTAAAGGGTAACGTGGAAACAACACGATCTTCTGGTGATATTTTAATTCTATTGACATTGTTAAGTTCAATACCAGATATTAGATTACCTTGTACGTGCAATCCCGAGACACGAGAATTGAACTGAAATGTTCCCCCTAATTTCTTGATATTTTCAGTGATGAACTCAACAATTGCTCCTGATCCGTACCTGCCGACTCCAGCCCATTGGTCCCCATGAAACTCTTGAGTTGATTGGGTAAAATTGATGCGCTTTGGAGCCCAATTTGCAGTCATCTCACTCGTAGGTACCCCCCAAAGTTTTTCTGGGTAAGTCTTAAAAAACATCGAGGTTAAAGTTGGGCCGACCAAAGCAAGGACATACTCTTCAAAATTTTTCGCTCTGATTTGAGATTCTTTACTACAACTCTTTAATTCATTTTTTATCTTTGCTTGGGTTTCAGCATCAAAGTTTTTTAGTGTTTCGTAAGAAAGAGGGTAGTCAATGTATTTTCCGGGCGCTTCGCCCACCACATTTTTTCCCCAGAATTGACCTTTTACCAGCAAATCACCGAACCGCTCCGTCCACTCTTGAGCGAGAGATTGATTCGGCGTATGCCAAATATGGGGCCCGAGATCGTTATGCGCAAACCCACCCCACTTAAAACTTCTTGCTAGGCCTCCCGCCTCAGGACCTTGCTCCACAATTGTTACTTCGGTGATACCTGATTCAAGAAGTTTCTCGGCGGTTGCTAACCCGCTCATACCTGCCCCTAGTACATACACTCTCATGAGATGAGCCTAGCCCATTTTTTAATTGACTTTTTAACTGATGATTACATTGAGATATCTGCTTAAAAAGTGAATGAAACGTATTGAAGCGAGTTTCAATTATTGCACTAACTCTTTTTTGTGGCTTGATCTTGGGCCCACAACAACGGTCTTGGCTGCCGGATTTAACCATCAAGGCATCGCGGTAAACAGTTGCGATATCTAGAAATCTTGGCATAGCGTTCTAACTCTGGAATTAGCTCTACTGGGGTCTTGAAGCTTTTCACAATTTTGAACTTGAGTTTGTCCCTTATTTTAGCCCGGGATCAAGTGAAACTAAGGGGTAACATAAGGCACTTAATAACCTGTAAACTCCCTTTATAAATGGAGACGTCGCATAGCCCGGTCTAGTGCGCCTCACTGCTAATGAGGTTAACCCCTAAAGGGTTTCGGAGGTTCAAATCCTCTCGTCTCCGCCAATAAATAAATGAGTAAAAAAGTATTTAGAAATTGGGGGGAAGTTGCCTACCTTTAAAATTGCAATAGTTGGCGCAGGTCCTGCTGGCTATTTCACCGCCCAAGCATTTCAAAAAGCGCAAACTGAAGAGCTTTCATTTTCTATAGACATGATTGAGCGTCTTCCCACTCCATGGGGATTGGTAAGAAGCGGGGTAGCGCCAGATCATCCAAAGATAAAAACAGTCTCTAAAGTATTTGAAAAGATTGCTAAAGAGCCAAACTTTAGATTATTTGCCAACGTTGAGTTAGGTAAAGATGTATCACTTAAAGATCTGCGAGATCAGTATGACGCAGTGGTTTTAGCAACTGGTGCTTCAAGGGGGCGAAAACTTGGTATCCCAGGTGAGGATTTAACTAACTCACTTTCTGCTGCAGATTTTGTGCCTTGGTATAACTCACATCCAGATTATGTAAATACTGAGGTTGATCTATCAAGTGATACAGCAGTGATAATTGGTGCTGGCAATGTGGCAATGGATGTGGCAAGAATTTTGGCAATTGATCCAACAGAGCTAGATCCAACCGATGTTGCAGATCACGCTCTTATCAAGTTAAAGCAAAGCAATATCCGCACAGTAATTATTTGTGGCAGGCGTGGACCAGAGCATGCTGCCTTCACAGCCCCAGAGCTGCGAGACCTTCCAAAATTAGAAAATACTGATGTTTATATTGATTCCAAACAGATACAAGAAGCTGAATCACGAATTGCAGATCTAAGTGAGATCGAAAAAGATCTAAAGAATAATCTTGAGGCAATGCGATTAATTGCAGACAACTCTAAAAGAGGTGTTGAAAGAAAACTTGAGATTAAGTTTTTAGCAGCCCCAATTGAATTTAAAGGAAATAACAAGATTGAAGAGGTTGTTTTTGCCCAGAATAAAGTTGATAATGGCAAGGTAGCTTCAAGTGGTGAGAAGTTTTCGATTAAATGTGGGTTGGTTATTAGCGCCATTGGATATGACTCAGTTAAGTATCCAGGAATTACAATTGAGAATGGCCGTATAGATAATATTGCAGGCCATGTTGAACATAATCTCTATACAACTGGATGGGCAAAGCGTGGGCCAACTGGAGTTATTGGCACAAATAAAAGTGATTCAACTGATGTGGTGGAATTAATTATTGAAAACCTA
>Ga0164295_10004440_pt1 | contig 11150 bp, 8 predicted proteins | sample GEODES006metaG_FD_111798 | JGI IMG/M metagenome (GOLD analysis project Ga0164295, IMG submission 111798) | Oligotrophic lake water microbial communities from Sparkling Lake, Wisconsin, USA - GEODES006 metaG | ecosystem: Environmental > Aquatic > Freshwater > Lake | place: USA: Sparkling Lake...
CACCCCATTGGGCACGTAGAGCCACGCAGCTCTGAGTGGGGCCTTAGCTGCAGCGGCGGCTTTGGCCGAACCTGCAAAGGTTTCCAAAAAGGGCAGCGACATCATCGTCCCCAGTCCGCGCAGAACTTTGCGACGGCTCATTTGATGAGAAGAAGTGGAAGTTTCGTGGTAGCGATTCATGGGGGGACTAGATATACGACATACGCCTGAACTAACTTTCGCGACAGTAAGATGCACCCAGAGTGCCCTGACAGGCGAAAAAGGTTGAAATTGTGTGTCGGCAACGCCCGATTAACATAATCCCCCCAAATCTACCCCATGAAAAAAATAGTTGCTATCTCCGCCCTATGCTTGTTCACCTGCGCTATGTCTGCCCAAGAAGCGGATGTTGCTGTCATTGAGATGAAGCCCCATGCCTCCAATCCGCTCGGCTATGCCACCACGGATGTGACCGTCAAAGCAGGTCAAAAAGTCAAACTTACGCTGAACAACACTGGCAGCATCGCACCACAGCCGCATAACTTCATTCTCATCAAGCCAGGCAAGGAAATGGCCGTCGGTGCCCAGGCCAACGCCATGATGACGGACCCACAAGCCATGGCCAAAAGCTATGTCCCCGATGCTGCTAAAGACGACATCATCGCCAACACCAAGCTGGTCATGCCAAACAGCAGCGAGACCATCGAGTTCACCGCACCGGCTGAAGCTGGCGACTATCCCTACATGTGCACCTTCCCCGGCCATTGGCTGCTCATGAAAGGTGTCATGCACATCACCAAATAAGGATCTTTTTCTGAAGGCGGACCTCGGTTCGCCTTCTTTTTGCCCACTTGATTCCACCCCACAACCATGAAACCTCTTTTCACCTTCCTTGCCTTTGCCGCCTTAATTTCCAGCCTCAGCGCGGATGAAGGCAAACTCACTGTCGCTGGTTTAAACTTCAGCTACCCGACCACTTGGACCTCGGTACCGCCGACCAGCCCCATGCGTGCCGGCACTCTACAGATCGCCGTAGAAGGTTCGGAAAAGCCTCTGGAGGCAGTCTTCTACTACTTTGGCGCAGGTCAAGGTGGCGACTCCAAAGCCAACGTCGATCGCTGGTTAGGCCAATTTGCCAGCCCACCCGAATCCAAGACAGAAGAACTGGATGCCAATGGCACCAAAGTCACGCTCGTGACTGCGACGGGCACCTACAATGACGGTCCAATGATGGGACCCAAGACACCCAAGGACAACTACACCCTGCTCGGTGCCATCGTCCCTGGCAATGACGCTCCCGTCTTCATCAAGCTGACCGGTCCGAAAGACGCCCTCGCCAAAATCTCCGAGGAATTCAAGTCCCTCATCAAAAGCCCCTTCCCCACGAAGTAAGTTTTTCAATTCCTCCTTCAACCTTCAAAGGCAGATGGCATCCCCATCTGCCTTTTCTTTTGACGATTATCTGGCGGTGATCACCGGTAGTTCATCGCACAAAGCTAGCGCCTTTAACGCCTGGCAGGTCGCGATGTAGGTGATGTAGTGGTAGTTTCCGCGATAGAGCGAATGCATCCACCAGCGGCCGGACACGCGCTGCTCCTGCTTCAGCCATGCAATAGCTTTTTGAATCCGCTCTTCCTTCACGGGCACACTGCTTTGACGCATTAGCACGACAGCAAGTGCGGTCATGTAGGCATCGCTTTCGGGCTTAGCGGCATCGGGGAGGCTGATGATCAGCTTTTGGACCGTTTCGCTGACTTCAAAGTGCCAGTCCTTCAGTGCCGAGAAGTCCCGCGTGCTCCAGCCGCCGTCGGCGTGTTGTTTGGAGGAAAGTAGCTTCAGCGCAGCATCGTGTTTGTCAGCGGAAACCAGCTCGGGCTGGTAATAGGCCAGTTGCAGGCTCAGGACGCGATCCCAGTCATTTTTCGGCTCTGCGGTGAGCAGCCAGGTTTTGAGCTTTTCGACCTTAGTGACCAGTTTTTCGTCCTTGAGGCCCACGAGCCATCCGGGAGCGGCGGTGATGACCCGCACGGCTTGCAATGAAAGCTCATAGTCAGTCGTGATGTGCGGGATTTCGACCTCGCCGTGACTCACAAACCCTCCGTTGGCAGCTTGACGCTCAAACATGTCGCGGATCGAGCGATCCGTGTGCTCGCTCGTTCTGCCGGTGAGATGCTTGTCCCACTCTGCGAGACCGAGTGAACGCCAGACCGCCGTGAAAGCGCCTGGCATGTGCTTGTAACCGCTCTTGGTGGCCGTCACCTTTACCTCTTTGACCTCCTTCGGCACGAAGTCGATGAAGTCCGCCACGATCTCCTCGCTCGGCTTGCCGAGTTGCGCAATTAACGCGGGCCGCTCGCTCAGGTAAGGCCCGGTCGTGTGGCAGTTCACACAGCTCTTTTCGCGAACCCAGCAGGTCGCACCATCTTCGAGATACTTCACCGCTGCTTTGACCGACTCCGCGCCGAATTGCGCCACGCGCGGCTCATCGGCGGTGGGAAGGCTCACCTTGATGTCACCGGACTCGTATTGAAACGCAGGCTTCGGTTTCGGCGCGGGCGTGTTGGCAGCCAAAAGGACCGAAGGGACAAAAAGGACGGCGAGGACATGTTTCATGCGGCAAATAAACGCTCCGCAAAGGCCTCATTTCTCCGCCGCACGCGTAATGAACCTTTCCACCGTGGCGGACCAAGGCAGATTCAAGTTTGGAGGCTGACGGTGAGACACTTCAACGGTTGATCCTCCTTGCGTCAAGGCAGCTTTCACACTCACATGGTGACATGATCGCGAGTTTCATCCTTCGTCTGGCATCGGTGACTGACATCCCGGCGCTGGAAGAGCTCATTCTTGCGTCCGTGTTTGCCTTGCAGGCATCCTATTATTCGCCCGCGCAAATGCAGGCCGCACTGGGGCCCGTTTTTGGTGTGGATGCCCAGCTCATTCACGACGGGACTTACTTTGTCGTCGAACGGGACGGACAAATCGTGGGTTGTGGCGGGTGGAGTCGACGCCGCGCTGTCTTTGGAGGTGACCGCCACCGCGTTGTTGAGGATGACTCGCTTGATCCGTCCCATGAACCTGCACGCATCCGCGCCTTCTTTGTTCGCCCCGGTTGGGAGCGACGCGGCATCGGGAAGATGATTTTGTCAGCGTGCGAGTCCGCGCTGACCGCCGCCGGTTTTCGGCATGTGGTCATGGTGGCGACCCTCGCTGGTGAGCCCCTCTACGCTGCTTGCGGTTACAGCATGGAGGAATGTTATGAGGTGCCGCTGGCGAATGGATTGACCCTGCCCGTGGTGCGTATGGCAAAGGAGTTTTGATCAAAGAGCGATACAACTGATCACGTCGCCGATGCAGAAACGATCTCCGACGAGGCCACGGTTAGCCCGTGCCTCCGCCTCATTCAGCGCGTGTGTATGCCGCCATCGACAAAGAATTGCCCGCACTACTCGAGGTGTTTGAGCAGTAGCTCAGTCCGTCGAATTTCGATCTAAAAGGAAAACAGCGGGTGAGTCTCTCCTTGCCCTCGCGATCGATTTTGAAGTGACGTTGATACGGTTTTGAATTTGACGGCGTTGTAGACTCTCTCATGAAACGCATCGCTCTCTTCTTTCTCACCGCCCTCACTTTGCACGCCGAGCAGCGTGTGGAAGTCTCGCGGGACTTGTGGATTTCTGCTTACTCGAAAGAAGTGGAAGGGAGCAATGGGGGATCACACAAGTTGAAGCTGAAGGGCATTCAGGAGTTCTTCCTGATCGACTTTGATCCGGCGACGCTACGCGGGAAAAAGATCACCAAGGCACAACTGCATGTGCATCTGGCATCGCCGGAGGCACCGCTGCGACGCACGACGGTGTCCACGATCTCGCAGGAGTGGGTGGAAGGCACAGGCAGCAGCTACGCGAAGACACCGGGCGCGAGTTCCTTCGTTTGGGCGAAGACGGGCGAGCTACGCTGGGGCAACAACGAGCCGGACATCACCAGCGTCGTCTGTGGTGAAGGCGGATCGCTCTGGGGCTTTGGTGACGCTTCAGCGCCCGATGCCGAAGGCTGGCAGATCATCCCGATCATACCCGAAGTAGTCCAGGCGCGGCTTGATGGCCGTTCGCATGGCTTTTACGTCATCGACGACATCGGCAGCGAATACACTCGCGATGGCAATGCGGTAAAGTTCACCAATTTCGTGAATCGTTACGTTTCGAGCCGCGAAGACAAACGCATTCACAAGCCCTACTTCACGCTGTGGTTCGAAGATGGCGCCGTGGAAGTCACCAAAATCGTCAATCAGGTCAATGCGATCGCTGCGGCAACTCTGCCGCCTGTTCCAACCACCCCTTCTGAAAAGCCGAATTTGCCTTTGAAAGACGTTTTCGGCCGCGAACTGGCCTCGACGCACATTTTTGCCGCGAAGGGCGAAACGATTGGCTTTTCCGTCACGGGCAAACCGATCGTCAAAGCGCCTGATTTGGGTGTGAAGCTCTATCGTATGCCTAAAGTGGCTGGGTTCACCGATCCGCTGGTTTTGGGTGAAGCAGAGGGTGATGAGACCTTCATTGAACTGAATGTGCCGAAAAAAACGCCCGCTGGTAAACATGGCGGCACGATCACAGTCGATGGCACGGTGATGCCGTTCACGCTCACGGTTTGGAACTTCACGTTGCCGGATCGTTTGTCGTTCTTGCCGCAGATGAACGCCTACGGCCTGCCGGGGCATGCGCGTGACTACTATCGGCTCGCGCATGAGCATCGCGTGGTGCTGAATCAGCTCCCGTATGGCTGGACCGGCAAGGTGGACGAGCCTGCACCGAAGCTCGGCGGCGATGGAAAGTGGGATTGGACGAAATTTGATGCCGAATTCGGCCCGCTGCTTGATGGCAGCGCCTTCGCCGATCTGCCTCGCGGCGCGGTGCCGGTGGACGCCTATTACCTTTTGCTGAACGAGAACTGGCCGATGAAGCACGACGAGCACTTCAAGGGCGGCTACTGGATCGAAAGTGCGTTTGATGACGCCTACTGGACGCAGTTCCGCGCGATGTCGGCAGAGATCGCCAAGCACCTCGAAGCGAAGGGCTGGACCGAGCCGATGTTTGAGTTCTACCTCAACAACAAGGTGTACTTCAAAAAGGACGACTGGCGGAAATGCAGCGCGGCCTGGGTTTTCGATGAGCCCGTGCACACGCAGGACTTCTGGGCCATCCGCCACTACGGGCGCGAATTCTGGAACGCCGTCGCGCCTTACCCGAAGGTGAATCTCACTTATCGCGCCGACATTTCCCGCCCGCAGTGGCAGCGCGAGTTGCTTGATCACTGTGTGAACGTCGAAGTCGTCAGCGGCGTGCTGCGCGACTACTGGCCACGCATTCAGCGTCGCGCCAAGGACTGCGGCAATCTTTACTACATGTATGGCAGCGCGAATGCCATCGGCACGCCGAACATCGCGAACGCCGCGTGGTGCGTCGAGGCTTGGTCGCTCGGTGCGGATGGCGTGGTGCCCTGGAACACCATTGGCAAAGCCGACGCCTGGCAAACGCCCGATGAACTCTCCGTGCTCTACCCGACTGACAACGGCCCCGTTCCCAGCCTGCGTCTGAAGACCTTCCGCGCCGGTCAGCAGCTCGTCGAGTATCTCACGCAATACTGCGCGGTCAGTGGCGAGAGCCGCGAGAGCGTGATGGCTGCCGTGCGTGCTACGCCTGGCCTCAGCGCCACCTTGGTGAAGAAAAATGAGGAAGACGCTGGTAAGTCGCAATTCGGCAAAGACACACAGCCTGCCTTTGAAGCGCTGCGCATGCGTCTCGGCGTCTATCTCGATGCTAAAGCGCCTGCGCCGAAGGAACGCTGGCATGATCCACGACCTGCGCGGCCCGATTTGAAGAAGGCGCGGGAGATTATCCCGTTGGCGATGCCGTGAAATCGTTTTCGTGATGGGAGAAGGAAAATCACACGCTCGCAGCGTTGGTTTGTGACCGCATGAAAATCATTCTTCTTACCTGCTTTGGCCTTCTCCACTCGCTGGCGTTAGCTCAGAACAAGCCTGTCTTCAAAGCAGGTGCTGCCACCAGCAACATCACACCGCCGCTGGGCATGGAGATCGTCGGAAACTTCGCGCCGAGGCCGATTGCGAAGCATGTGCATGATGAGCTGCACGTGCGCTGCCTGGTGCTTGATGATGGCTCCACGAAGCTCGTCTTGGCTGTGGCGGATACGATTTCGCTTGGACGCGATGTCTGGGATGAGGCCAAGAAGAAGCTCGAAGTTGCGACGGGCATCCCGGCGGCAAACATAATGTTCTCCGGCACGCATACCCACTCCAGCGTTTCGGCCATCACGAACAAAGATCCCTCGCTCGACTACCGAAGCTTCATCATCTCACGTGTGGTGGATGGCGTGAAACGCGCGCTCAACAATCTGGAACCTGCTCGCATTGCGTGGGGCACGGGCAAGCTGCCGCAGCATGTCTTTAATCGACGCTGGTTGCTCAAAGACGGCGTCACCAATCCAAATCCCTTTGGTGGACTGGATCGTGCTGTGATGAATCCGAGCAGCCTTTTGCGTGCGCGACTGGCGGGGCCTGCTGGGCCGACCAATCCCGAGGTGTATTGTCTCTCCTTGCAGGCCACGGACGGGCGCCAGATCGCGCTCATGGCCAATTACTGGTTGCACTACGTCGGCGGCGTGGTGCCCGAGCATTTGTCTGCGGATTACTTCGGCGAATTTTGTCGCCGCATCGAAGCAAAGACCGGTGCCCCCTGCGTTGGAATCCTTGCAAATGGCCCCTGCGGCGACGTGAATAATAATGACTACAGCAGCAAAACTCCCGCCGTGAAACGCGAGCCCTATGAGAAGATTAAACTCGTCGCAGGCGATCTAGCGCAGGAAGTGCTGCGTGTCCGCGAGACGCTCAAACATCAGGACTGGGTGACCTTAAAAGCCGCCGCGAGTGATCTGGAACTCGCCGTGCGTCGCCCCACGCCAGAGATGATTGCGTGGGCCGAAGGCGTGCTTGCCAAACCGAAGGACGCCACACCCGCGCATCGCTTGGAGCAACCCTATGCCGAGCGCACTCTAGCCGCACGCGAGGCGAAACCGGACACCGTGCAAGCCATCATTCAGGCCTTCCGCATCGGTGAGCTTGGCATCGTATCGCTTCCCTTCGAGGTTTTCACCGAGATCGGTCTCGACATCAAAGCCCGCAGCCCTTTTAAAGACACATTCACCATCGAACTCGCCAACGGCAGTAACGGCTACCTGCCCACGCCAAAACACCACGACCTCGGAGGCTACGAAACCTGGCTCGGCACCAACCGCGTCGAGCGCGAAGCTTCCGTGAAGATCACGGCGCGGACGCTGGAGATGCTGGAGCGGGTGAAGTAAGCTGTTCGGGCTTATTTCGCAGCGAATTCAAATACGCGTTGTTGGGCGCAGGCTTCACGGGGCGCTCGGGAGTGGCCATCATGGCGCGGACGCGTTGATCGCTGCTGGCGATGAGGTCATGAATGATTTCGGCCTCGGGAAGGTTCTTCCAATACTTCATCGGCATCTCGGATTGCATGGCCTGTACCTTGAGACGCGCGGGATTGAAGATGCTGCGGTAGTAAGTGCGCCAGAGGTCGTCATGGGCATCGGCGGCGGGAGTATCATGTCGGCTCATGCCGGGCATGAAGGTGAGTTTATGTCCGTCCCAGCTGGCACACTCGTCGGGCGTCAAAATGGACCAGTCCATGCTGGCGAAGCGTTTTTCGAAAAACGGCGCGGCAAGCCTTGTGATGCGATACTCAGGCTCAAACCAGGCGACGAACTGCTCGCGACCGTTTGGCTCATTCACGCCCACGAGCCGGAAGCGCACAAAGGCATGCATCTTGTGGATGTCGCGGCTGACGGCCTTCGCCCACATGATGCACTGATGCATGTCGCGATCAGAAGGCATGGTGAGCAGGTGCTTTTCACCACCTAGCGCCAGACGATGCAAAAGCCGATACAGAATGGCAAAACGCCGCTCGTCAGTGTGGGCGCAGACATTGGCGGCGAGACGCAAAAAGTCGGCTGGGACTTTCACGGAGGCGTTTGAAGCGGTTCGATACTCTGCAGGTTGCTCGGCGAGCAGGCTAGCTGTTTGCGAGGCGTACACCCAATCGACGTTCTCCGGTGCCACGCCATGTCGCAGCAATTCGCGAGCCTTGGCACGCCAGGCTTCGAAGGTGGGCTGGATTTGAGCGGTAGTGGTCATAGCTGTCCACTGAGCACCATCGTGGCATCCGCAGGTGTGGTCGGAGGTGGGGCGTTGAAGTTGAGTTCGAGCTGGCGTGGGCCGGGGAGAAACTGCTGGCGGAGGTTGGCGTTTTCGAGTTGAGCGATGTGCGGGCGGTGATCGGCGGCGATGATGAAGGGCATCACTTTTTTGAGGTTCACTCGCATGCGTTGGAGATCGGCAAGCGTGAGGCTGGCCCAGCGTCTTGCCGCAAGGATGCGTGCGACATTCACGGTGCCGAGGCCGGGGATGCGCCACAGCATTTCCTGCGACGCGCGATTGATGTCCATGGGGAAGTCGGCGCGATTGCGTAAGGCCCAGGCGAGCTTTGGATCGAGGTCGAGATCAAGGTTCGGGTCTTCCTTGGGCAAGAGCTCGCCGACATCGAAGCCGTAGAAGCGTAGCAGCCAGTCGGCCTGATACAATCGGTGCTCGCGCACGAGCGGCGGAGGCTTGATGGGCAGCAGCACACTGGGCTCTGGGATCGGGCTGAAACCGCTGTAGTAAACACGGCGCAGACGGCAGTCGCGATACAGTTCATCGGCGCGATGCAGCACAAGCGCGTCGCTGCTGTCGTCTGCGCCGACAATCATCTGCGTGCTTTGGCTCGTGGCAAAGGCGGGCGCTTTGGCTCGTGGGCGATTCACGATCTGTCGTGCGGTTTTCTTTGCCTCAAGGTTTTCGTCGATGCGCTGGCGGATGCCGTGCATGGCCTGCATCGTGTTCGTGAGGTTTTTTTCTGGCGCGAGGCGGTCAAGGCTTTGCTGAGAGGGCAGCTCAATGTTGATGCTGATGCGGTCGGCATAGCGTCCGGCTTTGTCGATGAGCGCTTGCGAGGCCTCGGGGATGGTTTTGAGATGAATGTAACCGCGGAAGTGGTGAACCTCGCGCAGCTGTCGCGCGACCTCGATGACCTGCTCCATGGTGAAGTCCGCGCTGCGCACGATGCCGCTGCTGAGGAAGAGTCCCTCGATGTAGTTGCGCTTGTAGAAGTCGAGCGTGAGCTGCACGACCTCCTCTGGTGTGAAACGTGCCCGCTGCACATTGCTGGAGCGGCGGTTGATGCAGTAATGGCAATCGTAGAGGCAGGCGTTCGTTAAGAGCACCTTCAGGAGCGACACGCAGCGCCCGTCCGGAGTGTAGCTGTGGCAAATGCCCATGCCGCCGGTAGAGCCAATGCCTTTGCCATCGCGCGAGTCCTTCCGCGCAGCGCCCGAGCTGGCGCAGGACGCGTCATACTTTGCCGCGTCGGCCAGGATTTCGAGTTTGCGTGTAAGTTCCATGAGTTCGGGTGAACAGTAATCGAAATACGCCGCCAGTCATTAGCGGAGAACTAAAATTTTAAAAGACCGATGTGCTCAAAATCCCATGAGTGGTTCAAGGCAGCAAGGCATCCCTTTAGATCGCGTATCTCTCTCATGCGTTTTCTCCTGATCTTTTTGTGTCTCGTCATTCAGTCGTCACTGCTGGCGAAAGAACTTCCCAAGCTCGACTTTGGCAGCGTGCGTGAGGAGCACCTCATGATCCCCATGCGTGATGGCAAGCGCCTCTCGGCCTATGTGTTCTTTCCTCAGGGCAAAGGCAAGTGGCCGGCGATTTTTGAGCAGCGCTACGCGGATATTTCCAGTGCAGGGTCACGCAAAGCGGCGGCTAAATTTGCCGAGGGAGGCTTCGTCATCGCGCTGGTCAACTACCGCGGCACGCATCTGAGTGAGGGCGTGTATCGCGGCTATCGCGGCTTGCAATGGGGTGAGCTGCGCGATGGTTACGATGTGTGCGAGTGGCTCGCCGCTCAGCCTTGGTGCACGGGCAAGATCGGCACGTATGGCGGATCACAGGCCGGCTATGCGCAAAATTATCTCGCGGTGACCCAGCCACCCCACTTGGTCGCCCAATACATGACCGACACGGGCTTGAGCCTGTATCATGAAGGATATCGCATCGGCGGCGTGACGAAGCCGCAGCGCTTTATCAAAGGCGGCGCGGTGGCGCGTGACATCAAGGACAACGAAGCGATGCTGCGGGAGTGGGATCAGCATCCTGATTATGACGACTTCTGGAGGAACGAAGATGCGTCACTTCACTTCGACAAAATGAACTACCCCTGCTTCACCATCGGCAGCTGGTTTGATTTCATGTGCCAGGGCAGCGTGGCGAGCTTCATCGGTCGCAACGAGAAGGGCGGCCCCAATTCACGCGGCCAGCAACAACTCATCATCGGTCCTTGGCTGCACGGCGGCTATCCGAAGTCGAACAAGATCGGCGAACTCGTATTCCCGGAGAATGCCTTCTTCGATGTGTATGCGCACATGACGAATTGGTTCAACCACTACCTCAAAGGCGAGGACAACGGCATCGAGAAAGACACGCCCGTGAAATACTACGTCATGGGTGCCTGCGGTGAAGCCGGGGCTCCTGGCAACATCTGGCGCGAGGCCAAAGACTTCCCGCCGGCGAGTAAGGCTGCGGATTGGTTCCTGCAACCCGACGGCAAGCTTGCTGCCGAAAAGCCAGTCGTATCCAGCGCCAGCACTTCATATGCGAGCGACCCGACTCGTCCGATGATTCTGAACACCGTAGGTTTCCCCGGAGCCAGAGACGCGCGTGCCTTTGAAGAACAGGCCGAGGTGCGCACTTGGACCAGCGATGTTCTCACCGAGCCGCTGGAGGTCACTGGCCGCATCAAGGCTGAGGTCTTTGTTTCCTCGACGGCGAAGGACACGGACTCCGTCCTGCGCGTGACGGATGTCTATCCCGATGGCCGCTCTATTCTGTTGGTCGATTATCCGCTGCGTGCTCGCTATCACGAAGGCTTTGATCATCAGAAGCTGCTTGTGCCTGGTCAAATCACCAAGCTGGCCTGGGACATCGGTTGGGTGAGCATCATCTTCAACAAAGGGCACCAAATGCGCGTCACCATCGCCAG
>Ga0164295_10004441_pt1 | contig 11149 bp, 7 predicted proteins | sample GEODES006metaG_FD_111798 | JGI IMG/M metagenome (GOLD analysis project Ga0164295, IMG submission 111798) | Oligotrophic lake water microbial communities from Sparkling Lake, Wisconsin, USA - GEODES006 metaG | ecosystem: Environmental > Aquatic > Freshwater > Lake | place: USA: Sparkling Lake...
GAAAACTTAATTCTGTCGATAATCCTTATGCTAAAGCTATTAAGCATGAAATTAAGGATCAGTTTATGGTGGGGGATGATCTTTTAGTAGCACCTTTATTTGCTGGTCAAAAAAATAGAAAAGTAGTATTTCCTAAAGGTAAGTGGTATGATTTTTATACAGGAAAATTTGCCGGTGAACAAGAAGTACTCACCATTGCACCCGGTTTGGATATTATACCTGTTTATGTGCGTGATGGAGGAATAATACCAATGACTTCTTCTGTTTTAAGAATAGGTAAAGAAAAATTGCCAGTAGAAGTCAGGCACTATGGTCAAAAAGAAAGTTCCTTTCAATTGTACGATGATGACGGCGAAAGTTTTGATTATGAAAAAGGAAAATTTTCTCGAATTAATTTGTCAGTAAAAAAGGACAAGAATGGAGTACTTCAAGGCAATGTTTCTATCCCTTCGGGTGCCTCTATTTGGTCTTACAGTGAATTTAATTGGCACTTTATGACCCAATAGATTGAAAGAGTTAAGCGTTTAAAAGGACTATTTTGCAGGGGTAGAGTGCTCTTAGACATTTTTGAAAATTACGAATCAAGTAGATCGGTTTATAAAAAAATATCAGATCTTTAATAAAATTATTAATATTTTTATTTCCATACCAAATTCCATAAATATTGAAATTGTTATCATCTGTAAAAATTGAAACTATGTTTAAATCATTTACCCTTTTTTGTATCAATGTTTTATTTTGCTCAGCGATATTTGCTCAGCAAATAAATATTATACCCCAGCCTTTATCGGTAATTATTCAAAAAGGAAAATTTACTATTACTTCCGCTACTAAGCTGGTGGTAAAAGATAAAAAGGATTATGCTACCGCTTCTTTTTTAAATAAATACCTACAAGAATATTATGGTATCAAACTTAAGCAGGTTTCTACTGATGCTGATAAAAGTATAACTATTTCAAGTGGTAATAAAGAAGAGGGCCTGACGGCATCTGCCTATAAATTTCAATCTGGAAGTAGTGGTATTCAAATTTTAGGAAATTCTGCATTGGGAAGTTTTTATGGAATGCAAACATTGATACAGTTACTACCTTTAGAAAAAGGTAAATCTTTAATTATCCCTGCGGTAGACATAGAAGATGAGCCTCGTTTTGCTTATCGAGGTGCTATGTTGGATGTATGTCGTCATTTTTTTTCAGTTTCATTTATTAAAAAATACATTGATTATTTAGCGCTTCATAAAATCAATTATTTCCATTGGCATTTAACTGAAGATCAAGGATGGAGAATAGAAATTAAAAAGTATCCCAATCTAACCAAAGTAGGATCAATTAGAAATGGTACAATAATAGGAAGATATCCAGGTAAGGGAAGTGATAATAAAATTGATGCCGGTTTTTATACCCAAGAGCAGGTAAAAGAAATTGTGGAATACGCTTCGCAAAGATTTATAACTGTTATTCCAGAAATAGAAATGCCTGGTCATAGTGGTGCTGCCATTGCCGCCTATCCCTTGTTAAGCAGTTTTCCAGATGAAAAAACAGTTATACCTGCCAATATGATTTCTGAAAAAAGCAAACTTGAATTAGCATCTGGAAAAGTAAAATTAGTTCAAGAAACTTGGGGAGTTCATTCGGATGTATACGCACCCACTGAATATACTTTTAAATTTTTAGAAGATGTCCTAGATGAAGTGATTGCATTGTTTCCTTCAAAATATATACATATTGGCGGTGATGAATGTCCAAAAGATGCTTGGAAAAAAAGTGAGTTCTGTCAGCAGATGATTAAGGAAAAAGGCTTGAAGGATGAGCATGGATTACAAAGCTATTTTATTCAACGAATTGAAAAATACATCAATAAAAAAGGAAGAATATTGATTGGATGGGATGAGATATTGGAAGGTGGTCTTGCACCCAATGCAATGGTAATGAGTTGGAGAGGCGAGGAAGGAGGAATTGCTGCTGCAAAGGAAAATCATACGGTCATTATGACTCCTGGAAGCCATGTTTACCTTGATAAAGCACAAACAAAAAATATGGATTCAGTAACCATTGGTGGATTTTTACCTTTCGAAAAGGTATATAGTTATGAGCCTGTTCCAAAAGAATTAAATGCTGAGCAAGCTAATTATGTATTGGGTGCACAGGGAAATTTATGGACTGAATATGTTGCCAATCCATCTAAAGCGGAGTATCAGCTATTTCCTCGCTTAAGTGCATTGAGTGAAGTACTGTGGTCTACAAAGGAAAATAAAAACTGGCCTGCTTTTCAAGATAAAATGAAGTCTCAGTATGCTAGGTATAAAATTTGGGGAGCTAATTATTTTGAAGAAAAAAAATAGAGTTAATTCAAAAGATTAATTCTTTGATACTGTTTTCTTTAATTTTTTTAAAGCCTTACATGTTGATTAAAACTTTGTTTGCATCCTCACTATTAGTAATATTTATTTAAGTTAATGGTTAGTTGTTGATTACAACGGATACCTTAAACTCAATTAACTATAGTTAAACTTGAAGGATTATTAACAGGTGTAGTATTTGCATTGGCAAACTTTATCCTCTATTGTCTAAACACTCCATATCTCTAACATGATATATTGTTCAATATTATCTAAAGTATTTTCAGTATTCTGTTGTGAAGCCAATAAAAGATATGCATGAAAAAGGGTTCAACATTTTTATTTTTTATATTTTGGATTGCTATTTCATCTTGTAATGAAATGACTAATTCATCCAATCAAACAACAATGGCAGTTGACATTCAACAAGAATTTACCAAAGGTACTTTTGGTTACGACCTTAATTTTTTAAAAAAGTATCATAAAGATTTAGTGCTATTAGAAGAAGAAGGAACTGGCGCTAAGGTGATTGTTCTTCCTGCTTACCAAGGTAGAGTAATGACAAGCAGTGCTCAGGGAAACGAAGGGATAAGTTTTGGCTGGGTGAATCATGATTTTATTGCAGAAGAAAAAAAGGTAGAACATTTCAATGTTTTTGGCGGAGAAGAACGATTTTGGATGGGTCCAGAAGGTGGACAGTTTTCGATTTATTTTAAAAAGGGAGTTGAGTTTAAATTTGATAATTGGTATGTACCCAAAGAAATAGATACGGAGCCATTTAATACGTTATCATCTTCAAAATCGTCCGTATCTTTTGAAAAAGAGATGCACCTAGAAAATTATTCTGGTAATCAATTTGACCTTAAAGTAAATAGATCAGTAAGTCTTTTAAATAAAACTGCCATTGAAACTGCCATCGGTATTGCATTACCAGAGGGAGTTCAGGCGGTTGCATTTGAATCCAATAATTCTATTACTAACATAGGCGAAAATGGTTGGGATAAAAACACAGGAATGCTTTCTATTTGGATATTGAGCATGCTTAATGCAACGGAGCAAACTACAGTTGCAGTTCCCTACCAACAAGGCGATGTTGCAAAGTTGGGTAAAGTGGTTACCGATGATTATTTTGGCAAAGTCCCAGCGGAAAGATTAAAAGTTCAAAATGGCATTATACTTTTTAAAGCAGATGCCAAAAGTAGAAGTAAAATAGGATTATCTCCTTCCAGAGCATTACCATTGGTAGCAAGTTATGATTCAAAAAATAAGGTATTAACGATTGCTCAGTTTACCTTACCAAAAAGTGCTAGTGAATATGTTAATTCTTTATGGGAAATTCAGCAGCATCCTTTTTCTGGAGATGCAGTTAATGCATATAATGATGGTCCAATAGAGGGTAAACAAATGGGACAGTTTTATGAATTGGAAAGTTCTTCTCCAGCAGCATCTCTTAACGCAGGTGAAACTATTTATCATCTTCATCGAACGATTCATTTGAAAGGTGATAAAATAAATTTAGATAAAATAGCTATCAAATTATTAGGTATAGGAGTGGATGCTATCAATTGATCAAATAATCAATGAACCTTTTTAATTATGAAAAATATTTTATTCTTAATATGCTTTTTATCATTTTTTCTTACCACAAGTGCACAACAAGTTCATAATAAAAATTTGTTGACAACAGATGATTTCAATTATTTGAAAGACCTTACCAAAGCAGTGATGGATAGCGCTAGAATTTATCCTGGTCAAAAAATTTCAAAAGATTTTGGAGCCAACGCTACTAGTATTACATTGATTCGTCCGGGTGGAAGGGGTACTTATCCTGCTTATTGGATTAGAGATTATGCGATGTCTATTGAAACCGGTTTTGTATCAATTGAGGAGCAAAAAAAAATGCTTTTATTGACGGCTGCTACTCAATGTGATCAAACATGGATTTCTAGTTCGGGATCTATGATTCCTGCTGGTGCGATAGCAGATCATATTCGAATCGATGACAGTAAACCTATTTTTTTTCCTGGAACTTACGAGTATTCAAGTCAGGGTGGAAAGACTTGGGGTATGACGCCACCTTATTGTGACCAATATTATTTTATTCATATGGCCTATCAATATATTGTAGGCTCTAATTCTCTACATTTTTTATTAAAAGATATTAATGGAATAAGATTGATTGATCGATTGGAGATGGCTTATAGAGTACCTCCTACTAAGTTGGAAGGTGTTTTGGTAAATACAACAGATGATTTTAGAGGGATTGATTTTGGTTTTAGAGATGTGATAAATATTACAGGCGAACTTTGTTTTCCATCTTTACTAAAGTTTAAAGCGTCCCTTGAGTTATCAAAATTATTTGATCTCCTTCATAGAAATGATAAAGCCAAATTTTACCAAAGTATTGCATCGAAATTAAAGCAACAGATACCTTCAGTTTTTGCTGATTCGCGCGGAATGTTACTTGCGTCTACGGGTAAGGGTAAGCAGGCAGATGTATGGAGTACTTCCCTCGCAGTTTATTTGGGAGTTATGGAAGGTGATCAGCAAAAAAAGACCTGTCAATTTCTTCGTGATGCCTACCAGAAAGGCAGTTTAGCTAAAAATGGAAATATAAGGCATATTCTTACTACGGATGATTTTAGTAATTCAACTTCCTGGGAATATAGTTTAGCTCAAAAAAATTCATATCAAAATGGTGCTTATTGGGGAACCCCTACTGGCTGGGTTTGTTATGCTATTGCTAAAGTTGATATCCCAGCAGCCGAACAGCTTGCTAAAGAATATATAAATGATTTACGGGCGGGTGATTATAGAAAAGGGGTTGACTTTGGTGCACCCTGGGAATGTTATAATTCAGATAAACCTCAAAATGCTGTCTATCTCACTTCTGTAAGTTGCCCTTTTATCGTGTTTAAAAATCATTGATTTTAAGACAGTATAGAGCCTACATCACCTATTTATCAACATTTAATTTATTTTTTTTTGTACTTCATGAATAAAGATTAGTTTAACGTTTTAGTTGAACCTTAAACCCATGTTTTTCGAGTGAAATCGAATAGCTTTTAAACGATTTAAATGCTTGTATCTCCTTCCTTGTTATATCAATATTGTTATAGTAAATATGCTATTGCGGCGGTAAATGTATTTACCATGGAGCAGGTACATGGTTTATTTTCGGCTGCTCAAAAAGCACAGGCACCTATCATTGTTCAGCTAACCCCTGCAGCGCGTAACTATGCTACACCAGTTATGTTGTTATCGATGATTCGTGCTGCGGCAGAAATATATCCTGAGGTAGTTTATGCAATTCATCTAGATCACGGTACAGAACCTCATGCATTGGATGCAATTGAAAATGGTTATACTTCTGTAATGATTGATGCTTCCCATGATCCATTTGAAACAAATATTTCTAGAACAAAGTTGGTAGTAGAAAAAGCACATGCTAAAGGAGTGGTAGTAGAGGCCGAATTGGGTGTGCTCAGTGGAGTGGAAGATGATATGAGTATCGACGATAAAGATGCATTGTACACTAATCCTAAACAAGCAAAAGAATTTGTAGAGCGATCGGGATGCGATAGTTTGGCAATTGCGGTTGGTACTAGTCATGGTGCATACAAGTTTAGTGGAGGCCAAGGTTTGCAGTTTCATATTTTAGAAGCGATTCAACAAGCATTACCACTTTTCCCTTTGGTGTTACATGGAAGTTCTTCGGTAGATAAAAATGAAGTGGCATTAATTAATCAATATGGTGGAAATTTACAGCAAGATGCTGCAGGTGTAACGGATAGTGAGTTGCAGAAATCTATTTCTTTTGGTATATGCAAAGTAAATATTGCTACAGACCTTAGATTATTATGGACAAGGGTGCATAGAGAATTTTTTGCAACTAGCCCCGAACTTTTTGATCCAGTATTGCCCGGAAAAAAATACATGGAAGCCTATCAAAATTTTATGTGTAAGCGATTTGATATTCTAGGTGCTTCAGGAAAATCTTTAGAAATTAAATTATAAACTATGGTGCAAAGTAAAAAATATCCGTTGGTTAGAGAGTCTATTAAAGGCTTTGGAGTTTACCATCGAATACTCGCACAGGATGCTGGATGGCAACATCTCAATATGGAAGCTAGATTAATGAAAGTGGGTGATATATATTCAGGTGATACTGGAGAAAATGAGTTTGGTATTATTTTGTTAAGCGGTAATTATTCTGTAGTAACGGATAAGGGTAGCTGGGAAACTGTCAATGGAAGAACCAGCGTATTTAATGGGATTGCGCATACTTTGTATCTTCCGCGTCATACTTCTTTTACGCTTACTGCAGTGAGTGAGGTATTAGATATTGCTACCTGTTGGGTTGCTAGTGATGCTGACTTTCCTGCAAGATTTAAAACGCCCGATGAGGCAGCAATCGAAATTCGTGGTGGCGATAGCGCTACTAGGCAAATTAATAGTTTGATCGAGCCTGGATTTAATTGTCAAAAAATTGTAGCAGTCGAAGTGTATACACCTGCTGGTAATTGGAGTTCTTTTCCTGCTCATAAACATGACGAACGAAAAGTTACTGCAGATGGAAAAGTTTTGGAAGCTTGCTTAGAAGAAATTTATTTTTATAAAATAGAAAAACCTGAAGGTTATGCTATTCAGCAAGTGTATACTGATGACAGAAGCTTAGATGAAATAATGAAAGTAAAAACTAATGATGCGGTACTGGTTCCCAAGGGGTATCATCCGGTAGCTGCAGAGCATGGATACAATTGTTATTACCTCAATTTTCTTGCCGGGAGCGATCAATCATTGGCTAATTCTACTGATCCTGATCATGAATGGCTTTTTAATTCTTGGAAAGGAAAGGATCCACGAATTCCAATGGTAACCGCCGATATGAATAATCTATCTTCCTCTAAATAATCATTAAATTAAAAAGATATGGATATTATCACAATGGGTCGTTCTTCAATTGATCTTTATTCTCAAGATATTGGAGAAGATTTTGTGAACATTAAAGGCTTTAACGCTTTTGTAGGTGGCTCACCACTAAATATTGCCGTGGGAGCTCAAAGGCTTGGATTAAAAACTACTTTATTAACTGCAGTAGGTAAGGATAAGCCAGGAGATTTTTTACTTAATTTCTTAAATAAGGAAAATGTAAATACTGAATTTATTCCTCAAATCGAAGGGGCTAGAACTAGTGCAGTTTTATTGGGTATTGAACCACCTGATAGATTCCCTTTGGTTTATTATCGTGATAATGCAGCGGACTCTCAAATCACCATCGATCATGTAAAGGCAGCTGGAATTAAAAATTTTAAACTATTAGAAATATCTGGTACTGCACTTAATATAGAACCTTCTCGTAGTGCTGTTTTTTATGCAGTGGAGCAAGCAGCTGAAAATGGAGTACAAGTTTTATTGGACATAGATTTTCGTGCTGATCAATGGAAGGATATTCGTTCATTTGGATTAATGGTTAGAGCCATTTTACCTAAGGTGGATATTGCCCTTGGTACCGAAGAAGAAATCCTTGCAGCTACTTTACAAGATGCCTCGCAGGTGTCTATTGCTCATCAACAAATTTCTGCACCTGAGATAAAAGGTAATTTAGAAGAGGCGATTAAAAAAATTCTTGACACGGGTGTCAAAGTGTTGATTGTTAAAAAAGGTTCTAAGGGTGCTACTATTTATACCAAGAGCACTGAACCCATGGATGTACCAGGTTTCCCTGTCGAAATTCTGAATGTATTAGGAGCGGGTGATGCATTTGCAAGTGGTTTTATTTTTGGTCATTTACAAGGATGGGATTTATACAAATCTTGTAGAATGGGCAACGCGTCGGGTGCATGGGTAGTTCAAAAACCTGGCTGTGCCAACGATATGCCAACCTATGCCGATGCAATGAATCTAATTGAATCGAGAGGTGGGTTTTAATTAATAAATCAATTTATTATAAATATTTATAAATTATAAATTTTATGTCAACTAAAACAAAACGATATACAGCTGCGCAAGCAACAATTCTTTTTTTACAAAATCAATATGTCGAAAGAGATGGTCAGGTACAACCCTTTTTTGGAGGTTGTATTGGTATTTTTGGACATGGAAATGTAGCAGGAATTGGTCAAGCGTTGCTACAGTATAGTTCCTTTAAATACTATCAATGTAGAAATGAGCAGGCGATGGTTCATACCGCTATCGCCTATGCGAAAACAAAAAATAGATTGGGGGCAATGGTCTGCACTTCTTCTATCGGGCCGGGTGCTACCAATATGATTACAGGTGCTGCTACCGCTACTATTAATCGTATCCCTGTGCTATTGTTGCCAGGAGATATTTTTGCTACAAGGCAGGTGGCTCCTGTGTTACAGCAATTGGAAAGTAATATGTCACAAGATATTTCTGTGAATGACTGTTTTAAACCAGTATCAAAATATTGGGATAGAATTAATCGTCCAGAGCAATTGATTACTTCATTGCCAGAAGCAATGCGCGTATTAACTTCTCCCGTTGAAACAGGAGCGGTTACCATTTCTTTCCCTCAGGATGTGCAAGCGGAAGCTTTTGATTTCCCGGCTAGTTTTTTTGAAAAAAGAATTTGGCAAGTACAGCGGACCAGACCTGATAAGTTGGCTTTACAAAAAGCAGTGGAAATTATTAAAAAATCAAAACAGCCTTTGATAATCGCAGGTGGTGGTGTTATCTATAGTGGTGCTACTGCGGAATTAAAAAAACTAGTAAACGCTACTGGCATCCCTGTTGCTGAAACATTTGCTGGAAAAGGTAGTCTTCTGTACGATGAACCTCAAAACCTAGGTGCAGCAGGGGTTACAGGAACTCCTGGAGCAATCTCGATTGCATCAAAGGCAGATGTGGTAATTGGAATAGGAACGAGATACTCTGATTTTACGACGATTTCAGAAGCAGCTTTTCAAAATAAATCAGTTCAATTTATTAATATAAATGTGGCTGAATTTGACGCCTTCAAACATTCGGCAATTGCATTGGTTGGAGATGCTAAGGAGATACTGACTGATTTAATTTCTTTATTGAAAAATTATAAAGTACCTGCCGCTTTTGGTAATCAAGTGGTAAAGCATAATAAACTGTGGGATAAAAAAGTTTCAGAAGTGTATGCTAAAAATCATGGGGTACCACTTAGTCAGGGAGAAGTGATTGGAGCAGTTAATAACGCCAGCGCTGCTAATGACATGGTGCTCTGCGCTGCGGGTAGTTTACCAGGCGATTTGCATAAACTTTGGAGAACAAGAAATCCCAAAGGCTTTCATCTAGAATATGGCTATTCTTGTATGGGCTATGAAATAGCTGGTGGTTTAGGTGCTAAGATGGCTGATTCATCAAGGGAAGTATATGTAATGGTGGGCGATGCTAGTTACCTGATGATGTCCCAAGAAATTATAACCGCTGTTCAAGAAAATATCAAACTGACGATTATTTTATTAAACAATGATGGATACGCAAGTATAGGCGGATTATCTGCATCGCTAGGTACCGAAGGCTTTGGAACAAGGTTTCTATATCGCAATGAAAAAACTGGCCAATTAGATGGTAAATTTCTTCCGGTCGATTTAGCTGCTAATGCTGCAAGCATGGGTGCTACTGTTTTAAAAGCGACTACTATTTCTTCATTAAAATCTGCATTAGAAGAGGCTAAAAAAATAAAAAATACTACTGTAATTTATGTAGAAACTGATCGAGAAGAGCGAGTTGGTGGATATGCTTGGTGGGAGGTGCCAGTTGCTCAAATTTCTACTAGTAAAAAAGTCAAAAAAGCACTTGACCAATTGGTTACAAACAAATCAACTCAAAAATATTATTAATCAATTCCAATTTTTAATTTATTAACTCTATTATCCATTTTTTTAAATAAATATTTATGAATTTATTACAGAATTACATTAATGGCGCTTGGGTAAATAGTGGCGGAACTGAATCTATTAATGTGGTTAATCCTGCAACGCAGGAAGTACTCGCTAAAGTACCTTATGGAAATGAAACTCAAAAAGATGTTGCCGATGCAGTTATAGCTGCACAAGCTGCCTACTTAGAATGGAAAAATGTGCCAGTGTTAAAAAGAATTCAACCACTTTTTAAATTAAAGCAACTACTAGAAGAGAACAGAGACGAGATTGCTCGATTAATTACATTGGAATGTGGGAAAACATTGGCAGAGTCGAGTGGAGAATTACAAAGAGCCATTGAAAATGTTGAAGTTGCATGCGGCGCACCTATGCTACTGCAAAGTGAATTTTTAGAAAATGTTGCAACTAGAATTGACGAGTTTATGATTCGTCAGCCATTGGGTGTTACAGCTTGTATCGCCCCTTTCAATTTTCCAGCAATGATTAGCTTCTGGTTTTTACCCTATGCTATTGCAACTGGAAATAGTATGATCATCAAACCTTCAGAAAAAGTTCCGTTGACGATGATGAAAATTTTTGAATTGTTACACCAATTGGATTTGCCTAAAGGGGTAATTAATATGGTACACGGTGGTAAAGCTAGTGTAGATGAATTATTAGAAAATCCTTTGGTAAAATCAATCAGTTTTGTGGGTAGTACTGCCGTAGCAAAATATATTTATTCAAAAGGCACAGCCAATGGTAAAAGAGTACAAGCGCAAGGTGGTGCAAAAAACCCAGTAGTGATATTGCCTGATGCTGATATTGAAATGACATCGCAGATTATTACAGATAGTGTGTTTGGTTGTGCTGGACAAAGATGTTTGGCAGCTTCCGTAGTAATTACAGTAGAAGAGAATAGCAAAATTAAAGAGTCTTTGTACGAAGCAGC
>Ga0164295_10004443_pt1 | contig 11148 bp, 11 predicted proteins | sample GEODES006metaG_FD_111798 | JGI IMG/M metagenome (GOLD analysis project Ga0164295, IMG submission 111798) | Oligotrophic lake water microbial communities from Sparkling Lake, Wisconsin, USA - GEODES006 metaG | ecosystem: Environmental > Aquatic > Freshwater > Lake | place: USA: Sparkling Lake...
CCAGTAAATCCGGACAACGCTTGCACCCTACGTCTTACCGCGGCTGCTGGCACGTAGTTAGCCGGTGCTTATTCTCAGGGTACCGTCCTAAGTCTTTCCCTGAAAAAGGAGTTTACAGACCTAGATCCTTCGTCCTCCACGCGGCGTCGCTGCCTCAGAGTTTCCTCCATTGGGCAAGATTCCTAACTGCTGCCACCCGTAGGTGTGTGGGCCGTGTCTCAGTCCCACTCGGGGGGATCATCCTCTTAGACCCCCTACCCGTCGTCGCCTTGGTAGGCCATTACCCCACCAACTAGCTGATAGGCCATGAGCTTCTCCGGAAGCAAAAAACTGTTTAGTTTCATCTCGATGCCGAGATAAAGCCACATCGGGTATTGCCCAGCCTTTCGGCTGTATATCCCCGTCTTCCGGGCAAATTGCTCATGTATTACTCCGCCGTTCGCCACTAGGACCGAAGTCCTCGTTCGACTTGCATGTTTTAGGCACGCCGCCAGCGTTCGTCCTGAGCCATGATCAAACTCTCCGAAGAAAGTTTGCCCCGCATAATGCGGGATTGTTCTCTCATTTGATTGTGATGTTTCCCTTGCGGGTACCCTCCTCCATCGAGACGAGCTCGGAGGATTCAGGCCATCGATTTGACTGTTATTTCTAACCGTCTTGTAAACTGAACGCTTACTTACCTATGAAGCTTTCAAGGTGCTCGTCCTTCGCCCTTCGGCTGGGGACAAGGAATATTTAAGCAGAGCGCCCTACCGATTGTCAAGGCCCTTAACGAAAAAAGTCGAAAAAAGCCCTCCGAACCCCGAAAATGGCCCGTCTGTATCTCTTGCGGCTCGGTTATCCACAACCTTTCCCGGTTTTCACCAGGATTCCTTCACCACCGAAAGATCCGCAACCTCAACCGGCACGCAAGTTCGACCCGCCGAATATTTCAAGAACATCGGCGGCAACCGGTCTCCCCGACGCCGAAACTCCTCCGAAGACAGCTCAAAGTCGACGCAAACCTCAATCCGGTCGTCCGAAATCCACCGATATTCAAACGGCTTCCTCGTCAAAGGGTCCACCCGCGGCCAGTAAGTAGGCCCTTCCATCGTCCATTTCGAAACCACTTTTGGAAAAACCCTCGGCTTCCCGTTCTTCGGCAGCGGCATCTTCTCATCAAGGTCCGTCACCAAGAGACGAAACCGGTCCCACCGCTCCTCATCTCTCCGGTACTTCCCCATCGCCACCGGCGTCCCGAGCCGCTGAAACGAGAGCGTCAACAGTGTCCCGAGCAAAGCCAGCACCGCAAGTAAAGGTAGATGCTTCAAATCGCCCCCTCTTTCGGACCTGCGTTCAGCTCCCTCCAATAGAACAGCGCCACTCCGCCCAACACCAACCCGGCATACAGGTACTTAAGGAGTGATGCCATCAGCGGCTGCCCGCCCAGAACGTGAGCCAGCGCCACTACAATTCAGACTAGGAGTGCCAAACTCAGGCGGATGGTCGCCGCGCTCTGCCTCACGGTCCTAGCCCCGATGCCCTACACGAATCTCAAGCTCGATGGCTTCAACCTCGTCGTCGAGAGCCGCCTCATCAAGTCTCGTGCGCAAACCTGGGCGGCGGTGCGGACCGAGCTGCATCGCCAGCTCCTCGGCATCAATCGCGTGATTCCAAAACCCGCCCTGCAAAAGCTGAACCAGGTTCCGATCTACATCCACAACACCTCGCCCGAGACCCGCTGCATGGCCTACCACCCCGGCGCGCAGTGGCTCCGCGAACACAAGATGAACCCCGAGATGGAAAAGGCGATCGAAATCGGGAGCGCCGATAACTTCCTCAGCTGGACCCAGCAGCAGCCTTGGATGGTCCTGCACGAACTTTCCCACGCCTACCACGACCGCTTTCTGCCCAGAGGGTTTGAAAACCCAGACCTCGCCGCCGCCCACAAGCGCGGACTAGAAAGCAAAAAGTACGATGCCGTGCTGCATTGGGACGGCAAAACCACCGGCCACTACGCCAAAAACAACCCGATGGAGTTCTTCGCCGAAGCCAGCGAAGCCTACTTCGGCCAAAACGACTTCTACCCCTTCGTCAATGCCGAACTCAAAACCCACGACCCGGAGACCTTCGCGCTCATCGCAAAGGTCTGGGGCGTAACAAACTAAGCTACTCGCCGGAACCAGAAATCGGATCGAGCGGAATCTGCTCAAACTCGACCGCTTGAAGGTCATTCTTTCCGTACTTGAGGCCGGAGATATACCGGGGATTCACGTTCGTCGCGTACTCGTCTTCCTCCGGCGACCTTCGGCTGTTAGTAAGCTGGGTAGCGGATCCCGTACCGAACGGGGCCGAGCCCATAACCAGGGGCTTGCCGTTTTCGTCCACTTGCCGGATCGCGTTCCCTTCGCTGTCCAAAAGCGTCGGCCCGCTATGTCGGTGATGGCCCGCAACCAGCACCTGGCGCTTGACGCGAATTCGGTATTTCGCGGCGGGTGCCATATACAGCAACGCCGCCGTCATGCTCTCACGGGGAAGCGCTCCAAACTCGTCGATTGAGAATCGAACGCCGTCAAGTTCAGCACTTGCCCCCTTCTTCAGCGGCAGCTGAACGCCCGGAGCCTCCTTTAAAAACTTCACCTGCACCGAGGCCACCTTGTCCTCTTTCAACAGGTCCAACCGGTACCACTCCAACATCATCCCCTCGCGCCAGTTCAAGATTGAGCCGGCATTGTTGCCCGTACTCAGGCCGGTATACAAATAGCTCGCCTTGGCGTTCTGCTGTTCCCGCTCCATCACGACCCAGCGGTTCTTCACTCCTGGCCGAATGGAGAGCGTATACGTGCTCTGGGCCATGTAGTAGGCCGTGACTCGTTCACCGAGCGAAGCAAAAGGCTTGCCCTGCCCATCCCAGCACTTCGCCCCATCCGCCGTAATATCGCAAACTCCCGCAACCCGCACCAACGGAAACTCCGGCCGATCCAAAACCTCTCGAACTCGAATCACCGCCTCGTCCCGCGCCGCCGACGCATCCGATGCCGCCTGCACCAAGCCAATGCCCAACAACGAGAAAAGTGCGAAAAGTTGACGGTATTGCTTCATTGCAGTTATTCGACGGGTTAAGCCCGTCTAAAACGTTCGGCATAGCGAGACCCACCGTCGGGCCCTTCTACCCTTGGGTTCTAACGCGAACTACCGTTGACCATCTGCCGGCAACGGATCCAGCCGAAGGTTCTCGAAGATCACCTTCCGGCTCTGGTGCTGGCCAAATTGAAGCTGGGCTACCTGGCCCGGATCGACGTTGGTCCCGAACTGTACGCGGGTCGCCGAAGTTGACAACATCGAAATCTGCGCGAAGTTTCCGCTCATCGGAAACCCGTCGACTGCCGGAAACGGCTTCCCATTTTCGGCGACTCGCTGAATAACCTGACCACTTTTGTCCAGCAGCAGCGGCAGGTTGAACGTTTGCTCGGCTTGCCCAATCGCGCTTCGATCAACCGAAATGAAGTACTTCATTTCGGGACCGCTAAACCTTTGTGTCGAGGGTAGCTTTGACTTTGTCAGCCGACCAAAATCCGCCACGGTCAGCCGCGCTCCGCCGACGACCGCACTTTCACCCTTCTTCAGCCCAATGTTGATCGAGGGCAGGATGCGATGGAAATTGATCGCCATCTGAGCCGTCGTGTCTTCCTTCAACACGTCCAGCCGCGCCCACTCCAGCATCATTCCCGAGCGCCAACCGCTCACGTACCCGCCCGTGTTGCCCGACTCAAATCCGCTGTACTGAAAAATGGCCTTCGGCGCCGGGTCCATCCGCTCAAACGCCACCCATCTATTCTTGACTCCAGGACGAATCGCGAGACTGGCGAAGGTCTGACTGAGATAGTAGGCCGTGATCCGCTCGCTCAAAGACTTAAACGGCCGCCCCTGATTGTCCCAACACTTGGCACCGTCGGCGGAAATGTCGCACACCCCGGCCACGTGAACCAGCGGAAACTCCGGCATATCCAAAACTTCGCGCACCCGAATCGGTTCTTCGTCGATCCCCTTTACTATTGAGAGAGCCCCGATGGCGCAGATGGTCCACAGCGGAGGGAATTTATACATCGCACTTGTTCGACGTACCTTTCAACCAACCGTAACGCCAGAACATCGCCTTCCAATCCCGGGACAAATTCCTCATCGATGTCAGAAATGACTATGCATAATGGTCATTATGAAAACAGTCTCGGTCACAGATTTCAAGGCACATTGCCTAGAAATGCTCAACGAGGTTTCCCAAACGGGTGAACCTGTTTTGCTGACCAAGCATGGGAAACCGACCGCAATGGTGGTCCCGCCGCCGACCGCTCCGCCGGCCAAGTTCGAGTTGGGCCGATTCCGAGACTCTGCGAAAATCGTTGATGACATCATCTCTCCCTTAAGTGAGCCATGGGAGGCCCTCGATTGATCTTGCTGGATACTCACATCTGGATTTGGGCTAATTTGGAACCCGAGAAACTTGACCCTAAGGTTCAAGAGGCGCTAACCGAAGAGTCGGAGATCGCACTTTCATCGGTCTCCGTCTGGGAAACCGTCGTGGCGATGCAAAAGGGCCGGATCCACACCACCTCAAGCCCCGAACTTACCGTTCGGGCGTGGTTAACCCAAAGCTCGCTACGCCTCATTCCGCTGGACCATGAGATCGCGCTGCTGTCGAGAACCTTGTCGTTTCTGCACGAAGATCCCGCTGACCGGTTCATCGCCGCCACGGCCTACCACCTGCGTTGCCCACTGGCCACCGCGGATGATCGCCTGAGACAGCTGGCATGGCTAACAACGATTTGATCTTCTCATCAGCACTGGTAACGCCCTTCAACCCGTCCGTGCCAAACTGACCTCCGTGCGCGCGCTGTACACCATCACCCTGTTCGTCAGCTCCTTTTTGCTGTTCCTGGTTCAGCCGCTCGCCGCAAAGCTCATCTTGCCGACCTTCGGCGGAGCCCCGGCCGTTTGGAATGCCTCGCTCGTCTTCTTCCAAACTGCGCTGCTCCTCGGCTATGGCTATGCCCACTTCAGCACCAAGAAGCTTGGACGGAAGCAGCCATTTCTGCACCTGCCGCTCATGGCGCTCGCCGGGCTTGCCCTCCCGTTCACCCTCAACACCCCCATCTGGAAATGGGTAGAGGGGCAAGCGTCCGTCGGCTACGCAAACCCGAGCCTGCTTGTCATCGCCGCCCTTGCCGGGCTCGTTGGCATCCCGTTCTTCATTGTCTCCGCCGGTGCACCGCTCATCCAGCGCTGGTTCAGCGAGACCAACGACCCGAGCGCCAAGGATCCGTACTTCCTGTACGGGGCCAGCAACCTCGGTTCGATGCTTGGCCTGTTCGCCTACCCATTCTTCTTCGAGCCCCGCTACCGCCTGATCGATCAAAGCCAAATCTGGGCCGTAGTGTTCGGCGTGATGGTGCTCGGAATGCTCGGCTGCGCCGCCATGATGCTGCGCTCCCCGGCGACCGTGACCGAGGCACATGCGGCAACCGAAGAAACCGCCCTCACCTGGAAGCAGCGCGCATTTTGGGTCCTCCTCGCCGCCATCCCCAGCAGCCTTCTCACCGGCGTTAGCCAATTCGTAACCACCAACGTCGCCCCAATCCCGCTGCTCTGGGTGGTTCCGCTCGCCCTGTATCTCTTCACTTTTAATCTCGCGTTCACGAATAAGCGATTTGTCAGCACTCACGGCCTTTCCCGCGCGGCTCCGTTGTTGATCTGTCCGCTCTTTGTCATGCTGGTTCTCGACGAACACCAGCCCATGTCGGCGCTTATCCACCTCGCGGCCTTCTTCGTCGCCGCTTGGATGTGCCATTCCCGCCTCTACGATGAGCGACCAGGCACCAAGTTTCTCACCGAGTTTTATGTGTGGGTTTCGGTCGGCGGGCTCGTCGGTGGTGCCTTTAACGGCCTTCTGGCCCCCTCCATTTTCAACAACCTCTGGGAATATCCCCTTGCCCTCCTCGCCGTAGCGGCCGTCAAGGTGCCCTACAAGGAAGGCAAGTACGCCGAACAGTTCGATTACATTTGGATCACTGCGGTCGGCGTTGTGACGCTCGTCGCCATCCTGATCGCGAAGCAACTGAACCTGCAATTCGGTCCGACACGAACGGTGCTCACCCTCGCCCTCCCGGTTGTTCTCTGCTTCGTTGCCAGCGACCGCCCGTTCCGGCTGGCCGGCTCACTCGGCGTCTTCTTTGCTGTCTCAATCCTCGCCGGATCCGTTTCCAGCGGCAAAACCCTCGTCCAAGACCGGAGCTTCTTCGGCGTACACCGCGTCTCCCAGTCCTCGACAAGCCGCTACTACGTCCACGGAAACACCCTTCACGGAAAGCAAAACCTTGTCGGCTCGAAAACGCCGCTCACCTACTATCACCCAACCGGCCCGATCGGCCAGGTCTTCAAGAACTTCTCCGGGCCAACGCGAAAAGATAATGTCGCCCTCGTCGGCCTCGGCGTTGGCTCGCTCGCCAGCTACGGCGAGACCGGGCAGAACATGACCTTCTTCGAAATCGACCCGAAGGTCGTCGAAATCGCTACTAACCCGAAGCTCTTCACCTATGTTTCGGAAAGCAAGGCGAAGATCGACTACGTCCTAGGCGACGCCCGCCTTACGCTCGCCCAGCAGCCTGACGGCAAGTACGGAATCATCGTGCTCGACGCCTTCAGCTCCGACGCTATCCCGGTCCACCTTCTCACCCGAGAAGCTTTTGCGATGTACATGAGGAAACTCACCCCGGATGGCGTTCTAGCTGTCCACATCTCCAATCGCTACCTCGACCTCGAACCCGTGGTCGGCCAAAACGCCAAAGAGCTAGGCCTACTCGCCTGGAGTCAAGTCGACGGCATCACCAAGGAAGAGGAATTGGAAGGCAAAACTTCCTCTAACTGGATGCTCGTGGTTCGAAAGAAGTCGGACCTAGGCAAAATGTCCGGCAAGCTGAGCTGGTGGTCCGAGGTCGACACCTTCGCCGGAACCAAAGCCTGGACCGACGACTACTCCAACGTCCTCAGCGTATTCCGGTCGGATAACTAAGCACGGGTATCCTGAAATCTTCCGAGCCGGAAACGTATCGGGGCGTAGCGCAGTTTGGTAGCGCGCATCCATGGGGTGGATGAGGTCGTGGGTTCGAATCCCGCCGCCCCGACCAGATTTCAACTGTCCGCGCCGTATCCTCAACTCGCGATCGCTGTATTTACGGCGCCCCAAGTCGCTGCCGGAACTCTTCCTCCAGCCCCGCCTTCCGCAGCGCTGCCCGGTAAATCCAAATCTCCGTTTCCTCGAAGCGCACCAGCCACGCGTCATCGTGTTCAAAGGTGACCTTCATAAGGGTCCACGGAATGCTCAGCGTCGTGCCCCCGCGCTTTGTAAAGGTCCAAGCAAGATCGTCAAACGAGCAGTCCCAGACCGTTCCTTCCTGGGCCCGCCAGCCAGCTCTCGTCCCAGCCTTGAGAACGTAGTCCACGATGCTTGACGCGGCAAAAAGCAAGCAGATACCGAGCGTCACCAAAAGGGCCCGGATGGAATAAATCTGCACCTCATTGGAGATGAACGCCCAGCACAAAACAACTAAGACCCCGTTCCAAAACCAGAGCCTAAGCGCGAACTTAATCCAGTCCCACTTAAACTCCCAGAGGGCCGCACGCTGCGCCCGCAGCATCGCCTCCGTATCAAACTCCACCGTGTATTCGTGCGCTACGCCACCCACGAAAAATAATAGCCGCCGCACTGCTGAGATCCGTACTCCAAAAAACTCCCGTACACTTAATATGTGAAAAAGGTGACGGTAAGCCTCGATGAGAAGCTCATTCAGCGAAGCCGTGACTACGCCGAGCAACAAGGCACGACCCTAAACCAATTGATTAGCGATCTGCTCACCCGGACAGTGTCCAAAGACCGTACGCAACGGGTTTCCTCTTTCCTAGAATGGTCCGATCAGAGTCAAATCACGCCGAAAGACGGCTCATGGCTTTCACGCGAGGAAGCACATGAGCGGTGAAGCCGGCCCCATCAATCCGTTCCAGCAATAGCTCCGCGAAGATGGGATACTCGAAGGATGCACGTCTCCTGGTCCGGCGTTTTTCCTGCGGTCACTACCCAGTTTCATGAGGATCTCACCCTCAACCTAGAAGCCACCGCTCAGCACCTGGAGACCCTGATCCAATCCGGCGTCTCCGGCCTCGTGATGCTCGGCTCCCTCGGTGAAAATGTCACCCTCACCACCCAGGAAAAGCAAGACGTCCTGAAGACCGCCATCGAGGTCTCGAACGGCCGCGTGCCCGTACTGAGTGGAGTCGCTGAGCTCAGTACCGCCGCTGCAGTCGCCTACACCCAGTCTGTCCAGGCCCTTGGCGCCGATGGCATCATGCTCATGCCTGCCATGGCCTTCCGGCCGGACCGAGAAGAGACCCTCGCCCACTACCGGACCGTCGCCGAAAACACGGATCTCCCGATCATCGTCTACAACAATCCGATCGCCTACCACGCCGACGTCACGCCCGAGATGTTCGAAGTTCTGGCCGAAGTCGACAACCTCGTCGCCATCAAAGAGTCCTCCGGCGACGTCCGCCGCATCACCGACATCATCAACCAAGTCGGGAATCGCTATGTCCTCTTCGCCGGCGTCGATGACCTCGCGCTCGAGTGCGCGTTCCTTGGCGCGACCGGTTGGATCGCCGGAATCGGCCTTGCCTTCCCAACCGAAAACCAGAAGCTCTGGGACCTCGCCATGGCCGGGGAATGGGAACAGGCCCGCGAAATCTACCGCTGGTACACCCCGCTCCTCCACCTCGACGTCGGCACCAAGTTCGTCCAGAAAATCAAACTTGCCATCCAAGAAGTCGGCCTCGGCAAGGAATACCTCCGCCTTCCGCGCCTCCCGCTCACCGGCGTCGAGCGCGAGCAAACCCTCGCCATCATCCGCAAGGGCATCGAGAACCGACCGAACCTGGCATGAAGCTCAACGTTATTGACTCGCACACCGGCGGAGAGCCCACTCGCGTCGTCCTCGCCGGACAGCTCCCCCTCCTCGGACGCACCATGGCCGAGCGGCGCGACGATTTCCGCAATCGCTTCGACAACTTCCGCTCCGGAATCGTGAACGAACCCCGCGGTTCCGAGGTCATCGTTGGCGCTCTCCTCACCGCGCCCGTCGAGCCCGGAAGCTACGCCGGAGTCATCTTCTTCAACAACGCCGGCTATCTCGGCATGTGCGGCCACGGCACCATCGGCGTAGTCGAAACCCTCCGCCACCTCGGCCACATCGGCTCCGGCGACCTCAAGCTCGACACCCCCGTCGGACAAATTTCCATCACCGTTGCAGAAAACGGGGAAGTCACCCTCACCAACATCCGCAGCTACCGCCACCTCGCCGACGTCTTGGTCGAAGTCGATGGCGTCACCTACTACGGCGACGTCGCCTACGGTGGAAACTGGTTCTATGTCGTCCACTCCCCCGAGTTCGAAATCGATCTATCCCAGACAAGACAGTTCACCGAACTCACGCTGAAAATCCGCGCTGAACTGCACCGCCAAGGCATCACCGGGGCCGACGGCGCCGAGATAGACCACGTCGAACTCACCGGCCCGTCCGCAATTGCCGACTCCAAAAACTTCGTCCTCTGCCCCGGCGGAGCCTACGATCGAAGCCCCTGCGGAACCGGCACCAGCGCAAAAATGGCCGCCCTCTACGCCGCCGGAAAGCTCGCCGAAGCCACCCCTTATCGCCAAGAAAGCGTCACCGGCAGCGTCTTCACCGGCACCGTTACCGCGACCGAAAACGGCGTCATCCCCACCATCACCGGCCGAGCGCACGTCACCGCCGAAGCCACCCTCATCTTCGATTCCGAAGACCCAATTCGCTGGGGCCTGCAAAGTTGAAAGTAGCGGTCATCGGTGGCGGAATCATCGGCCTCTGCTCCGCCTACTATCTCCGGCGAGACGGGCACGATGTCACCATCCTCGACCGCCCAGGCGAAGCCGCCGCAGGCTGTAGCCACGGAAATGGCGGCATCATCGTCCCCAGCCACTTTGTCCCCCTCGCCTCCCCCGGCATGGTCAAAGTCGGTCTAAAGATGCTTCTCGACAAAGAGAGTCCGTTCGGAATCGAGCGGTGGACTGACCTGCGCCTCGTCGGCTGGATGCTCCGGTTCCTTCAAAGCGCCACTCCCGCCCACGTCAAACGAGCCGGCCCCATCCTCCGCGACCTCAACCTCCAAAGCCGCGCGCTTTACGAGGCGATGATCCAAGACCTGAACGTCCAAGTCGGCTACGGCCAGCGCGGCCTGCTGATGATCTGCGAGACTCAAACCGCTCTCGACGAAGAAGCCCACCTCGCCGCCGACGCCAACAAGCTCGGCCTCGCGACCGAAGTCCTAAGTGCTGCCGACCTCCAAAAGCTCGAGCCCAACCTCACCCTCCGCGCCGCCGGAGCCGTCCACTTCAAAGACGATGCCCACCTCTCTCCCGGCATCCTGATGTCCGCCCTGCGAAAGCACCTGACCCAAAGCGGAGTGAACTTCGTCGAGTGCGAAGTCGCCACCATCCGCGTTAAAGGCGCAAAGATCGAATCCGTCGGCAATCCGCGAACGCAAATCCAGGCCGACCAGTTCGTCCTCGCCACCGGTGCCTGGACCCAAGACCTCGCCCAAACCTTCCGCCAGCCGCAGGTCAAAATCGTCGCGGGTCGCGGCTATGGCTTCACCGTCAAGAGCCCGCCGGAAGCAATCAATCTCCCCGCCATCCTCACCGAAGCCCGCGTCGCCGTAACCCCGATGCCCGATGGGATTCGCTTCGTCGGCACCATGGAGCTAGCCCGCGCCAGGATCAAAGCCGATTCGCCCCGCGTCACCGGTATGAAAAAGAGCATCTCGCGCTACTATCCCGCCTTTTCCGCCGATAAACTGAAAGGCGAAATCTGGTGCGGTTTACGCCCCTGCTCTCCCACCGGCTTGCCCTATCTATCGCGCGGAAATGGATTCGAAAACCTCGTTTTGGCCACCGGACACGCCATGATGGGTATGAGCCTTGGCCCCGTTTCCGGACAATACGTCGCCGACCTCATCGCCCAACGACCCGTTCAACACGATCTCTCCACCCACTAACATGAACCCGCAGATCAACCTTCTTTGCGACGCCGC
>Ga0164295_10004445_pt1 | contig 11146 bp, 9 predicted proteins | sample GEODES006metaG_FD_111798 | JGI IMG/M metagenome (GOLD analysis project Ga0164295, IMG submission 111798) | Oligotrophic lake water microbial communities from Sparkling Lake, Wisconsin, USA - GEODES006 metaG | ecosystem: Environmental > Aquatic > Freshwater > Lake | place: USA: Sparkling Lake...
ATCGATGTAGGCATCGAAGCCCGGAATCGTATGCCCAAGATCTTGAAACCCACGGATCACTCCGCGCAAATAGTTTGCCCACTTGGGTTCGCTGATTTCCTGCAATTGAGTGAGGTCCAGTGTTGCAATTTCATCGCTGATTGCCGAACTGACCCGTGCGTGTGGCATGCCGTTGGCGCGGCCTACGACCACAATGTAGCGATCGATTGCAAATGGCATGACAAACCCATCGCAGTAGTCGATGTGCTCGCCGATTAGATTGACACGTCCTGGCGCAGCGGCGGCAAGAGTTGCGTTAAAGCCAAAACGGTCCGAGAAACCCGTTTTGGCATGGCTGACGATGTCAGGAAGTGCAGGATTGGACTGGAGCATAAAATTATTCGATCGATGGAGTCGCTTGCGATTGGTCAAGGCGGCGGCGGTAGCTTTCGACCGCTTGATTCCAAACATTGTGCATGCTCTCCGATGGCCGAAGCCAGACCGCCCGATGCATCATTAGCATGGCAGATGCGAGGTACAAGAGCTCGGAAAGCTCGTTTTTCGTAAGATGTGCTGGGCCCTCGCTCAAGCAGCGTTCGGCGAGTGCCTCTTCGCTAGGGGTTAGTTCGGTATGTTCTAAGAGCGAAACGTGGACCCCATTCACATAGGGATCCACAATTGCAGCCACCACACCGCGGCGAGCAGCGATGGATGCATCAAGCGCCGGGTCCACTGCTGCCGTCGCATGGTCGGCGAGGCGGATGATTTCGGGCGGATTGATTTCCTCGGGTGTCGAAAGGATGTTGCGTCTGCCGAGCGCACGGCCGTAGCGGGAGCGGCTGGTCCAGACTGAGACGGGTGCGGACAAAATCAGGCCTGCAAGGATTGGGCTCATCCACGCCGCAAAGTTCAGGTTGATTTTGAGGGCGATGAGAGCCCAGATGATTCCGAGAATCGTTGGGGCCGAGTGAAATCGGAACGCGTCAGACCAAGCCGTGCCGTCGGTCTCGCGGTTTTGGTTGCCCCAGCCGACCGCGCGACCGCGGATGATGCTCATCACCATCATGGTGTGCGCCAGCATGACGCAGGAAGCCAGTAGCATGGAAACGATTACCTCGATGAGCGCGCCGCAAATGATAGGGATCGCGCCACCGAATGAGCGGCGAGTGCGACCGGATAAAATTGCACCGATCACTGCGAGAATTTTTGGCAGAAAGAGAAGGATGAAAACAAAAAGTGTTAAAATGATACTTTGTTGAATCCCATCGATATGAAGCCAGCGAGAGGAATAGTTATCAAACGGCAGCTCGCTGAGTTGGCTTGAGAAGCGGTCCCATGCCACCCAAGTTCCGAGTGCAAGAAATAAGAACCAAAGCGGACTACTGAGGTAGGCCATGATCCCCATGAACAAGTGCATCCTAACAGAAAATGGCAACTTGCGTGCAAAGATCAACCAAAGGTGTTGGAGGTTTCCTTGGCACCACCGACGATCGCGGATGAGGTGATCGATGAGGGTAGGGGGTGCTTCCTCGTAGGTCCCTTCGATGTCCCAAGCGAGCCAGACCTCCCAGCCTTGGCTAACCATCAGAGCCGCTTCGACGAAATCGTGACTAAGGATCCGACCGCCGAATGGTTCCCGGCCGGGGAGTGCGGGGAGCTCGCAAAATTCTGAAAATGGCTTCACGCGGATTAGCGCGTTGTGGCCCCAGTAGCTTCCGCCGCTCAGTTGCCAATAGTTTAATCCACGAATGAAAAGCGGTCCGTACAAGCGCATCGCAAATTGTTGCAGGCGGGTGAAGACTGAGATTCCACGAATCAACTTGGGCGGCGTTTGAAGAATTCCGAGTCGTGGGTAGGCTTCCATCACCCGCGTCATCTTCACGACGTCCGCGCCATCCATTAGGCTGTCCGCATCAAGCACCAGCATTGACTCATAGCCACCGCCCCAAGTGCGGACAAAGTCGCCGATGTTACCTGCCTTGCGGTTCTCGTTGGTTTTACGACGGCGGTAGTAGATCCGCCCGAATCCGCCGAGACGGCGGCAGAGGTTGGTCCATGAGGTTTCCTCCATGACCCACAGGTCAAGGTCGCGGGTGTCGCTGAGGATGAAAAAATCAAACGACTCGAGGGTGCCGGTAGCCTCAATCGACCGATAGATCGCCTCGATGCGGGCGCACACTCGCACGCTGTCCTCGTTGTAGACGGGGATCACCACGGCGTGGCGCTGCTGCAAGGGCCCGGCATTGTCCTCGGCTAGTTTACTAATTCTAACCGAACGCTTCCGGCCCATGAGCGTGTCAAACGCGCCGAAGAGTGCATGGAATGAGCCGAGGACGAGGAGACCGTTGAGAATCGCAAAGATCGCCAGCAGCGGAAAGTGAGCCTTCTGAAAGCCCATCCGCCAGAACAGGTCCGCGAGCCATAGCGTGGCAACGATGTTCACCGTGAGCACACTCCCGAAGAAAATCGTGCGGCGAAGAACCGTGCGCACCGGGCTGAAAAACGGCTTGGTGTTCTCGCGGTTGGATGGAGGTTGATTTTCCATTAGAACAGTATGAACCAAACAATCATCAGAATCGCTGCTAACAAGGCGCCGGTAAACATCAAGCCGACGATGGGTTTACGGTCCATGGTTTCCCACCATTGAGCCGCGCCACTGCCGATCGAATTGAGTTCGAGAGGCTTGGGGATCATGGTCAACTCCGCGAACTGAGGCCCCGCAGCGAGGTAGGACTTCTTCATGCTTTCGACAAACTCCGATGGCCACGGACGCGGTGTTAGGAAAACGCCCTGCCACTGCCCCGGCATGCCAGCAAGCAGCAGAGCGAGGCGTCCGCGAGCGGCGAGGCGGCGATTCTCGAGCGGGACATCGAGGACATCTTGAGTCCAGTCTGCCACCTCAGAGAGAGCCTCCTCCATGGCGAGCAAGCGGGCAGGCTTTTCAGGCTCGGTGACGCGGCGTTCGGACGCGCGCCAGAGGATTCTGCGAACCAGCTCCGCAACGAGCAGACGGTTGCGAAGACGCAATGCCTGAAGATATGCTTCGACTGCGGCGTAAGCTTCTTCCCACTCATTGAGCTCACCCTCGCTGAGGGGGCGCAGTGTTTCTAGGGAATGACGCGGTGCACCCATGTTTCAGTGAGGAAATTTTCTCCGCGTTTCAGGCAGCATCGCAGCTCGACGGGGCCGATGTCTGAGAGTTTGACTCCTTCAGTCGCTGGTGCGATCTGAAAGGCGACGCGGTAGCGCGAATCCGGTAGTGGTTGAACAGTGACCGATTGGATTTTGACCCGATCCGAGCCTGGGCCGGTGGCTTGAACCAGAGGGGTGAGGGGGATGTCGCTTGACTGGGAGAGCGCCCTGCCGGTGAAATCCACCGTGATCGTGCGTTGGTTGGGTTGCCAGTCATGCACTCCCGTCCGGGTCGCGACGACATAGCCATCGGCGATCGAAGGGTCTTCCTCCAGCGTCCAATGTTGGCGGTAAGAAAACTCGATGCGGTCGCCGGGTTGTGGGGTGCGCGCAGGTTCCCACATCGCGACGGCATTGTCAGTGAGTTCATTCGAAGCAGGGATTTCCATGAGCATCACACGGCCGGGGCCCCAGTCGGAGGTTGGCTCGATCCACAGTGACGGCCTGAGATGATAGGATGCCTCGCCGTCTTCGTAGGCACTGAAGCGTCGATCCCGCTGGAGCAGGCCGAAGCCATCGCATTTCTCCATGTCGAAAAAGCTAAATTCTAACTTGTCGGTGTCATTCGCAAGCGGCCGCCAGAGACGTTCGCCGGTGCCTGTGCGAATCGCGAGGCCATCGGAGTCATGGACTTCGGGGCGGAAGTCATCGAAGCGACGACGCGAATTCTCGCCGAACCAAAACATGCTCGACATCGGTGCGATGCCGAGGCGCTGCACGGCACGGCGGGCAAAAAGAACCACGCGAACGTCGACCATCGTCACATTACCCGGATCGATCCGAAACGCAAAAGCACCCGAGTAAGATGGCCCATCGAGCAGTGCATAGATTCTTGCCTCCACGTCGTTCGGCTCTGGCTTGCGAAGCCAAAATTCGCGGAACGCAGGGAATTCTTCCTTGACCCCCTCGGCACCGGTGTCCACGGCGACACCGCGTGATGAGATGCCATAATGCTGGTTTTTCCCTACGGCGCGCCAGTAGCTCGTCCCTTGGAAAACTGCGAGCTCGTCGAAGTAGTCGGGGTTGTTCAGCGGCGCATGAAGGCGGAAACCCGCGAAGCCCCCATCGTTTGGCAAGTCACCGCGCTTACTAACCAGCGGGCCGTAGTTGAAATAGGCTTCAGAAAAACGGATTTTCTGTTGGTGCGTGCTCGTGAACTCATTCAGCGCGACCGGGTCGCGGAACAAATACCCAGGGTGCAAAAACATCGCCTGAAATGGCAGTTTCTCAGACGCCCAAAGCGCTTGGCTCGGGTTGAACCGAATGTCGCGGTACTGGTCGTAACTCAGCTGATTCATCCAAGCCGGCAAGCTGTCATGCTCTGGCGCGACGTAAGGTTTGTTTGCTAGATCGCGGGCCCTGCTTTGGACACTTTCAAAGCCAACATCCTCGCGTTCCCATGTCTGGGCGATTGCGCTAGACGTCAGTGATCCAAGTGTCGCGATCAGAATGAGTTTATTCGGCACAGCAGGGAAATAGTGTGGATAGGGACCTCACGTCAAGAAGCGTGATTTGCAATTCTTTCAAAATTCAAGCGCTTCACCTGTCATTTTTGACCGCGTGGTAAGTGATAATTCCACCAAAATCGACGAGATCGGGGTCGGGCACCTGCCAATCAGCGTCAAAATCGAGGAAAAATCGCTCAACTCCAAACCCGTGACTTTCGAGCAATGCGACCATTTGGGCATGCTCGAACCAGCGGATCGACTGGTGGGATTCGTGGTGCTGAGGCGGGTTTCCGGATAGGGAATACCGGTGGTCGCGCTCGACGATTTGCTGCGAATGGTCCAGGCGATGGCGGGATTCCAGCAAGCCGGTCCGGCCATCGGGCAGGGTGACACGGTGGTCGTCGTACCATTCATTTTCGGGCAGATCGCCTAGCAATTCGGCGTAGGGCATGAAGACCGTTAGATAAAGCCCGCCGCCGTGTTGGAGCAGTTGGAACCAGTGACCAAGGACGGCTGCGGGATCATCCGCAAGCTGTAGTGCAAATGCTGGGGCTAGCAACGCCGCGAATTTCTTATCGCCTTGCCAAGCGGCCATGTCGCCAAGGTGGATCTGCGCATGGAGGCCCAGCGCTTGCGATCGTGCCTTGGCGATCTGCAGCATGTCCTCGGATAGCTCGACGCCCTCGACGTCGAAACCCATTTGAAGCAGCGGGAACATCAAGCGGCCGGAGCCCGCGCCCATTTCCAGTGCGGGTCCGGGATGCAGACGAAGGAAATCCGCCATCAGCGCGACCTCGGAGGCGTCGTCTTCGGCGTCCCAGAACGCATCGTGCAGTTCGGCTTCAAGCGACAGGTATGGCTGAGACATGGCGGCGATGGTACCTTGAAACCTGCATGGAATGCACGGGATAAATGCGCGGTGGGATGGGCCACAGCATGCCCGCATTGAGATCGTGGCAGAATTTCGCTGGAAATCCCGAGAAGCCCACGCATGGTCAGCACATGGGGATGACGCGATTTCAAAAACTGGCGACGGCCAGTCTGGTTTCGATGCTGCTGCTGATGTTCGTTGGCGCGGTCGTGCGAGTGACGGGCTCAGGCATGGGTTGCCCGGATTGGCCGACGTGCTGGGGCTGCCTGATCCCGCCGACCAAGATCGAACAGGTCGACTTTTCGAAGTTGCCGATCGAGCGGTTTCAGCAAAAAGCACAGCGCATGGGGCGGGACCCCGCCGAGATCAGCGTTGAGAGCCTGCGCCAAGAGTTCAACCCACGCCACGTTTGGACGGAGTTTTTGAATCGCCTGACGGCCCTGCCCGTTGCGGTTTTGGTCATTGCCACGTTGGTTGCCTCGTTCTGGCAGCGTGAGAAGCGTCCCATGGTGTTTTGGTGCTCATTTGGCGCGGTGATGACGGTTTTCACCAATGCTTGGATGGGTGCCCGAGTGGTTTACAGCGGACTCGCTCCCGGGGTTCTAACGACTCACCTCGCACTTGCGATGGGCTTGATCGGGATGCTCGTTTATGTGGCTTGGGCAGGCTCGGATCGTCCGTGGCGGATCGTCGCCAATGAAAAGTCGCGGCAGCGCTTGAAGTGGGTCGTGACGATCCTGTTAGTCGTCATCGTCGCAGAGGGCATCCTCGGAACTCAGGTGCGGGAAATGACCGACGAGTTGGCGAAAGCCCACAGCAAAGCCCCACGCTCGACATGGGCGCTAGAGCTTGAGCAATCCTGGGTGTACCTCGCCCACCGAAGTTTCTCGTGGGCGGTATTGGCGCTGTCCCTTGTTGCTTGGGTTCTAACGAAGCGGCATCGCTCGGGTGGGGCGGGAGGCGTCGAGCGGGTGGTGTTAGGGATTGTGTTTGCCCAAATGCTATTGGGTGTCGTGATGGCTCAGGTCCACATTTACTCGTGGGTGCAGGTTCTTCATGTGGGGCTGGCGGCCATTTTGCTTGCCTACGTCTGGCTGTGGCGTTTCGGCCTGTCGGGCAAAGGCGCGAGCGATGCCTGAGTTGATCAGGGCTCATTGGCTGCGGCAAGTCCACGGCGTTCGTCGATCCGGAGTGTGAGCACCAGCCCGACGGTTAGGAAACCAGCGAGAACCAAGAGCGCCTGTGCCGTGCCGACCGTGTCCTTGACCCATGCGAAGGGAAATGTGGTCACGGCGGAGAGTTTCCACATCAGCCCCCAAATCCCAAAAACCTCAGCCTCGCGGTTGGGCGGGGCCATGTAGCTGACAAAAGCGCGGTTGGATGAGCCGAGCGAACCGAGCCCGAATCCTAACAAATTGCCAATCCCCCAAAGCGGCCAAGTCGGGTAACTCCCTGCAGCTCCACTCAGCGCATGGACCTCATGAAGGTGGGCGTAAAGCGCAAACCCCAGCGCCGTCAGCAACCAGATCACGAGGAAAATCACCACCGAGCGTCGGTGGCCAAGTCGATCTTGATAGAGAGTCGGGACGATCGTTCCAATGATCCCTGAAACGGTGATGACGGCGACAAACACCACGAGGTCGACCTGCTGAAATCCGTATTCCGCGGCGAGCTTGCTTGCGAAGAAGACCACCACGCTCATGCCGGTGCCGTAAAAGAGCGAGCTGAGCATGAGCAAACCGAGGTCGCGGTAGCGGGTGAACTCCCGCAATGTTTCCGCAAGCCGAACGAATCCTGCGGTAAAAAGATTGCGCCGAGGATGGAGGGTCTGCACCACTTGAGGCTCTTCTAAATAGAGATAGGCTGGAATGGTGAAGGCAATGAACCACAACCCCGCAAACACAAAAAACGGCCTCCATGCGTTGGGCGCTTCAAGATGAAATAAGATCATGGAGCCGGCGGTTAGGATGAGGAGGACGAGTGCTGCCCCGTATGCGCAAGCCCACGAGAACCCGCTGACCCGCCCGACCTGATTGGGCTTCGCCAAGCTCGGAAGAAAGCTCGCGAGAAAATTTTCACCGATCGAAAAGGCAAAGTTGGCCGGAATGTAAATCAACACGGCCCAACCGATCTGACCCGGACGAATCCACCCAAGCGCACAAGTGAGCAGTCCGCAAATCAGCCCTGAGCCGATCAGAAACCGCTTTTTCCATGCACGTTCGTCGGCCGCCGCTCCGGCCAGCGGCGAAACGAGCGCGGTCAGCAGCATGCTGCCACCATAGGTCAGCGCCCAGATTCGGTCGTCGATGGCGTCATTTCGCACGACCACCTGAGAGAAAAAGATCGAGAATAACAGGGTGTTGATAATCAACGTGAATGATTGGTTTGCCACGTCGAACGAGATCCATGCCCACAACTGCCGTTGGCGGGGAAGTTGATCCAAGGGATAAAGTCGGCGGAGGATATTCATTGGCAATGGCGCGGTTATAGCGAGTTTTGCGGGCACGGCAAGATATGCCATCCGTGAGTGACAACCCGCACGGATTCTGTCAGTGTGGGTCTCATGGCATTTGAACTCCACCCACAACTTGAAGCTGGATGCGACGAACTCGGCAGGCTCGGTGGTTGCCGACTTCTTCTGAAGAACAACGCGATTTTCCCATGGCTGCTTCTCGTCCCGGAGGTCGACGGCATCGAGGATCTCCACCAACTTCCCGCAGCGCAGTACGATGAAGTCATGGCCACGGTCCGCCGAGTCTCGGAGTTTGTCGCAGCGTATTTCCAGCCCGAGAAGCTCAACGTCGCCTGCATCGGCAATGTCGTCCGGCAAATGCACCTGCACATCGTCGGACGCTCCGCAGATGATCCCGCATGGCCGGCCACCGTCTGGGGGTTCGATGGGAAAAAGCCTTACAGCGACGAGGAAAAGCTCAAGATCCGTTCCGCCGCGCGCAGTTTTCTCGGCCTCCCGTGAGCGGGGTGTAAAAAATCCCGCCCTAGGATTGACGGAATCAGTCGATCCCGCTGACACTCGCTGCCCGCCACCGGCGGATTGTTCATGGACTACCAATCGAAAATTGCCACCAACGTCGCCTCCATTCCGCGCTCCGGCATCCGCGACTTCTTCGAACTCGTCCAAGGCCGCGATGACGTGATCTCGCTCGGCGTGGGCGAGCCTGATTTCGTCACGCCATGGCACATCCGAGAGGCCGCCATCTACTCGCTCGAAAAAGGCCAGACCACCTACACTTCTAACCTCGGCCTGCTCTCGCTGCGCAAATCGATCTCGAAATACGTCGGCGACTTTTTCCACGTGGAGTACAACCCAGCCACCGAAGTCCTCGTGACCGTCGGGGTCTCGGAGGCCATCGACATCGCACTTCGCGCACTGCTCAATCCCGGCGACGAGGTGATCTATCACGAGCCTTGTTACGTTTCCTACAGCCCAAGCATCGTGATGGCGCACGGTGTGCCGGTGCCCGTCCTCACCACCAAGGAGGATGGATTCTCGATGAAGCCGGAAAAACTTGCGGCCGCCATCACGCCAAAGACCCGGGTGGTTTTCATCAATTTCCCGACGAATCCCACCGGTGCCTGTGCCTCGCGTGAAGACCTCGAGGGCATCGCAAAACTCGCGATCGAGCATGACCTGATTGTTCTAACGGACGAGATCTACAGCGAGCTCCGCTACGACGAGACCGACCCACACGTTTCCATCGCCGCGCTTCCGGGCATGAAGGAGCGCACGATTTTACTGCACGGATTTTCCAAAGCCTTCGCCATGACCGGATTCCGGCTGGGCTACGCGTGCGCACCGCAGCCGATCATCGAGGCGATGATGAAGATCCACCAGTACTCGATGCTCTGCGCGCCGATCATGAGTCAAAACGCCGCGATCGAGGCGTTGGAAAACGGCCAGCCTGCGATGATCGAGATGCGCAACAGCTACCACCAGCGGCGCGATTTCCTCGTGAAACGCCTCAATGAAATCGGGCTGGATTGCCACCTTCCCGGCGGTGCGTTTTATGTGTTTCCGGACATCCGCAGCACCGGCCTGACGAGCAAGGAATTTGCGATGCAGCTGCTGGAGCAAGAAAGTGTCGCCTGCGTGCCGGGCAGCGCCTTTGGTGCCTCGGGCGAGGGGTTCTTGCGGTGTTGCTATGCGACCGCCTTCGACGACATCCGCACCGCCACCGACAGGATCGAGCGCTTCGTCGGCAGACTTTAAGCGCCATGAGTGGGCAAGCGCAAAGCAGCGATCCAGCACGCCTGACCCACGCGCACGTGGTTCCCTTCGCGGTCTTCATGGGGTTCATGCTCTTGCTCCAACTGACGAGCGGCTTCATCGAGTGGAAACATCCAGACGCCCCATGGTGGCGGCAAGATCCTGCACAGCTCATCTATCCGATCCAGACGCTGGCGACGCTCGGGGTGCTCATCCACTACCGCCGCAGCTTCACGTTCGACTACTCACTCAAGTGGACGCTCGTCGGCATTGGGTTTGGGGCGGTCGGCATCGGGTTTTGGTTGTTGCCCACCGCGCTTTACGACGCATGGGGGCTCCAGGGTGAAACGACGGGTTGGCTGAAGTCGTTGGGAGTGGCCGAGCGCAGGGAAGGCTTTGACCCCGGAATTTTTCAGCATCCCGCCGCCTACTGGCTTTCCCTCGTCCTCCGGTTTTTCCGAGCCGCCGTGGTGGTGGCCTTGGTTGAGGAAATTTTCTGGCGTGGGTTCCTCATGCGCTTTGTGTGCGATTGGGAAGGGGACTATTGGAAACAACCCTTCGGGCGCCATCGTTGGCTCTCCTATGCCGTCGTCACCGGGTTGTTCATGACTGCACACGCGCCGGCCGATTACGCGGCTGCCCTCATCTACGGTAGCCTGACCTATTTCCTCTGTGTCTGGAGCAAAAGCTTGGGCGCCTGCGTCGCCATGCATGCCACCGCGAATTTCCTGATGGGCGTCTACATCATGAAGACGGGGCATTACGGGCTCTGGTGATTTAGAATCGGCGGGTCGGGGCAGGGTACCCAAGGCGCGATCAAAGAAAATGTCGGCCGCTTGCGAAATTCTCCTTGTCAGAATCAGTTCCGATCCCCATACATCCGCCTCCGCGCAATGCGGAATGGGTAGATGCCCGAGTGGCTAAAGGGGGCAGACTGTAAATCTGCTAGCGAAAGCTTACGTTGGTTCGAATCCATCTCTACCCACCATTTTCATAAGCGACGATTGAGGGAGCCGAAAGGCTCCCTTTTTTGTTGGGCGCCCTCGCCGCATCCATGGTGGAGTGGTCCTTGCGGGTCGAATTCATTGTAAGGGGAGCACACGCACCCTCGCGTGTCGGATGGGGCGCCCTCGCCGCATCCATGGTGGTGTCGTCATTGCGGGTCGATTTCACCGTCCGCGCGTCCCTGTGAGGGTCTCGGGTGGTTGGAAACGCCTGGCAAAAGCTCATCCTTCCACCACCCGCCGCCCCCCCTTGGGAAATCCCAAGCGCTGTCAGCCAATTCCCAGACGCTGTCAGCCAATTCCCAGCCGCTGTGATACCAAAATCCGCTAGGTTTTAGACTTCCAATCCTTGGGGCACTGCTTCAGTCTCCGGCATGGCTCGAAGCTTACCGACATTGGGAGAGGAATTGGTCCAACAGATTGAAGC
>Ga0164295_10004446_pt1 | contig 11146 bp, 10 predicted proteins | sample GEODES006metaG_FD_111798 | JGI IMG/M metagenome (GOLD analysis project Ga0164295, IMG submission 111798) | Oligotrophic lake water microbial communities from Sparkling Lake, Wisconsin, USA - GEODES006 metaG | ecosystem: Environmental > Aquatic > Freshwater > Lake | place: USA: Sparkling Lake...
CCGTAGAAGATGCATTCCGCGGAAGTCACGCTAGGTTTTAGTTATGCACTTGCGTTTTTGTAACAGCCTCCGAATGACGGGGCTTTTTCTACTCATCACCATTCTGCCGATTTGTGCGGAGTCCTTAAGACCAGCTGCTGGCGCTCAAGCCACCGCTATGCTTGTTCAGAAACTACTTCAAGATCACCACTTTGCTGGAAAACCACTCACGGAGGACCGTGCAAAGGATTGGATTAAGGCCTACATGGAGTCGCTCGATTACAATCATGCATTCTTCCTTGAAAGCGATCTCGTGGCATACCAAAACACTTACGCTGCACAGCTGGCTCAACTCACCCAGCAAGGGAACACCATGCCGGCTTTCGAGATCTTCTCTGGATTCAACGAGCGTGTCCGAGATCGCTTGGAATGGATCAAAAAAAGGCTTCAGCTCCCCTTCGATTTTTCAACCGACCAAAGTTACGAGATCGATCGGACCAAGGTCGGTTGGCCCAAAGACGCGGCATCCGCAGATGAGTTGTGGGAACGACGTCTCAAGTTCGACATGCTCCGAGAAAAGCTTGCTCCAAAATCAAAGGTTGCCAAAGAGAAGAGAAAACCTGATGAAGACCCACTTGTCACAGTGACGAAACGATACGACCGCTTGGTAAAGAACCTTGAGGAATATGATAACGAAGAGATTCTGCAACTTTACCTCACCTCACTTGCGAGCCTTTACGACCCCCACTCGACCTACATGAGTGCTTCGACGCTCGAAGATTTTTCGATCGGGATCAAGCTGGCGCTCGTTGGGATCGGCGCAGTCCTTGCCTCAGAGGATGGCTACTGCGTCATCAAAGAGCTGGTTCCAGGTGGGCCCGCAGATCTCGATGGAAGGCTAAAAGTCGGAGACAAAATCATAGGGGTCGCTCAAGGGGAAAATGCGTTTGATGACATCGTGGATATGAAGCTACGCAACGCGGTGAAAAAAATTCGAGGCCCCAAAAATACTATCGTTCGTCTTCAAGTAATTCCTGCGGGTAGCAATGCTGGAGAACAGCGCGAGGTACAAATCACTAGGGATGAGGTGAAACTAGCAGCTCAACAAGCCACTGCTTCTGTCTACGACATTCCGAAACCGCCCCAAACCAAATCAATTCCGATCGACGCAGACAAAAAACCAAAAGAAGCAAAGGCTGCTCACGAAAGCTGGTGGGATAAAACAGTCGGTCGATTGTCCGGTAAGGTGGCTCCCCCTGAAGCTCCCCTTCCTCAGAAAAACATCCAGATTCCGCAGGTCGACCCCAATTCATGGAGAGTGGGGGTGATCGATCTGCCAAGCTTCTACGGTGAGGTTGGTGGAGCTGACTCTTCGGCTAGCGGTAATGGGGCGAAACCTCGATCCACCTCCGATGATGTACAGGTTCTTCTAAAAAGACTCAATCAGGCGCAAGTCGATGGTGTGATTCTGGACCTTCGCAAAAATGGGGGTGGTCTTCTTGATGAAGCCGTCACAATGACAGGCCTTTTTATCGATCAGGGCCCTGTCGTCCAAGTTCGTGATAATAAAGGAACCGTAATCCAAAGAACAGATGACATCCCTGGTTCTCTATACCAAGGCCCTCTTCTCGTTCTCACTGGTCGCAGGAGCGCGTCCGCTTCCGAAATTGCTGCAGGGGCACTGCAGAACTATGGAAGAGCTTTGGTGGTGGGGGAAAAAAGCACTCACGGCAAGGGCACAGTTCAAGCCGTGGTTGAGTTAGGCCGTTTTCTGAAGCAAGGCGGAGAGAAAATTCAACCTCAAGCGGGTGCAGTAAAACTCACGATTCAGAAGTTTTATCTCCCCAACGGTCACTCAACACAAAATCGTGGCGTGATCCCCGATATTTCGATTCCCTCCCCCCTCGACTACATGAAAATCGGCGAGTCCGATTTACCCAATGCCCTCCCATGGGATGAAATCGGCCCCAGTCGATACCTCTCCAGCAAGATGGACCCTTCCCTAAAAAGTGTTCTCGAGGAGAAATCAAAAGATCGAATTGCTTCCGACCGAGATATGGACTTCCTCAAAGCGGATATCGAGAAGGTTAAATCCCGCATTGAGGCAGGGAAAATCTCCCTCAATGAGACAAGCCGGATGCAAGAAAAGAAGATTGAGGATGAGCGGAATGATCAGCGAAAGAAAATCGAAGAGCGCTTGGAAAAGATTTCCGAACCCAAGGCGCGACTTGTCATCGACGACAAGAAGGGGGTCATTCTTTCCGACAAGGATCCCAAAAAGAAAAAACCTACTCTTGAGGAGTCTGCTGACGGAGATACAGAGGGCATAACCGACGCGGTGGACCTAGCGGAGGCCTATGAGCTCGGAGAGGCGCTACAGATCATGCGTGACTGGCTCAACTTCCAATCAGCCCATCAAGGCTCAACGATCGCAAAAGATCGCGCAAATCCCGCCTCTACCATAAAGTGATTTATGGCACGTACGGGTTCAACTCAACGACTCCCCTTGGGATCCCATGCTCCCAGCTTTGCTTTGCCCGATTCGGATGGGAAGGTCTGGACCCGTGAAGATTGCTCTCATGGGAAACCTCTAGTTGTAGTCTTTGCATGCAACCATTGCCCTTACGTGGTCCACATTCGCGACATGCTGGGTCGCGTTTCCTCAGAATTTCAGCCCAAAGGTATTTCCTTCGTTGCCATTAATTCCAATGATGCGTCGCAGTATCCTGATGATGCTCCCGATAAAATGCCGGCTTTTGCTCTAGCTGGGGGCTGGAAATTTCCCTACTTAATTGATGCTTCACAGTCGGTCGCTCACGCATGGCATGCCGCCTGCACCCCAGACCTGTTTGTAGTAAGCCAGGACGGTAAGCTTCTCTACGCAGGTCAGTTTGATTCCACTCGCCCAAAAAGTGATACTGTGGCGACAGGGCAAGATCTTCGGAGCGCTCTCCAGGCAATCCTATCCAATCAACCTATCCCCTCACCGCAAATTCCAAGCCTTGGCTGCAATATTAAGTGGAAGCCTGGGAACGAGCCGAAACCCTAAAATAGCTCTGCCAGAAAGCTCAGAGTCGAATCTGGGTGACTTTATCGTAGTTGCGGAGGAAGAAGAATGAGGAAGGTTTGTGCCACCAAGAGGCTCGTAATATAGAAAAAGGCGGCCTCCTCCCATGGCATGACCCCTCCAATTTTCCACCCGGTGATCTGCTTCTCATCAAAAAACCAGATCCCCTTTCCGATCGCATACCAGTCCGCAACACATAGGTATGTCCCGATTGCAAATGTGGGAACGAAAACTTGCCACGAGTAAGCGAGTAGCATCGGCCCCGCCACAATCCACTGAATCAAGATCACAGGGAGAAACCAAAACAAGAGATGCCATGAATAGTGAATCTTTCGCTCTCGATTCGGCCACTCTTTGAAAAGAACTCCAAACGCAACCCAAGCCACAAATAGAATTGCAAGGTGTCGCAAAACCTCCGGCTCCCCAATCCAGCGCGGCATCGGGGCCCCTTGAGGGGGCTTAACCCAACCCAAGAATGCCCAGCTCAACATCATCACCTCCATGGACTGAATGATAAAGAATGCGTACTCCTCGATAGGTAGTTTTCCGATTCGGAAACGAATCCTCTCTGGAGGAAAATCCCAAATACCACGAGCTACCGCCCAATTATCCCAAGGGGAGGTAAAGGCGACTACGATTCCTAGTATCGCAATCATCAATAGGACGACCTCGCCCGGCCAAAAGCCCTTTCCCGAAAGGAAGAAAAGAAGCAACAGAACAGGAAGATTAAAGGCCAGATGGAATCCACTATAACTCATACGTCACCTATCGGTTTCCACCCTACACGCCTTGGGTGCAAGCCTGATGTTTTCCCCGCCCAGCCTTTTCCGCTACAACCTAGGAATGGATTTTCTGATTATCGCCGGTCCTACCAGCACCCCTCTGGACGAAGCGCGAGAGATTAGCAACCACTCCACAGGGCGAACCGGAATCCTTATGGCAGAGGCAATCCGCTCAGCCAACGCATCAATACACCTTTGGCTTGGACGCGGAGCTACATACCCCGTCCCTCTCGAGATAAAACCAGAGGCTTACTTTCACACCCTTCAGGACCTTCAAGTCTTGATCGAGCAAGCAGATCTTAATCGTTATCGCTCCATTCTTCTTGCTGCAGCCTTGCCCGACTATCAGCTGTATCGAGCAACAACCCCAGATGGTAAAGCAGTGTCCCAACAAAAGTGGCCAAGTTCCCTCCCCAACCTGCAACTAGAACTCCGCACTTGCCCGAAACTTCTTCCTACTTTCCGGCAAAAAGCTCCAAACTCAAAAATCATAGGTTGGAAGTGGGAGGCTTCGTCCTCACGAAGCGGGGCGGAAGAAGAAGCCCGAAAGCAGATTGAGGAATGCCAAACAAATGCCTGCGTACTCAATGGGCCATCTTACGGCACTGGCTACCTCATTATACCCGCCAAGGGACCGACTTTACACTGTGCCGACCCGACTGAACTTGGGAACGCAATCGCGCGTTTTGTAGAGTCTTAACTACCCTACAAAACGTACAAAATCGAATAGAGAAAAATCCAAACTATATCGACGAAGTGCCAATAGTACCCAGTTAGCTCTTCAAAAGTGTGGGAAGGATTCGGAGTTTGGTTTGAGAAAAGCTTCATCTGACGTATGCCTGCACGCCAAACAGTCATCAAAATGCCCAGGAGGCCAAAAAAAACATGAAGCCCGTGGAATCCGGTCATCGTAAAAAAACAGGAACCATAAATACCATATGTATTAAACCACATGCCCTCGTGCTTGAGATGCATCCACTCCCAGGCTTGAACCCCTAGAAAGATCAAACCAAAGATTGCAGTCAGTGAGTACCCGATCAAACCACTCCCCCCCTTTCGCATCCGCGCTTCACCCCAATGATAGGTGATACTGCTCGAGAGCAAGATGACCGTGTTGGCAATCATTACCAAATTCAAGAAAGTTGGAGGTAGCTTCACACCGATCTCGGGTGCTCCTGCGGGAGGCCAACTCCCAGGGCCCTGCGCAATTCTCAAAACAATATATCCCCCAATTAAGCCAGCAAAGAGCATTGCCTCCGATGCCAAGAAAACCAGCATCCCAAACTTCGGCAACGTGAAGCGAGGACCAGGGGATGAGGTCCCAATTGCATGAGGGGTTGGAATGGTGGCACTGCTCATAGGAGATTTCGATTTAGGGTCGAATCGGCTCTTTGGCGATGATGAAATAGATCCAAAAGGCGGTCATCACCAACGCACCTGCAATCAGCATTAGTAAAATGCGGCGATTGGCTTTGGCAAGAGGTGTCATGATTATCGGGAGTCGGACACCAAAAGAATCAGAAGTAGGGGCAAATAAAGAATGGAACTCAGGAAAAGGATGCGAGCCGACCCTAAGGATGGTCTCCATGCAAACATGGCTGCAAAGCAGGTGTATCCGATGCCTAGAATGATAGCCCCTGCACCATAAAGCCATCCCGCCGCCTGCAAATACACAGGACAAAGAGATGCAGGCAAAAGAACCAAGCAGTACATCACCGACACTAACCCCGTGACCCTCCCTCCTTCATCCGTGCAAGGAAGCATCCGAAATCCGGCTTTTCTATAGTCCTCCCTATATCTCCAGGCGATCGCCATAAAGTGAGGGATCTGCCAAAGGAACAAAATGGAAAAGAGAGCCCAGCCTTCAAACTCGATTCGCCCTCGACCCGCACTAAATCCAATCAGCGGGGGGATCGCCCCTGGAATTGCCCCCACAAAGGTATTCAGCGAGGTCCACCGCTTCATGGGGGTGTACACAAAAAGGTAAAGAGCGAGAGTTGCAGCCGCTAGAAGCGCCGCAGGAGCATGAACTCCAAAATATAGTGTGGTTAAACCCACGCCCGCCATTCCTGCTCCACCCAGCAACGCCTCGTCGGGACTAATTCGCCCCGCGGGAAGCGGTCGATCCTCCGTGCGCTTCATCTTAGAGTCTAAATCTCTCTCCAACCACTCATTGAGCACTGCAGCAGCGGCTGCGACCAGTGATGTTCCTAAAAGCGTGAAGAGGGTTCTCCACGGGTCCATCCTTCCTGCAGAGCCACAATACAAACCAACTAACGTCGTCAGCAACACAAGTAGGCTCAGCCTGGCTTTCGCTAATTCCGACCAATCTTGTAGCCATGCGCGAAATCCTTGAACCGCCTGCTGGGACGGGGCAACCGATGATGGCGGCAAGTTCAACGCACTTCCCTCCTGTGGAACTGCCTCATCCGCTCGCCCCTCTGTTTCGGCACAAGGGGCAAAACGTGGGCTGTTCTCCAAGACGCAAAGCCGAGGAGCCAGCCGACCAAAGTAAGACCAGCTCCAATTAAGACGTGAAGGGTCGCAACCTCAGGGATACGCCCTGTCCAAAGGATGGAGATTCCAAGAAGAACCTGAGCGACCGCCAGGAAAACCCAACCCACAACCCCATTCCTCCACCATTGAGGTGTCGTCGTCGCTTGGACGCTCCAAATCGACCCCACAAATATACCGACAGCTGCCAGGATTCCGAGGGTGCGGTGAAGAATCTGCCAAAGTATGAGTGTCTTACTCGTTTCTGGCCACTGAAGCTGAATCGCGCGGTACTGGTTGATTTCGGCAAGCACAGCACTGTCCCAAAACGCAGGCATCCACTCACCGTAAATCGTAGGGAAATCCGGTATCGATAAAAACCCCGGGCCTTCATGCCTCATGAGCGCTCCTAGAATCGTTTGAGTAAATACAAGTGCGGTCATGGCCCAGATCATCCTCGCCCTGCTTTTGGCCATATCATCCCCAATTCCCGGGCTCTTCCAGAAGTTAGAAAGAACAAGCGCTAAGCTTCCAGCCACTAAAAGGTAGCCTTGCGCCAAGCATCCATGAAAAAGCCCCAGCACCCAAGAGGCTTGGATCACCCTCTGCCCGCCTAAAACTCCTTGGCACACCACCAGCACCGAGGCTGCCACCGCCAAACGTCGAGCCCACCCCTTAGGCTGGGTCCAGAAAACTAGAAAAGTGACCACCAGAGTAATGAACCCTACCCCAGAGGCCACCAGGCGATGAGAGTGCTCTAAAAATACATACATGGACCGAGTCATGCTCGACCACGGATAAAGAAACATATTTTGACCAAAAGTCGCGGGCCAGTCAGGGACTGCCATTCCGGCCACACGAGTTGTGACCTGCCCCCCCAGGGTGATTAGAAATAAAATCGCCCCGACCAGAAAACAGGCCGAACGATAGACCCTAGGCGAGGTAGAGCTCGCCTGCATTATCCAACCGACACCGTGGATCGGGGGGCACCAAGAGTTGCGTCCGATGCATCGGGCTCATTCTGCATGATGTAATCACGCTTATGGCCAGGAACACTGTAGTCATAAGGTCCGCGGTAGACGGTCGGAGTCACAGCAAAATTTCCGTGCCCAGGAGGCGAGGCCACCATCCATTCGAGGGTCGTCGCTTGCCAGGGATTATTTCCTGCAGGTGCGCCATGCTTCAGGCTCCGGAAAAAGTTCCAGAGGAAGATAATTTGAGAAAAGCCGAGACCGATCGCCGCCAAGGTAATGAACTGATTGATAGGCTGGAGCGAGCGAAGATGCTCGTAGGCGGTTGGGTCAGCTATACGCCTCATCATTCCCCCAAGACCCACGTTGTGCATTGGAAAGAAGCACAAATTGAAAAAGATAAAGGTGAATGCGAAATGCACCTTGCCCAAAGTTTCATCCATCATACGCCCAAACATTTTCGGGTACCACGTGTAGATCGCCGCAAAGATCCCAAAAATACTTCCTCCGAACAGAACGTAATGAATGTGGGCAACGATAAAGTAGGTGTGATGCACAAAAATATCGACTGGCGTGGATGCCATGAAGATTCCTGAAAGACCCCCAACCACAAACATCAGCACAAAAGAGAGCGCGTTCAGCATGGCAGTTGTAAAGCGGATCGACCCTCCCCAAAGCGTCCCCAGCCAGTTAAAAGTCTTAATGGCCGACGGGACTGCAATGACCATCGTCGAAACACCGAAAGCAGCCGAAAGAACAAGGTTCATTCCAGAAACAAACATGTGATGGCCCCAAACAATAAAACCAAGAAATCCGATAGCGATCATCGCAAAAACCATCGCTTTGTATCCAAAGATGGGTTTTCGGCTGAAGATACTCAAAATGTCGCTCACCATGCCCATCGCCGGGAGAATCATGATGTAGACCTCAGGGTGACCAAAGAACCAGAAAAGATGTTGCCACAAAAGTGGCTGCCCTCCATGAGCAGGATTAAAAAAGTTTGTTCCCGAATTGAGATCCAAAAACAACATGGCCGCGGCTGCTGAGAGCACCGGCACCGCTAGCAAAAGAAGAAAGGCGGTAATAAACAGAGACCAAACAGCTAGTGGCATCCGAAAAAAGCTCATCCCAGGTGCCCGCATATTGACAATCGTTGTAATGTAATTGAAGGCCCCCATTATCGAAGCTAGCCCGTTCAAAAAGATACCTACGCACCAGAGGCTCTGCCCCATCTGAGTGCTGTTGTAGGCAGCCACAGAGCTGAGCGGAGCATAGGAAGTCCACCCACCAGCTGCAGCACCCCCTGCGACCAGGAAGCTGGCCATCAAAACTCCTCCGGAAAGAACGTAGACCCAATACGACAGCTCGTTGATGAGAGGGAACGCCATATCCCCTGCCCCAATTTTGAGCGGAATGAGGTAGTTGCCAAATGCACCGATCAAAAGAGGCATCACGACTAGGAAAACCATCACGGTCGCGTGCATCGTAAACAAAGAGTTGTAAAACTGCGGGTTGATAAAGGCGAGTGAAGCTGGATTTCCAATATCTCCATTCGGCATGACTTGTGTCGACGGGTAAGCCAACTGCCAACGCAGAAGCAGCGCCAAGCCCCCTCCAACAAATAGAAATAGGAGTGATGTGAAAAGGTACTGGATACCGATGACCTTATGATCGAGCGACCAAAGATACTTTTTCCAGCCCGTCGGTTCCGAATGCTCGTGAGCACCGTGAGAGGTGGAATGAGCCGGGGTTGCTGTTGTCATGCGTTCGTTCTCCTTATTTTTGATTCATGGCCACAGGACTTGGTGGCACCACCGTCGTCACTGATGGTGAGGGTGCTTTACTTTTTGCCCAAGCTTCATACTCGGGAGCCGTAGAAACGGTCAATTTGCCAAACATCTTGTAGTGGCCTTGGCCGCAAAGCTGATTGCAGGCCAACTGAAACTTCCCAGTGGCCTCCGCCTTGAGCCAGACGAAGTCGTAGATCCGGCCTGGGACCATATCCTGATAGAGCCGAAACTCGGGAACATAAAATGCATGAATCACGTCCTTGGATCCTAAATAAAGGCGAATCGGGCGATTCACCGGAAAGACCAGCTCTCCATAAGTTGTAAAATCGTCCAAACCAGCCGGGTCACTGGAATCGATGCCAAAAGGATTGTCCTTATTCACCTTCGCTGCCTCCATCTTCGCTAGCTTCCCATCAGGTCCAGGATAACGAACATTCCATCCAAACTGCTCCCCAATTACCGCAACAGGCAGAGCGTCTGCGGGGGGAGTTTTCAGACGCATCTGGGTCCACTGCTCATTTCCATAGATCGCCAAACCCAGAAAAATGAATACAGGTATGGTTGTCCAAACCACCTCTAAGGTATTGTTTCCATGGCTATGAAGGGCCGCCACACCCGGCCGTGCCCGGTACTTCACCAAGAAGTAAACCAAAACAGAAAAGACGCCGATGAAGGTGACCCCTGTTAAAATCAGAATCACATAAAAGAGGAAATCGATGGTGTGACCAAACATGTTCACATTCCTTGGCAACCACCAAACGCTGGTTTCGCGGATCTCCGCTTGGGCACCAGAGATAGCTAACCCTAGAAGAGCTAGTACTAGTCGATGGGACGGGTTCAGTGAAATACGCATGAGTTAGAGTCTCCAGCGGTTTTGGCACATTTCAACCCCTGCCCTGCAATTTCCACACCCCCCAAACCCGCAATCCAAAACTACACAAAAATGAGAGAGAAAAGGGCTGTAATTAAAACTAATATGCAATGCCTTATGGTTAATACTTCTAATGCTTCCTTGATGAAGTGCAAAAGAGCCTCCATTTTCATCTTACGACAATATTTGTACATTCTCTTGAAAACACTCCTCTAACTCCACCATGGCCAACATTTTCCCACGTTTTAGTAACTGGCTACCAATCAAAATACTGGTCTGTATCACGATCATCGTTGCCAGTGTTGTATCCGGAATGGCCTACTACTTTACCCCAAAATACACACGCGTCGGCTACCAACCGACGCAGCCGGTCGCCTTCGACCACTCTCTTCACGTCAATCAACTCGGTATGGATTGTCGTTACTGCCATACAGGGGTTGAAAAATCTTCTCACTCCAACGTGCCCGGCACACAAACTTGCATGAACTGTCACACACAAATTAAGTCGCAAAGTCCCAAACTTAGTGCCGTACGGGAATCTTGGAAAACAGGCAATCCAGTCCCCTGGGTTCGGATTCATAAAGCTCCCGACTACGTTTACTTCAACCATGCGGTGCACGTAAATCGAGGCGTTAGCTGCGTTGCCTGCCATGGACACGTCAATCACATGGAGGTCGTCTATCACGCCAAGCCCCACAGCATGGGTTGGTGTTTGGAATGCCACCGCGCCCCCGAAAACCATCTTCGTCCGCTGGATCAAGTTACCAATTTGGATTGGGAGCCCCCCGCTGGAACCACACAACGCGAACTGGGTGAAAAATATGTCAAAGAGTGGAATGTGAAACCCCCCGTAAGCTGCAGTGGGTGCCACCGCTAATTTATGAAGCGCACAATTCATCATCCCCCCTCCAGCACTCAAGGCCGCACTTATTGGCGGAGCCTGGGCGAGTACTCACGCACTCCAGATTTTGAGGAGTGGTTACATCGCGAGTTTCCCGCTGGAGCTGCCGAGTGGGAGAATGATCCCCTTTCCCGAAGAAACTTTATTCGCCTGATGGGCGCATCACTTGCCCTCGCTGGTCTCAGTCTCTCAGGTTGCCGCCGCCCAGAGGCTCACCTTGTCCCATTCACCCAGTCCCCCGAGTGGGTTATTCCAGGGAAAAAACTTTCGTTCGCTACTGCCCAACCCCGCC
>Ga0164295_10004447_pt1 | contig 11144 bp, 12 predicted proteins | sample GEODES006metaG_FD_111798 | JGI IMG/M metagenome (GOLD analysis project Ga0164295, IMG submission 111798) | Oligotrophic lake water microbial communities from Sparkling Lake, Wisconsin, USA - GEODES006 metaG | ecosystem: Environmental > Aquatic > Freshwater > Lake | place: USA: Sparkling Lake...
GATGGCACTATTAGGAACTTTAGCTTATTACCTCTTAAAATTGCGGAGGAGTTTATTAATAATCTTGATATTGAAATTCAGGCGTTAATTACAATGATTAATGATGCGCTAAGAAATGTCAGTACTTCGTACTGCTACTCTGTGCCATATATTAATATGGATGGGGGATATTATGGTGTTAAAACGAAGAACTTTGCGAGCGAAGTCAAGAAGAAGAAAAAGGATGTTATTGTAGATTATGAAAGTGTGTTGGTTCCACCCGTTGTAGAAGGAGTATTAGAAGGGGTATGGTCTGATAGCGACGATTCTGATGAAGATATTGTAGGCAAGATAACATATAAACCGCCGCCTTCTGATAGCGGCGGCGCCGCCACTATAACAAAAGATGAAATACTTGATGAGCTTGATAGGATTCAAGATATGATAAGGACGGTGGGAGAACAAACTAATAGCGATGATGACAATACCGCGATACAGCGGGCTATTGTGGCAAGTCTAGAAAAGTAAATTAGTATATTTAAATATTTTAATTTTTATTACTCTGTGGTAAAAATTGAAATAGGGGAGTTAGATTATCATAATCTAAGAAAATGTCATATATTATTGATTTCTGGAAAACCTGCTCATCTTACTGGATCACTCGTCCATCCAAACAACAAGAATTTGATAAACTCATTTGTGATAGATTCTGGACTTATATATGGACCGACGAGAATCTTATTGGACAGATTATATACCTTGACCAATTCTCTCGTCATTTTGCCCGTGCTGGATTACTTACAGAGACCGAAGTTTCTAAGCGCCGCAATATTATTGTTGATATCATTAAGCATCACCTTGATGAGTTAAAAAATATGGATGAAGTTGAAATTGTATTCGCACTCATGCCCTTCAAACACCTTAATCAATATGACTTCATATTTGACTATCTTCATGGAGAATGGCTTCAAGAAGAACGATATCAAGGTAAGAATATCAGCGACTTTCCTGATCTACAGCGATTCTATATTGATACCTATAAAAAGGCTTTCACCTTTGAAACCGTTAAAGCTAACATAATCTCCAGTCATACACTGTCATCATATGATGCGTCACTCATTTGTGAATACTATCCTGATGAATACCTTTCAGATATATGGTTTGAACAGACACTGAATTTAGATAATCCTAGTGTAAATAAACTAAGTCAGCTTCTTCTACTACACAGGAGAACACTTACAGTAAGTCTAAGTGGAGGCGTGGATTCAATGGTCATGCTTCTTCTACTAAAAAAGAGTGGAGCGGATGTTAACGCAGTTCACATTGTATATGGAAATAGGCAGGAATCAGAGCACGAATACCGCTTTCTTGCGAATTTCTGCTACAAACTAGGCGTTCCACTATTTGTATATAGAATTAAGTGGTTGCGGCGGGGGGAAATTGATAGAGTCTTCTATGAAGATATGACACGTAATTTGCGATTTTATACTTATAGAGCTATTGGTGACTCATCCATTCTATTGGGACATATCCGCGATGATGTTGTTGAGAATATTTGGACCAATATCGCTCACTGCCACCACCTGGATAACTTGAAGAAGATGGAGGCTCAGGAAATACAACATGGTATACGACTTATGCGGCCACTTCTTGAAGCTAATAAGGATGATATATATGAAGTTAGTAAGCGTCTAGCAATTCCTTATCTAAAGAATACTACACCAAGTTGGTCTAATCGCGGAAAGTTTCGTGAGCATTTTCATGGTGAGATTATTAAACAGTTTGGTGAGAACATTGATAATAAAATCATTGAATTCGCAGAAGCTATAGAAAGCCAACATAAGCTACTTGATATTGTCCTTTATAAGCCAATTTATAATAGCTTTAAAGATAACTGTGTAGATATTACGATTGGTGTGAAAGCTAGATTAGACGCAAGTAACTGGCTGAAAATCTTTGAACATATCTGCCATATGAAATTAGGTAAGGCAAGGCCAAGTATTAAATGTATGCGGCATTTCTGTACGCGACTTTATAATAATTGGGGCAAGGAACTTAATTTGGATATGGGTGGGGATTTAAAAATTAAGATTAGACTTGGTGGAGATAGATATATGATGGAGTTTATTACTTGCTAGATGGATACTAAATAACTATATTTTTAATTATTATAAAATGTGACTATATATTATAGAATGGTAAAACATCGTGGTTCTAGAAGGAGAAAAAATAGAAGGGTGAAAAATAAAACTATACGACGTACTAGACGTAATAGAAAGACAGTGGGGGGCACACCTGATCTAATTACTGCTTCAATGAATAATGATATTGCCGAGGTGAAAAGACTGTTAGAAAAAGGTGCAGATGTGAACGCCCCTGATGAAGATGGGGATACTGCGCTGATGTGGGCTGTATTCAAGGGCCATAAAGATGTTGTGAAGGTGCTGCTGGCTGCGGGCGCTAATACCAACATGCTGGATTCCAAGGGAGAAGAAAAGTTGACGGAACTGCTTAAACCAGCGAAGGCGCCGCCTCGCCAAGCTTGGCAAGGCTAAATAATTAAATAAATAGAATATTATGTATATTTTTGTAATAAAATTATCTTATTAAATGCTATTTTTATTACCCTGTGAGGAAAAAATTGAAATGCGCTGCAGATATAAAGATATGTGTGTAACAATGAATCATATCCAAGTAAAATACGCCTGGGCTTTACCACAGCCGATATTAGAGAAAAAACTAATTGAAGCCGTTATTGAGAATAATATTATAGATGTACAGACTCTACTGAATAATGTCATTAATAAAGAAGAGGTTGGGCCTGCTATCCTAATGGCTACATCTATGGGGTATAGTGAGATTGTTGAGGAACTAGTATGGGCAAAATATAATAATGGGCATAAATGTGGATTAAGGCCTGGTGTTAATAGGACTGATGTTGTATCTGCGATAAGGACTGCTAAGATAAATAAGGAGAATGCGTCTGACAAGAAGGTATGGACTGATATAATTTATAACCTGAGTTGGGGATTGGTTCAGATAATTGAGGATGGAAATAGAGCAAATAACTAATATGTGTGTCTAGTAATCCAATACTATTTTTATTATATGCGAGGAAAAAATTGAAATGCGCGTCGGCTATAAATAGAGTGTGTTAAAGCAATCATAAAACAATGGCAGATATCCAGTCTTTCACTGACATGGACGATGTGATTCCAGATAATATCCAAATGGCTGATTCAAAGGATGATATTGAAGAACTTGAGGCCTCTCCATTTATTATAAATGCCCCCATATCTAAACTTATTCTAAAAGACATCATCAAGATGGACCCCTCCAAGTACAAGGACAATGCTGGACTTAATTACTGTTTTCGCATACTCTCTAAGAAATACAAGCATCAGCCGAAGAAGCGCGAAATCGGTATGATTTATCGTGAACTCCTTAAAAAGAATCCTGAGGCCTATCCCTACATTGAAAATCTGTGGAATGCCCTTATTAACAAGAGCGTTCGCAGTGAGAGTGGTATTGTAAATGTAAGCGTGTCTCTTCCTCCTGGTAAGTTCAGCTGTAAATACAATTGTCACTTCTGCCCTAATGAGCCTGGAATGCCCCGCTCCTACATTAGCAATGAGGATGTTTTCAAGCGCGCGGCAGTGGTTGACTTTGATACTGTTAAACAAGTATATAATCGGTTAGATGTGCTTGAGAAGAACGGTCATCCCATTGATAAGCTTGAATTTCGCGTTCTCGGTGGTACATTCAGTTGCTACGATCATGCCATCGCGGATGAATTCATTCGTGATCTATACTACGCTGCCAATACTTACTATGAGGATGATGATAGAGTGCGCGGGACAATTGAGGAGGAACATGCGATTAATGTGACCGCCAAGGTTCATGTTGTCGGCCTCGGCATTGAGACGCGACCAGATGAAATCAATGAAGCCGAGATTATTCGGTACCGTCGCTATAGTGTGACACGTGTTGAGCTAGGTGTTCAGCACACGGATGATGCCCTTCTTCGCAAGGTAAATCGCGGACACGGTGTTAAGCATTCTAGGCGGGCGATTAAGTTGTTAAAGGATTATGGATTCAAGGTGGAGATTCATATTATGGCTGATCTGCCTGGTGCTACGCCTGAGGGTGATATGGAGTGCTACAAGGAAGTTCTTCAAGGCCCAGATTTGATTCCTGATTATATGAAAGACTATCCGTGTCTTGACGTAGAATTTACTAAAGTAAAGGAGTGGAAGGCCAGCGGCCTATGGAAGCCATATGCCGAGGCAACGCCTGATGCGGCCGATTTGAAGAGGGTGCTAATTTACAGGCAGAGCATTACACCGCCTTGGGTACGCGTCAATCGTATTCAGCGCGATTTTAAGGAAGCTAAAAACGGCCTTATTGGATATACTAGTGTATCTATTAAATCCAATCTGGCGCAAATTGTTACAAGGGAGGCGGAGGCACAGGGTGTTTACTGCCAGTGTATTCGGTGCTGTGAGGTCAGTAATGAGAAATATAATAAGAAGGAAATTCAATATATCACGAGGTCATTTATGGCCAGCGGTTCCAAGGAATACTATATTACTGCGGAAATTCCTCGTGCCAATAGGCCACTACTACTAGGATTTGTTCGGCTACGTCTTGGAAACGCACTTGAGAATAGTATAATTCCTGAACTAAAGGGGAAGACCGCGATGATTCGTGAGCTTCATGTGTATGGTCGTGTTAAAAATGTTGGACACAAGGATGAATCTGGTGCGCAACATTTTGGGCTTGGTAAGCGGCTACTACGCATGGCTGAGAAGATCTCAATTCAGTATCGGTATGACCAAATCGCGATTATCTCTGGAATTGGTGTCCGCGACTATTACCATCAGCGCGGATATGAGCTCAGGGGCAGCTATATGATGAAGAATGTTAAGATGAGTTTTCCTCTTCTATATGACTTGTATCTTCCAGTTGTTTACCTTACTGATATCCTAATTGTCCTCTTCGCATCTATGATTATCCTTCTAGGAAGATTGTATCATTTATAAAACTAGGTAAAACATGTACGATAATAATCTGCGCTTTTATCACACGCCTTCTCTAAATACTTAATATCTGTTTTTAGTACTTCATTCTCGGCTAAAACCGCTTTACATTTATCAGTAAGTAGCTCCATTTTTATAATTAAATCCTTGCTTTCAGAGGCTAATTTAGAGATTTCCGCATTTTTATCCATATATTTCTTTAAAGTTAGACTTTGCTCTTTATACTTATCTTCTAGTATATTGGTATCTTTTCTTAATTTATTGATTGTATCCTCTAATTTATTAACCTTTTCAATGAGTGATATATAATTCGCTATAATAGTGTCTTCATCGGTTGATAAGACAGTCCTAAATCTCTTACATATGTCTTGTGTTACAATTTCATCGCTTTTACGTTTTAATGCCATCATTATGTTAGTATTATAACGTTATAATACTTTATATTCCGATATATGTGTATATTTAATTTAAATAATAACATTTTACAATAAAAATGGAAGAAGAGATTATCAAAATAGATAATCCCAAAGTAAATGATATTAAAGTAGATATCCCTAACGTAGATAATCCTAAAGTAGATAACAAATATACTACAAAAAGATGGTTACGGAATCTAGTAGGTGAAATACTTGAAAAACTTTTTAGATTAATATTTTTTTGGGAAAAAGACAATAAGTCTATTGGTAAAATTATTAGATTTATTCATCATTTTGTGATATATATTGGCATTATTAGCTATTTTTTAATTCATATATTTGTACCATCATTTTTTATATTCTTAGTATATTATTCATTTTGGGGAATTACTTGGTTACAACATCTTATACTAGGTGGATGTGTTGTTGCAGATGTTGAGTCTAAATTAATTAGTGATAATAATAATGGTCTTATATATCCTATATTAAATCTTTTTAATGTTGATATAACGCATGAATCAGCCGATGGTATAGTATTATTATCAAGTACACTTATAATGTGTATATTATCTTGTGAACTATTATCAAGAACTATTCGTTATATGCGATCATAGACTTATAAATTATTTATCAATATAACTATTAGTATGTCATCCTATGATTTAATAATAGTTGGCGGCGGTATCGCTGGTTTACGGGTTGGTATTGAGGCATTAAAGACTAATCCTGATATTAATTGCTGTATTCTTGAAAAATATGGATATATTGGTGGACGCATAGTTACATTTAGGAAAAATATCCCCAAAGTTGGAGAAGTTCAATGGGAAAATGGCGCAGGTAGAATTGCTACAACTCATAAAAAGGTGTTACACTTATTAAAAGACTATGGTCTAACATTCATACCAATTGGGAATGAATCTAGTTTTATAAATGAAAAAACGGCCGCAATTACTGAAAATAAGTTTAGTGATTTAATCCAATTCTATTTTGGCCCAATTGAAGAATTGCCTTGTGATATTTTAGCAACTCATACATTGAGTGAACTACTTAATAAAACTATTGGGTTGGTCGCAGCAAAGAAATTATATGAACAATTTCCATACTATTCTGAAATACATACACTTCGCGCTGATTTAGCTTTGGAATCCTTTAAAAAAGAGATGGGTGATAATAACGGTTTTGGAGTTGTAAAAGAGGGGTTTTCATCTCTTACCAATGCCATGATGGATGAATTTATAAGCCTCGGTGGCAAAGTTATAATTGATCTAAATGCCTATAAAGTTGCTAGTAACCATGATAATAGTGTTACTATTAGTTGTAGAATTCGTAATACTAATAAGAGGGCGTCTTATACAGGCAAAGCGGTTGTACTCGCACTACACCATAGTGCACTAACTAAAATAGAGGGAGTTAATACTTTATCTGTACTACGCCATCTAACAATGATGCCCTTACTACGTATTTACGCAGTATTTCCAACTAAAAATGGTGTATCCTGGTTTTCTAAATATAATAAGATTGTAACAAATTCTCGCATCAGATATATCATTCCAGTTGACCCAAAAAGAGGGATTGTAATGATTTCATATACTGATGGTTTAGACGCAAAGTGGTGGTTTAAACAGAATATAGATGATAATGGTGATAATGACGTAAAAGAAATAGTAATGACAAAAATACGTAAACTATTTCCTGAGCTAAATATCCCTGACCCTATTTTCTTCAAACAACATCCGTGGTACGATGGTTGTACTTACTGGCTTCCTGGGGCCTACAACGTAGAAGAGGAAAGTAACAAATCGCTTCATCCGCGTCCTAAATCAATGCCGAATTTATTTATGTGCGGTGAATCATTCGCAGTAAAGCAGTGCTGGGTTGAAAGTGCTTTAGTACAGGCGGATAAGTTGCTTGAAAGTGATACATTTAAGAGGGCTATAAGAGGGCTATAAAAGGTCTCTAAAGGGCTTTGTTTAGACTTGATTTAGACTTATAAATAGCCTAAATAAAAACTATGAAATTATAATAAGATATCAGGATGTGTGGAATATGGGCATTAATTAACCTGAAAGGCAAAAATCTTAAAATGGCTGAGCTATTTCAAGATTTTTATAATTTGAAACATCGCGGTCCTGATAATTCATACTTTGAATCTTATAAAAATGTTCTAATCGGATTTCATCGCCTTGCCATCATTGATGATACTTTTGCTTCAAATCAACCCTTTATTTTGGAAGATGATAATCGCACAGTTATTTTCATCTGTAATGGTGAAATCTATAATTACAAAGAGATTTCTACCAAGTATAATCTATCGGCCAGCAATAATGGCATAGAAAGTGATTGTTATGTAATTCCCCAGGCTTATATGACAATGTCAAAGTTTTACACAAATAATGATTTTAATAGATTTGTCAAGGAAGATGTGAAAGGTGAATTCGCATTTATGCTCTTTGAGTTTGATCGTTTGAAGAATCTTAAAAAGGTTATTGTTGCCCGCGATGAAATTGGTATTCGGCCTCTATATTATTCACCAGATACCATTGATACACTTCTATTCTCCTCTGAGATTAAGGGATGTATGAGTCATAAAAATACTAAAATTACTGAGTTTCCACCTGGAAATATTTTTACCTATACTATTGATGAACTCATCAATGTTAAACTCAATATATATGATTTCAAATCAGTATATAACCTAAATACCGATCATATGAACATGTATGTGCCTGAGAATATGCGACTTAATATGATTCAATCATCCGTTCTAAACTCTGTTCGTCGCAGGCTTAATGCTGATAAACCCTTCGCATTCCTTTTGTCTGGTGGTGTTGATTCATCGCTTGTTGCAGCTCTATCTGCCAAAATTCTGGGGAAACCTATTCGCACCTTTTGCTGCGGTATGGGTGAAGGAACATTCAGTGTAGATGGCGGCGAACCATTTACATCTGGCGAGGGAACTGATATGAAGTTCGCTAGGCGCGTTGCCAAACACATTGGTTCAACTCATACTGATGTATTCTTTACACCACAGGAGGGTATTAACGCAATTCCTGATGTTATTCGGACAATTGAATCATGGGATACTACTTCTGTGCGTGCGTCGGTTGGTCAATATCTAGTTAGTAAATGGATTGGTACTAATACTGATTGTAAAGTGGTGATGGTTGGCGAAGGACCTGACGAAGTATGCTCCTCATATCTTTTTAACTGGTATGCTCCTAACGGAGAGGAACTTAGTAAATGTGCTGTTGAGTATGTGAAAAACATTCATTATTATGATGTAAAACGGGCGGATAGATGTATTAGTCGGTGGGGTTTAGAGGGGCGTGTTCCTTTATTGGATCCTGAATTCATTAGCGCATATTGGAAGATTCCAGCTGATAGACGCATGCCAAGCTATAGAAATATGGAAAAGTGGTGGCTGCGTGAGGCATTTCAGGATACGGGGGCTCTTCCTGATGAAGTACTGTGGCGCAAGAAAGAGGCGTTTTCTGACGGTGTTTCTGGCGAAAAGTCGTGGTTTCAAATCATTCAGGAGTGGGTTGGAGGTCGGGTTACCGATGAGGAAATGGTTGGAGCGGCCGAAAAATATCCTTATTGTACGCCAAAGACGAAGGAAGCGTATTATTATAGAAAGATTTTCTGTAGCATTTTTGGAGAAGAAAGACAAAATGTAATTCCTGGATACTGGCAACCTAAGTGGTCCGCAGATGGAAAGGAAATTACTGAGTATATTGATCCGTCTGCGCGGGTGCTAGATGTTTATAATAAACATATGGAGGTCTAAGGATTATACGGTTATTAAAGAAATAGCCAAGAACTTAGACTTAATTTCGGCATTGGATGTTCATCTATCCATTTTTTAAGATTTTTCTTAAACTCTCTACAATATAATGTGTGATCATATTCATCAGAATTTATATAATACCAGTCAATATTTTCCATAATAGAATTGTATGTATCTCGTGATGCTACAAAATTTGTACAAAAGAAACAAGATTTATCTTTATTTTTACACCATTTTTTGGTAAAGTAAATAAAACAAGACTGACATTGTATTTCTTCTTCTTGAAGATATTCAATAGTTCTTATAAGTCTATAAACCTCAGCCAAAGTTCCCATTATCTAGGCTCTATATAAATATTTTATTTTAATCCTATAAGTAGTACACGGTCGTATGGAATACAATAAAATTACAGGCGCTATAGAAGAAAAGTGGCAACGGCTTACTATTATATATATTATATACTTTGTATCATTTTGGTTTATTTTATCATACATAGCGGAATATTTCTTAACTCCTAGACAACTCAGATGGTTTTATAATGTAACTTTTATTTTACCAATTGTGGGATTTATAATATGGGGTAGCATTGATAGTTTGCCCGACATTTTTTATAAAACAGTTCTTATTTAGAAATGGAGTTTGATAATCATTTTTGGCTGGCTGTTATTCATTTAGTATTTGTTGTTCCACTTTTTCTGTATGTTGGATTTGCCAGGGCAGAGACTCCTCAGTGGCTATATATGGCTTTACTCGCAATTGGCGCAGTTCTTATTATATATCACGGATTCAAACTTACTATACGGCTTAAAAATCGTTCAGCGTACAGTTGGGTAAATGCCCTTCATGTTTTAACAATCGCTCCCCTATTAATGTATATTGGATACCATAAAAAAGAGACTCCACGTTTTGCCTACGAATTAATGTTAATGGTGGGGTTTGGCGCAGGCGGATATCACCTATTCTCTTTAGTTAAACAACTGGAGGCGCATCCTGAACCGCCGTCATCATAAACTCCTACAATGAACTTCTAATACATATATACCAATTTCCAGCTTCCCATTCTAAATCCGTTAATTGTAGGCCATCAGGCATATAATTAACGAATTCATGTGCTAGTGCTTTATCCATTATCCAATATGGTAACGGTGTGCCCTCTTTTCCTTTCCAAATAACCCAGTTTAGCCCCGCTTGAAATGTTCTTCTTGCGTCCAACGGTTGCTCTACCGACCAATTAGTAATAAGACATTTACCACTTGGCCTAAGAACTCGTTTGATTTCTTGTAGGACCTGTGTGTGTTGTTCAGGATGAATATGATGAATAACTGCGATCATTATTATTGCGTCAAAACTATTATCTTCAAATGGAAGAAGCAGGCAGTCACCCTGTACAACTTTTAGACCGCGCGCAGCACAAATATTACACAGTGCCTGTGATTTTTCAATTCCATACATTTGAATATCGGTACGATATGTCATATTCTTACCATTTCCACAGCCTATGTCAAGGACTCTGGAATTTGGGGGTAGTACATCAAGGAATTTCTTGACGCACGGCCATATACGAAAACGACTTTTTGAGAATGCTGTTGCGTGGGAATCATAAAAGGTTGCCATTTGTAGCTTTACTAAATGTAAAATAATATTCAATTTTACTGAAAATTTTTTCAGTAAATTTAGACCAACGAACATTTTGAAATGTTCATCGGTCTAAAACATAGTTTACAGAAAATAGTATGACTACAAGCTGTCCATTTACGGCATCACTTCCAGTTGAGATAATGTTTAATATTTTTGTATATGTTGGTGAACATGATCTAGAAAATGTAGCTGCTACATGCCGTCTTATGAATAAATTCGTAAGCTACAATGAAGTTTGGCGACAACTCTTTCAAGTCTACTTTCCTGAGCTAAAGATGCCAACTA
>Ga0164295_10004448_pt1 | contig 11141 bp, 9 predicted proteins | sample GEODES006metaG_FD_111798 | JGI IMG/M metagenome (GOLD analysis project Ga0164295, IMG submission 111798) | Oligotrophic lake water microbial communities from Sparkling Lake, Wisconsin, USA - GEODES006 metaG | ecosystem: Environmental > Aquatic > Freshwater > Lake | place: USA: Sparkling Lake...
CGGCGACATGGACTTCAAGGTTGCTGGAACATCAGAGTTCGTGACTGCGCTGCAGCTCGACACCAAGATCGACGGCATTCCTGCTGATGTGCTCTCCGCTGCTCTTGAGCAGGCTAAGGATGCACGGCTCAAGATCCTTGAAGTGATGGCGTCAGCAATCGCTGCACCCCGCGACGAGGTTGCGGAGTCTGCCCCGAAGATCATCAGTTTCGAGATCCCTGCCGACAAGATCGGCGAGGTCATCGGTCCCAAGGGCAAGGTCATCAACGCCATCCAGGGCGAGACCGGAGCCGACATCAGCGTGGACGACGATGGCCTTGTTGGCATCGTGTCGATCGCATCCTCCGATATGGGAGCGGTCAACGAAGCTGAGCGTCAGATCAAGCTCATCTTGGATCCCCCCACAGCAGACGTCGGAGCGGTGTACCCGGGTCGTGTCGTGAACATCACCAAGTTCGGTGCGTTTGTGAACATCCTTCCGGGCCGCGACGGACTTCTGCACATCTCCAAGATCGGTGGCGGTAAGCGCATCGATCGGGTTGAGGACGTCCTCGACCTTGGTGATGCTGTCGAAGTTCGAGTCGACGACATCGATCCCAACGGGAAGATCTCGCTCTCACTTGCTGACTCTCCGGCACCTGCTCCTCGTGAGCGTGGCGGCGACAGCAACGAGGACGCAGGATCAGACGACTCCTCTGAATCAACCTCCGATGCTGGATCCTCTGAGGGTCGGTCAGAGATGAGTTTCGGGGAATCGTTCGATTCTGAACTCTCTGATTCATACGGCGACCTCGGCCCTGCCCCCACCCGCACCGGCGGACGTGGTGGCAACGGCGGTGGTGGCCGCGGCGGTCCCCGCCGTCGTCGGTGACCGCTTCCGGTTCCGGCCGACTTGATCGGTTCAATGCCCGACGGGCGGTGGATGTTCCGCCGCCCGTCGAGCGCGTACGGCGCACGGTGCTGCCGAGTGGGCTTCGAGTGGTAACCGACCACATCGAGACGGCGCGCTCTGCAACGGTGGCCGTGTGGGCTGCCGTGGGCGGCAGGGACGAGCCAGACGAACTCGCTGGTGCGTCGCATTTCCTTGAGCACCTGTTGTTCAAGGGAACTGACGAACGGGATGCCCGTTCGATTTCTCAAGACATTGACGGTGTCGGCGGTGATATGAACGCCTTTACGTCTAGTGAGCACACCACCTATTACGCCCGAGTCCCGGCTGGCGCCATTGAGATGGCAACCGATCTTTTGCTCGATGTGGTGGCTCGGCCTGCGCTTCGACCAGCCGAACTTGAAGGCGAGCGTCGGGTAATTCTTGAAGAGCTAGCAGCCGTGGATGATGACCCTGACGATCTCGTCGGGATTCGTCTTTTTGAGGGACTGTTCCCCGACCATCCACTTGGTCGAGAAGTCCTTGGAACGGAAGAGACGATTGAATCTCTTACCCGCGACGACGTGTATGGGTTCTTCGAGCAGTGGTACCGACCCAATAATTTGGTCGTTGTCGCAGCAGGGCTTATTGATCACGACGAACTCGTCGAATCTGTCGCATCTCGTTTCGATGAGCACGCTGTTGGTGGTGCACCCACTAGGTCCGCCCCTGCTCACGACGTGATCGCCAGAACGGTCGAGGAGCGCCCAGTTGAGCTTGTTCACCTAGCGCTGGCTTGGCGAGCCGTGCCGTCGGCTCACCCCGATCGCTTCGCTCTGGCGGCGTTGAACCAGATTCTTGGTGCTGGTCCGTCATCCCGACTGTTCCAAGAAGTCCGAGAAGAACGCGGCTTGGCGTACGGGATTTCTTCCTCTGTCGGCCACCACGTTGATGCGGGGGCTATGACCGTGTCGTGTTCGACCACGCCGAAGAACGCCGCCGAGGTCCTTGACGTCATCCGAACCGAGATCGCTCGATTGGCTGAACACGGGCCAACGGCCAAGGAAGTTGAGCTGGCAAAGGGAGCGCTACGTGGCGGCTTGCTGCTCGCAATGGAAGACAGCGCCACTCGAATGATGCGTCTTGGTAACGCCGAAACAATGCGGGGCGGTTCCATCCCTGTGGCCACACACCTCGAACTGCTCGCCGGTGTTTCGGAAGGCGACGTCGGTCGACTCGCTCGGTCAGTGCTCGGAAGTCAAGAGGTGCTCGCCGTAGTTGGCCCAAAGGGCACCTCGAAAGCGGTCTGAGTTACTCGCCTGCGTCAGCCCGTTCAACTTCATCACGGGTGACCCCGAGTAGAAACAGAATTGCATCGAGGAACGGAACGTTCACGGTGACCTCGGCCGCCTCTTGCACAATCGGTTTGGCATTGAACGCGATGCCGAGCCCGGCCGCTGCCAGCATGTCGAGGTCGTTGGCTCCATCGCCAACTGCAACTGTTTGTGACAGCGGGACGCCCTCGGCCTTGGCGAAATCGCTGAGCAGCTCTGCCTTTCGCGCTCGATCCACGATGGGGCCGAGCACCCGCCCGGTAACGCGTCCATCAACCATCTCGAGCTGATTCGCCACCGCATGATCAAGGCCCAGCTCATCTCGAAGTCGGTCAGTGAAGTGGGTAAAGCCGCCAGAGACCACCCCAACGGTGTAGCCAAGGCGCTTCAAGGTCCGAACAAAGGTTCGCGCCCCCGGAGTCAGTTGCATTGCGCCTCGCGCACGCTCCAGCGCTGCCTCGTCAAGACCATTCAGTAGAGCTACTCGTTCCCGAAGTGCCTGCTCGAAATCGAGTTCGCCCGCCATTGCGCGCTCGGTGAGCTCCTGGACCTGAGGTAGGCAACCAGCTTCTGCGGCGAGAAGTTCGATGACCTCGTCGGAAATCAGTGTGGAGTCAACATCAAGTACCACGAGACGCTTCGCTCTTCGCCCCAAGCCCTCAAGTTGGACGGCAATATCGAGACGGTGAGCAGCTGCTGCTTCGCCAATGTGTCGCCGCAATGCCACAGGGTCGGCACCGGTTACACGGAACTCATATGCATAGACCGGAAAGGTCGCCAGCCGGACGATTCGGTCGATGTTCCCGCCGGAGGCAGCCATTGCGCCAGCTACCGCGCCAAGTTCGGTGGGGGAGAGTTCGGTCTCAAGTTCGTGCCCGAGCACGGTCACCGCTTCAACGCGTTGATGTGCTGAACCAAATGGGGGTACTGGCTCCACCTCGATCCGCAGCCCGCGCCCCTGCGCAAACACATCAAGATCGCTGCGCAGCCGGTCCACACTTGCAGGCAAGTCGATGACAACTGCAAGCGTGAGGTGTCCTCGAACGAGCACCTGCTCAAGGTCCTGAACTGTCGCGCCGGAAAGGTCCAGTACGTCCATCAGGCCAGTGGTGATGCCCGGTCGGTCTGGCCCGGAGACGCGCAGGAGCAAGGCGGGAGCATCTTCGGCGGTTTGATCAGAAGCGGCATCGTGGCCCTGGTCCATGCCGGTACGGTACGACCCGTTGCACCGTTCGGGGTGCATAGCCGCTCGGCGAGTTGAGACTGTTGGAGTTGAACGATGGCATTAGTGGAACTTGAACAGGTCAACGAGGCCGTGCGTGTCGTGCGATTGAATCGGCCGGAGCGGTTGAACGCGCTGTCAATCGAACTCGCGATTGAACTTGATGAGACACTTGCGCTCGTTGCGGCAGACAACCTGGCTCGCGTCGTTGTGCTGACCGGATCTGGGGATGCTTTTTGCTCGGGCCTCGACCTCAAGGACTACGGCATCATTCCCAATATTGATCACCTTTCGGTGCATCGAATCGCCAGTCGTTCCATGCGGATTTACTCACAGATCACCAAGCGGCTTCGGTCGATACCCCAGCCGGTGATAGCCGCAGTGAATGGCGTGGCCTTTGGCGGAGGATTGTGCCTGGCGCTCGGGGCTGATCTTCGGATAGCTGCGGACACCGCAGTGTTCAACGCCACAGGCATTGTCAACGGCCTTACTTCCACCGAGATGGGTGCAGGCTGGTTGCTGCCCCGATTGATTGGCGCAGCCAATGCCAACGATCTCATGCTCACCGGACGACGCATCGATGCCACTGAGGCGTTGAGGATGGGTTTGGTGTCACGGGTGGTCTCGGCCGATTGCGTCCTCGACGAGGCGCTTGGCATGGCCGAGGAAATGACGAAGTTCTCTCATTACGGCCTGGAGTCGACGAAGGTCGCCATGTGGGCCGAACTAGAGATGTCGAGTTTGGACGCGGCGATTGAATTCGAGGATCGAAATCAATTGATGGCAGGTTTCACCGACAACCTCCCAGAAGCGATTCGTGCGTTCGACCAAGGCCGGCAGCCCATCTTCCTTGACGACCCTCGCCGGGATCTTTTTGAGGGCGGCTGATTGCACCGCCGGCCGGGCCATCTAGGCTCCCCGCCCATGACGATCACAGTGGGTGTCCTAGGAGCAGGCGGACGGATGGGTGCCGAGGTATGTCGTGCAGTCGTTGCCGATTCGGAACTTGAACTCATCGCAGCAGTGGATCCGCATCATCAGGGACTCGACTTGCGCGCCGTCGCCAACGTGGAGTCGCCGCTGCGAGTGCTTGCCGATGTTGAGGCGCTCATTGCCGTTGGACCCGACGTGGTTGTGGATTTCACCACGCTGGAAGTCGCCCGCCAGAGCCTTCCCAAGTTGGCAGCAGCAGGGATACACGCAGTAGTCGGAACCAGCGGGCTGACCGACGACGACCTCGCATCCCTCGGCACGGCATTTACCTCATCAAGCATGTTGCTGGCATCCAACTTCGCCATTGGCGCAGTGCTCATGATGCGCTTCGCAGAAATCGCAGCGCCATGGTTTGAGTCCGTGGCCGTCGTGGAAATGCACCACGAGAACAAGATCGATGCACCGTCGGGTACCGCCATTGAAACTGCTGCCCGAATTGCGGCAGCGTCTGACAACTGGATTGCTGATCCCACCACCAAAGAGGTGCTGCCCGGCTCGCTTGGCGCCAAAGGTCCGGCCGATGTGCCGGTGCATGCACTCCGACTCAAAGGTTTGGTCTCGCATCAAGAAATCATCTTTGGCTCGAGTGGCCAACTGCTAACAGTTCGGCACGATTCCATGAACCGCGAGAGCTTCATGCCGGGAGTGGTGCTGGGGGTCAAGCGAGTCGCTGAGCAACCAGGAGTGACCGTTGGACTTGAGCACCTACTAGGAATCTGACAGCTCCTCAGTCACCTAGCTCGTCGCCAAGCTCCTCAGTCACCTAGCTCGTCGCCAAGCTCCTCAGTCACCTAGCTCGTCGCCAAGCTCCTCAGTCACCTAGCTCGTCGCCAAGCTCCTCAGTCACCTAGCTCGTCGCCTAGCTCCTCGACGCCACCAATCAGGCCTTTGCGACCGATGGTTTGGTAGGCGAGGTACGCCATCACGAGGACAATAGAGACAACCGTGAACCACTTTTGGTAGCGGGCTACTACGTCAACAAAGTTGTCGATCTGCTCCGAGAACACCGTGCCGAGTCCACGCATGAGGAGTAGTCGGCCCAGTGTTCCGGTCAGGTTGAGCGCTACGAACCGGCGGATGGGCATCCCCGCTACTCCAGCAAGCAAACAAATGGGATTGTTGGGCGCAACCAACACCAACACATCGAGAACTCGACGGAACGCTCCAGCGTCAGCGGTGAACTGATCGAACAGCGGATCCATGCCAGGGAACACCCTGCGCGCCCAATGCAGCGCCTTGCCCCGATACAAGTAACCCAACAGATAAAAGAGCGGGTCGGGGAGCAGCAGTCGGAACATGCTCACCGCAAGGAACGATGCAAATGCTGTATCGGGTGTGGTGAGCAGCAGATACCGGTTTGATGAGTTCAGCGCTAGCAAAAGAAGTGGATGGCCAGTTGCCGGCGCAATGAGTCGAGGCCATAAGGCATTGCCCAAATTGGCTGCGATTACTAGCGAAATGATGAGTGCGCCAACCAGCGGAAGTACCCAGCGTGGGTGAGTGGTGACCGGCGCCGCATCGACCGTGGCATCACGCGTCGCATCACGCGTCGCATCTTCGACGGTTGGGTCGGTCGGTTGGATGGGAAGATCTGGCACGTCGCTCATTTTTGTCTGCCTAGGATCCCCTACGGTACCGGCAACACGGGGAGAATCAGATGCAAGGAACTATGCAGGACCGGCAGTTGGTGTTGCCTCACTTCTTCGAGCGTGCTGAGGCATATTTTCCGACCAAGGAGATTGTGACTGGCAACCTCAAGGGCGCGCTTCGCACCAATTATGGAGAGTGGGCGGATCGAACCCGCCGGCTTGGTGGAGTGCTTGATGCGCTGAATATCTCTGCTGACGGTCGGGTTGCCACTTTTGCTTGGAACACCGCCCGGCATTTGGAGTTGTACTTCGCGGCTCCCTGCACCGGGAGAGTCCTGCACACACTCAATCTCCGGTTGTTTCCGGAGCAATTGGTGTACATCGTGAATCACGCAGAGGACGAAGTGATTTTCGTGGACCGCACGGTGATGGGGCTACTCGCCCCGCTCGTTCCTCAGTTCACCACCGTCCGCCACATTGTTGTCATGGAGGACGGTGGGGAGAGCCCCGACCCCGACGGCATCGAAGTGCTGGACTACGAGGAGCTTTTGGCCGCAGCCTCGCCAGTGGAGTTCCACGTTGACGACGAGCGTCGTGCCGCGTCGATGTGTTACACCTCGGGCACAACCGGAAATCCGAAGGGCGTCGTCTACACCCACCGCAGTACCTACCTGCACACGATGGGGGCGCTCACGGTCGACAACCTCGGTGCTGGGGAGTCAGACACAATCCTTCCCGTTGTTCCCATGTTCCATGCCAATGCGTGGGGTTTGGCGCATGCGGCGGTTGCTTGCGGGGCCAATTTGGTCCTTCCCGGGCCTGACCTCAGCCCACCTGCACTTGCTGGGCTGATTGAGTCCGAGAAAGTCACTATCGCTGCTGGCGTCCCCACAATTTGGATGGGTGTACTCAACGAACTTGAAGGTCGCGACGTGTCCTCGCTGAGAGCAATCCCTTGCGGTGGCTCTGCTGTCCCGAAGGCGCTGTCGGAGGGCTACCGAGAAAAGGTCGGGTTACCGATTCTTCAGGCGTGGGGGATGACAGAGACCAGCCCAATCGCGTCAGTGGCGCGCATCGGTTCAGCGCTCGCAGATCGTTCCGATGACGAACTCGCTGATTTGCGGGCAGCTCAGGGTCCTCCTGTCGTGGGGGTTGAGTTGCGGATTGTTGATCAAGCGACTGGACAATCGTTGCCATGGGACGGGGAAAGCCGTGGCGAGTTGCAGGCCGCTGGCCCGTGGATCACTGCTGGCTATTACAACGATGATCGCTCTGCTGAGTCGTTCACCGATGACGGCTGGTTGCGCACGGGCGACGTTGCGGTGGTGACACCAGAGGGCTACGTGCGAATCGTCGATCGCACCAAGGACGTGGTGAAGTCCGGAGGTGAGTGGATCTCATCAGTTGAACTGGAGAACGAGATCATGGCGCACCCAGAGGTGGCCGAAGCGGCAGTGATCGGGGTGTCGCACCCCAAATGGTCAGAGCGACCGTTGGCATGCGTGGTGGTCCGGCCAGGAGCCACGCTCTCCTCCGCAGACGTTCTCGAATTTCTTGATGGGCGCATTGCCAAGTGGTGGATGCCTGACGACGTGGTTTTCATCGACGAGGTTCCCAAAACGAGCGTCGGGAAGTTCTCCAAAAAAGATCTCCGGGTGCGCTTCGCTGACCATGTGCTGCCCACCATCTGAGGTTCTGTTGGCGTGACTTGCCGGCGGGTTGAGCCCCCCGTCTACACACACCGTGTTGGAGGGTCCTAGGGTCGGAGTGTGTACGACTTTGCCCGACGGCCGCTGTGGATACTGAGTCACGTCCTAGTGGTCCTCGCCGTCGCGGCGATGGTGTTTCTTGGCTTTTGGCAACGTTCGCGGTGGCAGGAGGAACAGGCCAAGGCCGACGCCATTGAGGAGCGGGCCAATTCCCAAGCAGTGCCTATTGGCTCGGTGCTGCCTGCGGGAGTAGAGGAGTTGCCGAGTTCGCAGATCTTCCGGCGCGTTGTAGTTGTTGGGCAGTACGACACTTCCGCTGAAGTCCTGATTCGGAATCGCTCCGAAGGCGGAGCGCCGGGCGCATGGGTAGTCACGCCACTTGTTCCCGTCTCGGGTCCTTCCGTGGCGGTAGTTCGGGGGTGGATACCGCTTCCAGTGGCAGAGAAGGGGCCCGGCAGCGCCATGACCTCGCCGCCCGACGGCGAGGTGGCAGTGACAGGGGTTCTTCGCAGGACCCAACGGCGGGGGAGCGTTGGCTCGATTGACCCGGCGGCTGGCCAGCTTGACTATCTGTCTCGAGTCGATCTTGAGCGCATCGATCAGCAATATTCGAAGGACTTAGTCCCGGCGTTTGTCCTGCTTGATGCTCAGCAACCGAAGCAGCCGGGGAACCTTCCGCAACCGGCAAGCCTTGAACTTCCCAACCCAAGCCAGAACATTTCCTACATGGTGCAGTGGTGGATCTTTGCCACGATCGCGCTCATTGGGTACCCACTCATTTTGCGAAAGGTCGCCCGCTCTCGATCGCGTGACGGGCGCTCCCAGAACGCAAGTGGCACAGATACCAGTGGCACGGATACTGGTGGTGCCGATCCCAGCGGAGCGGATCCCAGTGGAGCGGATCTCAGCCGTGCGGATGCTGGAAGCACGGATGCTGACAACAGCGACAGGTTAGGGGTCGACACGCCCGCTTCGCCTTCGCCGGATAGTTCGAAATGACCGAGCTAGATGCCCGTGAACGCATCATGGCTGCGGCGGTGCGCTGCGCAGCGAAGAAGGGCGTGCAACGGTTCTCCCTTGAAGACGTTGCCACAGAGGCAGCGGTATCTCGGACAACGATTTACCGTCAGTTCCCTGGTGGTCGACCCCAACTTGTGCAGGAGTCCGCAACCTGGGAGGTCGCGAGGTTCTGGATGCGCCTTGCTGATTCGGTAGCTGATGCAGCGACCCTCGAAGATCGACTTGTTGGTGGGCTGAAAATGGGATCGGACATGATGCGACGTAGTCCGATCATGTCCAACCTCAACGCCACCGAGATTGAGGAACTCGCGATTGCGCTTCGACCATCTGAGGCGTTGGTCCACGAGGTGATTCGCTCGTACCTCCGAGACTTGCTTGCGGAGGAACAGATCGCCGGGAAGGTGCGCCCAGACCTTGACGTGTCAGAGGCGGCTGACTATCTCGCCCGCATGTTGCTCTCGGTATTGGGGGCGCCCGTGGGTCGTGATCTCAGCGATGAGGCCGCCACGCGCGAATTGGTGCGAACCCAGTTCTTGGGCGGAATCGCAGTTCGATAGGCGTCGCACCGGTGGTGTAACAGAAGTCACACCGCCGATGCGTTGTCAATGAGACAGATCTGGTCTTATTGTTTCATTCGATGTCGGTCATCGCTGGAGCAGATGCAATCGAAGTCGTGGACACGGGGATTGTCGGCGCCACTCCTCACGACCGCGTCGTTGCTGCGCTCATGGAATGTGTCGTCCGATGGGGCGTCCAAAAGACCACCGTGGAAGATGTCGCCCGAGCCGCAGGAATGTCTCGAGCAACCGTGTACCGCTTGTTCCCCGGGGGCAAACGCTCCATGTTGGACGCAGCGGCGCTCACCATTGTGATGCGCTTAGTAGATATCGCTTGCCGCGAAGCGCAATTGGCCGAATCACAGAGCGATGCCCTGACCTCGCTGCTTGTTTCCGCTTCGGAATTCCTTGCGGCCGACGAGGCACTGCAGTTTGTCCTTGAGCACGATGCTGGAGCGGTTGAGGCTCAACTAGCACTCGGCGGACTTGATCTTCTGTTCGTAACCATCGGAGAGACGGTCGGACCACTGCTTGTCCCTCTGTTTGGAACACCAGAGGTTGCCCGTGACGCGGCGATTTGGGTCGCTCGAATCGTTGCGTCGCATCTCATGAATCCCGCTGGCGGGGCGTCGTTGGTTCAACAAGACGTTGCTCGCCACATCGTGGAGACGTATTTCCTCCCGGGTATTTACGAATCCGGTGCGGTCGCAATCCCCGGGCGTGACTCAACACAGGTCTAGTTAGACAGCAATTCCCAATCAACCAATCTCTTATTCGACAGATCCAAGGAGCAACAATGACCATCGAGCAGGACGAAGAGAAGATCATCCACGCAGCTATTGAAGCCGCTACAAATGCCGAGTTGATTGGCCGCGAGGAGATCAATGACCTTGAGGCAATCCTTGCTGTCTCTACTGTCGACAAAGGCGAGATCATCTCGGTCGTCAAGGACAACTCCGACGCAATCTTCACTTGGGACTACTCCAAGGGCGCGCGTCCACCGCTCGAGAAGTTGTATGAGAAGGCCAAAGTCTCTATGTGGAACGGTGAGACGGACCTGCCCTGGGATACCGAGGTTGATCAAGAGGCCGTAGTCGTTGCTAACTCCGAAGCACTCGGAATGGGACCCGGTATGGCCGAGTTCGACACCACGGGAACTCCGTTTGCGAATTGGGGCGACAAAGAATGGATCCAGCTCGGCGTTGAGTCGCAGAACTGGACGTTGTCACAGTTCATGCACGGTGAGCAGGGAGCGCTCATCTGCACCGCCAAAATCGTGGAGACAGTTCCGTGGATCGATGCGAAGTACTACGCGTCAACCCAGGTAATGGACGAGGCCCGTCACGTAGAGGTTTTCGCCAAATACCTCGACACCAAGATGTCGGGCTACTACCCGGTCAACGCCCACCTGAAGATGCTCCTCGACGACATCGTCAGCGATAGTCGCTGGGACATGACCTACCTCGGCATGCAGATCATGGTGGAGGGCCTTGCGCTCGCTTCGTTCGGATTCATGCACATGACCACCACTGAGCCGCTCCTCAAGCAGCTTCTGCGGTATGTGATGAGCGATGAAGCCCGTCACGTCGCCTTTGGTGTGCTGAGCCTCAAGGAGTTCTACGAGGGACTGACCGACGCCGAGATCTTTGAGCGCCAGCAGTTCGCCTTTGAAGCTGCCGTTCGTATGCGTGACCGTTTCCTCCAACAAGAGGTCTGGGAGCGCATGGGTCTGCCAGTGAAGGACTCCATCGAGCTCATCATGAATGCTCCCGGCCGTGCCGTGTTCAACGTGATGTCGTTCTCCAAGATTGTTCCCAACTGCAAGAAGCTCGGATTGCTCGATCGCAAC
>Ga0164295_10004453_pt1 | contig 11136 bp, 5 predicted proteins | sample GEODES006metaG_FD_111798 | JGI IMG/M metagenome (GOLD analysis project Ga0164295, IMG submission 111798) | Oligotrophic lake water microbial communities from Sparkling Lake, Wisconsin, USA - GEODES006 metaG | ecosystem: Environmental > Aquatic > Freshwater > Lake | place: USA: Sparkling Lake...
GATTTTAATTCAATACGACCGCTAAGATATTCTCCACCACCTGTAACGAGAACTACCCCTTGTTCTCCTCCTGAACTAGTAAACCAAGCTGATGCAGCAGAGACTGCAGCAGCAAATGCAAGAGTGTTGTTGTGAACGAGTCCATCATTTATTGCGCCAAACGATCGAACATCGAAAGTTTGAGCCACTGTTGTTCTCGCAATCAAGGAGAGCAAAATAAACTCGTTTAGGAATCGTAGCATTGCGCTTTTTGTAGTAGACTAATTTGCTTAATTACTCTTAATTGATATTGATGACAATGCCGACAACTCAGCTTTATTAAGTGAAGAAGACGACGTTACCTGAGGCTAAAGGTTCAGTTCACCGTTCAGTGTCCGTTGGTTTACACCGGTTCAGCCCCGTATTTCGCGACTTATATACAACACAATTAACTTACTTCTTCTTAGCCTTCGGGTCTGCACCTCCCGCTTCAACAGTCCTAGCAGCATCTAGTCCTGAAACCTTTGCGCCGAATTCACTCAAGATCTCTGCTCGGTCTTTATAGACTCTGTCTTGCCTAGCGAGGGATGCGATGAAATCTGATTCAGAGAGAGGAAGAACGTCTAGACGATCTAGCCTTCTCAGCGAAAGAGCATCGATAATCGCATACTTGATCGCACCAATTGAATAACCATTGCTTATTGTAGCTAGGGCTGAAAAATTAAGACTCTTTAAGAAAGGGTGCTGCTCCTCGCTATCAGTTAGAGCAGCTGTTAACGACATGGACAGAGGACCGAATCCAGACGACAATGAGAGTGAGTTCGCCCCAGCAGCAGCAAGTGCGTCGCTTGATGGCTGCCCAATGTTTTTAGGCTCTGTGGACCAAGGCGCTGCATCAACAACCGGCAAAGTTGGAGCACCAGGAAGTACTTCGCCTTTTGCGGCAGCCTTTAGCTCTCGTTTAATTCGTTTTGCCGTTTCTTCAGGAAGTTCAGTTGTCACTAGCGAAAACACTCGTTGCAATTCCTTCTTCCATGTGGCTAAGCGAGTTGCATAATCAGGAACAGGAACGTGAATAAAGCGATCGAAGCAATCAGCCAAGCTCTTTGGGTCAGACTCTTCAGGCAAAGACGAGCAAGCGATGACTTGGCAAGAATGATCGTGAGTCACACTGTTGATATAAACGCCGAGGTCCTTCTTAAATCGAGAGGGGCCATTCGGATCGGGCTTTGGCTTTCCCTTTGGAGGCGGACCTGGGATCATCTTCTCCACTTCGTCGATATATATAATGCTTGGTCCAAGAGACTGATCCTTTGCTACCTCAAAGACCATGTGAAGAAGCTTCTTTTGGCCGTCTTTCTCAGTAAACTTTCCTTCTGTATTACCAGCAGAGAGGTTGAAAAATAAAGCACCCGTTGCGTTTGCAACTGCTTGGGCAAGGTGCGTCTTGCCTGTTCCGCGAGGACCATACAAGAGGATAGATCGAGGCGCGCGGTTCTTTGGTCCAATGTTCTTTTCGAGACTAAAGTCTTCTAAATGCTGGCGAATGTAGGCTGAGCCAAGAGGAAGAACAGACGTTACCATGAGGCTTTCGCGCACTTGTGCCATGCTTGGGTCTGCAGGAATCCAGTGTTTCGTAACAGGATGTCGCTGCGAAGGAGTATCCTTTGAATTATAGCTAGATCCTAGAACGTTGTGGCCTCCAATGAACGTTGCAAACGTTGCGTTCTCGCGAGGTGAATTAATAATCCTGTTCTGAATAAGTTCAGCGAGCATTGCGTCAATATCCATTCCAGCACACATCTTTGCTCCAGGAAGGGGCTTGACCTTGACCTTCTTTTCCTTGACCTTCTTTTCCTTCTTCTTTTTGTCCTTCTTCTTGTCAGCCTGGGCAGCTTTAAAATTAGCAAGCTGCTGAGCAAGCGTCGCATCCACTTCAAGACGCAGTTGTTCAGCAACAGGTGGAAGGACAACTTTTTTCGCTAGCGTCTCATCGTGTTTCTGAAGAGGGTTGTCACGCTCATCTCTTCCTTCCCATTTGTCTCTAAATTCATTGATAAGCGTTGCGATACTCTTCGTCCATGCAGAAGGACCCATCATCTTAGGGGCTGTTTCAGGTTCGGGCTCAGGCGGTCCACCCTTTCCCTTTGCATCTTTTTTCGGATCTCCACCTCCAGCTTTAGCTTTAGCGTCGGCTTCAGCTTTCGCCTTTGCCTCAGCCTCAGCGACAGCCTCGGGGCCACCGGCAGCTTCAATAGCCTTCATTGCGTAGAACCCAGTTAGATCTTCAGGAACTTCTCCAATGGCAAGTTGGCTTGTGAACCAAGCGAGACGCTCTGCTTTTAACTTGTCGCGAATTTCATTACCATCCTCCTGAATCACTAGATCGTGTAGGTCGGGAAGCGCTTTCGCTAGACCTTGTCGGTGTTCTGCCTGCGTGCGCAAGCGACCAGCAACAACCCCGCCAAGGGTCTTTTCATATCCTTTCAGAGTTTGACGATGTGTATCAACCATTCCCAAAAAAGTCAACTCTGCCTTGTGCAATTTAACATAACTCCGGCGACAAAGAAATCCTCGAATCATAGTTTGGATAAGCGTAGCACCTTCGTGAGGCGTGATTAGGTCGTCAGGATCCTCGCCATCTTCGCCAGTGGGTGCGTGTTTGGTTCGTTTAGGAGCAGCAGCTACCTTCGCAGCACGTGCTGCAGCCTCTAGCGCTGCTCGCCGAGCGTCATCTGTTTCAGCTGAAATGTCCTCACCAATCGTTCCAGTAAATCCAGCTGCCTCTAGAGCCGAAACATAAGCCGCCTCTGCTCGTTCTGCAGCTCGCATCGCCTCGACAAGCGCTGTGGCCTGCTGCGCCTGTTCCTCCTTTAGCTTTGCTACCTTAAGAGCTCCTTGGCGACATCGCTCCATACGTACAATCATATTGATAGCATCATCAGCTGAAATGTCAGGAAACTGAGACGCCTCTGAATCCTTAATTTCTGGTTCAATCTCGACCACAACTTTTTCCACACCAAGTTTTAAAGTGTTGTACCCAGTTAGAAGCTGGTTTCTCTTCTTTAGTTCTTCTTCTCGCTCGCTGATATACATGGTAGGAACAGGAACCTCGAATGCCTCTGGCTGCACCTTCAACTCAGCAAGCAAGTCGTCGAACGTGGTATATTCATTTGGAACACTGCGAAGCGGTTTTCCCTTTTGCGCCTCCTTCACTTCTGGGTTAAAGGGCGCCCACTTTACAATAATTGAGCGAAGCTGACACAGCTTCACAAGAACAATCTCAAGCATCCTTGCAATGTCCTGGCGTTTCTGTGGATGCGTTATTCCTTCATAGCAGCGTTCGAGCCTTTGATAAACAAACAAGTAACGAGCGTACGATCTTCGGGCGTATTCATAAACTTGCGTCGCATTCATATTAGGAACACTTGGAGGTTTCTCAGTGGGAGAGAAACATGTTGCATCCTCAGCTACAGCTAATTCTGCAAGCTCGGCGACAGAGCTTTCCCAGAGACGCTGGTAGTCCTGTTGGGGAAATGATTAAGGAAAAGTTTAAGTTAGAACTTTTTTGTAACAGAATTGAAAACGAGTGAAGTAATAGGATAAAGGAGAGGAATATAACAAAACAAAATATAAACTCACCTGTGTGGCCATATTGTTTGATCGTTTGTATTGATTTCAAAGCCCAACGTGTTTCCTCAGACCTCTCTCTGTTATAAAATCTTATCCAAGTACATAAATGGCTACTTCTGCGTCATTCTCTGTCCCAAATCCTGGAGCAGACTATGATCCTCTTCTGATTGACGAGCCAGACTGGTCTGATGTGGACCCTTCGTGTAAAGATGGTTTTCGTGTTGTATACGAAAAGGAAATCCCGTTCGAAATGAGATTGCAGGAGAACGATCAATCGCCAGAGGTTGGGACTCTTGAAGCGATTCTCGCAAAGGTGTCTGTGCAAGGAGAGCCTTCAGCGCCCACAATGATTAAGGTTGAGCTGTCTAGCGAGAGCGACCTCTTTTTCCACTACAGTCATGTGTTGGACGAGCGTTCGTTTAAGACAGTTCGTGAAGAGCAACGACTCATGATCGAGTTTAGCGATTATGCGAATGTGCTTGCGCGTTCGCTTAATCAAGCTATCAAGGAACCCCAAACTCACCTCGCCGTTTTCATTATGAACCGCGACGGTCAAGCTCGACTGGACTTTATTCAAAATATGGAATACAAGTTTGTGGAACTATTGTCGGTAACGTTCCTTCGATCTCCTGACGATCGGATCCGAAGCTCAATTGCTTTCAGGTACAATAGCATCAAGACTAAACTTCAAATTGTGTCTGGTAGACTTTCTGAAGTAACGTCTATCGTTAAGCTGAAAAATCCAAGTTTGCTGCTGCAGTTACAGCAAACAAAAACTGTGACCATGACAGGTGCATCGTCGCAATCAGGAGGCCCTCCTTCTGGTGCTTCTGCGCAGCCTGCGCCAAAACGCTTGTAAACACAAGTTAAAGATGAAAGATTTGAATCGAGTTACAAAACTATTCCTATTGAATCAGTTCATCATGTTTTCTTCTCTTTCCTTGAATAACGTTGGTACTAGATTTTTATCGCTGTTTTCCCACTCACTAATTCTCTTTAATGCTAGAATTTCTGCAGCGCTCATCTTTTTATAATCTTCATCTGTTTCGTGATCAAAGCCTGCCAAATGAAGAACACCGTGGACTAGAATCCGCCTCCATTGGTATTCTAATGAAACGCGTTCTTCAGCAGCATCTTTCGCAATCATTTGAGGACACACAAATAAATCCCCAAGATCGTTCTGTAATGATCCGAAACGATCTGTTGACTGCGATTTTGCTGAAAAGGAAAGCACGTCAGTTGTCCCTCGTTTATTTCTATACTCCTTGTTCATTGATGCAATCTTTTTAGGTGAAACCAACGAAATGCCAAGATCATGATGCGGATGTCCAGTTATCTCTTTGACACTGTGAGCTAGAGCTTGTAAAGATGATAACACCGGAAGAGGTTGAATACGAAGACGTGAGTAGATAGTCACTCGTCCAGACGATTGTAAAGCCATCTTAGCGAAAGGTAAATAGAGCTCTCATTTGAATGTGAAATTCACGCAAGCTCCAAGACGAAGAAGACGGCAGCCTCTGTTGATCGAAGACCAGACCACCAGTTCTTTTTTTAAAGAAAGTCAGTCCAGCAAACACAAATTAAATCCCTTGTCTCAAATGAGCCAAATGCAAGCCACGGGCGCTTCAAAGCGTCTTTTAATTTCTGTCTCAGAAAATCAAAGTTCGTTTGCGTCTTTGTTAGAAAAGGACGGAAGTGCCAACGGAGTCGTAATGAAACTGAACAACACAGGCAAGGACGTACGAAGAAGGGTCTTCCTCTCCAACGACTCCAAGTATCTTCAATGGGAGCCCTCTAAGAAGAAGGATGGATTCGGTTAGTTTTTGAAACAGCTCACGATGTATACTTGTGCAAAGATCCTAAATGAAACTAACACGCCACTTTCCGCTTTTCTCTCTCTTATTACCCTCAGTTGATATTGACAAGATCAAGTCTATCAAATGTGGGATCTCTGCTGGAGGGCGTCTCGAAGCTTACAAGAAAGCCGGAGGCCCAAACAAGGAACCGACACAGAAACTAATTGAGGAGAGCTTTTATAATCCAGCAGGAGAGCAACTGGTTGGATGGCTCGAGAAGCAAGGCGGCGTTCACGGTGGAAGCAAGGCATGGAAGAAGCGCTGGTTTATGCTCTCGGGCTCAATGCTGTCCTACTTTAACTCACCGACGGAATCTGCTACTCTTGGAATCTTTGACCTTAAGGACGTAGTCCTTGTTGACCTTGGCAATGACAAAACGAAAATCACCCTCTCTTGGAAGAAAGGAAAGGGATCGCCTGATGAACCTAATCGTGACCTCCGTGCTCTTTCGCCGGAAGATGCAGAGAAGTGGAAAGCAGCCATCCGAAAGGGAATTCGAGTCAACACTGCAAGCCGAGACTTTGCGCCTCCAGTTGCAAAGTCGCTGCCTCCTAATGTGGATCAGCTCTGCTTCTCATTTGCTATGACGTCGCAAGACACCAAGCGTCAACCTTTAGCGTTCGTTTGCCGATCATTGATGTCATTTGAGAGATTCTACTTTTCCATTCTGGCTGCAATGATTTCTCGACAAAAGCTTTCCCTAAAGCAACAAGAAGAGATGCACAGAGCGACTCTTAAGAGCAATGCGGAAGATGTTAATGCGCTTCTTGCGCTATCAATGGTTCTTGAAAAGTCAGGAAATATTTCCGATGCAATAAACTATGCAAATTCTGCTAGATCAAAGAGCCCTGATTCTCCGCTTGCTGCAAAATTGTGTGGATTTCTCTATATGAAAAGCGAAAACGAAGTCAGTGCTCTGCCGCACTTGAAAGCTGCTGCTGTGCACTACAGGTACCACGATGCTATGGCCCTTCGACTCCTTGGCGAGGCTTATTCAGCAACTAATCAGCCTCAATTTGCTGTCGGAAGTTTGGAAGCAGCACACAACGTCGACCCTTCAGACCTAGTTGTTCGCCTTGACCTTGGGGAGCTTCTCGCTCATGTTTCTTCATTAAAACGATGCGCAGATGCAGTCGCACACATTCGTGCAGTCGTTAAATCTGGGCGAAAAGACCCATCTACCCGCCTTCTTTTAGCCACGTCACTTGAAGGAAATGGAGAGTATTCTGAAGCTCTAAAGGAGTTTGACGTAGTTCTTTCGACAGTGAATCTTGTTTGGGAACTTCGTCAACAGGCTCTTGAAGGCAAAGCTCGAGTGTGTACTGCACTTGGCATGTATAGCGACGCCATGTCATCTCTCGTAGCCTGTGTGAAAGGCTCAACGTCTGCTGTTCCTTTCGTCATTACAGATCTTGCTGAAATTTACAGCAAGGCTGCGTTCGACAAGAGACCATCATTCGGATTAGTGCCGTTGTCGACTAAGCCTGCAGATGATGAAGACGAAGATGATGAAGAAGAAGATGAGAAAAAAACGGTGGTTGTTTCGACTAGCGCACTTCCGCCGCCGCCACCACCTTCGGCATTTCCTCCCCCTCCTCCTCCCCCACAATTGAGTGTGTCGTATCCTGCATCTGTTGATTCAATCCTGTCAACATCTGCCGTGGCATTCAAATCACTCGAGACAGAAGATCTTTACAAGGCTGCAGAAACTCTCGTTTCATATGTTCTTTCTTCCGACTCTAGCAATGCTCATGCTCTATTAATCAGAGCCATTTCTCGTGAATTACTTGGAAGTGCAGCAGAGCTGAAGTCTGCTGGCTCTGGGTCAACCGTCTTGGAGGGATCTGCTTCAGATTTTTCAGCCATTAGCCCAGACTCCTCGGCAGCTTTCTTAGGTCTCGGAAGACTCGCAAAACGCGCTAGCAAGTGGGGTGATGCAATCTCAAACTTCGAAAAGGCTGAGAAGCTCGCCCTGGAAGAAGAAGACACTGAAGCGCAAGATAATGCAAAGGACTTGTTATCCCGGTCGAAAAGGCTGCAACTTGGCGAGCCAGAGTTTGTCAAGGAGGTTAAGAAACGCAAAGATGATGACATCAAATATGAGGAGTCAGGTGTTGACCTGCCGTTAGAAGATATGGCCAATATGACAGCAGAAGAACGACAAGCGGTTTACTTCAAGACGCTCAAGGCTGAAAAGAAAAGGAAGGAAGACGAGGCCAAGGCTGCTGAAGACTCAAAGATTTCAAAGATGAACGATGAGGAGCGCGCAGAGTACGAGGCCGCGAAAGCCCTCGAGGCGAAGCACGAGGCTAAAAAAGAGAAGGCGATTTCAAAGTCCCTAGGCCAATACTCAGGAGGCGCAAAGGCTGCACTTTTAAAAGGAAGAGGACGAGGTCGAGCATAGATTTTATTTCATACTCATACTGATTTCGTTTTGCACGGTTTTTTATTCGGAAATTTTGGGGTGTTTTTTTTAATATCTTGTGAAAATATCCAATGGCAACTATTTCTTCCTCATCATCTCGACCAACCTTTTCTTCCTCATCTCTTCCAGCGAAGCGTCTATCTTTAGCGGCTCAAGATGTTGTATTTGCTTTACTTTCTCGTTTTGATCAAAATGGATCGTGGGATTTTAAAACTCTAAACTTGTTTCAAGAGCAGACTGGAGATGAAGAGCGATTAAATAGTCAAGAAGAGTTTGTCGCTCTATTCAAACAGCATAATATACCGTTGACTAAAGAACAAACGCTTGATTGCGGCTCGTTGATTAAGTTATACGAACTGCATGGCGAAGACGCATTAAAGAGAGACATGGAGGCTCTCCTATCTTCAAAATTTTCATTGGGCTCTTCTCTTCAGCAAAAGTTACAACATTTTCTTCATCCAAACGAGTCTCAAATTGCTTGGAAAGGGGAATTTTCAATGAAGCGTGATTTGACTCAAATAGAGATTGATGAAAACTTGTCGCTAAAGGCTGCTAATGAAAAGGCGAGAACAAAAGGCTGGGTAGGCGTCTTTGATTTAACGGAGAAAGGCCGAGGAAATGTTGACGAACAAGCTACTGAAGAAGACAAACCTCCAACAAAGTCTCCTGATAATAAAGATGCTGAAGAGCAAGAGCGCCCTTCATCTACAAATTCTCTAAACACATTGTGTTCAACTCGGCCTCCTACCCTTGTTCAGACTCCACCAGTTACATTGGTAGAAAAGCCATCACCAATCTTGGCAACAATAAGGGAGAACACGAAATTAAATTCAATCGTGGGAATAGAAACAGGACAAGAGGCTGGACTTTCTTCCAAGTTATTAAACGAAGAACGGTTGATGCGAACGACTGTCGAGGCTCAAGTCACGAACCTCTCAAGTTTGGTAAAGGAAGGAAAAGTGGCTGAAGAAGAACGAGATTCATTGCGAGAGGGGGGACTGCCTGCACCTCCGAGAACCCCATCAAGAGGAGAGGACGAAAACGTTCTACCGCAGCCACAAAACACAAGAATGGAGGACGAAAAAGCTTACTCTCTTCCGCGGCCACCCACTCCTCCGTTACGCAGTGAACAAGAAAACTCTTCAACAAGCCTAATGCCGCTGCCTATAGTATCAACTAGAAGCGCTACTTATTCTCCAAAACATTCTTCTCCCGTAGTTTCCGTCAATGAGCGCCGGCTTCAAACAGTCAAGCTTGCTCTCGCTAGCGCACCACTTGGAATCCCGCGCGCAGGGTCATTGCCACAGGCAGGTCTATCTTGGCTGTCTGAGGCTGACGTTGAGGCAGTCATCGCAGATTTTGATATAGTTCCGTCTGTCTACGTTCTTTCAGAATCTGAAGCAGGCGCTCGAGATTGGCTAGAAAGCAAGGCAGGTCTTTCCGCACTTCACGCTGAAGAAGCTCGCATCATTCGAGAGCAAGTTGAACTTGGTATTGTTGCTACAGCAACAGAGTTGTTCTCAATCTCAAATACTTCTCCAGCTGGGATCCCAAACCAAACTGTAAAAAACCAAGCATTTAACTCATTATTTGCTTCCAAAACGAGTGAACTTTCTCTACGGTTAACGAGTGATCCAGTCGCTGCATGTGATTTGTTTTGGGAATACGTGAAGGACTTCAGGTCAAATAAGTGGCCTCCACTGGTTCCTCTTTCCCTTCCCTATGAAAAGGATGAATCATGTCCATCTCTTCCTGATTCTCCTGGGTCCGCAACGTATCCGCAAGGTTTTGAATCGTGGCTTCGGTGGAGGGAAACAAGGAGAAGAATATCAGTGCGAGCATTTAAGTCTTGGGCAAAAGGAAAAGAAAGCGAACGAACGATAGCATCAACTCCTCGCGACTCAATTAACTCTATAAAATTAAATGGAGAGAAGAAAACTATGACACTTGTTGCAGCTGATGATAAAGGCGTAAAAGTTTGTGAGTCTATGTTTTCATCTTCATATGCAACGTTAACCGCTGACTTAAACCCGCAAGTCAAAACTGAAACAACATCCAATCCTATTGTTAATGTTGACATCAGAAGAAATGATAGCGTGGTCAAAGACCCTGTTCGAAGACTTTCACTAAGCTCTGCACAAGTTGCTGACTTTAATCCTGAACGTGAAAATGTGGAGATAACAAATGTTTACTCAACTTCGAGTCCAAAACGAAGCAAAATTGTTGAAGAGGACGATGATGATACACTTAGCGACACAGAGGTCTTGGTAAATGCCGTCGTTGAGGTTGCCAGTGTTCTTGCACGGAGGCTCGCGAAAGAACGCGCTCGCAAATCAGCTGAGAAAGCTAAATTTCTTCACCCGACCCTCTCCAAAGAGACAAAGGAAGAAACGAAGCGAGTTAATACCTTTGAAGATAACACAGCAGCTAAAAACTCTCAACAAAATCTGAAGACTCTGATTGATTTTATTCCACTTACACTTAAGGAGGAAGCAGAAGAAAGCCCTAACGAAACTGCGACGATCATTGATAATGCCTTTGTCAGAAAAACTGTCGAGAATTCAGTCATCGAATCACCTACTCGTTCAGCATTTCATGCGCCACCTTCAGTGATTCGAGCTCCCATTGAATCTCCACAGTCCCTCTTGGATACTTCCTTACTTCCTCCGAATTCACTAAATCACGCGCTTCGAGCTAGCCCTATTCTTCAGAGCATCGCAGCAGCCTTGGGTGGATATTTGCATGAGGCGAGGAGCGAGTTAGATATAAAGGAAGAGGCCAAAAAAGTTGTAGATAAATCTCTCGCAAGCTTGGAAGAGAAGGCTCGACGACAACAACTAGAGGTAGAAGTAAATAGTTCGATTTCTACAGCAGACCGAGCGTCCGCGTTCTTTGAACTTGCCGAAAAAACATTCTCAGCACAACTATCAGTGCTTGCGGACCCTCAGTCGCCTTCCTCGGAATTGCTCAATCAGACCAAGAAACTTGTGAAGGTTTTGAAAGAGTTCAAGTAGGATTCAAGTAGGTAATGTATAATTTCAACGTTTTTTGTCTAACCCCTCCTTCTAATACCGTCTCCACTCTCCTTAGCTTGAGATTCGTCCCCAATGTTTTCAGCTGACGATGAGTTCGATGTCTCTTCTGGGTCCGAAGTCTGATCGGACTTTGCTTCAAGAGAAGAGACTTTAGGAATATTATATCCAAGTGCCTCTTTAACAACAAGAACCCAAACAACATACAAAA
>Ga0164295_10004454_pt1 | contig 11135 bp, 9 predicted proteins | sample GEODES006metaG_FD_111798 | JGI IMG/M metagenome (GOLD analysis project Ga0164295, IMG submission 111798) | Oligotrophic lake water microbial communities from Sparkling Lake, Wisconsin, USA - GEODES006 metaG | ecosystem: Environmental > Aquatic > Freshwater > Lake | place: USA: Sparkling Lake...
AGTTCGCCGAGATGAGTCGCTGGCTGGGCAACGAAGGCGATGTGGCCTGGGCCATGGCGCACCATGAACGGCTGAAAGTCGCCTTCGAGGTCTTCTGGGACGAGTCGCGTGGCGTGTACATCGATCACATCGTTGACGGCGTTCCCCAGCGTGCTGCCGCGCAGCATCCCGGTGCCACCGCAATCGTCGCCGAGTTGGTTCCCGCCGATCGGGTTCCTCGTGTCGTCGAAGGTATCTCTGATCGATCACGTCTGGTTCGCCATTCGTTCGTGATGGATCCGGTGCGCGTTGATGGCGATATGTCCGGCTACGTCTACATGGTCACCGGGTATCCGGCACCCGTTTGGGACGTGGAGAACGAGATGATCGAGGCGCAACCGTTCTTTCTGTATGTGGTCCACGACGCGTATGCCAAGGTCGGTCGTATCGATCTGATCCTCGAGAGTTGCCGTACCTGGAGTCAGTTCCTCGATCGGGGAGAGACCTCCTGGCCCGAATGTTGGATCGGCGGTACGCGCTGTCACGGTTGGTCGTCCACGCCATCACGCGATCTGATCCAGCATGTGCTCGGCGTACAGCCGGCTGCGCCCGGGTTCACTTCGGTACGCGTCGCACCGCAGCTCGGTGATCTCGAATGGATCCGCGCAACGGTGCCGAGTCCGTTCGGGCCGATCACCGTTGAAGCGCATGCAGACGGGCGCGTGGAGATCGACAGCCCGGTGCCCGACGGCATAGGTCAGACAAATTTCCGGGTCACTCTCGGCCACTTCTTCATGGGGCCCGGAGTTCGAGATGTTGTTGGTTGATTCGGACATGGATTTCCCTCCCGACCGATCACGCCAGATGCTGCGAGTGCCACGACGTTGTTGTTGCTCGAATCGCCAAAACTGGCGATGTCGAACCGCATCCCTGCGTGGAGCAGGCAGGCACCTTGGGTGTCGGACCTAGGTTGCCGGGCCCACGGATGTGGGCCGCTCTTGATGATGGGGAAAGGCTACCGACCAGCGGGCGCTCTGCAATCAGCGGTAGTACTGGTTTTCCGATCGGATGAACCGGCGAACACTCGCGTTGATCAGCCGCGTACAACGGGGATGGGGCTGTCGATCTCCACTCGCCCATCGGCGTGGGCTTCGACGGTGATGAAACCGAACGGACTCGGCACGCTTGCGCGAATCCATTCGAGATCACCTAGCTGCGGTGCGACGCGCACCGATGTAAACCCTGGCTCGGCAGGTTGCACCCCGAGCACATGCTGGATGAGATCGCGTGATGGGGTCGATGACCAACCGTGACAACGCGTGCCGCCGATCCAGCATTCGGGCCATGAGGTCTCGCCCCGATCGAGGAACTGACTCCAGGTGCGGCAGCTCTCGAGCAGCAGGTCGATGCGACCGACCTTCGCGTATGCGTCATGCACCACATACAGATAGAACGGCTGCGCTTCGATCATCTCGTTCTCGACGTCCCACTCCGGTGCCGGATACCCCGTGACCATGTAGACGTAGCCCGACATATCGCCGTCAACACGAACCGGATCCATCACGAACGAATGACGCACCAGTCGGTCTCGACGCGAGATGCCGTCGACGACACGAGCCACCCGGTCGGCGGGAACCAGTTCGGCCACGATTGCCGTGGCGCCGGGATGTTGCGCAGCAGCGCGCTGCGGCACACCATCAACGATGTGATCGATGTACACACCACGCGCCTCATCCCAGAACACCTCGAAGGCAACCCGCAGACGCTCGTGGTGGGCCATGGCCCATGAAGCGTCGCCCTCATTGCCGAGCCAACGGCTCATCTCGGCGAACTCGAGCAAGGCCCGAGCCCACAACGCGTTGAGCGTGGAGGAACAGCCCTTGGCGTACACGCTGGCCCAGTCGAGCAGTATCCAACCGGTGACATCGGAGAGCAGATCGTCGGGACCGAGATACGACTCGAACCAGCGAAGCGCCCGCGACGCAGACGACAGAAGCTCAGCAACCACTGCCCGATCGCCGGTATAGCGATAGAGGTTGTGCACTGAATGGATCCAGTGCAGCGACCAGTCGGGAACGATCGTGCGATCATCAGCGGCGAAGTCAGACGCCACTGCCATGGCGAGCATGCCGTCGGAGCGGGCCATCGTGGCCAACTGCGGATGCCAGATGGGCATCGACCAGTCGGGGTTGTTGGTGAGATCCACCATCTGATGGACGACCGAATCGCCGGTCCACGCACGCTGCTCACGGGTCGGGCAGTCCACATACGCGTCGAGTGCACTCAGATCGACGGTTCGCAGACCTACGGCGTGGATCTCGTTGAGCACTGGATCGGAACTCTCGAACGATGCGCCGGCAGGGCGGGGCCGATGCCGGTCGTGCACAGCCACACGCAGTTCCGGTGCTGCCGCTTCATTTGGCGTGCGGATTGAGCAATGCAGAAAACGGGTGCCGATGATGTCGAAGGACTCGAAATGTTCTTGCGCATCACCGCGACACACGTAACGCAGTCCGGCATGCTGACCGAGCGTGACCAGCACCCCTTCGGCAGAGACATGTTCCGACGCAGCGAAATCCAGCACCGTGCCCTCAGCAGCACCGGTGATATCGAGCACCACAGTGCCTGCGGCAATGCGACCGAGATCGAAGCGACGAAGTTCGACATCACCAGAATCATCGCTGGCCGACCCCACGGCCCCGGCGGCGAGTTCGTCGTCGAGCACCTGACGCACAGGGTCGTCACCGAACGCGGCACCCACCACACGGCGAGTGCCGAGCAGTTCGGCACCATGCACTTCGCCGTCCTGGAACTCGGTTCGCACCGGCGGGCGCAACATGCCGAAGGGTTCGCTCGGGGATGTGGGCACGAAGTTGCCCCCTGTGTGGGTGGGCATGATCTCGAAGGCCTTCGACCATTCGGAATCATCAAAACCCGCCTGGAGCCATCCGGCTTCGAAGCGGGTGGCCTCGAAGGATTCGAGTGGCAAGCAAGCCACATCACCGGGAATGGCTACGGGCGTCCAGGCCGCACCCGCTGTGCTGCGCCAGGACCGATCCGTGATGAGCCAATCGTCACCCAGGCGCGCCTCGAACACCAACGACCCGGCCCCGAGCGAATACGAAGGAGGCACCGGGATCCACCACGAGGTGGCGACGCCGAAGTGCCGGGCCGTGATGGCGATGACATTCGTGCCTGACTTCAGATGCGCAGCGAGATCGATCATGTCGTAGCGGGCGGCACGTGGATCGCTTCGCACCGGACCGCGACCGATCTCGGCGCCGTTCACGTACAGCACGTAGCGACCATCGACCCACAGACGCGCCGGCACCGAAGTTGGAACCGCGTCGAGCTCGAACTCGCGACGGAACAGCACCACCCGATCAGCCGGGTCGGCCTGCACCGGGCGCGTGGCGGTCTCACTGACGATCGCCGGACGACCGTGCCAGATCCAACGCGCGTTCCACGCAGCGGTGAACGGTTCAGGGTGATTCAGTCGCATCGTGCCCCCCGGCTTCGATGATGAGTTGGCGACCCGGGACCGGGTCAGATGGTGGCGATGAGTGGGTTCACAGCCCGGACCAGATCGGCTCGCGGATCTGCGAGTCTCAGCCCAATGCGGAGATGGCGTCGGCCACGGCCAACACCCGGCGGGCGTTCTCGACGTGCAGATTCTCGATCATGCGACCGTCCACGGTGACGACACCGCGACCATCGGCCTCGGCCTCTTCGAACGCTGCGATGACCCGACGTGAATGATCGATCTCATCGGCAGTGGGAGCGAATGCGTCGTTGCAGGGTTCGACCTGGCTGGGATGGATGAGCGTCTTGCCGTCGAAACCGAACTGGCGAGCCTGCAGACATTCGGCGGCGAAACCGGCGTCGTCCTTGATGTCGTTGAACACGCCGTCGAGGATCTCCTTGAAGCCGTGCCGGGCAGCCATGAGACAGCTCTGCAGCCCGAACTGCAGCGGCGCCCGACCGGGCACATGCTCGGCATGCAGTTCCTTGGCCAGATCGTTGGTGCCCATGACCAGCACCGTGAGTCGTGGCGAGGCGGTGACGATCTCGACCGCGTTGAACATGGCCTCAGGGGTTTCGAGCATGGCCCACAACTTGGTGTGCTCCGGTGCGCCGGCGGCTTCGAGTTCAGCCACCAACTGGCGCACCTCATCGGCAGAGTTCACCTTGGGCACGAGCACAGCGTCGGGGCCGGCAGCAGCGGCGGCCGCGATGTCGTCGGCATGCCACTGGGTTCCAAGACCATTGATGCGAATGATGAGTTCCTTCGAGCCGTATTCGCCGGAACGCACCGCAGCACAGACGCGATCTCGCGCCTCGGCCTTGGCATCGGGAGCCACAGCATCTTCGAGATCGAGGATGAGCGCATCGGCGCCGATGCCCTTGGCCTTCTCGAGCGCACGCTCATTGGCGCCGGGCATGTACAGCACGGAACGACGGGGGCGTAGTTCGTTCGTCATCGTGGGTCCTCTCAGAATCCGTAGGCGGCGGCGAGTTCGGGGTCGTCGGCAGCCAGCGAGGTGGCGAGTTCAACCATGACACGGCACTGCTTCACCGAGGCATCGTCTTCCATCTTGCCGTCGAGCATGATGGCGCCGGTGCCATCACCCATGGCGTCGATGACGCGGCGGGCATGGGCCACATCGGCGGGATCGGGGCTGAACACGCGCTTGGCGATGGCGATCTGCACCGGATGCAAGCTCCATGCACCCACGCAGCCGAGCAGGAAGGCGTTGCGGAACTGGTCCTCACAGGCCACCGTGTCGGCGATGTCGCCGAACGGGCCGTAGAACGGAAGGATCCCGTTGGCCACACAGGCATCAACCATGCGGGCGATCGTGTAGTGCCACAGATCCTGCTGATAGATCGTGCGAGCACCTTCGATATCACCATCGATCGGATCCTGACGAACGAGGTAACCGGGATGACCGCCACCCACACGAGTGGTCTTCATGCGACGGTTCGCGGCGAGGTCCGCCGGGCCGAGCGACAGACCCTGCATGCGCGGGCTGGCAGCGCAGATCTCTTCGACGTTGGCCACGCCACGAGCGGTCTCGAGAATGGCGTGCACGAGGATCGGGCGGTCGAGACCGGCCTTGGCTTCGAGTTGGGCGAGCAGACGGTCGACATAGTGAATGTCCTCGGGACCCTCCACCTTCGGGATCATGATGACGTCGAGCTTGTCGCCGATCTCGGTGACGGCAGTGACGAGATCGTCGAGGCCCCAGGGCGAATCGAGCGAGTTCACCCGGGTCCAGAACTGGGTCTTTCCGAACTCGATGGTCTTTCCGACATTGACAAGGCCGGCGCGAGCGGCTTCCTTATCGGCGGCGGGCACGCCATCTTCGAGGTTGCCGAGCAGCACGTCGACCGTGGGAACGATTGCCGACAGCTTGCCGACCATCTTCTCGTTGGAGGGCGGGAAGAAATGGATCATCCGTGAGGGCTTGACGGGGATCTCACGCACGGGCTCGGGGGCGCCCACGGCGAGGGGTCGGAAGAAGTCCTTGGGGTTGCGCATGCCCCCGAACTTACTTCGCGGTAGCCACCGGCGAGCAGGTGGACGCTGATCCGATCCGTAGAGTGAAGCCATGAAGCACTCCCCTGCGCAGCCATGGTCGGTTCGCACCGGTGCACGAACCCGACTGCTGCTCCGCTGGCCGGCGCGAGCAGCCACGCTCGTTCTCATACTCATCGGAGTGCTCGCGTTCGCTGGTTGTTCAGATGCCGCCGATCAATCCGCAGGGCCGGACGCTTCGCGACCAGGAACCACGCAACAGACCGGGGATGGACCAGTCATCGCCGTGGTCGGCGACTCCTACACAACCGGCTCCGACATGGACAGTGGGCCGGAATCGAACTGGTCAGCGCTGATGGCCGATGAACTTCGCCTCACCCAACCCGGGCTCGACGTGCATGTCGAAGCCGGCGGGGGTTCGGGCTACACGACCACGGGGTTCCGTGGTCTTACCTTCGAAGGCTTGGCCCAACTGTCAATGCCCGCCGAACCTGATCTCATCATCGTGTTCGGAAGCCTCAACGACAACCGTGCCCGTCCTTCCGACGTGGACGTGGCCGCCCGATCACTCATGGCCTGGCTCCATGAGGAACGACCTGATGCGACAATTCTGGTGATCGGTCCGCCGTGGATGAACGAACGGGTTCCAGCGAACCTCTTGCTCGTGCGCGATGCGGTGCGCTCAGCCGCACTCGGAGTTGGCGCCACGTTTGTCGATCCGCTCGCCGAGAGCTGGTTCGCGGGTGACTCTGCGTCACTCATCGGGTTCGATCGATTGCATCCCACCGATGAAGGTCAGCGCCACCTCGCCGAACTCATCACTCCGACAGTGGAGCGACTGCTGGCATCGCGTCCGATTCCCTGATCTCGAAACCGCTGCGCTGATGAAGGCGGAACTGTTCGACAAGGCCCATGATGCGCCGGGTGGCATCGGGCGCACTCACCCCGCCGGCGTGGATATTGGAGATGAGGTTTCGGTCGGCATCGGTGTCGCCGGCGGTGGGTCGGTATGCCAGATACGCCGAGAGACTCTCGGCGGTGGCCAACCCGGGCCGCTCCCCCACCAGCAGCACCACAACTTCGGCCGCGGTGGCATCGCCGATGTCATTGAGCACGCCGACACGACAGTTCCGCACGAAGAACGGCCGGCCGACAGTGAGACCACGGGCCACGGCCGCATCGAAAAGCTGTGGCAGCAGTTCGGGGACCTGGGTGCGCACGGCGGCCGATGACAGACCGTCGCCGATCACGATCTGCAGGTCGACTGCGTGCGGGCATTCGGTGCTGATGCGATCGATCGCTGCCTGGTCGAGGCGTCGACCGAGATCGGGTCGAGCGAGATGCTCGGCAAAGTTTGCGGCCTGCGTGGCCACCTCGAACAACTCGAAGCGTTCGACGATCGGCGCCATCGCCGGGTCCTCGAGTTCGAGACGCTCATGCAACGCGTCGCGGGCCGCTGCGTGATCGGCCCGCAGTCGCAACATGGTGGAGGTGCGATATGAACTGCCAGCCCGACCGAGCAGCACCCGCGCCGGGGTGAGCGAGGGAAGTGCAGCGGCTTCAGTGTCCGGGCCGGCGGGATTGTTCGTCATGGCGCCAGCTCGGCCACAGCACCACGCAGAGCCTCGATCGAACGAAGTGCTGCGGCTCCGGGCTCTGACGAGGTGGCGAGTTTCCCGCCCTCATGGATTCCAACGGCCTCGAGCCAATCGGCGAACTCGGGGGCCGGGCGCAGACCGAACAGTTCACGGGCCGCCAATGCATCATGCGGGCTGGTGGATTGGTAGTTGAGCATCACATCGTCGGAGCCAGGTACACCCATGATGAAATTGCATCCGGCGGTGGCCAACAACATGAGCAGCTGGTCGGTGGTGTCGGCGTCGGCGTCGACATGGTTCGTGTAACAGACGTCGACTCCCATGGGTAGGCCGAGCAGCTTGCCCATGAAGTGATCCTCCAACCCCGCCCGCATGATCTGACGGGCATCAGCGAGGTACTCCGGGCCGATGAATCCGACCACCGAATTCACGAGGAACGGATCGAAGGCCCGGGCCACACCGTGGGCACGGGCCTCACATGTGAGCTGGTCGAGACCACTATTGGCCTCGGCCGATAACGCACTGCCCTGGCCGGTCTCGAAGTACATGACCTGCTCGCCGATGAACCCACCGCGACTGCGGTGGTGTGCGAGCACGACTTCACGCCCCTCGGCCAGCGCCGTGAGGTCAACACCGAAACTGCGGTTGGCGCCTTCGGTGCCGGCGATGCTCTGGAACAACAGATCAACCGGTGCACCGGCGGCCAACGCTGCGAGTTGGGTGGTGAAATGCGCCAGCACACAGCTCTGGGTAGGCGCACCGATCTGTTCGATGATGCGTCCAATGGCGTGTTCGAGCGCAGCAACTGATGCCACCGAATCGTTCACGGGGTTGATGCCGATCACAGCATCGCCGCAACCCATCACCAGCCCGTCGATGACCGACAGGGCAACACCTGAAGGGTCGTCGGTGGGATGGTTGGGCTGGATGCGCACACCGAGCACACCGGCCTCGCCCATCGTGTTTCGACAGCGGGTGACCACTCGCAGACGAGCGGAACCGGCGATGAGATCGCGGGCGCCCATGAGCTTGGCCGCCGCAGCGGCCATCTCCGCAGTGATGGCCCGATGCAAGCCGTCATTCCAGAGCGACACAAAGCCGGGATCAAGAACGAACTCCCGGAACTCGCCAACGGTGAGCGACGCGATGGCTGCGAATCTCTCAGTGTCGTGATCGCGACGGATCAGAGCAGTGACATCGTCGTCGATGAACTCATAGTCAACGATCTCGCGGAGGCTGACATCGGCGAGCGCGATCTTGGCGGCCACGCGTTCGCGTTCGGATCGCGCTGTCACCCCGGCCAACTGATCGCCGGACTTCTCCTCATTGGCCCGCCCGAACAGTTCGCGCAGGTCGGCGAACACGAAGGTCTCACCGCGCAACGTGGTGCGGTGGCTCATGGCGCCACCAGATCGGCGGGAACCACCTGCTCGGTGATGAGCGTGGCGAACCGTGCGGGATCGCCGGCGACGAAGTCGCGACACAGCGGGAAGCCTTCGACATAACAGGAGATGTAGGCCCGCCATGTGGGAGAGGTGAGGAACTCGACGGCTTTGCGGGCCCGCTCCAGCGGCAGCAGTCCCCATCGCTCGACATAGGCCACGACCTCGTCGATCGGCCGTTGGTCGGCGTGCAGTAACCATGCGGCATTGGCCCGCACTGCATCGAGTGAGTTGGACGCGAGACGTACAGCAGCGGCCACCTCCGGGTCATAACCGAGCTCGAGCGGGCCGAGATGTTCGACCATCACCAGTTCCGGTGTGTCGCCGACGATGACGGTGAGCGCCAGATCGGCAAGCCCCTCGGCCAGCAGACATTGCGGGGTGCCCACGCAGAAGAGGGTCTCCTCGAGCCATTGGCGCTGACGCACCAGACCGGCCTCTTTGCGCGAATGCTCGGTGTGATGACCCGGATAGGCCTCATGGGCGACGAGGTGCCCGATGCCCGGGGCCAGCACCGGGAGATCGGTGTTGATGGCGACGGTGGAGCGGAGGTCGCCGAGGTAATAGTTGAATCCCGACCAGGGCTGGTTGGTGGCCAGTTCCCAGTCGATGTGTTCGCCATCGGGAAGCCCGAAGAGGTGATCGGTGCGCTCCCGGAAATTCTCGGCGATATCGCGCAACACACCCTCGAGGCGGGGCACCGGAATGGCTTGCGCCTCACGCCAGGCGATGATGCGTTCACGGATCGGACCATCGCCGGGAAGCACGGCGTCGAGGCGGCGATGTGCGGCCTCGAAGAGTTCCTCATCGCGGAAGGTGGGGCGCACGCCGTAACACCACTCGACCTCGTCGGCATACGCGATTGGTTCACCGGCAAGCTTGCGGGCACTGGTATGCAAGCCCACCACCTGTGCACGCAGCCAGCGTCGACGACCGGCGTCGATGAGGTCATCGTCGAGACCGCCGTCGAGATCGGCGATCAGGCGGGCAGCATCGGCGCTGAGGTTCTCGGGCGACACCACTGGTTCGGCAGCTACCCGTTCGGCAATGGCCGGCGGGCCGTAATAGGCGTCGACGAAACCATCCACATGGCGACCGAGCCGGAGTCCCAACACGAGATACCGCTCGATGATCACAGGATGTTTCCCTTGAACAGTTCGGGGGCCACCGGACAGTCGGTGCGGCGCAATGCCTCGGCAACTGTCTGCACACCGGCGGGGCCGACGATGGCGTCGACGAGATCGAGCGGAATCATTTCGTCGTCGATGTCCCACGGATCATCGGAGAGCACAGCGGCGCGCATCGGGGTCCACATGCGTTCGGGCAGGAACCGACCGACGCCAGCGACTGACCACACGGGTATTCCAGCGTGGCGGGCAACTGCTGCGGCCGCACGCGAACCGCTCACCGCCACGAGTTCGGACGGGGCCACTGCCGAAGCTTCGAGCAGCACGAGATCGGCCTCGGCCACCGCAGCACCCAGTCCGGCCAGTGGTACGTCGACGGCGTCGACATCGGCTTCGAGCAGGCGCCGCACCAGACCGGAACCCTCACCGAGCGTGTCGATCACCAGCACCTCGACATCGCCACGGCGCGGCAGCGATTCCGAGATGAGCTCGGGCCAACCCAGCACCACCACGGTGGCTCCGTCGGGTAGGGAATGACTGAGCGATGCGGCTGTGGTGTCCCCGTCGAGCTCCACGAGCACGCGGCGGATCTCCTTGCGGGCATCGGATGCACACAGCACCCGGGCACAGAGCCAGACCAGCGGAGCAGAGCCGGGCTGGCGCGACACCAAACGACGACAGGCCGTGACCAGCCCATGGGGGTCGTCGGAGAAGGACGCAAGCGCCCGGGCGGCCTCGGCGACAATGACGTCAGCGGGATAGCCGGTGGCGCGGGCCACAAAACGGAGTCGCTCGATCGGATGCATCACAGGGACCCTACTGACCTTGCGCTGGCGATCCTGCGCTGGCCAGCGGCCGGCTCAGTTGCCGGGCTGGAAAATCATGAGGTACAGCATCACCACGAGGATCAGATGACCGATGCCGGTGGACATCATGATCTTGCCCCTGGCCGAGGCATCGCCATCGCGGAATGCCTTGATGGCCGGGCGGGCCACAACGGCGAGCACGGCGATGAGGACGATCCACAAGATCACAGCCGTGGAGACCCATGGCTTGCCGAGCGTGAACGCCTTCTCGCTCATGCCCACCAGGCCGAATCCGAGGATCCCGGCGAGTGCAAGACCGGGCAACGAGAAGCGCAGGATGGAGACGTCAAGCGCGTCGGCAGCCGCCTTGTCGCCGCCAGCAGTGAGACGCACGAGCACCGGGGCCAGCCACAGCGGGGCGAACGCCACGATGACAGCGAGGATGTGGAGCAGCAGCATGATGTTGTAGCCGGTGGAACCGACGGCGGCGATGACGGGCATGGTGGACTCCCTAGTGGACGAGCGGGCGCAGGACCCATGTGTGCTTCCCCGAACCTAGCCGCGCTACCTTCTTGCTTCGTGACTACTGACGTGCCAGCCGATCTCGAACTCACTCCGATGTCGGGCCGCTCCCGCACCATCTC
>Ga0164295_10004455_pt1 | contig 11134 bp, 9 predicted proteins | sample GEODES006metaG_FD_111798 | JGI IMG/M metagenome (GOLD analysis project Ga0164295, IMG submission 111798) | Oligotrophic lake water microbial communities from Sparkling Lake, Wisconsin, USA - GEODES006 metaG | ecosystem: Environmental > Aquatic > Freshwater > Lake | place: USA: Sparkling Lake...
ATTGTGCGCAAGCCGTAATCCTGGAAGAAAGTGGTCGCAGTTTGCTGGGACCAACTGCACTTAACTGCGCTGCGCCAGATGAAGGCAACATATTGTTGTTGAACAAAATTGCAACACCAGCCCAGCGCGCTAAATATTTATCTCCGCTCGCTAAAGGTGAAGTTAGGTCTTCCTTTGCAATGACCGAACCAAGTCCGGGTGCTGGCGCAGATCCAAATTTACTTTCCACCTCTGCGCAAAAGTCTGGCTCAGGTTGGGTAATCAACGGAAACAAGTGGCTAATAACTGGCGCGGATGGTTCAGCATTCTCAATCGTCATGGCGAAAACTTCTGGTGGCGCAACGATGTTTTTGGTTGACGCTGAAAATCCTGGTATGAAAGTGGTGCGCAGTCTCGACACATTAGATAGCGCTTTTACGGGTGGGCATGGCGTTGTGGACTTTACTGATTGTGAAGTTTCAGATGATGCTGTCCTTGGCCAAATAGATGAGGGTTTTGTAAATGCTCAAGTTCGTCTTGGTCCAGCACGCCTGACACATTGCATGCGCTGGCTTGGCGCTGCGCGCCGGGCACACGAATCTGCTGTTGACTACGCAGCGTCACGTCCAATGTTTGGCACCGAACTTGCTTCACTTGGTATGGCGCAACAGATGATTGCAGATAATGAAATTGATATTGCTGCGTGCCGCGCATTGATTCATCGGGCTGCTTGGGTACTTGACCAAGGTTTACCAGCACGCGCAGAAACTTCGATCGCAAAAACTTTCGTGGCAGAGGCAACATTTCGAATTGTTGACCGTTCGATGCAGCTATGCGGTGCTAAAGGAACCTCGAGTGAACTTCCAATTGCGCATATTTTCCGAGACATCCGACCGTTTCGAATTTATGATGGTCCTTCAGAAGTCCATCGCTGGTCAATTTCGCGACGTTCCGTTCGCAATTCACAGGCTGGCAAGTTGCCTGGGGACTGGGCTTGAGTCCTACCGACCCTCCTGGGTTAAAGCTTGATCCGCTATTGCAGTGGATGTCAGCAAACATTTCTGGAGTTGATGCCAGCGCTGGATTGCAAACAACTTTGTTAGCTGGCGGGCGTTCAAACATTTCCTACAAATTGACTGATGCTAGTGGCTCGAGTTGGGTGTTACGTCGTCCACCGCTTGGTCACATCATGCCGTCCGCGCACGACATGGGTCGAGAGTTTCGAGTGTTATCTGGCTTGAATTCTGTTTCCTTTCCAACACCTAAGGCGCAGAGTTTCTGCGCTGACGAAGAAATAATTGGTTCAAAATTTATGCTGATGGATTTTGTTGATGGCCGGGTTATCGAGTCTGCCGAAACCGCGATGAAGTTAAGCGACGTCCAAGCAAGTGAAATTTCACAAAACTTGGTTGACACTCTGGCAAATCTTCATTGTGTTAATTCTGTTGCGGCAGGACTTGATCAACTAGGTAGACCTGAGGGCTATTTACAAAGACAAGTCAAGCGCTGGGGTGAGCAATGGCAATTAACTAAAACTCGCGAATTAACGGAGATTGACGAACTTTACACCTGGCTTGAAGGTGCGATTACAAAACTTCCAACTAACTTGCCATCGTCCATTGTGCATGGTGATTATCGGATAGATAACGTAATTTTGGATGCTGAAACTAGCGAGATTATTGCCGTTCTAGATTGGGAGATGTCGACTCTCGGTGATCCTATTTCTGACTTGGCCATCTCGCTTGTTTACTGGAGCCAAGCAGGGGACACATTGCGCAACCAGATTCCAGTGGCGCAGGAAGTCACAAGTGGTCCTGGATTTTGGACCAGAGAGCAAGTGGTCCAGCGCTATGTTTCCCAAACTGGTTATGACATTTCGCATCTGGATGAATGTGTTGCACTAGCGTGTTTCAAGCTCGCGGTAATTATGGAATCAATTCATCACCGAAATCTAAGTGGCCAACAACTTGGCGCTGCCTCTGGTTCGCAAAGCACAATGGGTCAAGCGACAGTTGCCTTAACAAAACTTGGACTTGCCGTTATTTCAATGGGCGCTATCGAGGCTTTAAATAGTTAGCCCATTACGGTGCCCGATGAATTTTCATTCAGGGCTCGCTTGCGAGAAAAGGTTCCCAAATTTATATCTTGATTTGTGTGCTGCGTTCGATAGATAACTGGATCTAAATCATGATCCTTGCCCGCTTGAACTTCGGTAATGAGTTGTGCCATTAAGCGACCAGCTGTTGGGGCGTTCTTGAACTGATTGCCACTGCTACCAATTGCCATGAAATAACCTGGCAATTCACTTTTGTCATAAATTGGAGTCCAATCAGATGACACATCATAAACACCAACAACACCGCTGGCACTTGATGGAACTTTCAGATCTGGTAATCGCCTTGCGGCCCTGGTAACTTGCGCATCGAATAATTCTTGCGTGCGCACCATATTCACATCATCTGGATCAGTCACCCATTGAAATTCATCACACTCTGGTTCGGTACCACCAACTAAGAAGGCATGGCCTGATTCTGGACGAATATAAACACCCAAATCTAAATCACCAATGATTGGGTTGTTATCAAATTGAGTTGGCGCAGCAACGTGATGAACTTCTTGGCGCATCGGACGAACGGAAACTGTGAAGTCGGACCCAACACCAGCTAATTCGTTAATTGCACTTGCCCAAGGTCCGGCAACATTGACTACAACTGGCGATTCGATTTGTTCGCCATCGCTTAATTCAACACCGCAGACGCGACCATCAGATTTTAGTATTTCTACAACTTGTCTTTTGAATTTGAATTCAACGCCTAACCGCATGGCGGCGTTTGCTAAGTTAACCGTCGCAAGGAGTGGATCGTTAACATAGCCACCTTCTGGGGTGTACATAGCCTCAATTGATTGTGTTGCCTCATCCCAGAATGCATCCTCATGAATCTGTTTTGGTGGCCAATAACTTCCAGTATCAATTCCTGGAACTATTTCTTGCATACGATTTGCGCCAACCACTTCGTGCGCAATTCCAACTGCCGTAAACAGCTCTTGCGTACGTGGAATAGATACAACTGGAACTTTCATCATTAAAACGCCAATGTTGCGTACTTCGGCAATTACTTCATCATCCGGCGCAGCTAAATGAGTTCGCCAGTTTTTCCAACAGTGGAATGCTTCCCACGCCAGGGCAACTGCGTCATAACTTGAATAGTTGAATCGAATTACGGCGCTCGAGGAACTAGTTGAGCCAAGTCCTGGGGCAGCCGCTTTATCAACGACAATTACATTCAATCCCTTACGCGCAAGTTCGTAAGCAACTGAAGATCCAATCACACCGGCGCCAATTACCACCGCGTCACAACTTCGATTCATTTGCATCCAATCCATCTAGATCTCAAATATCTTCTCAGATTTATCCAGAAGATGTGACTAGCTGGGAATTGCACAAATGACAAATGTTGCTAGAAACATATATGGACCAAGTGCTAACTGTGATTTCCGAGTCGTTCTCTTCAAGGCCATTCCAATGACTGCTACGACTCCTGCTGTGGTGAAAGTTAAAAATATTGCTGGCAGCCATTGCTCGGGGTTGTACCAGCCAACGGTTAAACCCAACGGAAAAGCGAACTTAACATCTCCCATTCCCATGGAGCCACGACTGACTGTATAAAGCAACAGATAGACCAGGGTGGTAACAAGCGCAGTAATTAGAGCGGTCACAAGTCGATCAAGTTGTGATTGGGTAAGTGCTATTAGAGCTTGTACTAAAAAAGAAGTTAGTGTCATTGCAGCTACAACTTGATTTGGCAGTCGATGTGAACGGATGTCAATGATTGAAAGCCAAAGTCCAAAAAGCAGCAAAATTACAAGTGGCAAGAATTCAAGCATCCAATAAACGTAAGTGCTGGAACTAAAGTTCTTCATTTTTTGTCCACAGCCCTGCGGTAGGCTCGATCATCTAACTTTGATTAAGGGGCCACCATGAAAATTCTGATTGTTGGAGCAAGTGGACTACTTGGCTCTGGAGCAGTTTCTGCGTTATCTGATGAGAATGAAATCATCCAGGCCTCCCGCAGTGGAAAAATATCTGTTGATTTAACAGATCCGAATTCAATTGCTGCCATGTACGAGCAAGTTGGCAATGTTGATGCTGTGATTGCAGCCACTGGAAAAGTGCCATTTAAATCAATTATCGAATTAACGCTTGAAGATTACAGATCTGGAATAGCCGACAAAGTACTCGGCCAAATTGAATTGGTTCGCCGCGGTATCGAATTTGTTAATGATGGTGGATCATTCACTTTGACGACTGGAATTCTGGCTCGAGCTGCAATTCCAACCGGCACCGTTGCCTCTGTAGCCAACGGAGCACTTGAATCTTTTGCAATGGCAGCAGCAATTGAAATGCCTCGCGGAATTCGAATCAATGTTGTTAGTCCAAGTGTGTTAGTGGAAGCAACTGGCTACCATTCATATTTCCCAGGCTTTGATCAAGTCACACTTAAAGCAGTTGGTAAGGCTTACGCCAAATCAGTTAATGGCAAAAAGACTGGTCACACCTACGAAATTGGCTAGAAACTCCTTCTGAGGATTATTAAAAGTTGGATGTTCGTCACGATAATTTCAAACTTTACCCATCGTTTAGATTGGGAACCTTTTTTGTTCTAAAAGTTCACTATTGCTTCGTTTCAATTTCGATTGCAATTTAGAATCCATCGGAATACTTCTTCTCGAGAGACTAAGGAGTCTACATATGTTAATTTCACGAAAAATTATTGCGTTGGCAGCCGTCAGCACAATATTTCTAGCTGGATGTTCCAGCAACAGTAATGAAAGTGCCGAGGCATCACCAACATCAACGAATGCAACAAGTTGTGGTACCACGGTTGAAGAAATTGCAGCAGCCGCAAAGACAGAAGGCAAAGTTGAATTAATCGCATTGCCAGACACATGGGCAAACTACAAAGGTGTTCTAGATACCTTCAAGGCTAAGTACGGTATCGAAGCACCAGTTGCTAACCCAGATGCTTCATCTGCAGACGAACTAACTGCAATCTCAACACTTCGTGGCCAGCCAGGTATGCCCGAAGTTATTGACATTGGCCCATCATTTACAAAAGAGTTCATTGAAAATGGATGGAACGCACCATACAAGACAACTAACTGGGATGAAATTCCTGGCGCATTAAAAGATGCAGACGGTAACTGGATCGGTGCTTACACCGGTGTAATGTCCATCGCTTACAACAGCGCTTTAGTAAAGAATGCCCCAACAAGCTGGGCAGACCTAAAGAAGCCTGAATACAAGGGTCAAGTAACTATCAATGGCGATCCACGTGAAGCTGGCGCAGCATTCGCAGCAGTTATGGCTGCTTCGCTTGCAAACGGTGGTTCATTTGATGACATCATGCCTGGCATCGAGTACTTTGCTGAGCTAAAGAAGGCTGGAAACTTGAATCAAGCAGACATCACACCTGCTGCAATCATTTCTGGTGATGCACCAATCGCACTTGACTGGTCATACAACTTCCCAGGACTACAGGCTGAACTAAAGACTGCTGGTTTCGAAATGCCAGTAATCACACCTACAGATGGTTTGTATGTTGGTTACTACGCACAAGCAGCAGTTTCTGAAGCTGCACATCCGTGTGCTGCACAGCTGTGGCTTGAGCACATCTCCGGAAATGATGGAGCGCTTGAGTACCTAAAGGGTGGCGCAATTCCAGCACGTTATGCAGCAATGCTTGACGCTGGTGTTATCCCGGCAGATCTTGCCGCGGGCCTTCCAACCAAAGAAGCATGGGCAGCTATCAAGTTCCCATCACAAGCCCAGATTGATGCAGCCAAGTTACTCTTGACTGACAACTGGGGACCAATGGTTTCTGACTAGTCAGAATCCACAATCTCGAGAAGCGGCGGGTGGATTTATCCACCCGCCGCTATTGTGAATATTGATATGAAAAAAATCCGAAAATTTGCGCCAGCCTTAATTGTTGCGGCCCCGTTTGTAATTTTGATGTCTATCTTTCTTATCTGGCCCACTCTCACGACCATTGGAAAAGCCTTCATACATGAAGATGAATTCTCCTTTTTTAACATGGCTCGGGCAATGTCTGGCACATATAGAGATTCGTTTATTACTACTGCGCAATTAAGTCTCATCACATCATTAATTGGTGGGGGCATTGGATTACTGATGGCCATTTTGCTTCGTAGTTTGCCAGTGGAAAGCAAATCTCGAACTTTAGCTGATTCCTGGTCAGCTGTGGCGTCACAACTTGGTGGCTTACCACTTGCTTTTGCATTCATAGCGTTGCTTGGTACCCAAGGAATCCTGACAAAAGTTTTAGGGGCTTTTGGAATTGATTTAGTTGAACTTGGATTTTCATTAACTGGGCTGGCTGGCTGGGCTTTGGTGTATCTATATTTTCAGATTCCACTCATGTTCTTAATCATGACTCCAGCAGTAAGTGCCTTGCGTGCATCATGGTTTGAAAGTGCAACATCAATGGGGGCGAACGCTTGGCAGTTCTGGCGATCAGTGGGAATCCCGATTTTGCTTCCAACTATAGTTACTGGATTTGTCTTACTATTTGTTAACTCTTTTAGTGCCTACGCAACCGCATACGCACTGAGTACTGGAGCCGGCCAATTGATTCCGCTGCAAATTCGCTTCATTTTGCAGGGAAACGTAATTACTGGTGAAGATGAATTGGGCTTTGCCATAGTTACTTGGGCATTACTGCTACTCGCGCTTTCACTAGTCGCAGTTACGCTACTGCAGCGTCGTGTAAGTAGGTGGACTGAACAGTGATTTCCGTAGGCAAATTAGCTCGAACCGGTTTTTGGATTCTTCTAATTGGGTACTTTCTGCTCCCGATGTTGGCTATGGCGCGGTTTGCGTTCCAAACCATTCCTACCTTCTTGCTAACAACAGAGAACGTTTTTCAAGGTTGGGGATTTGGTTCTCTTACCGTGGCATTCCAGGATGCTGGTGTAATCAAATCAACAATCCTTAGTCTGCAACTTTGTGCAACTACCATTGCGTTGACGTTTTTTGTTCTCGTTCCATTAACAACATACGTTGAGGTTTCAGCTCCAAAATTGAAGCCTTGGCTAACGGGAGCAACGGTTGCTACCTGGCTAGTTCCACCTGTGGCACTGGTTGTTGGCGTAGCCGCAACTTTTCGACAAGTGATTCCTAGTTTCTTAACTTCGCCATTTACCTTGACATTCTTTTACTCTCTCTGGATGTTGCCATTTACATATCGCGCGATCGATGGGCAGCTGCGTCTAATCGGTGCAAAGAATCTCTTCGAAGCGGCTCAAAGTGTTGGTTGTGGCCCAATTACATTCTTTTTTAAAGTTATCTTGCCAAATTTGAAGTCTTCGCTATACATATCAGCATCCTTGATCTTTGCTGCTGTACTTGGGGAATTTACTTTTGCTTCGTTACTACTTAAACAAACCATGCCCGTATATCTGTGGAGTTTCCAAAGTTCACAGGCACGGGCTGGCTTTGCATTGGCACTGTTAGTAATGGTGGCTACTGCACTCATACTCGGATTTGCCGTTGCGCGAATGCGTAAACGTGGACTTAACTTCTCAGCGACAGGAATATAGAAATGACTGATGTCCAATTCAAAAACATTACGAAGCACTATGGAGCCGAAGTTGCCCTGAGCAACTTTTCCTTGAGCATCAATAGTGGTGAGCTGGTAAGTATCTTGGGTCCCTCTGGTTGCGGGAAAACAACGGCACTTCGCATTCTTGCGGGCTTTATCCAACCAACTGGTGGGGCTCTACTTGTTGGTGGCCAGGAGATTTTGGACCTGCCAGCTGCTAAACGCGGATACGGAATGGTTTTTCAAAGTTATAGTTTGTTTCCAAACATGACTACCTCCGAAAACATTGAATTTCCTTTAAAGCTGCGAAAGATTGATGCTGCTGCGAGAGCTAAGAGAGTAAACGAGCTTTTGGATCTGATCAACATGGCAGAACATGCGCAAAAATTTCCGCATCAACTTTCTGGCGGACAACAACAACGCATCGCGCTTGCTCGGGCCGTGGCGTTAGAGCCTCCTATCTTGCTTTTAGATGAACCTTTGTCTGCATTGGATGCAACCGTTAGGGATCAGTTGCGCGATGAAATCCGGAGTCTGCAGAAGCGCCTTGGCATAACTACCGTCTTTGTTACGCACGATCAACAAGAAGCAATGGCTATTTCAGATCGAGTTGCCGTAATGCGTAGTGGCCAAGTGGAACAACTTGGAAGTCCAAGAGAGTTGTATCAGAATCCAAAAAACTCATTTGTGGCGGGGTTTGTTGGGATTTCAAATCAAATCAAATCAACCAAAATTGGTGATGCTTGGAAAGTACTCGGTAGCAGCGTCTCGGGACCAGCAGGATTCAATACTGGTGTTGCTTTCATCAGACCGGAAGACATCAAAATCACCCCGAGCCCAACTGGCATTGCCGTAATCGAAGAAATCTCATTTCTTGGTTCATTCGTTCGGGTATTCATGTCAGTTGATGGAAACCGAGTTATCGCTGACCTACAAATCTCTGAAGCTGAGAAACTTAATACAGGCCAACAAGTGGAACTTACGATTCGCGACGCAAATCCATTAATTGAATCGATATAGGAAAAATGAATCACTCGAACTTAACCACTGAGGCAACTATTGGCCCCGATGCTCCAAACGAACTTGGCTTTAGAGCGCTTAAAGTTAAAGCCGGGGAGGGATACGTTGGAGATCGACCAGGTCCAAATTCTAAAACGCTTGCAACGATTTTGCATTCATCCGATTGGCACATTTGCGATGCGGAGTCGCCCGCACGCCAGGAATACTTAGATCGCTATTTTGATCCCAACTCTGCTTACCGGGCAATCTTGGGATATGTAGGAACTTACCGACCATGGGAAATTCTTACTACCCAGGTAGCAGCCGCATTTATTCAAACACTGAATCGAATCGAAGTTGGTCCTATAAGTAAGCGCCCGGTTGACGCACTTGTCATAACGGGAGATGTGACAGATAACGGACAGCTCAATGAATTGGAATGGTACCTGAACTTGCTGGACGGTCAGGAAGTTGATCCTTCAGGTGGGCGTTCAAAGAGTGACTGGGTTGGCTCAGGTTCAGAATCAGATTGGGATGAAAGATACTGGCATCCTGAAAGTGATGAGGCTGGCAGAGTTGATTTACCTACTGGTCATTTCGGCTACCCAAATGTTCCGGGACTACTATCAGCCGCTCGCAAACCATTCAAAACAACTGGGCTAAAGCACCCTTGGCTCAGTGTGCATGGAAACCATGATGCATTGCTGCAAGGCACGGTTGCGCCAGATGCAGATTTAAACGAACTAGCAACTGGAAGCAAGCGAATTGTTGGGCTCGCTCCGGAGCAAACACCATTAGATGTGATCGAAGCAATTCCAACGATAGGTCCAGCTCGCTACATTCATAAAGCCGACTCTCCTACCCAAGATGTAACTCCAGACGCTGCGCGCAGATTAAGTTCGCCAGGAAAATTTGCTGAATTGCATCTAGCTTCCAAATCCCAACCACTTGGTCACGGTTTCACGGAAAACAATGCTACCGAGGGAACCGCGTACTATTCCTACCAAGTTGGCGAGCTCATTCTTGTTGCTTTAGATACTGTGAATCATCATGGAGGTTTTGAAGGTTCGATTTCAGAGTCGCAATTGCAATGGCTCGAATCCACACTGGTGAAATTTTCGGATCGACACGTCGTAATAGCTTCACATCATCCGAGTCCTGCAATCGTGAATGACTACTGCCCAGATGGCGGCGAGCGCCGAGTATTGGGCCCTGAAATTTTGGCCAAGCTAATGAGTCATAAGAATGTTTTGGTTTGGATAAATGGTCATGAGCATGAGAATCAAATCATTTTGAACGTTGGCCTCGGCGGAAGAGTATTGCCCGAAATAAACACGGCTTCCATAATCGATTGGCCGCAACAAGCAAGAATTCTAGAATTTGCAGTGGATGGCGAAACTGCATACATAACTTCCACTGTCATAAACCATGATGGCCTGGTGGATCCAGATCTTGAAAGACTGGACTTGGCTGACATGGCAGGGCTGTCGCGGATACTTGCATTTAATGACTACCAACGCCGCGATCCACTAACAAGTATTCACCGTAAAGAAGGCAGTGTTGCGGATAGAAATTTTGTGCTTCGACTACCTAACCTTTTGCATTCCACTGATCAGTGAGTAACTGGTACTACCTTTACTCCGGTTGATTCAAGCAAAATCAAAAGATCTCGATCCTTACTTTGGGCGACTAATTCAATAACCTGATCAGTTGGCCAAGCGAGGTCACCTGAGTCTGTACGTTCTAAAAATGCAATCTTTGCGCCAGTTGCTGCCTTAAGAGCGTGAACAAATTCTGGATTTGTTGGCCCAACTAACAAAACTGATTTGGTCAGGGAATCAAACGAAACCTCGACGTCTTTTTCATGTCGGTAAATTTCCCAGTGATATCCAGCCACGATGCCCGTGCTAATCAAGATTCCCAGGGCGAATCGCATTTCATTTAATGTTGAATTACCAAAAGTTGAACTCAGGACTCCATTAAAAATTTGGAATACGACGGTGATCAGAGAAACAATGGCAACGATGCCACCTACGCCGAACAGCAAGAACAGATAGATCCGTCGAGCTGGCGAAGCCAACTCTTCTTCGGAAGTCTTTGCAAAGACTTGGATTCGATTCCAGAAGCGCACCCAGACTGGGCCACTGACCAGAATTGTGGTTACTGCTCCAAGCAAAGTGTTGATTGCTGCATCACCCACAATTAATGAACTAGTGAATGCCTCAATAATTGCCACAATGATGATGGCTATGCCGACCGTACTTGCCATCAAGCTAATGGCAGCGACAACGTACTCGTAGATTCTTTGAGTTTCAGATCTCTGGGAGTTGCGTGACAAAAGTGATTTGTGATACCACCACGAAAGCAATCCCACGAAGGCGATGGCTGCTGAAGCTGGAGCCCCATCGAAATGTTCGGATACGACTTGAGATGCAGGATCACCGATGAACCAGACTAGAGTTTGATAAATCGTTACGGTCAACGAAGTAAGTGCTAGAACTAAGCTGCCACCCACGCCAGCAACCAATACGTAC
>Ga0164295_10004456_pt1 | contig 11133 bp, 12 predicted proteins | sample GEODES006metaG_FD_111798 | JGI IMG/M metagenome (GOLD analysis project Ga0164295, IMG submission 111798) | Oligotrophic lake water microbial communities from Sparkling Lake, Wisconsin, USA - GEODES006 metaG | ecosystem: Environmental > Aquatic > Freshwater > Lake | place: USA: Sparkling Lake...
CGCTTACTGCTACTACGGCTGCGGAAATAGCTGCTACCGCACCGGCAGAAATACCGTTAGTTCTTTGTTGGTTATTCATATATAAAACCTACTGGATTCAGAATGGAAATAGTAGTAAGATAATTAGCCTGTTTATAAAGGTTATATCTTAAATAGATGCTTTGATTTGTATATAAACTGCTATTGTTAATCACTCCCCCTTCTCACTCCAATTGTAGAGTTATCTTTTCAAGTCCGTCAGCTTTCCCTTTATCTAAATCCTATGGTTTCTGGAAAAACTTTCAACAAACCTCTGCATCCTTCCTATCTGCCCTGGAACGTGCCAGACTATCAATAGCATCTCCTAAGGCTGTAGTCAGACCTTTGCGGGTTTGAGCGTGATTTTCTTGCTCTAGTTTCAAAGCTTGTAATAAATAATCACGTTCTTGAATAACTTCTAATAATTGAGTTTGTAACTCTTCTATAGAATTAAATTGGGGAATTTGTTGCTGAATAGCTGTGGTGCTGTCAGTACCTATTTCAGTATTGACACCTAAAAATTTTTGTTCTTCAGCTTTTACAGATGCTATGGCTTCCTGGTGCATTTTCGTATCTGCACGTCGTTGCTCTGCTTCGGTATTATAAAGTTGTCGCCATTTTTGCGAACTTTCCCAAGCTTCATCTCGTTCACGCTGAAATTTCGTCATCTGTTGTGTCAGAGACTGAATTTCGGCTAACCATTTTTGTGTTAAATGGGTGGAGTTATCAATATTTTCGGTCATTATTTTAGTTAAGTGTAGTTAATACCTCAGGAGGATGAGCAGGAGGGGAAGGAGTTGCTTTAGGAACAGTTGTTTATCAAAATACAGGCAAAATAATGTAGAATATACCCCATCTACCTATAAAAAATTATCTAATTCATGATTAAGGCACTAAAACTACCCCAAAAATTAATGCTGCTTGGTTCAGGTGAACTAGGAAAAGAATTTGTAATTGCTGCTCAACGTTTAGGCAATTATATCATTGCTGTGGACAGATATGCCGATGCTCCGGCGATGCAGGTGGCTGATTGTGCAGAAGTTATCTCTATGCTGAGTGCTGATGATTTAGAAGCAGTCGTAAATAAACATCAGCCCGATTTTATTATTCCTGAAATTGAAGCAATTAGAACTGAAAAATTACAAGAATTTGAGCAAAGAGGAATTACAGTTATTCCCACAGCAGCGGCGACTAACTACACAATGAACCGCGACAGAATTAGAGAATTAGCACATCAAGAATTAGGAATTAGAACTGCTAAATATGGTTATGCAGTTACTTTAGAAGAATTAATTATCATTTCCGAAGAAATTGGTTTTCCTAATGTTGTAAAACCTGTGATGTCATCTTCTGGAAAAGGTCAATCTGTAGTTAATGACAGCAGCGAAGTCGCAAAAGCTTGGAATTATGCTATTTCTAATTCTCGTGGTGATAGCCAAAAGGTAATTGTTGAAGAATTCATTAATTTTGAAATTGAAATTACTTTACTGACAATTAAACAATGGAACGCACCCACAATTTTTTGTGATCCCATTGGCCACCGTCAAGAAAGAGGAGATTATCAAGAATCTTGGCAACCCGCAGCTATTTCTGAAGATAAAATTTTAGCATCTCAAGAAATTGCCAAAAAAGTTACTGATGCTTTAGGTGGTGCGGGAATTTTTGGTGTTGAGTTTTTCATTACTAACGATGAGGTGATTTTTTCGGAACTGTCTCCTCGACCCCATGATACAGGAATGGTGACATTAATTTCTCAGAATTTGAATGAATTTGAATTACATCTCCGAGCCATTTTAGGTTTACCAATTCCCCATATTGAACAGTTAGGATTTTCAGCAAGTGCGGTAATTTTAGCTTCCGAAAAGTCTGATTCTATTACTTTTACTGGTGTAGCTGAAGCTTTAGCCGAAAAAGATGTAGATATTAAGTTATTTGGTAAACCTACGGCTCATCCTTATCGTCGTATGGGGGTAGCTTTAGCAAAAGGTGGGGATATTTCCGAAGCTAGAGAAAAGGCTAGAAAAGCAGCTAGTCAGGTGAAAATAAATTGATATATTTATTTTTAATATTTAAACTCTATCATGACAACAAACAAAACTTTCGTCCCTGTTGCTTTAACAATTGCCGGTTCTGATAGTGGTGGGGGTGCGGGAATTCAAACCGATTTACGGACTTTTGCTTTTCACTGCGTCCACGGAACAAGTGCTATTACCTGCATTACAGCCCAAAATACTGTAGGAGTCAGAAGGGTTGATGCGATCGCATCCGAAGCTGTTGTCGCCCAAATTCAGGCGGTTGTAGAGGACATTGGCGTACAAGCTGCAAAAACGGGAATGTTACTTAACCAAGAAATTATCTTGGCTGTAGCCCAGCAAATAGCAGCTTATAAAATTAATAATTTAGTAGTTGATCCTGTGATGGTATCACGCACAGGAGCGCAATTAATTGATGATAATGCCGTGCAAACTTTACGGAATACTCTGATTCCCTTAGCATCTATTATTACTCCAAATCGCTATGAAGCGCAGATTTTAAGCGGGTTAGAAATTACTTCTTTAGCAGATATGCAAGCAGCAGCGGCAATTATGCACAGGGAATTGGGAGTAAAGGCTGTTTTAGTCAAGGGTGGAGGAATGTCTGGAAATTTGCGGGGTGTTGATGTTTGGTTTAATGGAGAAAAATTGCAGATTTTGAGAACGAAACAGGTAGAGACAAAAAATACTCATGGCACAGGTTGTACTTTATCAGCGGCCATTGCTGCTAACCTAGCTTTAGGTAAAGACCTCTGGACAGCAGTACAAGCAGCAAAAGAATATGTGACAAATGCTCTTACCTATTCTCTAGATATTGGCAAAGGACAAGGACCAGTAGGCCACTTTTTCCCATTATTGATCAAATAAACCAATTTTTTTAAAAGTTGTATTAATCACATATAATTAGTTACTATACTGATAAGTTTAATTATTTAATCCCAGAAATACGCAGAAAAATAGTTACTGTCCAATCTTGGACTTTTGGGCATTTTTCCCTTATTTTTGGGCATAATTTCATAAATAACTATATTCTGCTCCTGATTATCCTTACTCTAACTACTGTATTTTGATACTAAAATATCCATGGAAACAACTACAGGATCTAATTATAGTCAACCACCTAACAACTACCCTCCCTCTGTTCCCCTTTGGGTTTACCGAGAATTGACAGCGGAGTTACAAGCAGTACAATCTAAACTAAATGTAGTTACCAGTCATAATCAAAAATTATCCCAGGAAAATCAACAACTGCGTCAAGAAATAACTAAAGTTATTGAATCTTGCTTAGAACTAAAAAAATTAGTTGAGACTTCAGCACCCAGCCCTCCCGCACCACCGTGTCCTCATAACGAGGAAGAATATCTACCTCAACCTACACCCCGTAATCATCAGGAGGTGAGATATACAAATAAGCCAACCGTGACAACAGCACCTCCACGACAACAGCCTATTACCCCTCGTCGAAAAGCAGTAATAAAAGCTACACCTCCCCAAAACGGTCGTCAGGAGTCTGTTACACCAACAAAAGATGTTAATTTTCCAGTATCAGAAAAAGTATTGATAGAAGAAAAGAAAGTCCGTTATTCTCCTAATCCTCAGTCTCAGACAAAAGGATTAAATGGGTTATGGCTAGTAATTACTATTATATTCATTATGCTAACTGGTTTTGGGGCTGGATATTTAATTGTCCGTCCTTTATTCCAAAATCAGATTCAACCTGCAACAATTAAAAATTAAAAAAAAATTAACTAGTTTAGTCATCTAAAGATGAATCAACCTATTAGTAAGAAACTTATATTTGTACCGAGATTTGAACTTTTACGAAATCACGAAAAACCTAGATGTGTAGGGGTTTAGCAGTGCTAAACCCCTACCTATGAAAATTGACAGGTCTATTACCTATCAACAGAACCCATAATTACGTCAATACTACCAAGAATAACAACAATATCCGCAACCTTCATTCCCCGCAGTAAATGAGGAAGAATTTGCAAATTGTTGAAATCTGCGGCGCGGATTTTCCAGCGCCAAGGGAAAACATTATTATCACCTACTAAATAAATTCCCAATTCTCCCTTACCACTTTCAACGCGGGAGTAAATTTCACCTTTGGGAACTTTGAAAGTAGGAGAAACTTTTTTAGCAACGTATTGATAATCAAAAGCATCCCATTCGGATTTTTTCCCAGCCATTATCCGTTTTGCTTCCAGGTTTTCGTAGGGACCACCGGGTAAGCCAGCAATAGCTTGACGAATGATTTTTACAGATTCGCGCATTTCTCGCATCCGTACCATGTAACGAGCAAGACAATCACCAACGGTTTCCCACTGGACATCCCAATCGAAATCGTCGTAACATTCGTAGTGGTCAACTTTCCGTAAATCCCATTTCACCCCAGAAGCGCGTAACATTGGTCCAGAAAGTCCCCAGTTAATCGCTTCTTCACGGGTAATAGTTCCCAAACCCTCAATGCGGCGGCGGAAAATCGGGTTATTGGTAACTAAACGTTCATATTCATCAACTTTAGGGATAAAATAGTCGCAGAAATCTAAACACTTATCTACCCAACCATAGGGTAAATCAGCAGCAACACCACCCACGCGGAAATAGTTGTGATTTACCATGCGGTAGCCAGTGGCGGCTTCCCACAGATCATAAATCATTTCCCGTTCCCGGAATTGGTAGAAAAAGGGTGTTTGCGCCCCCACGTCAGCGAGGAATGGCCCAAACCATAATAGGTGATTAGCAATGCGGTTTAGTTCCAGCATAATCACGCGGATATAGCTGGCGCGTTTGGGTACGGTGATACCTGCTAATTTTTCCGGTGCGTTGACTGTCACCGCCTCATTAAACATCCCCGCAGCGTAGTCCCAACGGCTGACGTAGGGGACGTACATGATTGTAGAACGGTTTTCGGCAATTTTCTCCATTCCCCGGTGTAGGTAGCCTATGACTGGTTCACAGTCAACGACATCTTCACCATCTAGTGTCATAATTAGACGTAAAACCCCGTGCATTGATGGGTGATGAGGTCCCATATTTAGCACCATTGGTTCGGTGCGGGTTTCTATTCTACTCATAGATTTGCTGTTCTCCTGTTGTGGATGTTGTAAATTGACCCGCTAAGATTAACCTGCTGCGATTGTTATTGTCTGCCAAAATTTAGCTTATAGGGATAATTTCTAGATTATCTCTACAGGGTGACGTTGGAGAGAGAATAGCAGAGTTGGTTTTGGACTTGATGTTTTATTTTGTGCCGCTACTTCAATTATTATAGGGAAGCTTGATATATCAGGGATTGAGAATCTGGATTTTTTTCATGTACCTGGGGTTGAATTATGATCAATATTCAATGATTAGTATTGATTAAATTAATTAAAACTTACGCACAAGTTACGGCATAATAAACCATAAAGATACAAAGTACATAAAGACAAGAAGGTTTAAGAGAGTTTTTGCGTAATTTCTGAATGTTTGATTAATAACTGAGAAATTTCGCTGTTTTTATTAAAAAAGTAAACATTCACTAAACTTACGTAACTATAAATATTAAATAACTAATACTTGTGTTAAGCTAGTACAGGATGATGAAGGATGTTCTCTATTCCTTTCTGATCATAGTTTTTTAGCTTTAAGCGGATATCAATATGACTTTAACTCAAGCACAGTTTGAGACACTGGTGACTAATTTGGAAAGGTATGCCCAGCAAAAACCTGTTAGTTATACAATTAGAGTTGGTTTATTAGCTGCATTAGGGTATGTTTACATATTTTTTGTTCTAGGGGTAATACTTCGAGTCCTTATCAGCATCATCCATTTCATTTTGTATACAAATGTAATTAATGCTGTGACATTAAAACTAGCAGTAGCGATGATTATACCACTTTTTGTGATTGCTCGCGTGATTTTGCGATCGCTTTGGGTAAGCTTCCCAAAACCCCAAGGTTTAAAAATCCATCGTCAAGATGCACCTAAATTATTTGATATGGTTGACGAACTCACAACAAAGTTAAAAGCACCTCGATTTCACCATATTTTACTCACAGAAGAATTTAATGCTGCTGTTGTCCAAATACCACGGTTAGGATTGTTAGGATGGCAACAAAATTATTTATTATTAGGACTTCCCTTAATGCAAGGTTTATCATCAGTGCAGTTTGGTTCTGTTCTGGCACATGAATTAGGACATTTATCAGGGAATCATAGTCGTTTTGCTGGCTGGATTTATCGTATTCAAAAAACTTACTCTCAAATATTTCAAAGACTACAAGAAAATGAGAATCTAATCGGTTATTGGATTATGGAATTTTTCTTTAAATGGTATACTCCTTTTTTTAGTGCTTATTCATTTGTCCTCAGAAGAATGAATGAATATGAAGCTGATCAATGTGCCATGCAACTATTAGGAGCAAAAAATACAGCAGAAGCCTTAATTAATTTTCAGATCAAATCTAAATTATTAAATAACTTTTTTTGGCAAAATATTTATAAACAAGCTCATGAATCAACAGAACCACCAACAAATGTTTATACAGAAATGTCTAAAGTTTTATTAACTTCTAGTAAACAAGAAGATTCCGGTCGCTTTTTACAAGAATGTTTAGCAGAAAGAACAGATTTTCATGATACCCATCCATCTTTAAGGGATAGACTTAAAGCGTTGGGATATCTCCAGAAAAATAGCCAAGAGTTAAAAATACCGTCGCAATTTTCAGTTAGTGCAGGAAGAGAATATTTAGGAAATTCTTTGCCCAAATATATCAAATATTTTGAGCAAGTTTGGTGTAATAGAATGCAAGTTCCTTGGTTAGAAAGATATAATTATGCTCAAGAAGCATTAGAAAAACTGACAAGTTTAGAAGAAAGAATGAAAAATCAATCTTTGAGAAAAAATCAAAAATGGGAACTGGCTTACTGGACTTATGAATTTCGCAGTGAAGATGCAGCTATTCCTATTTTAGAGGAAATTTTGACTGATGATGTCAATCATTTATCTGCTAATTACCTTTTAGGTCAAATATTATTAAGACAGGATAATCTGCGAGGAGTTAAGTATATTGAAAAAGCAATTTCTCAAGATTCTAATATAGTTGTTGAAGGTTGTAGTCTCATGTATGCTTTCTTCAAAAAACAAGGAAACTTAAAATTAGCCCATTCTTACCAAGAACGTATCTATCAATATTATCAATGAACTGATAAAACAGATTAACTTTTGCTGATTTTTTGGGAATTAGTGATCAAAGGTGATAAATTAATTAAATATCATTTAATGAAAGAAACAAGAACAGAAATTTCTACTTATCCTATTCCTGGTCAAAATGAATACCCTTGGTCTATAATTATAACTAAAGGAGATAAGCAAAAATTAACAAAACATCTGAACAAAAGTTTGTTGAAGCCTTAGATATTTGTCAATCATTGATTGATTTTAAATATCGTCCTACCAATTTAACCTATCAAGCAATAGAGTTATTTTGTGAAATCGGTAAAAATCCTTTTGAATTATTAGAATTATGTCAAAAATATTCTAGTAAAATTGAAAAAATCTGTGATATTATTCATGAATATGGAACAAGTATAGATAATTGGCGTGTTGATTGTCCACTTGGTTTTGGTGCAAAAGATCATTGTAGTTTTTTGAGTTTTTTTCTCAATCTTAATTTTGGCAAATTTGAATATTTCACAGATAATTTTACAACACCTGAACAAATTGCTGAATTATTTAGAGATTGGAAAGAAATTGATTTTAATCCTGTCATTGAAAAGCAAAAAGCACTTACATTTTAATTAATCAACTAATAATGCAATCAGATTTACAAACAACCCTAGATTTAGAAGAAGTTACATTTTCTCATATTCCCGTTCTCAGTCAAGAAGTGATTACAGGTTTAAATATCCAACCTGGTGGAAATTATTTAGATTTAACCGTTGGTGGTGGTAGTCACAGTCGCTTAATATTAGAAACTGGTGAAGATGTAAAAGTAACTTGTGTTGACCAAGATGAGGATGCTTTAAAAGCCGCAAAAGAGAATTTATCAGAATTTGGAGATAGAGTCAAATTTATTCATAGCAACTTTGCCAATTACCAATTTATCGAAAATAGTTATGATGGAATTTTAGCCGATTTAGGAGTAAGTTCCTATCATTTAGATCATCCAGAACGAGGTTTTAGTTTTAGAAATACCGCAAACTTAGATATGCGAATGAACCAACAACAATCCCTCACCGCTGGAGATATTATAAATGAATGGGACGAAAAAGAATTAGCAGATATATTCTTTAAATATGGTGAAGAGAGACTTTCGAGAAGAATAGCCAGAAGAATAGTTGAGAAACGCCCATTTGATACTACTACAGAATTAGCAAATGCGATCGCATACTCCGTCCCCCCTAAATACCGACATGGGAGAATTCACCCCGCAACTCGTGTTTTTCAAGCCTTACGAATTGCTGTCAACGACGAATTAAAAGCCCTAGAAACCCTCATAGAAAAAGCCCCAAACGCCCTGATTCCTGGGGGAAGAATCGCCATAATCAGCTTTCACAGCTTAGAAGACAGACCAGTTAAACATGGCTTGAGAAATTCGCCATTATTGAGGATATTGACAAAAAAACCCATAATTGCCACAGAAGAAGAAATAAAACAAAACCCCCGTTCCCGTTCTGCTAAATTAAGAATAGCAGAAAAGAAAAACATAGATAATTGACACCCTTAAACTCCTTCTTCCTTAGCGCCTTTGCTCCTTAGCGCCTTTGCGCGAAACCTTAATCTAGATTTCCCATGCAAACCACCCTCCGTCACCGTCGCCTAAAACTAGCAGAAATCATAGACTTTCCCGCCATTCTTTGGTCTGGTGGTAGCAGTCCCCGCAACTTCCCAGCCAATACCTTCCCCCACCGCGCTAACAGCCATTTCCTTTATTTCGCCGGAATTCCCCTCGAAAATGCCGCCATTCGCCTAGAAAGTGGCAAGCTACAACTATTTATAGATGACCCCCACCCCAGTAGCGCCCTGTGGCATGGAGAAACCCCCAGCCGTGAAGAAATCGCCGCCAAAATAGGCGCTGATGAAGCCAAAACAATGACAGAATTAGGAAATTATTTAGAAAATGCGGCCACTCTTCACGTTCAAGATGCTACTACTTGGACACAGCAAACACAACTTTTAAATCGCCGGGTTTTACCAAAAAATCAACTAGAAGGAATTGATTTAGAATTAGCAAAAGCCATTGTTTCCCTGCGACTTACCCATGACGCAGCAGCCTTAGTAGAATTACGTAAAGCAGCAGCAGTGAGTGTAACAACACACAAAGCAGGAATGGCGGCAACACCTTCAGCTAAACTCGAAGCCGAAGTCCGTGCCGCAATGGAAGCAGTAATTATGGGTGAGAATATGACCACTGCCTACACCAGTATTGTGACAGTTCATGGTGAAGTTTTACACAATAATCATTATTACCACTCTCTACAACCAGGAGATTTACTTTTAGCTGACGTGGGCGCGGAAACCCAGACAGGTTGGGCTGCGGATATTACTCGCACTTGGCCTGTTTCTGGTAAGTTTTCATCTACTCAAAGAGATATTTATGATATTGTTTTAGCTGCCCATGATGCTTGTATTCAAAACATAGCTCCTGGTGTAGAATATGCAGAAATTCATCTATTAGCAGCAACTGTAATTGCTCAAGGTTTGGTAGATTTAGGAATTTTACGAGGTAAACCAGAAGATTTAGTAAAAATGGATCTTCATGCTTTATTTTTTCCCCACGGAATTGGGCATCTTTTAGGTTTAGATGTTCATGATATGGAAGATTTGGGAGACATTGCCGGCTATGATCAAGGAAGAAGCCGAAGTAGTCGTTTTGGTTTAAGTTATTTACGGTTAAATCGTCCCTTGCGTGCAGGAATGTTAGTGACAATTGAACCAGGATTTTATCAAGTTCCCGCAATTTTAAATGATCCAAAAACTCGTTCTCAATATCAATATTTAGTCAATTGGGAACGATTAGCACAATTTTCAGATGTGCGGGGAATTCGCATTGAAGATGATGTATTAGTTACAGAATCAGGCAGTGAGGTTTTAACAGCCGCATTACCAAATCAAGCCAGTGCTATTGAAGATTTAGTTGCTTGTTAAATATGGTATGCTAAAAAACGTGAATTTATTAACTGACAATTTTTTGTAGGTTGGGTAAAGCGACAGCGCAACCCAACATTAGATTACATAAATTAAAAGTTATACTTTATTTAATTCACATTCCTAAATCTTGACATTTTCAATAATTTTAAAATCATGAACAAAAACCCGATAGCATTCATATTTAGCGGTATTATTATCAGCTTAGGATTTTTACCGTCCTTAGCACAAGCAAAACAGCCTGTTTCTGATACCCAAGTTGCAGCAATGGTAGAAGCTTTGCGACTAGCTGCACCCCAGACAAAAAAGCGCAATGATGGATATTACAGCGCATGGCAAGTTAAACCAGAAACTCTCAAAGGTTGGACGAAAACTTGTCTGAAGAAGGAATTAACACCAACTCAGTTTGAAAATGATCCCAAAATAGCTCGTCAAGTTATTTCTTGTATCACCAACCGAGAATTAAATAAGCAATTTCTAGCCACTAATAACAATGAAAATAGTGCTGTGCGTGGTGTTGCTTGTTGGTGGATGACTGGTAGCTATACAGGCTGTGAGAAAGGCTTTACTGCTGATTATGTGCTGAAGGTAGTTCGCTTTTATAAGCAAGAAATTGCCAAACCAGCAGCAGTAACTTCTCCCACAAAGAAAAGTAGCCATTGAAATCATTTAAAATGAGGGATTATGCTCATAATCCCAACATTTATTATCTCGCCAAACTTCATTTTTTGACTCACACTTTTCCTTGTCTTTAGTACCAGGAATTGAGGTAGTTTGAATAATGTTTAAGCTGGATATAAGATATGAAATCATGAACGAACCTGTAGAGAAACCACAAAATATTAAAGTTCCAAAAAAAAACGTAACGCTGACAAATCTTACAGCAGGTATGACGGAAAAATTACGTTTTTTCCCATAGGGTTGATAGCGCATACATTTCCTCA
>Ga0164295_10004457_pt1 | contig 11132 bp, 9 predicted proteins | sample GEODES006metaG_FD_111798 | JGI IMG/M metagenome (GOLD analysis project Ga0164295, IMG submission 111798) | Oligotrophic lake water microbial communities from Sparkling Lake, Wisconsin, USA - GEODES006 metaG | ecosystem: Environmental > Aquatic > Freshwater > Lake | place: USA: Sparkling Lake...
GACGGCGAGGACCTCGCCGTACTTCTTGGAGACACCCTGGAACGTCACCGTAGACATATGCACCCTCCTCGCTGGCTGGCCCCTCTATGGGGGCATCCCGCCGCGCCGCGAGTCTATCAGCGCACACGGGCTGGAGCCGGGGGTGGCGCTACTTTTCGGCGACCCCCGTCGGCATCTCCTTGATCCTCCAGACCGGCCCAAAGAGGAGGGGGACGAAGGCGAAGGTGCCACCGATCCCGGCGATCAGAAGCGCCTCGCGCAGCCCGAGGTTCGTGCCGATGATCCCACCGAGCAAGGCGCCGATTGGGATGGTGCCCCATACGAACCAGCGCATCGTGGCATTCATGCGACCCGACATCTCGGGCGGCGTCAGCGCCTGTCGCAGGCTGACCTGGTTGATGTTGTAGAGCGTCCCCGAGACGGCGGCAGCGAAGAAGCCAGCACCGATGACGAGCGCATTGAGCAGGTCGTTCCCAGGCTGGCAGAAGGCGAGTACCGCCACCAGCGGTCCACCCAGCGGGATGGTGAGCACGATGGTGCGACCGACCCCAAGCTTCTTTGAGATTCGATCTGCGAAGACGGCGCTAATGAGCCCGCCAGCGGATCCAAGCGTTGCCGCAAAGCCGATGAGTGCCACGGAGAGGCCGAGCACGTTGTAGGCAAAGAGCATCTCGACGGTTCCAGCGATACCGCTAAACAGGTTAGAGGTTGCTGTGGCGCCACCAATCGTGCGCAGCGCCGGGTGACCGAAAACAAATCGCAGGCCGGCAGCGATGTCGGATCGCAGCGAGCCGCGAGCCTTCTTCGCTGCAGGGGCCGATGCGTTGTTCTGCTCCGCCACGAACTCATGCTTCGGCTTAATCGTGAGGAGGAAGAGGGCAGAGAGAGCGAACGAGAGGGCATCAATGATGACCGCCATTGGCGCCTTCACGATGGCGATCAGAGCGCCAGCAAGACTCGGCCCAAAGAGACCAGCGGCGGAGCGACTGATCTCGAGCTTGGAGTTTCCCTCGACGAGATCCTCTTTCGGAATGAGTGATGGGAGATAGGCCTGATAGGCGACATCGAAGAAGACGGTGAGTGTGCCGAGCAGGATCCCAACGATCACCAACTGCGCGATGGAGAGGACGCCGAGAGCGTACGAGATGGGCAGCGTGAGCAGTAGCACGGCTCGGCCAAGGTCAGCGACGATGAGCACGCCACGGCGTGGTAAACGATCAATGAGCGCACCAACCAGTAGTCCGATCACCAAAAACGGGAGGGTGTCGGCGAGATTGATGATGGCGATCTCCATCGGGCCAGCATTAAGGAGCTGGATGGCGACGATCGGCATCGCCAAGGCGCTGAAATTGGAGCCGAGGTGGCTGATCGTTTCGGCGGCCCAGAGGCGGATGAAGCCCGGGTCGTTGATCAGGCGGCGACGAGGTGTGGCGGTGGGCAACATGCACTCCTCACGTGGGGTGGGGTGGCCAGAGGGAATTGAACCCTCATCTGCGGCTCCACAAACCACGGTCCTAACCATTGAACGATGGCCACCAAGTCAGCCGCCATCTTACCCTGCGGGGAGGGGGGTGGCGCAGGGTAGACTGGGGGTCGGCGCCCTCCCAGAAAGGTGGCGCCCGTAGGGAGGGTCAAGATGCAGATTCGACGCGCAATGCCCGCCATGGGCCGCATTCCCGCCGCCGAGTACGGCGTGACGCTGGGAGACTTCTTCTTCCCCGTCTTCCTCGGCGAGCGCCTCGGCGCCCGCCTTCAAGGCCTGGCGCTGGCAGTGGTTGGCGCCGCGATCGTGGCCGCCTCCGCCCAAATCGTCATCCCGATTCCAGGCACCCCCGTGCCGATCACCGGACAGACCTTCGGTGTGCTCTTGGTTGGCGCAGCCCTTGGCGCGCGCCGCGGCCTTGCATCGATGGCCCTCTATCTCGTCCTCGGTATCCTCGGCGCCCCGATCTTCCGCGAGGGGAGCCACGGCATCGAGAAGTTCTTCATCTCTGGCGATGCCGGCCTGCTGCAGTTCGCCCCAACCGGCGGCTATCTCGTTGGCATGCTCTTCGCCGGATGGATCGTTGGGCGACTCGCCGACCTCGGCTGGGATCGCAGCGTGATCGGCACGATTGCCGCCATGGCGATCGGTAGCCTGATCATTTACAGCTTCGGCGTGCCATGGCTCGCTGCCTCTGCGAGCCTCGAGATCGGTGTTGCGATTGAGAAGGGGGTCGCTCCATTCCTGCTCGGCGACGCGATCAAGCTCGGGCTTGCGGCTGCGGTCTTCCCTTCGGCCTGGTGGTACGTGAACCACGGCCGGAGCGACGGTCCGCGCTAACCAAGCGACGGCGCACGCCATGCGTCGAGCCCCACGCCCAGCGCTCCTCGCCTTCGATCTAGGGAGCGGCTCCGTCAAGGTGCTCCTAATCGATGGCGAAACGGGCGCTCCACTCCACCTTGCGCGTCGGGCATCGAGCCCGCCCAGCCAATCGAGCTCACCTCTGGATCCGCGTGAGCAAGATTCCGACCTCTGGTGGCGCGCACTCTGTGATGCCACCCACGAGGCACTCGACGCTGCGGAGCGATTGGGCGGAGTAGAGGTGCGCGGCATCGGTGTTGTCGGCCATGGTCCGTCACTGGTGCCCGTTCGTGAAGATGGCAGTGCGGCGGGGCCGGCCTTGATGTGGCGTGATCGCCGTGCTGCAGATGATGAGATTGCCCTCGGGGCACTACTCAACCGAAGTGGCTGGCTACTCGGTGAGCTACCAAAGGCGCGATGGTTCCTGCGCGAGCGCGCCGCTTCGGCCACAACGGCAGCCTGGCTACTCTCAACCTGGGATGCGATTGCATTTCGCCTATCAGGTGTTGCGGTAAGTTCGTTGTGGGACCCAGCACGGAGTCTCTCGCCAGCTGATCGCGGCGCACTGTTGGGCGCAGGACTCGATGAGCGCGCGCTGCCACCCGAGGTGTTCCCTGGCACGCGCATCGGATCCCTGTTGCCACACGCCGCAGCGGAGCTTGGGCTGACTGCAGGGATTCCGATCGCGGCGGGGGTGAATGACGGCCTCGCAGCGGTGATTGGCGCGGGCCTTACGCGCGCAGGGGTGGGCGTTGATGTAGGCGGTACGGCTGGTGGAGTCGCGGTAGCGGAGCGCCCCGTTGAGGCGAGACGGATCATGTCGGAGCTCGGCCATCGACTATGGGCTGGGCCTGCGCCCCTGCCGTTTGGCGACTTGCTGATCGTGGGCGGCGCATTTGCCGGAACAGGTCGCATCCTTGAGTGGGTGATTCAGGAGTTGCTCGCGAACGAGATCGGCGCTGCACCAGCGCGCCGCGCCGCACTCTTTGAAGAGGCAGCCGCACTACCACTTGGCGCCGATGGCCTTCTCGCTCGACCCATCATGAACGGAGTCTGGAGAACTCCTGCGACGGCGGAAGACGCGTTCAGTGGCATCAGCGAACAACACCGTCCGGCACACTTCGTGCGCGCCGCGATCGAGGGGAGCGCACTGGCCGTGGCGCACCTGCTCGCCCCCGCGCGCGACGCTGGGCTCACCTTGACCGAAATGCGCCTCTCTGGCCCGGCCACAGGCGCCGCCCCCGGACCGCTCTCCCTGTCGGATCAGGTCCCCGCCGCCCTGGTGCAGTTGCGCGCCGATCTCTTCGGCGTTCCGGTTGTGATCGGGCAGAACCCAGAGGCATCGGCCGCTGGTGCCGCGGCCCTTGCAGGTGTTGCTTCGGGTCTCTTCAGCGGGTTACAGGAGGCGGTGGGAGGAATCGCGCAACCGGCGCAGCACGTAGAGCCTCGCGCAACCCACGCCCAACAGGCGGCTGACTTGCGTGCTCGCTACAGCGTGCTGCTGCAGGAGCAGGGTGAGGCTGCGGGGGGACGCCGAGAGGACTAGTCGCCGCTCCGTCTCTTTGTAGTTGCAGACTTTCTCTTTGCCGCAGGCTTTCGTGCAGCCACCTTCGACTCAGTGCGCACGACCTTGGCGGCACGTGCGATCTCTGCTCGACCGCTTCGCGTCGTTGCGGCGGCCCCGTCAACCAGTGGAAAGTGGCAGGCAACGCTCACCGCTGTTTCTCGCAGCGTTGAAACAAGTTTCGGCTCCTCGGTCGCGCACCGTTCTGGATTGCCAAGCTGCTCACGAAGCCAGCACCGCGTTCGGAACCGGCAGCCCGAGGGAGGATTGACCGGCGAAGGGATCTCGCCTTCGAGGATGATTCGGTCCTTCAAATCGTGTGCCTCAACCTTCGGTACGGCGGAGATGAGCGCCACGGTGTAGGGATGCTGAGGCTTCGTGAAAACGCGATCTACTGGCCCAATTTCGACAACCTTGCCGAGGTACATGACCGCAACACGATCCGCAAAGTAGCCCACCACATCAAGGTTGTGGCTGATGAACATATAGGTGAGGCCGTTCTTCTCCCGAAGGTCTGCAAGAAGGTTGAGTACCTGGCTCTGAATGGAAACGTCGAGTGCCGAGACCGGCTCATCGAGCACGACAAACTCTGGGTCAAGGGCGAGCGCACGCGCAATCCCAACACGCTGCCTCTGGCCACCTGAGAATTCGTGTGGGTACCGGACCGCATACTCTGACGGCAGGCCAACCAGTTCAAGTGCCTGGTGCATGCGCTTGCGGCGCTCCGTGGAGTTTCCAAGGTCGTGCGCCAAGAGACCCTCTTCAATCTGGTCTCCAACCGGAAGGCGCGGGTTCAGGGAGCCGAATGGATCTTGGAAGACGATCTGCATTCGGCGACGAAGCCTTCGACGCTCCTCGACGCTGCGATCTGACAGCTTTGACCCATCGAACCAGACCTCTCCAGCCGTTGCTCGCTGAAGACCAAGCGTGACCCTCCCGAGCGTTGTCTTGCCAGAGCCAGACTCCCCGACGACGCTGAGTGTTTCGCCTCGGGCAATGGCAAGGTCAACTCCATCCACCGCCTTGACGTACCGCCTCTTTTGAATGAACGGGATGTTCCCACTGATGGGGAAGTACTTCTTGATGCCACGCAGTTCAACGAGCGGCGCGGTCTGTGCGGGGCGTGCAGCGGGCGCAGCGCCTGACACGCGGCGCTTTGTGGGCTCTCGCTTACTCATCGAGCGGGCCTCCCGCGCTTGGGGGTGGGGCGTGCGCCTGCAGCGATCTCGTCGGCGCGGAAGCAACGCACCGAGCGGTTAGCCCCGCGCTTCTCGAGTTCAGGAACGGAGCTACTGCAGGCGGCAACGGCGTAGCGGCAGCGAGGATGAAAGCGGCATCCCGTCGGGAAATTGGCGGGCGATGGGACCATCCCCTCAATCGTCGAGAGACCCTTGCCGCGACGTTCGTATGACGGAATGGAGGAGACGAGGTCACGAGCGTAGGGGCTCGCAGGTGTACGGATGACGGCGGCAGCCGGGCCCTCTTCAATGATCTGCCCGGCGTACATCACGGCCACGCGGTCGGCCGTCTCTGCCACAACCCCAAGGTCGTGGGTAATGAGAAGCAGCGCCGTCCCGCGCTCGCGCGTTGCGCGGCGGAGGAGATCAAGCACCTGCGCTTGGATCGTCACATCAAGGGCGGTGGTTGGCTCGTCGGCGATGATCAGCTCTGGCTCGCCCGCGAGTGCCATGGCGATCATCGCGCGCTGGCGCATGCCGCCCGAGAGCTGATGCGGATACTGCTTGACGCGCTGTGGCGCCTGCGCAATCTCCACGAGCTCGAGATATTCAATCGCTTTCTTATTCGCCTCGCGCCAACCTGCGCGGCCGTGCGCCACCAGCACTTCGGCAATCTGCTCGCCAATGGTGGTGACGGGGTTGAGCGCGGAGAGCGGCTCCTGGAAGATCATGGAGATACCGCCGCCCCGAATCTTGCGCATGTACGACTCTGGCTTACCGAGCAGCTCTTCGCCACGGAAGCGAACGGAGCCGGTGACGACCGACTGGTCCTTAACGAGGAGGCCGATCGTGGCGAGCGCAGAGACGCTCTTCCCAGAGCCTGACTCGCCAACCACGGCGAGACACTCTCCCTTGCCGATGGAGAAGGAGACGTTCTCCACCACCTTAGTCACACCCGCGGCGGTCTTGAAGGAGATGTTGAGGTCCGTCACCTCAATCACTGGTGCCCCCTTGGCGCTGCTCACTTGCGACCTCGAGGATCAAGTGCTGAGCGCAGGGTGTCGCCGATCATGTTGATCGAGAGTGAGGTGAGGACGATGAAGAGGCCGGGGAATCCGATCCACCACCAGTTGCCCTGCTGCAGGAACTTTGCCGACTCGGAGAGGATGTTCCCCCACGTTGGAGTTGCAGGGTTCACGCCGAAGCCGAGATAACTGATGAAGGCCTCGCTGACGATCGCGCCGCCCACAATGAACGGTGCGGCTACAACGAGTGGGCCGATGGCGTTCGGGAGGATGTGTCGGAGCGCAATGCGGAGTGGTGGAACGCCGAGCGCGCGTGCCGCCTCAACGTACTCCATCTCGCGAATCGCCAACACTTGACCGCGAACCAGGCGCGCAAGCCCCATCCAGCCGAAGCCAACAAAGACGATGACGAGCGACAAGGCGCCGCCGCCACCTTCACCCTGAAAGATGCGGGCGAGGAAGAGGATGACGAAGAGCGAAGGGATCATCAGGAAGACGTCGGCGAGTCGCATCAGGAACGAGTCAACCTTCCCCCCGATGAATCCTGCAATGACGCCAACAAAGGTGCCGATGGTGATGGAGCCAATCGCGGTGGCGAAGCCGATGAGGAGCGAGGTGCGACCGCCGTTAGCGACGAGCGTCAACACATCGAGCTGCAGCATCCCGGTCTCGCCGAATGGGCGACCCCATGCTGGTGGCCGACCGATGAAGTTGATCTCGTCGGGCTGCGGAACCTTATAGAAGTCGTAGGGGAGCAAGAGTGACCCAAGCACGACAAAGATGAAGATGCCGATCAAGACCACGAGGCCAGCTGGCCCCATGCGCGTCTGCATGAAACGCTTCCGCGCCTGCTGCCACGGGCTCTCAGAGACCGGGAGTCGATCCCGCACGGCGCCGCTCACAGGCGAATCCTCGGATCAAGGGCGGCGTAGAGCAGGTCGGAGATCAGGTTGCCGATCGCCACGGCGGCGGCGCCGATGGAGAGGATCCCCATCAGGAGTGGGTAGTCAAGATTGCCGATCGCAATCAACGTCAGGCGTCCAACACCTGGCCAGCTGAAGATTGTCTCCGTAATCAGGGCGCCCGAGACGAGGAAGGGGAAGGCGAGCCCAATGTTCGTGGCGAATGGGATGAGTCCAGTGCGCAGGATGTGGCGACGATTGATGCGTAGGCTGCTCAACCCCTTTGAGCGAGCGGTGCGCACATGCTCCATCCCCATCGACTCCATCACGCTCTGTCGCACGTAGCGCGCATCTCCCGCAACGCTGATCAGCACGAGCGTTGTGACTGGAAGGATGAGGTGGCGTGCCAAGTCGGCAATTGCCGTGCCTGGGCTATACGCAAAGTACTGCCAGTACTCGTTGCTGCCGAAGGCGGGAGAGAGGCGACCATCGGTCATGCCACTGACCGGGGTGATGCCAAGCCAAACGGAGAAGATGGAGATGAGGGCGAAACCGAGAATGAAGGTGGGGAAGGCGGCGGTCACGTAGGTGAAGACGCTGAAGACGTTGTCAAAGAGGCCACCGTTTCGAAGGGCGGTGATCACGCCGAGGATGACCGCGAGTGTGAGCCAAAGGGCGGCGGAGAGACCGGCGAGGATCAAGGTGGGAAGCAGTGCACCGCTGATGCGCTGGATCACGGCGTTGCCGTTCTCATAGCTGTAGCCAAAGTCACCGTGCACGATGCCGGTATCGACGCCCGATAGGAAGCTCGGGAAGATGCTTGGGAAACCGGTTGGCCCGATCAGCGCTTCAACTCCATCCGTGTCACGGCGGCAGGCGCCGAGCCAGCGGCAGTACTGCACGGGGACCGGCTTATCTAGGCCGAGCGCCTTGACGTAGGCCTGCTGCTGTTGCGGGGTGAAACGGGGATTATTCGCGTACTTCTGTTCCGGCCCACCAGGAGCGGCAAGGAGAAGTGCGTAGATGAAGACGGTGGTGCCGAGGAGGATCAGGAGGCTAGCGCCGATGCGGCGCAGTGCGAACTTCAGCATTCCTCCTCCTCTCTGCACCCCAGTGGTGCCTGCCGAATCCTAGCCGATTACCACTGTGGAGAGACAACGAGGGGCGGGACTTGCGTCCCGCCCCTCGTGCTACATCACCCGAAGGTGAAGAGAACCCGTTTATGGCGCGAGGGAGATATCCCCTGCGTTCCAGAGCGGGCCGGCCTGCGTTGGGTTCGAAAGGAACCCGCCGACCTTGGCGCTCACGAGCTCGATCCCCATCCAGTAATAGAGAGGGATCTCAACCGTTGTGGCGGCCATGATGTCCTGCACCTTGGCTGCAGCAGCGGCGATCTTATCCAGATCAATAGTGCCCTTGATGATGTCCAACTCAGCATCAAGTGCTGGGTCGTTCACCTTCGCGTCGTTCTGGCCGTCTGGCTCGAACTTGCTTGAGTGGTATGTGCCGTAAAGCGATACCGCCTCAATGCCCGAGCTGTAGGCGTGCAGAGCAACGTCAAAGTTTCCGCGGGAAAGGTTGCACGAGAGTGACTCGTCCGACTCTGTCCACGGCGCGAAGATGGTGCCGCCGCCGTTGTATACGGCCTTGATCCCGATCTTCGCAAGGTCACCAGCCACGTAGGCAATGGTGGACTTTCGCACGGCCTTCATGGTCGTGCAGAACTCTAGGATGGCCTTAACGCCGTCCTTCTCGACGATGCCGTCGCCATCGCTGTCAACCCAGCCTGCGTCGGTCAGGGTCTTCTTTGCAGCTTCCAGGTCAAACTTGACCGGGCTTCCTTCCTTATAGAACCAGGCGAGTGGGGTGACGCTTGAAGAAGCGACCACACCGGCCTCACCAAGGATTCGGCTCCAGATGGCTTCCTTGTCTGTGGCCTGGGCGAGCGCCTTGCGCATCGCTGGATCAGACATTGGGCAGCCACCACCACGCGTCGTCTTGAGCGGCTCAAGGATTGAGCAGTCATCCGCCGAGTGATTTGGTCGGAAGAACTCGTACGTGAAGACGCTCTGCGCCTTCTGCTCTGCGCCAAGATCCTTGGTCGTTGCGAAGGAGTTGCCGTCGAGGTCGGTCACAATGTCCAACTCGCCAGCGCGGAACTTCGCAATACAGGTGTCTGGATCGCCGCAGACCACGTACTTGATGCTGTCAAGCTTGGCGGACTCACCGCTGTATGGGTTCTTCCACTTGTCGTTGCGGACCATGACGGTCTCAACGCCTTCAGTTCGGCTTGCGAACTTGAATGGGCCGGAAACTGGGACGTTTGGCAGGTCCTCAGGGCGGAAGCCCGCGCCGAGCACCATGTCAGTTGCCGCGTTACCGGAGTTGATGTCGTACTTCTCGAAGTAGTGCTTTGGCATGATGCCAACGCCACCGTATACACCCGAGTAGACCTCGGAGTAGTGCAGCTTGATCGTCAGATCATCCACGCACTCAACATCAGAGATTTCTGCAGCGCCGGTCGTGGAGAGAGGGTTCCCCTCTGTCATCACCCAGCTGTGGGTGTACTCAGCGTCTGCGCAGGTGATCGCTTTGCCGTCTGACCAGACGAGCCCCTCGCGGAGCTTCCAGGTCACGGTCATTGCGTCCCCGTTTTCGCCTGGGAGAACAATTCCCTTGTTGGCGACCGTTGGAATCTCAGTCGCCATCCACGGCACGTACTTCGCCTCATTGCTGAGGGTGACGAGGCCGTCCCACACGGTTGCCAGCACGTTCGCTGACATCACGGTGGAGTAGTAGTACGGGTGCAAGCTGTCGACGTCCTGATAGTCGCCAACAAGCAACGTTCCGCCCGTACCGCCTTCACCAGGCTTGTACGAGCCGACGATGCTGGCGCCGCCACCGCAAGCACCAGCGATCAACGCTGCGCTTACGAAGAGAGCCGCCAGTGCGGACTTCTTTCGCATGCTTCCTCCTTAAAATTCTGGGCCCCGATTGGGGCCTCATTCCAGCGCGATTTGCGCTTGGGCGGGAGTGTATCTGATTAAGCACGCGTGTTACCAGTAGGTAAGCGCAGCGTGGTGCCCCTGAGGCCTGAGGCGATTGTTACGGTTGGAGGCGGCGGATCTCCCACGTGGCGCCGTTCGGCAGGTATTCGAAGCGGTCGTGGAGGCGGTTTTGGCGACCCTGCCAGAACTCCCAGCGGGCGGGGGTGAGGAGGTAGCCACCCCAGAAGCGGGGGAGTTCGATCGGTGTGCCGCCCTGGTGAGCGGCTGTTTCGGCGGCCAGGGCCGCCTCAAGCGCCTCGCGGGAGGGGGTCGGCTGGCCTTGGCGACTGGCGCGGGCGCCGAGCTGACTCTCGCGCGGCCGGCTGGCGAAGTAGGCGGTTGATTCGGCTTCGGTGAGCTGCCGCACCGGACCCGAACAGCGCACTTGGCGCTCGACCCCTGGCCACCAGACGGTCAGCGCAGCCTGCGGATTGTCGGCGAGGTCCTGACCCTTCCGACTCTCGTGATTCGTATAGAAGCGCAGGCCATCGGCGGCGATGCCACGGACGAGGATCATTCGGACGCTCGGCGTCCCGTGCGCGTCGGCAGTTGCAAGGGCTGCCGCGAGCGGTTCGGGGATTTCGGCGGCGATCGCAGCATCAACCCAGCGCTGGAACTGCGTCAGCGGGTCGTCGTGAAGGTCACCCTCGCTCAGTTCGCGCTGCGCGTAGTCCGAGCGGCCGCCGAGCGGCGTTGTGGGGTCAGTCACAGGGAAGCACGGTTATGCGAGCCCGGCCGGCGCCTCGAGTCGCGACTTCAGATCGCCGAGGAAGGCGGCGACCAGTGCACCATCAACGGCGCGGTGGTCGGCGGAGAGCGTGGCGGTCAACATCGTGCGCGCCACCACGGCGCCGTCGCGCACGACAGCGCGCGACTCGCTGCGACCCGTTGCCAGAATCGCTACTTGTGGCGGCGTGACGATCGCAGTGAACTGCGTTACTGGGAACGAGCCAAGGTTCGAGAGGGTGAAGGTCTGCTCGGTGAACTCTGCAGGGCGCAACTTGCCGATCTTGGTGCGCGCAACCAGGTCACGTAGCTCTGTTGAAATGGTGGCGAGATCTTTTGCTGCGCA
>Ga0164295_10004458_pt1 | contig 11131 bp, 7 predicted proteins | sample GEODES006metaG_FD_111798 | JGI IMG/M metagenome (GOLD analysis project Ga0164295, IMG submission 111798) | Oligotrophic lake water microbial communities from Sparkling Lake, Wisconsin, USA - GEODES006 metaG | ecosystem: Environmental > Aquatic > Freshwater > Lake | place: USA: Sparkling Lake...
CAACCATCAGACCAGCTTGCGCACCTCTTGCCAGGCTCCACAGGCTTCTCGAGCCGGCAGCAGAGCTTGCCGCTGACTGTCGGTACCGTGCTGCTCGTCGAGGCTCCAAACAGCTGGGTGTGGGCACACCGGGCGACGAGCGCATTTGCGCACCTCAAGCGTATCACAGATGCCGCCGCCGAGACCCCTGCCGCTGGCGTGCGACGGCCGTTCTGGCCGCCCAAGAAGGCAGATGTCATCAAGAAGTTGAGGGTCGCCGCGTGTCTCAGCGCGCTGGTCACCTTGCTCTGCCTCTCTGCCTTCGAGATAGTTGACCTGTTCCCACTGGCACTCGCCATAAGCGCCTGTTTCATCGCGATCGGAGCCATGACCCTGGACCAGGCGTGGCGCGCGATCAACTACCGTGTCTTGCTTGTCGTCGCGTGCTCGTTCGGCCCCGGCAAGGCGCTCACCAACACGGGCCTCGCCAAGTTCGCCGGCGTCGCGCTCCAGTCTATGACCAGCCTTGGCAACTTTGGCTTCCTCTTCATGATTGTTCTCTTCTCTTCGTTGCTCACTAGCATTGTCTCGAACTCAACGGCCGTCATCACTCTCTACGCGATCCTGCGTACGATGAAAGTGCCAGGCGTCTCAATGGAGGCGATGATGTGCTGCATGATGCTTGGCGGCTCGACCGACTACATCACGCCCATCGGGTACCAAACGAATCTGATGGTGTACAAGCGTGGCGGCTACGCGTTCGCCGACTACACAAAGGTGGGTCTTGGCCTGACGATTCTGGAATGCGCCTGCTACGCTGGAATGTCATTGATCGTCCTGTGAGGACCACGGCGGAATCAGAATAGGCCGGAAGACAAATGGGAAGTGGGATGCGATGATGTACGAGCTGCGCGTGCGCGCGCCCCGCGCACCTCGTGTACTGATACGAGGCGCCGACGACGACTGACGGCGCGCTAGGGGATCGGCAGGCTCAGGCGGGCTCGGGCGGGGTGCTCGACCTGCGGGGGCGCTCGGGGATCGGCAGGGCTCGGGGGCTCGGAGCGACGATCGGGGGCGATCGGGGGCGCTCAGGGATCGGCTGCCCTACGCGCGGCCGAAGGCGATGGGGTACGACGGTGGGGAGGAAGGCGTGCTGCAGGACGCCAGGCTGCTGAGAGAGGACTCGCGCGCATGTGTCATGCCGCCGAGGCCCCCCAGCATTCGTGGCGGGAGCCGTGCAGATTCAATGGTGGGTCTAACCGCGCTAATGAAAGGGGATCTGTGATGGACTGATGCATGTCCTGTACATCCCAAGGGTACCACATAGTGATCCCTATGGCTCTGGAGAATCTGTAGGTATAACTTGTTCTTGCATGTCCGTGTCCAGGCGAGGGTGTCAGAAACAATAAATACCCATCGCAAGGAGGCCTCGTCGCCTCGAAACCTGAGCAGCAGATCTCCCGATATGTATCCCCATGGTACCCCATATGCCCATATCCCAAACGGCCGGGGACCGCCCATCCCCCTCTGGCTCCGTCGGCTGTCTTTTTACGGAACTGGGCTCCGTCGGCTGTCTCTTCACACGGTGGTTCACGGCCACCTGTTGACTCCGAAGGCCGCCTCCGGAGAGTGAAACCTGGCAGCCGTCGGCACCAAACCGTACAGGTAGGCACTCGGCGCTGCCGTCGTCGCCGCCACCATTACGATTACAATGTCCGCAACAACCAGGACCGCGACGGTCACCTTGTGCGACACCAATCGCACAAATAGCACAATGGGTGCTACACTCAACTTCAACGCCGCCTGCCCGTCAGAGGTGCCAAACCCCAATGGGCTGGCCATACAGTATATGACGGTCGCCTTTTGGGTTCTATTCCTCGTTCCCCTCCTCTTTTGGTGCGCCATGGTGATCGAGCAACGCCGGCGTGCTGCGAGGCAGCAGCGGCAGCTTATGGACAAGGAGGCAGAGCGCTTTCGCTCGATTGAGCTAGCAATCATGCGCCAGCTTCCCGCGTGCACCTATGCTCCTGGCCCCCAGAGTGCTCCGCCGCCTAGGCACGGGGGGGACCGTAGGCAAGCCGCAGCGACCGATAGCGCACCTCCGGAGGCTGCAGCCAGTGGTGAGAACGAGTGCCCGGTGTGCCTCTGCACCTTCGCAGCTGGCGACCAGTTGCGCGAGCTCCCATGCTCCCACAAGTTTCATGCCGCGTGCATCGACCGGTGGCTCATCGGCCGAGAGCGTCGGCAATCTGGCGCTCCGAGCTGTCCGCTCTGCAAGCAAGAAGTCCTGACCGCAGAGGACATGGCGCAGGAGCTGCCCGCCGCCGCGATGGCAGAGGTCGGCCAAGCGCCCTTGAGGCCTTGGCGGTGGGCTGTGTGGGCTGTGCCTCTCACGCGGGTTCCTCACGCCCCTCCACCTGTCTTTGTGAGTGCTGAGAGCCGTCTGTGACATGTTGCCTATCGGGCATCGCCTTCATCTCCAATCTTGCGAAGCGCACGGACAACTCCATCCCCCCAGCTTTCCTCTGCCAGGCATCATGGGTTACACCTCCTACGTCTCGCTCCTATGATACGGATGGCCTTAGGCTTCGCTGTGCGGCGCGGCCTAGCCGCCTCCATTCATCGCTGGTGGCGCTGCTCCACGGCCCTTGCCATCCCACAACTGCTCCTTCGTCCCCAACTAGGATGATGATGGCATACGAGAGCCATCCCATGCCGCTCCTTCTGTACTAGTATGTGTAAGTGTGTGGCGTGCTCGCGCGTTTGACGTGAATTTGTTTGCACATCGCGGGCGCGAACGTTCAACGTAGGCGCGGACTAGCGACGGTGCGTCTTGCGTACGGCGGCAAGCGCCAAGCCGCTCGCGCTCCGCTCCTCGCCGTACCCGCGGCCTACGCCGCGCGTACGACGTCCTAAATTCTTTCCCGGCGACCCGCAACCATTTTTTCAGTCACACGAGTCAGTTACCCGTTCTTTTGTATCATCGACAGTGGGTCAGGGCCCGAATTCCGCAACGAGTCGGGCGCGAGTAGCAGCATAATGAGCGCCGGCTCGTCGTGCCCCACCTCGATGACGGCTTCCCTGGCGACTAGCCTCAGGCCTGCGCCATGGGCCGCGCCTCCATGGGCGCTGAACGCCATCTCAAACTGCTCGACTGATCTCTTCGCGGTCTCGGACCGATTCTGGTCGCGACCGAACGTGCAGAGCACCCGCGCGTCACGGTCGTCCTTGTCGACAAAACGCGAGACCGCCGCCAGTATCTCGATCCACGCGCCTTCCACGTTCGAGTACAGCACGTCCGCGCAGATGACGACGCCGAAGCTCAGCGGCATCGCTGGTGGCGGCGTCGAATCGGACGCGGGCGCGATAAAGTCGAGTTCTGCGAACGCCACCGCCGCGCTGCCCAATCCATTGTGCACGGCGTTTCGCTGGGCGAGCTCAAGGGCGTGCACATCAATGTCAGTGAGCCACGTCGAGCGTGCCCCAAGTAGCGCCGCGGCGAGCCCAGCCGCCCCTGAGCCACAGCCAAGCCTGCGCACGAGGGAGGAGGAGGCATGAGGGATGGGGTGGGGGAAGGGGTGCGCAGGGGAGGGGTGGGGAAGGAGGGAGGAGGCAAGAGGGATGGGGTGGAGCTCGCAAGCGCGCGTCTTGGTCGCGCCGGGATCGCCACGCAAGGACCGAGCTACGCGGGTCTGGCTCGCATCCGCACGCACTCGAGGACATTCTGGCCTTTGACACTGAGTCCACCCCAACCCGCTGCGAGCGCCCCGATAGCCAGCCGCGCCGCTGGCCAGAGTCGCGTGCCAGTCTGCCGCCCATTAGGCTGGCACAGGAGAGACAGCGGAGGTAGCGACCCGACGCCAATACGCATCGTGTGCTCGCCGTGTGAGGCGAGCGAGGCTGTCAGCACCCCAACCAGCTCCACGATGCGGTCCCGCAGCTCCGTGTCAGAGTCGGCGCTGCAGGCCCTCCGCAGCAGCGGCACGACGATGGTCGGAGTCAGACCGGCTTGTTCCGCCACTTCGGCTGCCAGGTCTTGGTCAACAGCAGAGAGGGCGGCACAGGATGCCTGCAGCAGTGCAAGGAGCTCGGCCGTCAGTGGGAGCGCTAGGCTGCCGCGGAGGCTGTCGAGCACATCATGAAGGTGCTCCGTGTGCAACGGGTCTGCTCGTAGAAGAGGTGCGATCAGCGGGCTGCAGTCGTTGGCTGGCTGATGTAGAACAGGCAGCCAGTACATGCTGCCTGGGGCACAGGAATCACGCGCGCGACGAAGCACAACGGTCACAACGAGCTCGAATTCGAGCGAGCGTCGCCGCCACACGACGAGGCCGAAGGTCCACCCCTCGTGGCAGTCGACCCCATGGTGGAGAAAAGTGTGCCGGAGCGCTGCATTGAGCGCACTTCGTTCCAGAAATGCGTGTTCTGCGGTTTCCCTACTTTTCAAGAAGCACAACTTTCGCGAAACCGCCCCGCGTTGTTCGCGGCCCAATGCCGCCCAAAGCCAGGGTGGCGGCCAAGCCGTCCAGACCGGCTCCAGCGGCTGCGCCAACTCCAGCAACCAGAGCGGCTCCGGCGGCTACGTCGGCTGCAGCTGCTACGCCAGCCAGGCCAGCCGCCGCTGAGGTCGCGGCTCCGGTGATGCACACCGCTTTGGATGGCAGGCTGAACGCCTTTGCCGCGCTACTACGCGATTCGGTGGCGCGCCAGGACGCCCAGCTCGCCGGCCGCTGCGAGGATCTCGACGAGCGCTTCCAGGCAGGAGTCGCTCGCTGCCGCGAGCACCAGCGTCTGCTCTCGGAGGCCGTGCGGCTCAACGAGCACGAGGCGGCGCGGGAGCTCAAGAGACTGCAGAGCGCAGCGCTCGAGGAGCTGGACGCGGTCGTACGGCACGTGCGCACGGGCGAACCAGAGCCATTGCTGCAGCCTCCGGCCATCCCGCATGCCGGCGGGAAGGGCAAGCCCGCGGCTGAGGGTGTCCGGGGCGGTCGCGGCGGCGGCAAACTGGATGCCAGGCAGGGCGGAAGGGCGGCGCCGGCGCCGGCAACTGCAGGTCGCGGGCGAGGCGGCAAGGCAGCGGCGTCGGCGCCCGCGGATCCACCTGCCGCCGCGTCCCTAGGTGTGCTCGACGCCATCGCTCGCGTGCGGCGCAAGGCCGATGAGCGAGCGCAAGCGGCGACGTTGATCGCGGCGGCGGCGCGCGGCTGGCGAGCCCGGCAAGCCGTGCACCGAGTGCTGGCGGCGCGGCGGCGGGCGTGCGTCCTCATCTCTACCGTGGCACGGGGCCGCCTCGCCCGTCAGCTGGTAGACCGCCGTCGCCGGTCGGCAGCAGCGGCGGCGGCGGTGCTCATCACCTTCCTTCGGGCGACGGCGACGATGGCGAAGGGCTTGGCACGCCTAAAAGGCGCGGCGCACAAGGTGGGCGTGAGCGCCGTCACCATCCAGTCGGCGCACCGACGAGCCGTCGCGGTGCAGCTTGTCGACATCCGGCGAAGGGCGCGTGGCGTGCTGGTCCGATGGGCGGTGCGGCGTCGGAAGCGCACGCTGGCGACCTTGGCGCGTGCGCAGCGGATCGAGGCGCGACTTGCCGCCGACATCATCCGTCGCTTCTTCGAGAGCTTGGGCGAGATGGCCTTCATCCGCGCTCAGTTCAGCCGCATCGGCTGGCGCCTCGCGTACGCCACGAGCTACATTCAAGCGCGCTACCGCTCGTACCGCCAGCGGCAGGCGTTCAAGAGATGGCTCGCTGAGGAGCGGTCGCGCGTGCATGCGGCCGACACCTTGCGCGTGTCGCTGCGCGAGCTGCGCGAGCAGCGGCAGCTCCTCCGAATGCTCGTCGTGCGAGCGCGAGGGTACGCGCAAGCCGAGGCGCACCGTCGCGCGCAGGAGGCAGCCATCGAGCTCTACGCCGAGATCAGCGCCGAGATGATCGCCGAGATCGCCGCGGCGGCTTGGGACGCGCATAAGCGTCAAGGGCGCGCGGCCGTTGTGCTCCAAGCCGAGGGACGCGCCATGCTGGTGCGCCGGCGGATGGCGGCCGCGGCGGCCGCGGCAGTGACCGCGCCAGCCGTGGACGTCACCTTCCGGCTCCGGAGCGCTCCGATAGCTCGCAACGCTGCCGAGTTTGCCGTGCACCTCTCCCGCCTCCTTGCCGCACAATCGGTGCCGCCGGTGCGCTTGCGTCCGGCGCGGCTGCGTATCCGGCCGGCGGCCGTGAGTGTTGCTGCGACCACGCGTGGCGCCCGCGGCGGCGCCCGCGGCGGCAGCGGCGGCAGCGGCGGTAGGAGCATGGACGTAACGGTCGCCGACGGTGGCGGGGACGGTGGCGGGGACGGGATCGGCGAGGCGGCGACTGTGGCCGATGCCATCGCGTTGATCGCACGCGTGCTGCCCGGCACGGCGCCCTCCGAGGTGAGCGCCGTGGACGCTGCGGCTGCGCTGCTCCGGCTCTCACCAGTCGAGATGGGCCTCTATCTGGGCGCGACGCTCCTCGCACCGCCTACCGCATCGATGATCGTGCCGACGGCTGCGCCCGAGACGGCGCGCGGCGTGGCGCGCGGCGTGGCCGCGATTTGGGACGCGCACCATGCAGCTGGCAGCGCGACGACGGACGAGGCGGCAGCACTGCGACGCGGCGACGTGAGCGTACCCACGGCTCCGATGGTCGCCGCCGAGCGCGTGCTCGCCTTTGGTGACGTGGCCAAGGCCGATTCGGAGGCACGACGCGCCCACGCGGCGCATACGCTCCTTCGGTACGTGCGCCGGCTCGAGAGCGCGCTACCGTCCGAGGAGGGGCTCGGCGAGGACGAGGGCGACGAGGACGAGGATGAGGTTGATGGGACGATGATGAGGTTGATGGAAGGTGCCTCTCACAGCACGGCGCCAGTCGGGACGGCAGCGGTGGCCGCGCGGCGGCGGCGGCAGCGGCGGCAACGTCGTCAGGCGGCATGGAGCGAAGAGGAGGGGGCCATCACGAGCGCCGCGCTCCTCTCCTCCCTCTCCGTGCTCCTCCCCCTCACCCGCGAAGCCCTCCATGCCCTACGTTACTCTTCCAACGCCAGCCCCTCCTCCTCCCCGAGCCTCCGAGCCGAGAGCGGCTCAGATGCGCTGCCGTGGCCGCCGTATACGCTCGCCGGCGCCGAGGTGGCGCCTATACGAGGCTTCCTCTCTCTGCAGCGACCGTCTTCGTTTGAGGTGCGACAGAGCGCGCCGTCGCGCGCGGGCCGGCAGCTCCGTTGGATCTCGAGCCGCCTCGAGATTCGTGCGCCACCCGCCGCGCCTGCGACCGTTGAGCTCGATCGTATCCTCGAGGAGGGCGCGAGGGGCGCGGTGGCCAACTACGCGACGCTCGCGCAGCCGATGGTGCGAGCGGCGCTGCGGGGCGTGAGCGGCCACTTGATCGTCCTCGGCGACAGCACGGCGAGCGGCTCGGTGGCTCTCTTTGGCGAGCTCGCGTTCCCGAGCCGGTCAGAAGGGGCGCTCGCGTGGGCTGCGGGCGTGAGTTACGGCGTGGCGGGCGCGGCGCACAAGTGCGGGCTCGCCGGCTTGATCGCCGCGGAGCTCCTGAGCGAGGCGAGCCGGTGGCACTCGGGGCTGATGACGACGTCATCAGTGGGCGGCGCCCACGAGGGCGCCCACGAGGGTGAGGACGGTAGTGGCGATGGCGACCGGTACGAAGGCGAGGCCAGCCGGGGCGGCCATGCGGGACGTGGCACGTGGCGCCTCGAATGCAGTGCGTTCCAAGTCCTCGGCGCCGGCGTCGTCGATCTCCTCCAATCTCCTCCCGATCTCCTCCAATCTCCTCCCGATCTCCTCCGATCTCCTCCCGATCTCTCACCAGTCGACCACGGAGGCGGCGGCCGCTCGCGCATCCGCTCGCCGCCATCCTCACCGCCGCTCGCGCCGCCGCACACGAGCGGTGGCGGCGCCCGCGGCGGCGCGGGCGGCGCGGCGGCACCGTACTTAGAGCTGCGAGAATGGAGCGCCGTGGCGGCGGGCGACACCATGTTCACCTCGCCAGCCGGCACGAGCGGCGGCGGTGGCGCTGGCAGCGGGGCTGGCAGCGGGGCTGGCAGCGGCGCCATGTTTGCCTGGCCTGTCGGACTCGCACGGGTGGGCGTGCAGTCGCCGTTTGAGGTCGCCGAGGTGCTCGCCATGGCGCTTGGCCGTCGCCGGCGGCTGCCTGCAGGTGCGCCACCCTCACCGTGTGGAAGTCCGTGTGGAAGCTCGAGCGGCGTGCCTGCGCCTCCGCTCTGCGCGCCCGTGGCGCTCGTGTTCGATGTGACGAGCACCGCCCTCGATGGCGACACGACGACGGCGCAGCTCACGTTGTGGGATGTGCCCCGTCCGCTCCCGGCCACGTCGGCCACGTCGGCCACGTCGGCCACGTCAATCTCGTCAATCTCGTCAGCCTCGTCAGGCGCCACGTCGCCACTCAAGCCAACCGGCGCGTTACTACGACGCGCCGCACCGTGGGCCACGCCCATCACGGCGCCCATCTCGGCGCCCAACCAGCCCGCGAAGGCCTCCGCCCACCACGGCGCCCATCACGGCGCCCATCACGGCGCCCAACCGCTCGCCCGGCTGCATCCGAGCACGACGCGCCAGGAGCTCGCCGAGGCGGCCGCGCTCAGCACGGCGCTCGCGGCGCTCGGGGAGCTGCTGCGCGCCTCGCGACAGGCGGCGGCGGGCGCCGTCGCGGGCGCCAAGGCCGAGCAGGCGGCGCGGGCGGCGCGCCAGGCGGCGCTCAGCACGACGCTCACCCGGCTGCTGTGGCGCGCCGTAGCGGGCGACTGCCTGACCACGTGCCTTGGGATCGGCTCGATCTCCGAAGGCGAGCTCGACGCGACGCTCGAGACGGCGCGACTGGTCGCGTCGGCGCGGCAGCTGCGCACGCGGCCACGCGCGCGGCGCGTGCGCGCGTCTCTCTCGATCGAGGAGCTCGCCTTGCTGCTCGAGAGCTCGCACGAGCTCGCCGCCGCCGCCGTGTCGGCCGAGGTGCGCGCGGCTGCCGAGCTGCAGCACCGGCTGCCGACGGGGGATGAGCTCACTATACCGGTAGTCCGACTTGGGTACGAGCCGTTGCTGCGGGAGCTCGAGGAGCTGTCGAGACTGGGCGCGGGCGCGGAGCTCGAGGGGCGCGTCCTCCGACGACTGTGTGCCAAGCTGCTCGCGGACGTGACGAAGCTCATCAAGCTGCCCCCCGAGGCGCGCGTGCTGCCGCCCACGCCGTCCGACGACGTCATGCCGACGAAGGCCGCCGCCGCCGCCGCCGCCGCCGCCGCCGCCGCCGCCGCCGGAGAGGGCATCGCCGGAGAGGACATCAGCGCCGGGGAGGTGCCAAGGGCGGCGGAGGGCGCGCTGCCAGCGGACGTGACGGCGCTCGTGACGGCGCTCAAGCAGCAGCTCGCGCGGGAGAGGGCACGTGCGAAGCTTGCCGAAGGCGAGCTCTGGACACAGCAGTCCGAGCTCCAGGCCGCCGTCGAGGCGTTAGAGGGGGCGAGGCGACGCGAGGCAGGTCTCGCGGAGCGCCAACGGCTGGTCGAAGCCGAGGCCGAGGCGGCGGAGGAGCGGGCGGCGCTCAGTACGGCGCTCGAGCGGGAGGCGCACGACGAGGCCGAGCGAGCGCGGCGCTCAGCACGGCGCTCGAGCGGGTGGGGTGTGGCCGAGGGCGAAGCGCGGCGGGAGGCCGCGGGAGCGCCGTCTTGGGCACCAGCGGAGGCGCCGTCTTGGGCACCCGCGGAGGCGCCGTCTTGGGCACCCGCGGAGGCGCCGTCTTGGTCACCCATAGAGGCGCCGTCTTGGTCACCCGCGGGAGCGCCGTCTTGGGCACCCGCGGAGGCGAAGGAGCCGACCATGGAGGACGTACGGAGCCTCATCGATGGAGCGGAGCGGGAGGCGACTAGGATGAAGCACGAGGGCGAGCTTCGAGTGGCACGCGAGCTGCTCGACATGCGCACCCTCGATGAGTTCCTGTACACTCCCCTTGCCGTCGTCGGCTTCGGGTACGGTGGGCGTCATGGTGGGCGCGCCCAAGACGGCGCCGAGCACGGGTCCGAGAGCGCCGAGGTGGCGACGGGCGCACCCACGGGCGCGCCGTCTTGGGCACCCACGGGCGAGGGGCCCTACCCAGCGCGCCGCCCAGCGCCCAATACGGCGCCCTCGCCGCCCAAGCCCGCGGCGCCCGCGGCGGCGCCCAAGACGGCGCTCGCATCTCGAGAGTCGAGATTCGAGCGCATCGACGAGGCGAACGCCGAGGTCGAGGCGCTCAAGCGCCGTCGTGAGCACGCGGCGCGCCAGGATGAGCGCCTCGAGGCGCTCGTCATGAAGGCATCGGCGGACGCGTCGCTCGCGTCGTCTTGGGCGGAAGCGTCGCTCGCGTCGTCTTGGGCGGACGCGTCGCTCGCGTCGTCGCCGACTGTCAAGGCTGCCTCATCGCCCGTAGGACCGCTGGAGCCAACGCGCTCGGCTCCCCGGTGCGTCGGGGTGCCAGTGGCGCATCCTCCAGGGGTGAGCGTCGCGTCCACCTCCCCACTGCGCCACCGCGCCACACCGCAGCCGATGTCGCCGCCTCATGTGAGTATGCCCACGCCCGTCGGTCACTCGCCACTCGACGAGGAGCTGCGCCACCTGCGCGGCCGACAGAGCTTCGCCGGATGGAACCGCTAATGCTTCGAAGCACGAGCACGAGCGCCCGCGCTCGAAATTAGGCAGGTGCTCGCACTTTCTTGTGTGAACTCAAGCGTCGCGAGCATGTAGCATAGTTCGATTACGGCATAGTAATGACATGTGAGTAGACCGACGAGAGGACCAATTCCGATTAGTTCCGCGATTAGTTCCGCGCTCGGCCCGTTGGGTCCTGCCAATGTGTACTAGGTACAGCTCTTGAAGCTTGGTCAGTTACAAATCTCTCCTCTCCGGCCCGTTGCCACCGTGCCCGAAGGCCTAACTTCTCGGCCTCGTACGGCCTCGCGCTTCCGCCCCCCCGGCCGAATTAAATAAAACCACACCGCGCCGTGTTCAATGTTCAACCGCCCATTTCAAGTGTACATAACCAACCGCCACTCGTTGAGCGGCTGATGTGCTAGTGTGCTGCGATGACTGACGTACGGTGTGAGCGGCCCCGGGCGGTTAACGGCGGCTCACACTCAGCGAG
>Ga0164295_10004459_pt1 | contig 11130 bp, 6 predicted proteins | sample GEODES006metaG_FD_111798 | JGI IMG/M metagenome (GOLD analysis project Ga0164295, IMG submission 111798) | Oligotrophic lake water microbial communities from Sparkling Lake, Wisconsin, USA - GEODES006 metaG | ecosystem: Environmental > Aquatic > Freshwater > Lake | place: USA: Sparkling Lake...
CGTGGCGGACACATCCATGACCTCCTTTGAGGTGCCCTACTTTGCTTAATACAATGCAAGGGTCTCGACCTCCTCCTCCGGTGTGAAGTTACGTGCAATAGAAGCCAAACGGTCTCATCAAGTTGCGATCTTGTTCGCTGCACTTTGAGGCCTCGCGTGTGTTGTCGTAGATGTACAACCCGCCATTCTCCACCGTATGCCCACGCGTCTTCGCCAGCATCTGTGCATCAGCGTCCGCGTGGCGGACACATCCATGACCTCCTTTGAGGTGCCCTACTTTGCTTAATACAATGCAAGGGCCTCGACCTCCTCCTCCGGTGTGAAGTTACGTGCAATAGCAGCTGTTTGAACGGAGATGCACAGACAGCCCTCAGCTCGCTGCGCGAGAGCTTGAAGACTACATTAGTCTTGTGGTTGATCAGGTGATTCTCGACGACAATGATGTGAGCTTGGACGTGAGCTTCCGTATTTGTGGACAGGAGCTTGCACAGTTGTATGGCACGGTTGCGCTGTCTGATCATCACTGCCTTGTATGCTTCTTTCAGTGATTTTAACATACACAGTGTTTTTAAAACGTCTGCTGGTGATGAGGAAGTCCGAGTCTGCTGGTGATGAGGAAGTGCTCGGACGAGTGAGGCGTGTGAATCAATCTACTGATGACTAACGCAATGTACACGAGGATAAAAAATGCAACACACTTTGGCTGGCCCTTGGTCATGTAGAAGTCGCCCGCCTTCGCGCCGTGTTGGGCTATCTGTCCCAATGCTCGTCGCCTTCGCCGCCGCAACGGCCAGTGCGTGGATGCTGTCTGCAGCTGCGCGCGGAGGCAGCCCCATGGCCGTCAGGGCTGCGATGCAGCATTTTCGAGAGAACCGAGGACTGGTTGTGCTTCGATTCAAGCCAGCTGCACGTCGATCTGTCGTGCCGAAGAATATCCCTCTCGAGATAGTCTTCGAAGACGGCGACCTGCTGGTCATCAACAAGGTGCCTGGGATGACCGTCCAGCTCGCGCACAATGCCGTGGAGAATGCGGTCGTGTTCCACCTCAACTCCGCATCCGGCCAGTATGGCACACCGTCTTGGCCGTGGAGCAGCGAGGAATCTTTCGAAGGCATCGTGCACCGTCTAGACAAGGACACCTCAGGACTGCTGGCGATAGGCAAGCATCCTCAAGCGGCTCGCGCTCTCGATGCCGCATTCCGAGATCGCCGCGTCCACAAGGCGTACATCGCGCTCGGCGTCGGCGTGCCCTCGCGACGCCCCTCTGCGAGCCTCTGCGCGCTGGAAGCGGCCAACTATAAGGCGAGCAGGTGCGTGCCCAATGTGGAAGCGGCCATCGACAAGGCGGGCAGGTGCGTGCCGATGCAGAGCACGCTGAGCAGCGACGCGCCGGCCGCCGTCGAAGACGATACGGAGGACGATGCTGAGGACGACGTCGACGTAGCCGCTGAGGAGATTGCCGCTGATGAGGAGGCTCATCAGAAGCGCCTGGTGCGCGAGATCAAAGGCTGCGGCCAGGATGGGAGCCGCGCGCTGGCGATCCTCGAGCACGCCTACGTGGCGGGGCAGCGGCCGGGCGCACCGTGCTATCTCGCCGCGCTGGAGGCGTGTGATCGAGCGTGCACAAGAGAGAGTTTCGTCAGCCGTGAGGCTGACGAAACCACGTCACGGTTGACGAGATTGTCGAGGTTGGCGAGCGCGCGACGAGATCGCGTGACGGACCGTCGGGCCTCCGTGCACGGCGCCGAGGCGGGAGATCTCCGCGAAGCTGCCCTTGCGCTGCTTGAGAGGATGCGCACACGCGGCGTGCTTCCCAGCGTCATGTGCTTCCAAGTCGCGATTGGGATGTGCTCCCGAGAGCCGCCGTTGTGGAGACGCGCCGTCGAGCTCGTCAGCCAGATGCAGGCGGCCGGCGGTGTGGGGGCCACGGAGCACTGCGTCAGCTCCGCCATCAGCGCGTGCGGCCGTGCGGGCGAGCTTGAGGCGGCGATCTCGCTGCTCGAGCTCGCACGCGTCCTCCCGGGCGTCGACGAGGCCACTTGCACGCGCGCCGCCATCCGTGCGGCCGAGCGGTGCGGTGCGCCCGATACGGCGCGCGCGCTCGCCGCGAGCTTTGAGCTTCGGAGCACTAATATGGAAGGTGCGCCGCATGCCTTCCCTAATATGGAACCGATCGTCGTCGACGCGCCCATCGGCAAGATGAGCAAGTACACGATGGGGCTCATGGCCGTCAAGGATGGCGGCAAGGAGGCGCGGAGCGTCGTCACTCCGGTCGCGTACGACGGCGTTCACAGCTTGAGCCGCATCGTGATCGAGACAGGGCGCACGCACCAGATCCGAGTGCATATGGCCTCCGTGCTCGGCTGCCCGCTCGCCGGCGATGCGGAGTACGGCGGGCCCGGCGCGAAACGACGCCGAAGGGGCACCGCTCACGGCACGCACCTTGGATCGAGGAGGGCGCCGGTGGATCGCGTGATGCTCCATGCTGCTGAGCTTACACTTCCACACCCGATGACGGGCGTCGCGATCAGCCTGCGCTGCGCGCCGCCGCCAGACTTTTTGGCACTTGCGGGGGCGATGATGCCGTTGAGCTTGAAAGTACATGTATAGGTGTCCAGAAATTTGCACAAACGGTTTTCACGTTCACGCCAGGCACTTCCGAATTTCGGCTTCGCGCACATCCCGCCGAACTCGGACGCGTTAATTGCTGCGGTCCCCTCGCACGGATGCCGAAAGCTGAACGCAGCCATGGCGTCTACACCGCGTCCGGGCAGCGCGTCAACAACGTGGCCGCGTACGCCGCGACCGGCGCCGCGACCTACACTTCCGCCAGACAACGCATCAGCGACCCCGTTGCCTACTCGAATGCGATCGAAGCATCGGTGCGCCAGAACACGTCGAGCCCCAAGTACCTCTACCATTACACGGAGGCCTCGTCGCTCTCCCAGATCAGAGAGTCGAGCTGGCTCGCGCCGAGCACGAGCGCGTCGGACATGTCGCTCGGCGCGGGCGTCTACTTCACCGCCAAGCCGCCGCGCGCCTCATCCGAGACGCTTCTGCGCAACAATTACGACGGCGCGGCGGACGGCGTGCGCCCGTCGCGCGTCGAGTCGTACGTGCGCGTCGATGCCGACCGCGTCGGTGCGGAGAGCGGGCGCGACAGGCTCGGCCGTGACGTGTGGGTGGTGCCTGGTGTGGATGGGGTGAGATTGCATGGCACGGGCGCGACTTTTGGACACCGCTGATCGCTCGGAGACGGCTGACCACAACCCCGCCCAGCAGAATCGGATGATGCTCGCGAGCTCACACTTGTCCACTGTATCCACATCCCAGGCCTTTTCGTTTCCCCACAGAGCGGGGGGCCTTCCGCGAGCGAGCGCGGACTGGGAGGCGCCCCTTGATGAGGGATGTATTTGCGCCTGTCCACATCCGGCGTGTCTGGTGACGGGCGGTTGTTGAAACGGCTTTCACGTTCACACATCTTCGGCCTGTTTCCCGCCGCTCTGCCAGCGGTACCGGGTAGGCATGGGTCTGGCTGCCGCAGCCGCAGGCAAGCGAGCCGCCGCTCCGAAGACGTCTTACGTTGAAGATGCCAGCGACGACGATGGCGATGACGGCGAGTACAGCGAGCCGGCCAGGAAGAAGGCGAAGACGCCCACAACCACGGGTGCTCAGCCCAAGAGCAAGTCCGTGATTGCCAAGACGGCGACGGCAGAGGCCAAAGCCACCGGAGAAGGGGCCAAAGCCAAAGCAGCAGGGGCCAAAGCGGCTTCGGCCGCGCTCAAGGGTGTCATCGCCAAGCTTGGCGTCCTCGACCGCCAGCAGCTCGCAGGAGTCTTACAGGCTCTCCTCGAGAACGGCACGGTCCCGCCAGAGAAGGTCGAGAGCCTCTTGCCATCGCCCGACATGAGTGCGTACGTCAAGGAGGGTGAACGGCTGAGCGCTGCGATTCGTCGCGCATTGCCCAATTCGCGCTACGGCTCTTGCACTGACCACTACGGCTACAAGCGCTGCGCCTCAGCCAACAACGCATGCAAGAAGTACATTGTCGACAACGCGAAGGTCTTCAAGAGCGCAAAGCAGTGGCAGGCAGCACTCGAGTATGCCATGGCGATGCTGCCAGTCGCGGAGGGCATGGTCGACTTCGACCTTCCCGAGGACTGCAAGGCGCGCAACGCGGCCATCGACCAGCTCACCGCACTCATGACGGAGGCCGAGAGCAGGCTCGGCATCGCGGCCCCGGCGCCCAAGGCCACGGCTGGGCCGTCGTCCGCGGCTGGCCCGTCCGCCGCGCCGGCATCGATCGTGGCGGAACCGGCCGACTGAAATGCTGCCATGTGATGGGAAGACTGCAACAGGAACGTTGGTGTCCCCACACTCAAGGCGCTCGTACGCGCGCGCGCCGAAGAATGTCAAATCGCATATGTTCAAATTAGTGACAGTCAGAGTCATGTGGGGCCTGCCGGTTAGGGCAAACCTCAAAGCACCCGTTCACACCTCCGCCGCGACAAGTTTGGCATGAGCGCGCGCCGACGGCAAGACCCCCACGAAGAGCAGACAATGTCGTGTTCGGCCTCGGCTTGCCTCGCTGCGCTCTCGCGAGGCCACTGGAGCGGGTCGCTGTGGCGCTGGGACGATGCGCCCTCCTGCTGTCAGTTTGGCCAGGTCGGACCCGAGCGCGCGCAACGGCTGCTCGCCGGCAGGAAGCTCGTCTTCGTCGGAGACAGCCAGACGCGCCGGCACATGTGGGCGATCGTGGACGCCGTCGGCGGCGCGCGCGTGCGCCGCCGACATGGGTTCGTGGTCCCCGACTCACACCGGGCATTTGACGAGGCCGCCATCGGCCTCAACGATACCATTTACGACAGCCAGCGCGCCTACCACGCCGGCCAGACGGTGCTGCTCAACGTACGCACGGGCAGGTGGGTGCTGCTCGACCCGAAGCAGCTGTGCGGCGTGGACCAGACGCATTGGATGACCGACCACCGGCTCGTGGGCGCGCTCGAGCGCGGAAACCCCGAGCCTTGGCCCATCATGCGCGGCGCCCACTACCGCTTGCTGCTCAACGTGGGGCTGCGGGCCAACGCATCGGAGCGCCGTCCTGAGCGCTCAGGACGGCGCTCCGACGCATCGGGACTCGATTCGATCGGAGGGGACCCTCGGCGCGCCGTGACGGGCGCCGTGACGGCGGAGCGCGTACGCCAGGCCGTGCAGGCGCTCGCGCGCGACGCCCTCCAGTCGTGGGGCTGCCAGAAGCCGCGCGCCCAGGACTGCAGCTACGAGGATGCCATTCAGCGAAATTGCGCGCGTCATCTCGCGGTCCTCCATGGGCACATGCCGGCGCGCGAGCTCGGGGCCGGCGGCGGCGGTGCAGGCGGCGGAGAAGGCGTCGGCGTCGGCGGCGGCGGGCGCCCCGAATTTTTGCGACTCACAGTGCTGATGGGAGAGGTGGGCGGAACATGCCAAGGTGCCGCCCGCGAGCTGCATGCCAAATTAACTGCCAACCTCGCCAACCTCGACGCCGAGCATCCCTCGACGGCGCCCAGGGCGGCGCTCCGTCGCCGTCGTCTCTCGGAGGAGGCCCTGCCCAACACGGCGCCCGATCCTACTGTGGAAGGCCACTCGGAGGACCTTGGTGACTACTCGGTGGACCTTCGCAACTACTCGCGTGCGCCGCCAGTTGGCAACCCTCACTTGGCAGGCGGTACGGCAGGTCGGCGCCGTGTTGAGCGCCGACGCCGGCTGCGCGCCGTCCCCGACGAGACCGGGCGCCGTGTTGAGCGCGAGAGGAAGCGGGCGCGCGCGCTCGCCGGTGGCGGTGCGCGCGGCGCCGGTGCGCGGCGCGCCGCCGGCGGAGATGCTCAGCACGGCGCCGGCGGAGCGGCCTCGGCGCCGGGCTACGCAAGGACCAAATTAGGGTTGACGAAGCCCAAGCCCAAATTAGGGAGCCCAAAGGGTGGTTTCGTGCCCACCACAGCGCTGCGAATCACCCCTCAAGTGGCCGCGACGCTCGCGATGATTGGGCGCCGCGGGCCAGTGCTGATGGCGCCGTATTGCCAGAGCTACTGCCGGCGCACGCATCACCTCGAGTGCGTTGCTACGCAGCCGTTTGTGCCGGCGCTCGAGAGGGCCGTTGGCGCCCACGCCGGCGCGTTGGGTGTGAAAGGACCATCCGACCCTAATTTGGCAGTGCTCACCTTTCTATATGCGGCAAGTATGGAGGCCGAGATGACGAGCACGATGGTGCACTGGGGTGAGCGGTCGTACGGGCACGGCGCCGACGTCATCTTCGTCGGCGCGACATGGGCTTCGACGATGCGCACCACGCGAGCCGAGGCGGCGATTGCAATCCCAATCAAGAACGCGCCAGTGGCTCAGGCCGCCGAGTCGAGCGCCCACCACGACGCGTCGTCCACCGTCACCTTGGCGTGGGACGCGAAGCTAGAGAGCTCGTGGCGCTCTCTGCTCCGCGCGTGCGCCAAGGCGAGCCGCTGCGTCCTCCGCACGGTACCTGAGCACCTGCGCCAGCCGGAGCCCGCGCCGTACCGGGCGTTCACACGTCACGTGGCTTCCCTCGCCGCGGCCGCGGGCGTCGGTCTGATCGACGCCTTCCCGGGCACTTGGGAAGGCACCAAGGCGGGCGTGATGGCGCATCATGACTCGACGCGCATCCATTACTCGGACACAGGGCGCATCTTCCTGGCACAGCTCACTCTGAATGCGATGCCCTGGCTGCAGCTGCCGATGAGCGCCGAGCTGCCGCCGCCGGAGCGAGTCGGCGAGGTGAGTGTCGAGCAAATCGCAAAACCGCACCTCATGGTGCCTTGATACGTGCAGGGTCCGTGTCGTGTTAATTCAAATTCACAGCCTCCATTCACACTCTGGAACGCGAGCCGTGTATGCGCTTGCTCACGCGACCTCTTCTCCACACTCTTCCCGCGGCCGCCCTCTGCCTCCGGATGTCGATGGCGACGAGCGTCACCAACCCGCTGCTCGCCGATTGGAGCCGCACCGAGCCCTATGGTCTGCCGCCGTTTGGGAAGATCCAGCCCGATCACTTCAAGCCCGCCCTGATGGCTGGCATGGCGCATCAGCTGGAGGAGCTGGAGCAGATTGTGAGTACCGCCGAGGCGGCGACCTTTGACAACACGATCGCCGCCTTCGATCGCTGCGGCGGCGTCCTCAGCCAGGTCGCCGGCGTCTTTAGCAACCTCTGCTCCTCGAATGCGCCCGAGGAGCTCCAGGCAGTGCAGCTCGAGATGGCGGCACCGCTGGCGGCGCACGAGTCGAAGATCTACACGTACCGGGGCCTCTTTGCGCGAGTCGCGCAAGTCCACGACGCCCTCGATGGCGCCTCCCTCACGCCCGAGCAGCGCCGCCTCGCCGAGCGCATCCACCTCGACTTCGTGCGCGCGGGCGCCAAGTTTGACGAGGCGAGCCAGAAGCGTTATTCGGAGATCATGGAGCGGCTGTCGACGCTCACGACGACGTTCCAACAGAACGTGATGGCGGATGAGAGCAAGGTCACCATCGAGCTCGCCGCCTCCGACCTGGAGGGCTGCCCCGAGTTCCTCGTCAGTGCTGCGAAGTCGGCCGCGGCGGAGGCTGGTGAGCTTGAGGGGTCGATTGCGTCTTTGAGTGCGGTCTGAGTGCGGTCTGAGTCTGAGTGGGGTCTGGGTGCGTCTTGGATTGCGGTCTGATGGCGTCTCTGATGGCCTCCCTCATCAGGTAAGCCCGAGGGCTCGTACGTGATCACCCTCTCGCGCTCGCTCGTCGAGCCCTTCCTGACCTTCTCGCCGCGCCGCGACCTGCGCGAGAGGGCATGGCGACTCTGGACGAACCGAGGACAGCTGGATCCATCTCGGGACAATCTCAAGCTCGCCAAGGAGATCCTTCTCCTCCGCTGTGAGCAGGCGAAGCTGCATGGCTACGAGAGCTTCGCTGCGTATCAGAACGCGGACTCGATGGCGAAAACCCCACAGGCCGTGACCGAGCTCCTCGAGCGTGTGTGGACGCCTGCGTGCCTCTCCGCCGTCTCCGAGCGCGAGGCTCTCGAGGCTTGCCTGCGCACGGAGGAGGGCCACGCAACGGCTGAGCTTGAGCCGTGGGACTGGCGCTACTGCGCGGAGAAGGTCCGCATTCAATGCCTTTTTTGATGACCTCTGATGGCCTCCATCATCCGGTCCGCATGCAATGACTTGATGACCTCTCATGGCCTCCCTCATCCGGTCCGCATGCAATGCCTTGATGACCTCTGATGGCCTCCCTCATCCGGTCCGCATGCAATGCCTTGATGGCCTCGTGAGTGCCTCTGAGTACCGGCTGACGAGCCTCTGATGACCTCTGATGGCCTCCCTCATCAGGTGCGCATGCAGCGCTATGACTTCGACGAGTCGGCCCTGAAGCCCTACCTGTCCCTCCCCGGGATGCAGCGCGCGCTCTTCGATACCGCTGGCAAGCTCTTCGGGGTGCATTTCGTCAAGGTCGATCTCGAAGCCAAGGGGATCACCCTCTACCATCCAGATGTGGAGTTGTACGAGGTGCGTCAGGCGGGGGCGGACGGCGATCTGGTCGCGCTCTTCCTGCATGACAACTACGCACGGGCTAATAAGCAATCGGGCGCGTGGATGTCCTCGTTCGTCGACCAAACTCGCAATTGGAACACGTACCAGTATAGCGTGCCGTCCGACGCCGCCTGCTCGGTCGCCATCCACGCCTCCGGAGTGTCGTCCACCTCGCGCATCCCGATCATCATCAATAACAACAACTTTGCCAAGTCGGAGCCATGCCTGCTCTCATTTGATGACGCCATCACGCTGTTCCACGAGATGGGGCACGGCCTTCACGGCATGCTCTCCTCAGTCACGTACTCGCGGCTGGCGGGTACGAACGTGCTGCGCGATTTCGTCGAGCTGCCTTCACAGCTCCTCGAGCATTGGCTCCGCTCGACGGATGTGGTGCTCCGAAGCCACGCGGCACATTGTGAGACCGGCGAGCCGATCCCGTCGGCGATGCTCAAGCGCCTGAACGACGCGCGTAACTTTAACCAGGTGATTGCATGCGCTCTGCCCTCTATGAGTGCCTCTATGATTAACTTCAACCAGGTGATTGCATGCGCTCTGCTCTCTATGATTGCCTCTATGATTAACTTCAACCAGGTGATTGCATGCGCTCTGCCCTCTATGATTGCCTCTATGATTAACTTCAACCAGGTGATTGCATGCGCTCTGCTCTCTATGAGTGCCTCTATGATTGCCTCTGTGAGCCTCTATTGAATTTTCTACTTCCGCAACTTCCATATTAGGGCTTCGCGACGGTCGAGTACACGATCTGCGCGCTGCTCGACCAGGCTTTGCACGCACTGCCCGAGGCGCAGATCCACGAGCTCGATTTGGAAGACTTCGAGCGCGAGGTGAGGGCCTGTTTGGAGTGCGCCGGAGTACGCCTTCGAGTGCGCCTGTGATTGAGCCTGAGTGCGTCGGCTGATGGTCTCCCTCATCAGGCGCTCAAGCGGCTCAATATGCCACGCGGCATCGTGATGCGTCACCGCCCTGCCCACTTTCTGCACCTCTTCGCGTCCTCGGGCTACGCCGCCGCGTACTATGTCTACCTCTGGGCCGAGGTACTCGACGCCGACGCCTTCGACTCCTTCCTCGAGAGCGGCGACGTCTTCGATGCCACGACGGCGGCAAGGCTGCGTCAGTACATCTACAGCAGCGGCAACAGCCGCGAGCCGTCGGAAGCTTACCGCATGTTCAAGGGGCGAGAGCCGACTGTGGAGCCGATGCTCAAGAAGAAGGGACTGCTGGCGCCAGTGGCGGTCGACGTGGCCTGAAGGCTTGTCTCGAGAGCGGGTGGCGTTGTGAGGGCGTTGTCGTGGGCGTTGTGAGGGTTGGACTTTGGTGCGCGCGTGCGACTCTACACGCAGCACATGTTTGATGTCGCGGCAAATGCGCGGGAACCGGGAGGACGCGGAGTGTGCGTACTACGCGCTGTGGCCCTTCAGGTAAGGTTCGGTAAAGGGGGTCACAACTAACACGGAACGTTCATTGTATGCCGTGTTTAGGAATTCCGCGCCGAAATGCGAAATTTATCGATCGTGGAGCGTTCAGCATGCAGTCGTCGAACGTCAACCGAGAACAAGTTTCAAGATCGGTAAAGACGGAAAAGAATCCGCGACCCGATTTGGATCCAAGTCGCCGATGATTATGTGAAGATGTGGAGCAATGGACAGCTTCTCGTTGGCCTCGCGTGCGTCGCCGTCTTCTCGGGCCTTACCAATGGCTGGAACCTCAAGGTAGGCGGGCTCGTGCTGGTGCGCATAGAGAATAACTATCCATCGCCCGATTCGCCGATGCACGTGGCCAACTCAGAGTTTATGCTCGTGGGCGGCATACTCTTTCTGGGCATTTGTATTGGCGCGTTGGTCAATGGGCCCATCGTCGAGCAACTGGGCACGCGCACGACCAGCATCATCGGAGAGGTGACCATCATCCTCGGCACGGCCATCGGCGTCCTCGCATCGAACGAGCACTGGCTGATCATTTGGCGTCTGGTGGGGGGCCTTGGAATGGGCATATGCATCACCTCCAAGCCGCTCTACATTGTCGAGCTCAGCCCCAAACTCTACGCCGGCCGGCTGCTTGCGGTACTCGCCACGTCAATCACGCTCTCGATGATCTTGGCCGAGGCGAGCGACATGCTCATTCCGCACGCCCTCGCATGGATCGACGTGTGGCGGCTGCTCATCGCGATGGGCATGGTCTTCCCCACCCTCTTGGCGCTCTTCCTCTTTTTCTGCATGCCGCACACGCCCGCGTACTTTTCTACGCAGGGCAAGACAGCCGCCGAAGAGCAGCCCCTCGCACGCACGTCCCGAGAGAGCTGCGCCGCTCCTGCCGCTGGTGCCGCTCGTGCAACCGCTCGTGAGGAAGCGCCCGACGTGGCGCCCGGCGCGGACTTCTCATGCCCCCTCGCCACGGTCCTCGCGGCGTTCGTGATCGCCAAGGAGTGCAACGGCGGTAGCGTGCTCATGATCCTCACCTTCGAATACCTCAACGAACGGTTCGAGTACGAGAGCGCGGTCGCGCATGCATGCGGGATGGGCTTGAGCGCCATCCTCTTGTGCTC
>Ga0164295_10004460_pt1 | contig 11129 bp, 6 predicted proteins | sample GEODES006metaG_FD_111798 | JGI IMG/M metagenome (GOLD analysis project Ga0164295, IMG submission 111798) | Oligotrophic lake water microbial communities from Sparkling Lake, Wisconsin, USA - GEODES006 metaG | ecosystem: Environmental > Aquatic > Freshwater > Lake | place: USA: Sparkling Lake...
AAGCAGAGAGAAGAGCCTTTTGAAGGCCCACAAAAGCACAAACTGAAGCGCCGATTTTCAAAAGGGCGCGCAGGCACGCCTTATCTGTTGCAAGCCTCGACTTTGTTTCAGTGTGCGTGGCTAAGACAGCCAAGGCTTCAACAGCACGGGCTGCACCATTAACATCAACAGAGCGAACCAAGACAGGACTCTTCTTCCTTCCTTTTGATGCGTTAGATGTCGTTCCTGGAGAGAACCATGATTCTCGAACGTGGTCAATCATTTGTTTAAATGAGAGTCCAGAAAGATCGTTTCCTTCCTCAGCGCTTTCTTCTTCGTCTTCGTCATCATTATTATCATCCTCTACTCCTTCGTCTTTCTCAGTGTTGTTATTCAAAGAGTCGCTGTTAACAATAAATGCTTGTCTACGAAGAACACTTGCGCTGGCTATCAAGAGGCGAACAGTGCTTTCTATCATTTCTTCACGACCTTTTCGGCCTTCTGGCGCTGAAAAGCCTTTCGATGGGGCTGTTAGCTTTGCCATGGTAACAGCTGCACCAGATCGAACTGAAGCAACTGATGATTCCGAAAGTCTCCGCAAAAGGGACATTAAATCCAATCGAGCGCTAGCTGAAGGATCGCTTGACAGGATTCGTTGCGGAACTGTTGATAACAAGCTTCTTCCGGTCTCTTCGCTACACAGAGCAGCGATAGAATCCCCACAAGCTTGCAAAACGTGAGTTTCTGGGCTACCGCTTGAAATATAAACTGCTGGAAGAACAGCATCTTGTTCAGCTAGCCAGTACCCGCATCGAAAATCGACTTGCAATGCACAAAGTAAAACGCTTGCGGTCTTTCCTGTTGCCTCATCTGCGTTCCAGTCGGGCCTTGGTAACAAGTGTGCTCCTTCTTCTTCGATTCTTTTCTTCTCTTGCACTTCTGCAGACTCTGCGGCGGCCTTTGCTGCAGCCTCAGGGTCCTTACCGCCAAGGAGCTTCGTTTCAGATGCCACCTTGATTTCTATTCTGTTTGGAAGTGCGAGAGACAAGTTTCTTATCGCAGGCGAAATTAATCGAAGAGTGAAATCTTGCATCTTTTTTTCGCCCAACGAGGCATGCCCTCTAGCATGCGAGTTTCGTAAGACTGTAAGGGCGCGAGTCAAAGCGCCTGCAGCTGTTCTTCGAACGTCTGCTGGTCCGCTTGAAAGCCAATCTGCGACATTTTCCATAACACGCTCTGCGTCTAGAATATTCACACAGTCTTCAGCTGCCCCGTCAGAAGATTGAATGAGTTGCCCCACACCCTGGAGCGTTACGAGTACTCTGGCCGCAGTCAGAGTCGTCGAAGATTCAGCAGTTGTATTTGATGCTAATGCAGCAGCAAGTTTTCCTCCTTCAATCCCTCTAGATCCTCGATTCAACATAGTTGCTACAGATTTCGACCACAAGGTTAACGATTTGCGAACTCCCGATGGCAAGGAAATGACTGTCGACAACGTTCCGTTCTTAATTTCGCGCCATTGTCCTAAACGAATAGCGAGTTGTGTGCGTAGCTGTGGTCTTAATAGAGCAAGAGAGGCGCAAAGCAACGAAACAGATAAACGAGATAACGTTGTTGTCATGGACGTCTCCTCTGTGGACACTTTTAAAATCGATAACGACATTGAATCAGACGTTATTGTGAGCTCTGCAGCTGAGGCCAGTGTCTCTGCTAAAAAAAGTTGGTTCGGCATTATATCAATTAGGCCAAGAGATTTGTCCTTTGATCGTTGAACGTCCCATTCTCTTCCCCACTCGTGTGTGTACGTGTCGATAGTCTTTGTAGCAAGCGCTGATAACAACGAAAAGCCGGTTAAGCGATGACTCACAGACGCTTTTGGTGAATACAATGCAGAAAGAAGTAGTCGTATTCCATTGAGCTCTATGAACAATCTCGCCGGTCCAGATCCCATCGAATTTGATTGTAACGATCGAAGAACTTTAACGATTCCTGGTTGATCTCCGTCATCTCCTGCTACAGAGAATAATGCATCTTCTAAATGATCGCTAGATAATAGTTCCAGAGTAGCCGTTTGCGACAGCGGCGCATCTACATCTTCGAGCTTCTTTCTTATTCGTTTAACTAGCTCTGCAGCAGATGCGTCGTTTCTTTCGATCTGCAAGGCTCGAGACGCGTCTTCGATAGCTCGACGCAGTTTTGTCTTTCCTCCTTGGCTTTCAAAACTCAATGCTCGACGGTAAAGGGATTTTGCGTGCGCTGGATTCAATTCTAGCGCTCTTGTACATGCGTTTTCAGCTTGGATAAGACACTCACTCATTTTACCTTCAACATTATCGCCAGTTAAGGATTCGCTCAATTTCATAAGCGCCAAGGCATTGTTTGAATACAACGTAATAAGCAAGTCGCGTACATCAGGGGATAAAGGGGCTACAGAAGAAAAGGAAGAAGAAGTGTTGGAGATCAAGCTAATCGCCTTTTCATAGTCACTTGAGCAAAGATCGTACTGCTTTTTGGAAAATTTGAGATTCGCGGCAGTTTTTAAAGACAGAGCTTCTTGATAAACTTCTGCCATAGAAGTTGTTTTCTTTCTCTTATCTTCTTCTTCTTTCTTTTCTTTTTAAGCGCGTAATTTTTTCTATTATATCAAATCTACGAAAATGATCAATACTCGCACCTCGTACGACCGAGGCGTCAATACCTTTAGCCCTGAGGGTCGCCTCTACCAGGTCGAATATGCTATCAAGGCAATATCTGTATGTACTGCAAACCACACCTTAATCTTGTGACGGGTTACATTTACTAACTATTCTCTCACTTTTTTCGTAAATCCTTTACCAATTACCCACAGCTTGGATCGTGTGCTATTGGAATCAAGACGTCTGAAGGTGTAGTTCTAGCTGTTGAAAAGCGTTTAACTTCTACGCTTGTTGAGCCATCTTCGATTGAAAAGGTCTTTGAGGTTGACAAACACGTCGGAGCAGCCATTTCAGGTCTAATTTCTGATGCTCGCACATTAATCGACCTTGCTAGGGTTGAGTGCCAGAACCATCGATTTACGTTTGACGAACCTCTTCGAGTAGAATCACTAACACAAGCACTTTGCGACATTGCAATGTCATTCGGAGAGGGAGGAAAAGACAAGAAGGTGAAAATGTCGAGGCCGTTTGGCGTTTCACTTCTTTTGGCTGGAATTGATGACGTGAAAGGACCACAGTTATTTCATACTGACCCAAGTGGAACGTATGTCGAATACAAGGCGCATGCAATTGGGTCTGGCGCGGAAGGTGCAGTGTCTGTCTTGCAAGAGAAGTATACTCCTCAAATGACTCTTGATCAGGCAAAGGCATTGGCCACGAGAGTGCTCGCAGATACAATGGAGGAGAAGCTTTCTGCTACCAATTTCGAAATGGTCACTGTAACGAGAGGAGAAGGCTATCGCCTTTTGCACCCAACTGAACTTGCCCCGATCATTGAACGTGCCGTTGCTGAGGCAGCTGCAGAGCTTTCGTAAAATGAATAAGGGATGCAAGATGATTTTTGATTTGTCTTCTATTTAAACTGCAGTGTATTCTAATATCTCATAAACACCTCTCATTGTCTTATTCTTGCTGCCCGAGTTCACACATTTTTTCTTGTCGGAAAATACTGCTTTGAATTCTGCAAGTGCATCACGTATAAGCCTTTGCTAGCTTCTTTACAGCTTCCACATATTTTGCCTTGTCGGTCTTCATCATATTATAAGCATCAGCCTGTGCCGGGTCGCTCAAGTTTGGGTTGTCAAGAAGCTCTTGGATACCAAATAGAACTTGCTTGATTGTAATCGTCGGAACCCAGTCCTTGTCTTCACTTAAGATAGAGAGACAGACTGTGCCCGACGGGAAAATGTTTGGATGAAAGATTGGAGGGTTGAACTTGCATTCAGGGGGCTTCATTGGATAATCTTCGCTGAACTTGACATCTATCTTGTACCCTTCGCCGCTCGGCCTAGCCCAAATGCTTCCTGGCTTACCTGGAACACCACATTCCCAAAATAAAATATCAGTTGAGCCATCTGGCTTGCGCTTAGGGCGAGCATAGAAGCCAAAAGGCCTGTCACGTTGCATCTCCTTCTTCTCTTCTTGTAACCTCTCTCGAGCAGACATTTCAAAAATTAAGATATTGAAAAACCAGAAAGAAGAAGACCACAGCTTTATTTTTAAAGACTCTCAATTTTCAATTACTGTAATAATAATAATTATCGTTGCTTGAGCAGATTCATACTCCACTCAAATCCGGACATTTCCGACAAGCCTTCCATGAGTTCAAAAGAAGAAAAGAAGGCGCAAGCTGCTCTTGAGAAGGAAAGACGCAAGCAAGCTGCAGCCGCTCGTAAAGCTGCAGGTGGAAAGGGCGACGATGATGGTGACGACTCTGGCTCGACCTTGACCGCGACTACGAGCTCTCAGTCCTTATCAAGCCTAGGCGGAAAGGAGCCCTCGACCTCTGTTGTGACTCCAAAGGCCGAAAAGTCGTCCACAAAGTCGTCTGGAAAGACAGACGCTGGCACTGCTATCGCTACCGGAATTCTAGTCTCTGAGAAGCGTTCAAAGGACATTAAAATCGCAAGCTTCTCGTTGAATCTGCACGGAAAGGTTCTTATTGAAGACACTACGATTGAATTCAACTATGGTCACCGCTATGGCCTTGTAGGTCAGAGCGGTTGCGGAAAGAGTACTGTTCTAAAGTGTCTTGCTGCAAGAGATGTTCCCATTCCTGAGCACATCGACTCTTATTTTCTCGACCACGAGGCTGAGCCTTGTGATATGACTGCTCTCGAATATGTCATTGACAGTGCGCAGAAAGAGGTTATGCGCCTTGAAGCTCTGTCAGAGAAGCTCCTGATTGAGGAAGGTGCAGATTCCGATGCATATTTGGACATCTGTGACCGCCAAGGCGAGCTTGACCCAACCACCTTTGTCTCTAGAGCGTCAACAATCCTAGTCGGTCTTGGCTTTTCGCCTCACCCAACAAAAGATGGTTCGCACGTTCACAAGAAGTGCAAGGATATGTCTGGTGGATGGCGCATGCGTGTGGCATTAGCCAAGGCTCTGTTCGTGTCCCCATCGCTTCTTCTTCTTGACGAGCCCACGAATCACTTGGACCTTGAGGCTTGCGTTTGGCTCGAGGACTACCTTAGCAGATATCCAAAGATCCTAGTTGTTGTTAGCCACTCTCAGGACTTTTTGAACGGCGTCTGCACAATGATGATGATCATGCAGCAGAAGAAACTGCGCTATTGGTCAGGAAACTATGACATGTATATTAAGACTCGCGCAGAGCAAGACAACAACCAAATGACCCAGTTCAAGAAGCAGCAGGCCGAAATCGCAGATATTAAGCAATTTATTGCGTCTTGCGGTACATATGCAAACCTTGTTCGACAGGCAAAGAGTCGCGAAAAGCAGCTTGAAAAGATGACCGAGGCTGGTCTGTTCACTGCGCCCTATGTTGACCCAGTCTTTAAATTCAGCTTCCCCGAAACTTCAAAGATGCCTCCTCCTCTTATTTCGTTTTCAGAGGTGGCCTTTTCATATAGCGGCAAGAAGGAGGACTACTTGTTCAATGGTCTTCGCTTTGGTATAGATTCTGACAGCCGCATTGCCTTGGTTGGACCAAACGGAGCTGGAAAGAGCACACTTCTCAAACTAATGGTTGGAGAAAATCAAGCCACCGAAGGAATGATTCAGCTTCGCTCAGGAATGTCGATCGGCCGCTACCATCAGCACTCTGCAGAGGTTCTTGATCTTGAAAAGACACCGTTGCAGTATATTGAGTCAAAGTTTCATGATCGTTACCCAGAAAGAAAGCCAGAAGATTGGAGGAGCTGTATCGGCCAGTTTGGACTAAACTCGGAGTTTCACGAGCTCAAGATCAAGTACCTCTCTGAAGGACTCAAGACAAAGCTTATTTTTTGCGATATTTCTCTGCAAAAGCCGCACATTCTCTTGATGGACGAACCAACCAACGCTGCAGATATGGGTCTCATCGACTCCATGGCTGAGGCCATCAAGAATTACAACGGTGGACTTGTTGTGATTTCGCACGACTTCCGTCTCTTGTCTCAGGTAGCAAAGGAGGTGTGGGTTGTGGACAAGGGCATTAAGATTTGGGACGGCGACATTCGATCTTACAAAGCGTGGGTCAAGAAGCAAGTGATGAAGTAAAGATTCTATGTATTTATATTGAGATTTGAACACAATTATTTATTACACTCAATCGTTTACTTGACCTGAAAAAGGGCCCATGAAATTTCCCCTGCGTGCAATTCTCCTACTAAGTCAGAGGGAGGCCTCGAAGCAATCAAGTTGTCGGCTCCAAACTCGCCGTCGTCTCCAAAGAAAGAGGAAGAAGCTTTGGTGTCTTCTTTTAATCCTGCCATGAAGGACTCAATGTTGAATGCACTCTCGGCTGAGCCAACGTCCTCACCGTCAATGACGCTTGCGGCCCTCACCTTGTCAATGACGGTCTGCAAGTCTAAGCCACTGGCGTCGTTTGCTTGCAGCTCTACGTTATAGGGAGAAAGGGCCTGACGCATGTATGCCTTCGAGCCAGCGAGTTTACCGCGCATTGTGATAGGGGCCTTTGGTCCGCAAATCGTGGCGAAAATGAATTTTGTTCTCTTGAACTTGCCGCTTCCAAACGACAGCCTAAGCAGTCCAAAAGCTACAAGATCGTCAGTAATCATTCGACGCATTTCAGGGACAGACAAGCTTCCTGCGTTTAAGAGTTTCAGCGGTTTGCCGGGCTCAGAAGGCGCATACAAGGCCCAGTTAAAAGAGGCAGCCTTCTCGTCTCTCAGTGCAGTGATGGCTGCGTCGGGTTTCAATTTCTCAATTCCGATTTCCGCTAAGGTTTTACGACCAGAGCCTGCCGTTAGATCGATGCGAGGGCTCATTGGATTAGGTCCTCTTGATTCAATGGGGCCCCTTCGATTCGCTGCTGCGGCTGCTATCATGGCCTCATAGTCCTTCTTAATCTGAGCAATGGAAACCGTCGACCCGTTGCTATCTGCAGCGATTGTTGAGCCAACTTGTTCAAGAACGTTTTCTAGAGTAAGCTCTTCGCGTGAGGTAACGTTAAGTGACGCATTGATAGCGCCAAGCTCTCGACCAACCTCGGCTCGTTTTGCACCTGCTTTTGCTTTTCGAATTGTAGGAACCTTGTCAAACAAAATCCAAAGAAACAAGAGCTTATTGCGAGCAAACGTCCCAGAGCCAGTTTGAAATCGAACCAATGCAGCATGCGCCTGCGTCTCATCAAGAATAGCGCTAGTAATCTCTGACACACCTCCCACACCTGTTGCTAGTGGTATCAGCAGAGAATTAGAAGAAGAAGAAGATGATGATGATGATGATGAATTCTCGGTAGAAGAAGCAGCTGCTGAGATTGTGGACGCTGTCTTATTTTGCCACTTGACAGCAGCAGATGCAACGTTTGCAGCTCCAGAAAAAGATATTGGAGGTGGAAGAAACGAAGAAGGTGAAGGATTCTTAGCAGGAATTGAAGACGGAGAAGGAGAAGGAGGAACTCGAGCAGGGAGATAAGAAGATGCGGACGGTGATGGTCCGTTTCGCGCTGCAGAGACAGAGGTTACATTAATATTAGAAGGTGGGGGGGCAGATAAAGGTTTTGCTGGAGTCGGTGCCACTGGAATTGAATTCTTTATTGGTGTTGCTGCAACAGCAACCGACGGCGCAGCGGTTACAATTGCTGCTGCTTTAGGGGCAGGCACTGCGGTTTGCTTGTTAGCAGTTGCTGCGGTTTGCTTGTTAGCAGAAGAAGGAGCAGAAGAAGGAGACGATTGTCCAGGAGCAGTCAACCCGGGTTTTGCGGAACTCTTAATCACTTTAGAAACAGGTACGTCATCATTGTCTGGATCCCAAGCGTCTTCCATAAGAACTAAGTCTTAATTGCCTCAAGTTGAATTAGCAATTAGAGGGATTCGTTCCGAAGCTGTATGATTTGCCTCAGAAGTTTTCTCCAAATTATAATGAAGGATTAATAATTAGAGGCGTGAAAGTTACTTGAAAACGATGAGATTTTGATTTGTTTCATCATGAAACTGCGATCCTTAATAATACCGCATCGAGAGAGAACGAACATAGTAGGTCTATATTATAGGTAATTTCAAGAATGAGTTTAAAACACAATCTGTTTACTTCTTATTTGTGTTGCCTCCCTCTGTTTCTTTCCTAGCATACACAGCCATCTTTGAATGAGGCGCAACACAAACCAATTGACCATTCTGCACAAGCTCCCTAATACCCACCCTTGATAAGCTTCCTCCAAGCTTGATACGCTCCGACACGGCCGCAATTGTCACCAACTTCATCTTTGGAACCTCAGCATTCATTCTGTCGTATTGCTTCTGGTCAAAAAGGACTGCATTTTGGAGCTTCTCACGAACCTTGCCCTTGCTCCACTTCTTACGTTTGCTCTGTGATAATTCGAATAATAAAATAATAATAGAAGAACATTGAAATATTGAAAAGAGAGGCAAGACAGCAGAGAGAAAAGGGACAAACGTAAAACAAGGAATAAAGGGATAAGGAAAAAAGGGTAGAGGGAGGAATGGGAAGTGTTAGACATGGAAAAGAAGTGTTAGAGGCATATACTAGATAAAGACGGTAATATACGAAACGCGTTACGTTCGAGGTTACATCAAGGAAGAGCCGTAGACCATAACCATAATATTGAGAGTAAAGAAGAAGAGAGAAAAATAGAGACTCACCTTGCCACCGCTCATTGCGGCCCTCATCTTGGCCTCCTTCGACTTGATCTCTATTGAGTGGAAAAGGAAGAAGAAAAGAAAGAAAAGGATGAAGTGTTAGAGAAAGATACTTTAAGTAAAGAGGAAGCCGGGAGAGGAGAGGCGAGGCGAGTCTTTTTTTTTCTCCACCATCAATAATCCAATTTCTAGGTTTAATCAGATTGAAACCAATTATTTTAAAAATAAACATATGATATTTACTCACCGGTCTTAGCCATTTTGACTAAAAAGATCTGAGTCGGATCGATATCCTAGAAAAAATCGCAATGGAGGGTGTTATCACTTCCCTATTAAAAGAAGAGTCTCTTCGACGAGATGCACTTCGATTATTACCTTCTCTTCTTCTCGATAGTCTCTCTTCTCCACCATTGTCGACCCTATCACATCTTGTGGGTATTGTGGAAGAGATGCACCGATTGCCTGCTTCAAAAAGTATAGATCAAACAGGCACGATCAAGTGGATTGGGGCTAAACTAGATGCATCAGCAGTTCTTCTTCTTGTTCTAGATGCCTCTGAGGTGCATAACTCTAACAGAAGTGATCTTGAAACCGTTGCATGTGACACCTTTGTTCGTTCGCTAATCTGTGATGGTAAAAGTTGCTTTTGGAACGTTGTTCATAGTGGGCTTCGACTACCTGTTTCAAACAGAGGTGTGCGAAAACTCGCAACTTCACTTCTTGTGCGTGGCTTGGCCTACATAAGGAAGCTCCAGGAAGGACGAGCTGTTGGTTTTGCCATTGATGCGTGGGATTCATTTATTTTATTTTTAGATGCTTTGGAGGATTTTCCGCCGCACTTGTTAGAAGAGCTCTGGGACGCAAAAGCCTCGTTGCTTGTTTCAATTCGCGATACTGCAGTGTCGAATTTTTCAGATTCTTTTGTTTCCTCCTGTCAAAGTCCTGTTTATGCTGACGAAATTCCAACTCCAACATTTGAGGGACCCATGCCGTTTGTTTGGGCGTCTGTGATTTTTGACAGGGCATATAGCCACGAAAATCCAAGTGTTCGGAGGTCGCTCTTAACAAAGACATTTACGCAAGCAGTTCTTTCTGCGGGTGATGGCCGCGGTCCAGCAACAACGGCTGCCGTAACTGCTCTTCCCGGGGGTCCGGTTCCTTCCGCTAGTGATTCTCTAGTTAGCCAATCCGTCGGACTTGTTCAATTAGGGAATTACACAAGCTCTTCGCTTCCTGAAGAGTATGAGGAGCAAGCAGGTTCAAATCTTGGTCCTGTGTTGGGGTCCTTTGTTGGCGGAGGTGAATCTAGAAAAGCAGCCTCTGCTACAGCAGAAGCGTCATCCGCGCTGATAGTGTCGACGGTCACACAATCTTCACCTATTTCTATTGGATTATCGTTTCCGACTTGGTTTGTTGCGTCTCCTTGCGGATCTCACCTTCTCGCACATTTAAATGACTCGTCTCTCTTCACGGGGGCGTTGGAGACCACTGGAAGGGGACTTCACGACTTCATCTTGTCCTATGGAGCACTATTGTTTGAGCGATCAAGCGACAACAAAGGAGTATTTTCTGCATGGATATGTGCATTAATCGAAGGACTACATGTGTGCATGATCAGCAAAGGAGCAGTCAAGTGGGTGCTTCGAGCCCTAGGAATATTATCAGCTCACATTCAACTTCGCAAAGAGAAAGGGGTGCACGATAAGATACTTCCTGGTTGTGTCTTCCCTAGACCACTTAATGAAAGGTCATTATCATGTATAAGAATGGTGTATAGCGGTATTTCTCTCATTAATACGCGAACTTTTACTCGAAATGTGGCGATTTCTGTTATTAATGTTCTTGCAACCCTTTGTGATCCATCGTTAATTCCTATATCCGACTTAGCGATGAGTCTATCCATTCTTCCTGCATCACTGGTCCTTATTCAACGTGAAACTCGCGAAAAGATCGAGCAATGGCTAGCAAGTGCTGACGTTCAAACTAGTGAATCGTCGGCCGAAGACAGTGATCTTGGACCTCTTCTAGTTCGGCTGCGTAACTCGATTGATGCTTATCTTTCTGGGAAATCACCACAAGCTTTGATTGAGAGCTCAAAATTGTCCACATTTCCACCGCTGTTACTCAGCGCGGCAGGTCTGGCCCGAGTTGCAACCCTCACTCTTGATAACAAGAAGAATCTAACTGGGCCACAAGCAAAAAACGCTCCCTTGTCGTTGTTTAATTCGCTAACGAGTGCACTTTCGTCACTGCAGAGCAGAGCATATCTGGACGCAAAGCTTCGTTCACGCGCCATTCTTCTCACAGAAGCACTTGTGTTTTCCGCGTTCCCAACCGGCGGTCGAGGCGATGCGCATTTATCGTTCTCTATCTCTGGAGGAGC
>Ga0164295_10004463_pt1 | contig 11128 bp, 8 predicted proteins | sample GEODES006metaG_FD_111798 | JGI IMG/M metagenome (GOLD analysis project Ga0164295, IMG submission 111798) | Oligotrophic lake water microbial communities from Sparkling Lake, Wisconsin, USA - GEODES006 metaG | ecosystem: Environmental > Aquatic > Freshwater > Lake | place: USA: Sparkling Lake...
ACGCGGGGTGCGTCAGGCGGCAGGCCTGTATCCGCTGCGGCAAAGCGGTAGCAGCCTTTCAAGAGCGCGGCCTCCACACCGGCGGGCAGATCGGGTTGGGCGTAGTTTTCATTCATCAGGGTGACGTAATAGAAAACGTCCTGCTGCTCCACCAACATCTCGCGGATGCCCTGGTCGACGATCACCACCATCTCGCCCGCAAACGCCGGGTCGTAGGCTTTGCAGTTGGGAATGGTCGCTGCCACCAGATGGCTGCTGCCGTCCTGGTGCTGCAGACCTTCGCCGCCCAGCGTGGTGCGGCCCGATGTGGCACCGAGCAAAAAGCCCCTGGCGCGCTGGTCGGCGGCGGCCCAGATGGCGTCGCCCACGCGCTGAAAACCGAACATGGAGTAATAAATGTAGAAGGGCAGCATGGCCAAGCCGTGCACGCTGTAACTGGTGGCCGCAGCCGTCCAGCTGGCAATCGCGCCGGCTTCGCTGATGCCTTCTTCCAGGATTTGCCCGTCCATGGCTTCGCGGTAGCTCAATACCGAGCCGATGTCTTCGGGCTCGTACTGCTGGCCGACGCTGGAATAAATACCCACCTGCTTGAACAAATTGGCCATGCCGAAGGTGCGCGCCTCGTCCGCCACGATAGGCACCACGCGTGGCCCCAACACCGGGTCTTTGAGCAGTTGCCCCAGCATGCGCACAAAGGCCATGGTGGTCGACATCTCTTTGCCATCGGCCTGCAGCGCAAAGCCGGCGTAGGTCTGCAGCGCAGGAACGGCAACCGGCGCGCTTGCCGTGTAGCGGCGTGGCAGGTATCCGCCCAGGGCTTCGCGCCGGGCGTGCAGGTATTGCATTTCCGCGCTGTCCTCCGCAGGTTTGAAGAAGTCCAGTTCGGTGGCCTGCTGGTCGCTCAAGGGCAGGTCAAAGCGGTTGCGAAAGGCGAGCAGGGCGGACTCGTCGAGTTTTTTCTGGCTGTGCGTGGTCATCTTGCCCTGACCGGCTTGGCCCATGCCGTAGCCTTTTTTGGTGTGCGCCAAGATCACAGTGGGTTGGCCGCTGTGGTTCGCCGCTGCCGCGTAGGCCGCATGGATCTTCACCAGGTCGTGGCCGCCGCGTTTAAGGCGGTCAATTTGCGCATCGGTCAAGCCCTGGGCCAGCGCCGCAAGTTCGGGGTTTTGCCCAAAGAAATTCTCGCGGTTGAAGCGCCCGTCTTTGGCGGCAAAGGTCTGCATCTGGCCGTCCACCGTGTTGGCAAACGCGCGCACCAGTGCACCAGTGGTATCCCGCGCAAACAGGCCGTCCCAGTCGCTGCCCCAGATGAGTTTGATCACGTTCCAGCCTGCGCCACGAAACAGTTTTTCCAGCTCGTCAATGATGCGGCCGTTGCCCCGCACCGGGCCGTCCAGCCGTTGCAGATTGCAGTTGACCACCCACACCAGGTTGTCCAGTTTTTCGCGCGAGGCCAGCGTAAGCGCGCTCATGCTTTCTGGCTCGTCCATCTCGCCATCGCCGAATACGCCCCAGACCTTGCGGCCGGCGCAGTCCAGCAGGCTGCGGTGGGTGAGGAAGCGCATGAAGCGTGCGTGGTAAATCGAGCTGATCGGCCCCAGACCCATGGAGCCGGTGGGGAATTGCCAGAAGTCGGGCATCAACCACGGGTGCGGGTAGCTCGAGAGGCCGCGCGCGCCTTCGCGCGGGGCTTTGAGTTCCTGGCGGTACAGCGCCAAGTCTTGCGCGCTCAAACGGCCTTCCAAAAATGCGCGTGCATACACCCCGGGTGCGCTGTGCGGCTGAAAGAACACCAGGTCACCGAGTTGCCCATCGGTGCGGCCCCGGAAAAAATGGTTGAAGCCGACCTCGAACAGGTCTGCCGCGCTGGCGTAGCTGGCAATGTGGCCGCCCAATTCGCCATAAGCCCCGTTCGCGCGCGCCACCATGGCGAGCGCGTTCCAGCGCATCAGCGAAGCGAGTTTTTCTTCCAAAGCCAAGTCGCCGGGAAAAGGCTGCTGCTCGTGAACCGGCACGGTGTTGACATAGGGCGTGACCAGTTCGGGCGACCAGTCAATCTGCGTCTGGTGCGCGAGTGCCACCAACTGGTCCAGCACAAAGCGGGCCCGCGCCGGGCCATGCAAGCTGACGATGTCGGCAAAGGCATCGCGCCATTCGGCGGTTTCGGTGGGGTCGGCGTCGGCGATTCGTTGCAGCATGGTCGGTGGCATGGCGTGGTTGATTCAGGTCTTGAATATAGGCAGACGGACGCGGCATGTGCTATTTTTTTATGACTTGAAAATGGCGTTTGAGAGCATAAAATTAAAGTCAATTCATAAATTGAAAGTTTTTATGCTTTTGGACAGCGTGGATTACAAAATATTGGCGCAACTGCAAGAAGACAGTTCGCTGACCAATGTGGAGCTGGCCCGGCGGGTGCATTTGTCACCCTCGCCCTGCCTGAACCGGGTCAAGGCGTTGGAGGCGGGCGGCGTGATCCAGCGCTATGTGGCGCTGACCCAGCCGCAGGCGCTGGGCCTGGGGCTGAATGTGTTCATCTCCATCAGCCTGAAAGAGCAATCCAAAGCCGCGCTCGCCGAGTTTGAGCGCCGCATTGCGGAGCACGACGAGGTGATGGAGTGCTACCTGATGACCGGCGACTCTGACTATCTGATCCGTGTGGCCATTGCCGACATGGGCACGCTGGAGAAGTTCATTCTGGAGCAACTCACACCCATACCCGGCGTGGAAAAAATCCGCAGCAGCTTCGCCCTCAAACAGGTGCGCTACAAGACCGCGCTGCCGCTGCGAAAAGGCAGTGCTACGCTCTGAGGTTCTGATTGGGATTCGTCATGACACGTTGGACTTACGCATGCCTATATTGCGTTCTATTGCTGGTGCTTCCGGCGCTGGCTGATGCGGGCACTGTGGCGGCGGCCGATCGGAATCGGCGTTGCGATGATCTGTTCCAAACCGCGCTGACCAGTAAAGACCGCGGCCCGGCCGATGTGCAATTCACCACCGCAACCGATGGGTCCGCCCCATGGCGGGCCTCCCCGCAGTACCCCTCCGCCATCCGCGTGGGTGTTTGGGGAGACAGCCATACTGCGTCGGGTAGTTTTGTGGACGCCATGTTGCAGGCTTGGGGCTTCCCCGCAGAGGGCGCGCGGGCTGGGTTCATACAGCCGGCTATCGGCTTGCCGGGCGTACGCCTCGGTATTGCCAGGGCGTGCCTGAGCAAGGGATGGAATCTGAATTTTGCCTACCGTAGTTCGGCGCGAGAGACCGGCTTTACCAGCACGCTGGTGAAGCTGAAGTCCGAGGCCAACGATGAGATGCTGGTGCTGGATTTTCCCGGTGCCGATGGCGCGCCCGCGCCCCAATGGCTCAACATCCATCTCCATCAACCGGACCCCGATGCCAACCTGATTCTGGGCATCTCCATCAATGGCGGCCCGGAAGCCGCCCCGTTGGTGCTCGAGGGCGCGGTGCAGGCCCTGCAGCTCATGCCGGAGACCGAGATCAGAACCGTGCGCTTGCGCCTGATCGCCGGGGTGTTGGACATCACCGGGTTTGAGCCGGTGTACCGCAGCACCCCCAAATTGCTGTTCGATATTTTCAGCACCCCCGGCGCACAGTCCAAGGGCTGGTCGCAGAAAAAAATCAAACCGGTCAGCGCGCACTACGACATGGTTGTCTTCCAATACGGTGCCAACGAGGCACCCAGTGACAGTTACCAAGCCGACAACTATGCAGCGGCTTTGCGCAAGGAATTGCGGCAATTTCGCGCGATGTATCCCAAGGTGCGCTGCGTGGTGATCGGCCCGCCGGACCGCGTTGGACTGGCACAGACCGGTAAATCAATTGACTATCCAGCGCGCCACCAGTCGATCAGCAGAGTGCAGGCGCGGGTGAGTCCGGAGTTCCGCTGCGCACACTGGGATTGGCAAAAAGCCATGGGCGGCCCCAAAAGCGCAGCCGCCTGGGCAAAGCGCGCCGAGCCACTGGCCCAGCCCGATTGGATGCACCTCACCAGCCAGGGCTATGCCGAGAGTGCGCGCTTGTTTGCCGCTGCTATTCAACGGCCGGCTTTGCAAGCCAAATAATTTTTAGTCACAACAGTGTTCGCCGTGAACAGCCGTGTAGAGGTCAAGCCCCTTGAGAGCCGTTGGTTTGGTCTGGACGCTTTGCGCGCGCTGGCGGTTCTGATGGTGGTGGTGTACCACCTGAATCTGGCCGGTATCGCAAACGGCGGCTTTCTCGGGGTCGATCTGTTTTTCGTGATCTCGGGCTTTTTGATTACGTCTTTGCTGCTGGCAGAACACCAGGAGACGGGACGGATTGCGCTGATCCCGTTTTTCGTGCGCCGTTTTCACCGCCTGTTCCCGCCGTTTGCGGCCATGGTGCTGGTGTGCACTTGGCTGACCCCGCACCTGGCCCCCAAGGCCTATGCCCAGTTGATCGCCGACCTGCCTTTTTCCTTTTATCTGTCGAACTGGTGGCAAATCTATTCGCAGCAATCGTATTTTGAAGGTCTGCACAACCCCCGCATCTTCCAGCATTTGTGGTCCCTGGCGATCGAGGAGCAGTACTACCTGGTATGGCCTGTTTTGCTGATTGCGCTGCTGCGCCGTGCGTCACGCCAGGTACTGGGCTTTGTATGCCTGGCTTTGGCGCTGCTCAGCACCCTGCTGATGGCCTATTGGTACACCTACGAGATGGAGGGCGCGGACCCGAGCCGGGTGTACTTTGGATCGGATACCCATGTGATGGGTCTTTTCATAGGCGCTGGCCTGGCGTGTTTTTGGAACCCCAAAACCCACGTGGGCGGGTCGCTGCCGTTTTGCCGTGATGCCCGCGTACGCATTCCCTTGGCCTTGTGGACCCTCAGTGCCTTGCTATGGATGGGGTGGAATTGGCACGACCAAATTCCGTTTGTTTACCTGGGCGGATTCGCTCTGTTTTCCTGCTGCAGCGCCTTGATGGTTGTGCTGGTGACCGACCCGGCTCCGCTTGTGCAATTCAAATGGCCCATGGTGGAGCATGCGCGCGATCTGGTTCGTTGGGTCGGCACGCGTTCGTATTCGCTCTACCTGTGGCATTGGCCTGTTTTTATCTGGATCAATCCGGAGGATGCCTCTGATCTTTCGGTGGCCGCACAACGCCTGGTGGTGACCGGTTTGGCAGCCGAATGTTCTTACCGGCTCACCGAGTTACCATGGAAAAATGCGGCGTCGCCGGGCAGCCGAAAGCGCCGCAGTGTCGCGCTGGCGCTCGCCTTTGTACTGAGCGCAAGCTATGCCGTCAACACCTATGTGCCGGACCCCCAAGCCGCCAGCGCGCCGGACGCTGGGCAGAATGTGGGGCCCGTATCCGAAGAGCCCGCCGAGGCTACACGGCACGGTATAGCAGGGCTTGACGCCAGCTACACGCGGTTTGACACCTACGGGCAGCGCACACTGGTTCTGGGTGATTCGGTGATGTTGGGTGCGCGCGGTGCGCTGTTGCGCTCGTTCCCCAATATGTATGTCGATGCCGCAGTGGGGCGACAGGCGAGCGAGGGGCTCACTGTGCTTCAACAATTTTTCGCAAAGCACAAAACGCCCGACTTTGTGGTGCTCCATTTGGGGACCAATGGCTATATCTACGAGAAGCATTTCCGCCAAATCCTGACCTTTCTACGCAATTCCACGCGGGTTGTGGTGGTCAACAACTACGCAGACCGGCGCTGGACTGCGCAAAACAATGAACTGATTCAGCGCGTCATTGCGGATTTCGACAACGTCTACCTTGTCGATTGGAGTGCCATGGGCCAGGAGAACCCCGCGTACTTTGTGGCCGATGGCGTGCATTTATCGTCCAAGGGCATGCGGCGCTTTGTCAACGCGATTGGTGCGGGCCTCAGCCTCACCGGTGCGCCACTTCCAGAAACACAAAAGAGAAGGGCACCGTCCAGCGTCGTTCCTGGGTCTGAGCCCGTGGAGGCGGCGGAACCCGAAGCACTGGCCGCTGCTTGCGCTGACGCCGATTCCGGTGCGCTGCGGCCCGCATGCACAAGCCCGCCGGAGGCGGTGGCTGCGCCGCCGGTCAGCCCGGCACTTGAGAAGGAATGAACGCCAATGGATGTCAATGTTTTTTCACCGGGGCTTGTATTGATGTACCCGCATAGGCTCTTGGCATGCGCGCTCGCGTGTTGTTTGGCGCTGCAGGCCCAGGCCATGACCGTGATCACGCTGGATGTTGCCGCGCAAGCCGGCGTGTCCGATCTGGTCTGCCGCCCTAAGCCCCTGCCCAGCCCAACACCCCCCACAGCCGGCCCAACGGACGATCCGCTGGTGCAGCCGGACATGGAAGAGGTTGAAGCCGCGCGGCTGGAGGTGGCAACAGACGAGCCCGAGGGCCAGCAGCCTCCTCACGGGCAACGCGCCGGATTTTTTCGGCGCGCCATGGATGAGCGCCAGGGCTTGCGCATCGCCTTATGGGGTGACAGCCACATGGCGGCCGCCTTTTTTTCGCAGGAGCTCATCACCCTGTCCGGGCTGCGGCCTGAGCAGGTCCACAGCGCGGTGATCCCTGCCACCATGAACCGGCCCGGCGTGCGATTGCCGGCGCGCAAGACCTGCGTGTCCGCAGGTTGGTCGTATGACGCGGCGTACCGGGGCAAAGAGGCTGCCGAAGTACCCGGCCCGGCGATGGTGAGTCTGGTCGCGCAGGAGCCGGGCGCGCTCTTGCAGTGGGACGTGCGAGGCGCTGACGGTGTGGCCGTGAACAAAAAGTTGCGACTGATGTTCCACCAAACCACGCAGCCCATCGTCGTCGCGCTATCGGTTGACCAAGGGGACGAAATGGTCATAAGCCTCAGCGCCGAGCAAGGCCCCGCTGTGTTGGAACTGCGCTCCGACCAAGCCTTGTCCACGTTGGCCCTGCGGCTGATCAGCGGCAACCTACGCGTCCACGGCCTGGGTCTGGATGCCTTGCCGACGACCCGGCTGCAGTTCGATGTTTTCGCGTTTCCGGGCGCGACTGCGCGGTCATGGCAGCAGACCAATTTGGCGTACCTGGCGCAGTGGTTTCCGAACAACCCGTACCAGGTGGTGGCCCTGGCTTTTGGTACCAACGAGGGCAACCAGAAAAATTTTGATGCCAGCGCCTATGAAGACGGTTTGGTGCAGGCGGTGAAGAATCTGAAAACCGTGTTTCCGCAGGCGCAATGCCTCCTCATCGGGCCGGGCGACCGTGGCGTGCTGGTGCGCAAGTCCAGTCTGCGTCAAGCCAAAAAGAAAAACAAGGTTAAGGCCAAGGCCAGGGCGAATGCCAAGGTAAAGAACAAAAAATCCAAGGCTGCCGTGCGACCGTCGCCCGCCGCAAAACGCCCGCCGGATAGTGTGCTCTTGCAGTACGCCCGTGTGCACCAAAAAATCAACGACATCCAGATGCGCATTGGTGAGCAATGGGGCTGCAGCAGTTGGAGCATGCAGCATGCCATGGGTGGCCAAGCCAGCAGCTATGGCTGGGCTGCAAAAAACCCGCCGCTCATGGCGCGCGACCTGATTCACTTCACGCCGGCCGGTTACCGGAGCTTGGCGCAGGTGTTTGCCCAAGATTTTGGTTGGAGTGAAGAAATTTTTAAGACGGGCAACGGCAATTAGCCGATGCGCTTGCTCATTCCTTGAGCACCGTGCCTGCCGCATCGACCACCCGGGTATGGATGGGGATGCCTTGCCCGACGCTTTGGGTCACCGTACAAAACTCTTCGAATTGGGCGAGTACGCGCTCGGCATGTTCTATTTCAGAGGCGTGGGTGCCGAGTTGCAGCTTGGCGCTCATATGCAAAACGCGCATCCGTCCTTGCGCGTTGCGGCCCACCACAGCCGATACCGTGCAGTGGATGGGATCGGGCCTTTGCTTGAACTTGCGGAATGCAAACAACAGCGAATCGCTCAGGCAATTGCCGACGGCGGCGCACAGCAATTGCACGGGCGACGGCCCCAAGCCAGTCCCCAAAGGCGCGGGCTCGTCGCCTACCAAAATCGGCATGGCCTCATCAAAGCAAATCGCGAAGCGGTAGTCCGCTTGTTGTTGCAGCGTGACCGTGACATTTTTGTTGGACATGGTGAACTTTCGGATGGCGCGTGGGAGGGCGTGACTTCGAAGAAGTGCCTCGCACCGTGGATGCGCCATTGGGGCATGGCAGCACCTGTTGGTCTTTGCTTTAGGTCAAGGAGTGGCGCGAGATTTCGCCTGGATGGGGTTTGATAGGCCGAGGATTGCGGAAACTACGTCCAACTGGTAACTCAAAGCCTTATCTCTTGCCCTTGTTCAATGGCTTAGCAGTATCCGGAAATGTAGCCAGTAATTTGGCGTCCAAGGTGTAAAGAACCGAACCGCTTTGACGCGCAAGGGCTATGAATTCGCAGTCATAAGCAGAGCAGTTGCTGCCCCGCACCAACTCGAGCACTGCCCGCGAGTCCACGCTAGTTTCATGGCCTGCCAGTAGGCTTTCTGCGGTGGATTGCAGCGCCAGCGTTTGCTCAAAGCCGAGGGTTCCACGGCGTAGATAGCCGGCCAGAATATTGCGGAACTCACTGCGCCACAGAGGGGGTGCGGCCCATACCGGTTCGGCTTGCAGCAGATCTTCCGCCGCCTCAGTCCAAGGGCCGGGTATCAGCAGGTAGGCGATGACGTTGGTATCTACAACGATCACGCGCGGCCCTGGCGTTTGAATTTGTCAATGTCGCTTGCGGCAAATTTGGTTTTGCCTAAGCTGGCCCGCAAGGCGCGGATCTGCTTCAGTCGATCTTCGGTGTTGGGCGTGCCAACGCGCAGCACGGTTTCCAGGCAGACGATGGCCTCGCTATTGAGGCTGCGGCGGTTGCTGGTGGCCTGCGCGCGTAATAGCGCATAGACCTCGTCAGGTATGTTTTTCAGTGTGAGTGTGGTGGTCAACATGGGCTCCAACCGTTTGGCAACCATTTTGGTTGCTAATGACTAAGTCGTCAAGTGGCGGAACTATTCCTCGCCTTCGCTACTTCCCAAACGAATCCTTCAACCCCACCGCAAAATTAAACACCGGCTTGCCCGCCGAGTGGTCCACTTGATCCGCCACAAAGTAGCCGTGCCGCTCGAACTGAAACTTCGCATCCGGCAGCGCCGTGGCCAGTGAGGGCTCGACGATGGCGGTGGCGATTTTCAGGCTGTCGGGGTTCAGGCTTTCCAGGTAGTCTTTGCCGCCGGCGTCGGGCTGCGGGTCCAGGAACAGGCGGTCGTACATGCGCACTTCAGCGGTCAGGCCGTCTTGTACGCTGACCCAGGTAATGACGCCTTTGACCTTGACGCTGGACGAGCCCGGCGTGCCGCTTTTGGTGTCGGGGATCAGCGTGGCGTGGACTTCGGTGACGCGGCCGCTGGCGTCTTTGGCAGCGCCCGTGCATTCAATGATGTAGCCGTATTTCAGCCGCACTTTGTTGCCGGGGAAGAGCCTGAAAAAACCTTGTGGCGGTGTTTCTTCAAAGTCGCTGCGCTCGATCCAGACCTCTTTGCCAATCACAAACTGGCGGTTGCCCAGCTCGGGGTGGTGCGGATGGACCGGCGCGCTGCAGGAGTCCAGCGTGCCCGCGCCCATGACTTCGTCCCAGTTGGTCAGTACTAATTTCACCGGGTCCAACACCGCCATGGCGCGCGCGGCGCTGCCGTCCAGGGTTTCGCGCAGGCAGCCCTCTAAGGTCGAATAGTCGATCCAGCTGTCGCTCTTGGTCACGCCAATGCGTTCGGCAAAGAGTTGCAGGCTCTCGGGCGTGTAGCCGCGTCGGCGCAGGCCGACTATTGTGGGCATGCGCGGGTCGTCCCAGCCATTGACCTTGTGCTCGTTCACCAGCGCGGCCAGTTTGCGTTTGCTGGTGATCACATAGGTCAGGTTCAGGCGCGCAAATTCATATTGCTGGGGCAGCGGATGCGCCAGCAGGCCGCCTTCGGCCAGGCGCAGCAGCACCCAGTCGTAAAACGGGCGCTGGTCTTCAAACTCCAGCGTGCAGATGCTGTGGGTAATTTGCTCCAGCGCGTCTTCCAGCGGGTGCGCGTAGGTGTACATCGGGTAGATGCACCAGGTGTCGCCCGTGTTGTGGTGCGTGGCGCGGCGGATGCGGTAAATGGCCGGGTCGCGCATATTGATGTTGGGGCTAGCCATATCAATCTTGGCGCGCAGCACCATGGCACCATCGGCATGCAAGCCATCGCGCATCTCACGAAAGCGGGCCAGGTTGTCCGTGGGCGTGCGGCCTCTGAAGGGGCTGTTGACGCCGGGCTTGCCAAAGTCGCCCCGGTTGGCGCGCATTTCGTCGGCGCTTTGTTCGTCCACGTAGGCGTGGCCGGCTTCGATTAAATACTCGGCAGCGCGGTACATAAAGTCGAAGTAGTCGCTGGCCTGGAACAAGTGCGACGTGCCGTTGGCATCCCAGCCAAAGCCCAGCCAGCGCACCGCGTCCAGGATCGAGTTCACGTATTCGGTGTCTTCTTTTTCCGGGTTGGTGTCGTCAAAGCGCATGTGGCAGACGCCGCCAAAATCGCGCGCCAGTCCGAAGTTCAGGCAAATGCTTTTGGCGTGGCCAACGTGCAAATAGCCATTGGGCTCGGGCGGAAAACGGGTTCGGATTTTGGCCGGATCAGGCACGCCGGCTGCGTGGTGGGCTGCGTCGCCGGGGCTACCGGCCCAGCGGCGGCTGGCGTAGGTGCCGCGTGCCAGATCGCCTTCAATCACCTGGCGCAAAAAGTTGCTGGGTTTGTTGGTTTCAGAGGTTTTTGCGGGAGAGGAGGCAGTCATCAAGGGATTTTAGACGGGGGTCATACCCCCTTCCTACAATCCCCGCATGAAGAAAATTGTGTGGACAGGCGGCTTTTTGCTTCTGGCATTGGCTTTGGCGTTCGGTTGGTGGTACCGGGGCGCGCCTGCGGGTGTGGAATACCGCAGCGCGCCGGTCAGCCGGGGGGATTTGCAGGCGGTGGTGGCGGCAACCGGCGCGGTCAATCCCGTGGCGCTGGTCACCGTGGGCACGCAGGTTAGCGGGCAGATTCGCGATGTGCTGGTGGATTTCAATGACGAGGTGCAGGCCGGGCAGCTGCTGGCGCAAATCGATCCGCAGACTTTTGACTTCCG
>Ga0164295_10004464_pt1 | contig 11128 bp, 9 predicted proteins | sample GEODES006metaG_FD_111798 | JGI IMG/M metagenome (GOLD analysis project Ga0164295, IMG submission 111798) | Oligotrophic lake water microbial communities from Sparkling Lake, Wisconsin, USA - GEODES006 metaG | ecosystem: Environmental > Aquatic > Freshwater > Lake | place: USA: Sparkling Lake...
CCGGGCACCGACACCTGCAGCGTCGTGCTCGACTGCGTCGTCATGGCGATGACTCAGGCGGACGCGCAGGCGTGCTACGCCGGCGGCAGCGAGGCGGCGCGGTCGCTCTTCGAGTCGTTCGCCACGTGCTTCCAAGACAATATGTGCATGGCCGTCCCCTGCGACGCCTGCAACGCCGAGTTCGACGCCTGCCAGGCGGACAACTGAGCTAGACTGCTCGCCCATGACGACATGGGCGAGCACGACAGAGGCCAAGGCCGCGCTGGCGCTGGTTACAGACCTGCAGGCGCGCTTTCGGGGCCGGCTTGAGGCGCTCTCCGGGGCGCCGCTGGCGCGCTTCGACTGGGCGCGCGACGCCGGCCGCCATGGGGGCGGCTGGCGGTACACGGCCGCCGAGACGCCCGTGTTCAACCGGGCGGCGATCAATGTGTCTCAGGTGCACTACGACGACGCACCTGAGCGCGCGCTGGGCTCTGCCACGGCGCTCTCGACGATCATTCACCCGCGGCACCCCTGGGCGCCGTCCGTTCACATGCACGTGAGCTGGACGGCGCCGAAGCGAGGACCGGGCGCGTGGCGCGTGATGGCGGACCTCAACCCCGCGACGAACGTCGCAGACGACGCCGAGGACTTCCGGGCCGCGCTTGGCCACGCGGCGCCCCGAGAGCTCGAGGCCGCGCTGCGGCAGGGCGACCAGTACTTCGAGATCCCCGCGCTCGGTCGACGCCGAGGGGTCGTGCACTTCTATCTGGAGTCCCACCACACGACCGAGCCAGACGCAGACCGCGCGCTTGCGCGTCGCGTGGGTGAGGCGGCCATCGACGCCTACGCGTCGATCCTGACTCGCGCCTTGGGCCGCGTGAGCACGCCCGAGGCGGCCGCCGCCCAGCTCGCCTACCACACGGTGTATCTCTTTCAGGTGCTGACCCTCGACCGGGGCACGACGTCTGGGCTCTTGGTGCACGACCAGAACGACCTGGGGATCATGGGGTCGCTGCCGGCTCGGGTCGACCGGGCGCTCCTCGCGTCTTGGGCCGCCAAGGTCCCGCCTGTTCAGCGCCTGCTCGTCGACGCGCTCGTGGCCGCGCTGCCGCATGACGGCCACGTCACGGACGCGACCCGCATGGCCCTGGCGCAGACCGTGCGCGCGCACTATCGAACGCATCCTGAGGCCTTAGAGCTCCAAGCGGCGGGCGACCTCGTGCCGCCCACGGTCGAGAACCACCGCGCGTAAAAAAGGCGACCGGGTGCGTCACGACCATGTGGATGAAGACGACTCTCGCTCTCGCTCCTCGGCGCGGCGACCGGCACGGCGGCGGCCTGTGACTGCGCCGAGAAGCAGGGCGCCGAGTGCAAGTGCGAGGCGCCCGAGAAGGCCGAGGGCTGCAAGTGCAAGGCGCACAAAAAAGGCGACGCCAAGCAAGATGATAAAGCTGAGCGCTGCCACGGCGATAACGACCACGGCGGCGAGCACGACAAGGCGCCTCAGCCGAAGTGACGCCGCTCGACGAGGCCCTGGCGCGCGTCGCGCAGGGAGACCGAGGGGCCTTTGACGCGGTTCTCGAGGCCGCGTGGCCCCGAACGCTCGCGTGGTGCGCGCGGAGCCTCTCGGACCCGCGCGACGCTAACGCGCGCTGGTCGAAGACGCCCTGGCGTGGCGCGCCTACGAAGACTCAAACGTGCCCGCAGCCACGCAGCGCAAGCGTCGGCAGCGGGCGATCGACCGACTCAAGTCGGCCTGGAGGGCGCTGCGTGGCGACTGATCTGCACATCGTCCGAGAGCGGGCGCGACGCGCGTTTGAGCGCGGCCGCGTTCGCCACGCCGCGCTCGCGGTCGGCCTGCTGCTGCCTGTTCTGGCGCTCGTCGTGGTCATCGCCCCCCGCGCGGGGTGGGCCGCCGCATGGTCGGCGGGCGCTGCGCTGGTCGCCTTCGTGGCGCTGTGGCGAGGACAAGCGTGGGCGCGCGGCGTGCTGGGCGTCTTGGGCGGCGTGCTCTTCGGCGGCGTCGCGCTCGCGCTGGGCCGCAGCCCCGCGCCGACTAGGGGAAGTTGAGGCCGCCGCACAGCGGGCCGCGCGCCTCGTTCCGCACGCCGCCCAGCGCGCGGAGTACAGGGCCCGGCCAGTCGATCTCGACGACCTGCCACACATCGTTCACGTTGGGTGTAGCAACAGGGCCGTACCGACCCACAACCTGACCAAAGCTCAGGATCTCGACCGTTGTGTTGGGCGTCGAGCCCCCATGCGCGTCCCAGTAGTGGATCAGCACGCGGTACGTGCCCGCGGTCGGCTCCTGAATGTTCACGTTCTCGGGGCCAAAGCCGTCCACATCGTCGACATCGAGGAACGGGTCGTCTTCCCACCGCGCCTGGTCGCCCCAGTTCGGATTGCCGTTCGAGAAGTAGCAGTCCCCGTCACACGTCCACATCTGGCCGCCCGGGGCGAGCACGTGGGTGTCGACGTCCGTCAGGTCGTTGTCCCAGCGCACGCGCACGTGCAGGCCAACGTCCTGCAGCGGCGGCGGGCTCGCGATCGCGGAGACATCGATGCGCTGCGTCGGGTTCGCGCTGTCCGTGCTCAACACATCCCAGTTGCCGCCCTCGAGCCCGGCGCGCCCCGGCGTGTACGTCAGGTCGAGCGTGAAGCGCTGGTTGGGCGCGAGCTGCAGCGGGAACCCCGGTCGGTTCGCCAGGTCGAAGTGCGGCGAGAGCTCGCCCAAGAAGCTCCGCCCGCGCCGGATGGCCGTGACCGAGACGGGGACTGTCCCGCAGCTCACGAGGTCGACCATGCGGTGCGCCGTCGTGCCGCGCGCGACCGCGCCAAAATCGGCGCGGGCCGGCTGAATCTGCAGGCACGGCACCTGACCACCGACGGTCTTGAAGTCGCTCTGCAGGGTCACCTCGACCGTCGGCGCGACGGGGTTGTCTGTGGAGAGCGTGAGCACGCCGCGCTCGACCGTCTGGTCGTCGGGCACGAGCTCGATGGGCAGCTCGAGCTGCTGGTTGGGCACGAGCCGAATCGGGAACGGCGGGGCGTCTGCCGCGAGCGCGAACTGCGGAGAGCCCGCGATCGCGCCCGCCGTGACGTTGAGCACCACGTCGCCGGTGTTGACGAGCGTCGTCGACCGACGAACGGCCTCACCGACGTTCGCGAACGTGAACAGGAGCGCGGGCGGCTCCGCCGCGAGGGTCGCGCCGGTCGGGTCCGGCAGGCAAATCCGGGCGATGCAAATGCGCCCCGCAGGGCAGTCCTCGTTGAGCTGGCAACGCGTGCCCTCGATGCAGCGGTCCTGGTAGCACACACGACCGTCACCGCACGACGCGTCGTCGCACTCGAGCAGCGGTGGAAGTTCACCCCCCGCGAGGGCTTCGCCACCCGGCGACGGCGCGCCGCCGGGCGCGGGCGTGCCGCCGGGCTCAGGGATCGCGCCGCCCGTCGAGCCCGTGGGGTCGATGCCCGTGCCGGTGTCGAGGCGAATCCGGGGTCCCGCGTCTGCGGGCGCACGCGGTGCAATGCCAGCCGTGCCGCCGCTCGTCGAGTCGTCACAGCCGGTGGCCCACACAACGCAGAGGAGCGCAACGAGCGCCGCGAAGTTCGTTCGATGTGTCATGCGGCGCATGATGGGCCGACGCGGGCCCGCGGTGCAAGTCGGGCCCCCTCCCGTCACCCGCGTGATTGTGCTACTCATTGATGTCATGACGGCGTACGGCAAGCACAGCGGCGCGCTTGAGCGCGAGACCTTCGACCTTGTCCGTGCCGCGGCCGAGGGGGACGTGCCCCCCGGCTCGTTCCGCGAGCTCTGGGTGCAGTCGACGCTCGCTCACCTCGAACGCGGTCGATCCATCCTGCTGGTGGGCTCACCCGGCGTCGGCAAGACAGCGCTCGTCTACGGCCTCGCGCACGCCCTCGCTGCGTCTGGGAGCCCAGCGACCGCGCGCATTCAGGGCCTGCGTCTGCTTGCGCTGGGTCACCGTGGTGTCCCCGCCCGCGACTCTGCAGCGACCGCCGCCCACATCGAAGCCCTCCTGCGGGACGCGGCGGCCCGCGGCGTCGTGCTGCACGTGCCCGACCTCATCCCCGCGGCGCTCCGTGGCCGTGCCTGGGCGAGCACGGCCCTCGGCGCGCTCCACGCGAACGCCTTGCTCGTCATCGAAGCGACCCCAGACCAGCTCCGCGCGCTCGAGGCGCAGCCACAGTACGCACCCCTCTGCGAGGCGCTGCACGTCGTGCACCTTGAGCCGCTCACGCCCGACCAATGCACCGCCCTCGTGACCCAGCGCGCGCACCTGCTCGGACTCAGCCTGACGCCCGAGGTCCACACCTGCCTGCGCGCGCTCTCAGCCCGCTTCGCGCCCGCTCAGCCAGCGCCCGGACCTGAGCTGCGGCTGCTCGGACAAGTCCACGACTACCGCGAGCAAAAGCGAGGCGCAGGCGAAGACGCGCCGCTCGACGCCGCCTTTGTGGAGAAGGTCTTCGCGATCTACGCGGGTCTGCCGCTCTTTCTGGTTTCGTCGCGCGCGACCCAGGGCTTGGACGAGCTGCGTGACTTTTTCTCAGAGCGCGTCGTCGGGCAGCGCGAAGCCATCGAGGCGGTCGTCGACGCGATCGCGACCTACAAGGCGGGCCTGCAGCCTGCAGACCGGCCCGTGTGCGGTCTCATCTTCTCGGGTCCGAGCGGTGTCGGCCGCGGCACACTGGCGAGGCTGCTCGCCGGGTGGCTGTTTGGGAGCCCGCAGCGGGTCTTGCGGTTTGATGGTGCATCGCTCACCACCCCCGCGGCCGTCAGCGCGCTATTGGGGGATGTGGGCGTCGTCGGAAGCACAGCCCCGCTCCTCGACCCGGTCGAGGCGATGCCCGCGCGCGTGCTCCACTTCGACGCAGTCGAGGACGCCGACCCCAGCCTGCTCTCCCTGCTCCACGCGTTACTGACTCAAGGTGAGCTCGTCTCCGCGTCCGGCCGCCGCGTGGACTTTCGGCAGACGATCGTCGTGCTCTCGACCCGCGTGGGCGCCCAGGCACCCGAGCGCGGCCACACCTTTGGTCTGCTGACGGACGTCGAGACGCGCGCAGCGCGCCTGCACGACGCTTTGAGCCGAACGCTCCGGCCGGATGTCGTCGACGCCGCCTCGCACTGGGTCTCGTTTCACGCCCTCACGCCCGACCAGCTCCGCCAGATCGCCCGCGCCGAGGTTCGCGCCGTGCTCAGCCGCGAGGGCCCGGGCCGCCGCGGCGTCGCCGTCGACGTGGACGACGCGGCGCTCGCGCTCATCGTGGCGCGCGGATACGACCCGCTGACGGGCGCGCGCGGACTCCGCCGCGAGGTCGAGAGGCAGCTCATCAAGCCGCTGGCGGGGCTGCTCGTCGAGCGTGAGCTGAGCGCCGGCAGCGTGGTGCGTCTGGCCGTACGAGACGACACGCTCACGCTCTTGGTGGACACGCCGACGCACCGCGGGCCGGCGCGCGCGCCGCTGCCTGAAGCCGAGGGCGCGACGCTGCGCCGCGCGACCCGCGAGGACCTGGTGCACAGACTCCGCACCCTCGGCGACCGCATCGAAGCCCTCGCCCGCCTGCTCGACGAGGCCGCGCTCCGCTCGGAGCGCGACCGCTTGAGCCACCACAGGCCCGATCCTGCGCCGTGGCGGGACGCCTCAGCCATGCCACGCGAACATCGGGCGCTCGCGCGCTGCAACCGCGCGCTCGCCTTGCTCTTGCACTTGCGCGAGCGGCGGGATGAGCTGCTTGAGGCCCTGCCCAAGGCCGATACGCGGGAGCGCTTGCGGCTCCACGAGCAGCGCATCGAGACGCTCGACGCCGAGGTCAGCGTCGTCTGGCGGGAGCTGTGGGTGCTCGGCCGCGACGGCGAGTGGGACACGCTCCTCGAGCTCACCTGCGTCGACGGCGACGCCGAGCTGGCAAGGCGCGTGGTGCTCGATGTGTACCTGCGCTGGGCGAGCGCGCGGGACCTGCATGTGGAGTGGGTCTGCGAGCCGCGCAGCGAGGGCGAGCCGCTCGTCCTGAGCCTGAGCGGTCGCTACCCGCACGGCTACCTGCGCGGCGACGCGGGCCTGCACCGCGTGCGCGACGGCGAGCGCGAGGGTGCCGTGCTTGTGCGCGTCGTGCCCATCACGGACACCGAGGCGCACGCCGCCGAGTCGACGCGGTTTCGGTTCTTGGACCGCCGCGCGCTCAAGGCCACGGGGCTCTTCGGCGGTGCGGTGCGCTCACGGCTTGGCGGCCCGCTCGGCTTCGTCCTGCAGAACGACCGCACGCTCGCGGACAACGAAGCGCTCGCGCAGGCGCTGCTGCCCTCGTGGCTCGAGGCGCCTGAGCCGAGCGACGCCCACGTGCGTACCTGGGACCTGAACCCGGCGCGCGTGTCTGACGCGCTCGTCGATGAGGCCGAAGCCCGCCCCGACGCGGCCGAGGCGGACGGCTTTCACGAGCTCTTGTGCAGGCGCGCGGACCTGCTCGCGCAGCCGCGCGGCCCGCGGGGGCCCGAGGTCGCCTAAGGCCTCAGGCGTTCGACTTCTTGTCCTGCTTCACCTTCTTCTTCTCCTGCTTCTCCTTGATGCTCAGCTTCGGCTTATTGTTCTTGCCGGGGTTCTCTTGACCCTTCGCCATGACGTCCTCCTGTGTGGATGGCCTGTGCAAGGAACAAATAAGGCGCGCAGCGCATTCCATTGAAGCAAAAAACGACACGGGAGGCGCAGATGAGCGACGAGCGACCCTTTACCCTACCCGACGCTGAGTGGCGGGCCCGACTCACGCCAACGCAGTACGCCGTGCTGCGCGAGAAGGGCACCGAGCGGGCGTTCACGGGCGCGCTGTGGAACCATGTGGCGCGCGGGCGCTATCGCTGCGCTGGCTGCGACGCGCTCCTCTTCGAGTCCGAGACGAAGTTCGACGCGGGCTGTGGCTGGCCGAGCTTCTACGCGGCCGCCGTGCGCGAGGGCGTCGAAGAGGTCGCAGACCTGAGCCACGGGATGCGGCGTGTCGAGGTCCTGTGCGCGCAGTGCGGCGGGCACTTGGGCCATGTCTTTCCGGACGGCCCGCGCCCGACCGGCCTGCGCTACTGCATCAACTCGGCGTCGCTGCGCTTCGAGCCCGCCTGAGGCCTTAGCGGAGCCCCGGCGCCTCGTAGCCGGTCGAGGCGACATACTCCGTGTAGCCACCGCCGTAGAGGCGCAGGCCCTCGGCCGAGCCGAGCTCAAGCACCCGGTTAGACAGCTCCGCCAAGAAGTGACGGTCGTGCGACACGAAGAGCATCGTGCCGTCGAAGTCCCGCAGCGCGCGGACGAGCATGGCCTTGGTGTCCAAATCGAGGTGGTTCGTTGGCTCGTCGAGGACCAAGAAGTTCGGCGGGTCGTAGAGCATCAGGGCGAGCACGAGCCGGGCCTTTTCGCCGCCCGAGAGCACGCGGCACACCTTGTCGATGTCGGAGCCTGAGAAGCCAAACGCCCCAGCCAGCGTGCGGATGACGCCGAGCGACACGGTCGGAAACGCCTGCTGCAGCGTCTCTTGAACCGAGAGATCCGGCTTGAGGACCTCCATCGAGTGCTGCGCGAAGTAGGCGAGCTTGACGCCCGCGCCGAGCACGAGCGTGCCCGTATCGGGCGTCGACGCCCCGGCGACCATCTTGAGCAGCGTGGACTTGCCCGCGCCGTTCACGCCCATCACGCACCACCGCTCCCGCCGCCGAATGGTCCAGTCGACGCTGTCGTGAATGACGCGCGCGCCGTAGGCCTTGCGGACACGCTCAAGGCGGACGACGTCCTCGCCCGAGCGGGGCGGCTTGCGAAACTCGAAGTCCACCACATTGCGACGGCGGGGCGGTTCGACACGCTCGATCTTCTCGATCATCTTCACACGCGACTGCACCTGGGCGGCGTGGCTCGCGCGGGCCTTGAAGCGCGCGATGAAGGCCTGCTCTTTGGCGAGCATCGCCTGCTGGCGCGCGAACTGGGCCTCTTGGTGCTGCTCGGCGAGCGCCCGCTGGCCCTCGTAGAAGTCGTAGTCACCGGAGTAGCTCGTGAGCGCGCCGCTGTCGATCTCGACGATCCGCGTGACGAGCCGGTTCAGAAAGGGCCGGTCGTGCGAGGTCATCACGATGGCGCCATCGAAGCCGCGCAAGAACTTCTCGAGCCAGACGATCGACTCGAGGTCCAGGTGGTTCGTCGGCTCGTCGAGCAGCAGCGCGTCCGGACGCTGAACGAGGATGCGTGCGAGCGCGACGCGCATCTTCCAGCCGCCGGAGAGCTTGCCGACATCGCCCTCGACGACCTCGGGCGCGAAGCCGAGGCCAGCGAGGACCTCGCGCGCCCGCGCCTCGAGCGCATAGCCATCGAGGGCCTCGAAGCGGGCCTGCACGACCCCGAAGCGCTCCAGCACAGCATCGAGCGCGTCTGCCTGCTCGGGGTCGCCCATGGCGGCCTCGAGCGCCTTGAGCTCCGTCGCGAGCGACGACACCTCACCTGCGCCTGCGAGCGTCTCCTCGAGCACGCTGCGGCCCGCCATCTCGCCCGTGTCTTGGCTGAAGTAGCCGATCGTCGTCAGGCGTTGGACGGAGACCTGGCCGTCGTCGGGCTGCTCCTCGCCGACAATGAGCCGAAAGAGCGTGGACTTGCCGGCGCCGTTCGGACCGACGAGGCCGACACGCTCGCCTTTGTGGACCGACATCGAGGCTTCGACGAAGAGGACCTGGCTGCCGTGCGCTTTAGAGATTTGGTCGAGCTGAATCATCGCGCGCAGGATGCCCGCGTTTGTCGTCGCCCGTCCATACGCGCCACGCACTCGCGGACAGTGAGAGCGTCGTCGCGAAGATGCACCACTCCGCCCAAGCGCCGTTGTAGGCCGCGGCCGCTGCGGCCGCGAGCGCGACGACCGCCGCAGGCCACAGGCGCTTGTCGACCGCGATGACGAGCGTGATGATGAAGCCGGCGTCGATGAGCGGGTGCTGACGGAGCGCCTCGCGCGGTGTCTGGCCGCCGAGCCAAGCGGCCGCGTCGAGCGTGACCAGCGTCGTCAGCGCAGTGAGCGCGGTCGCCAGCATGTTGCGGTTCACCGCCGTTCGCATGAGCGCGCGCCGCGAGCGCAGCGTGAGCGCGAGGGCCACGGCCAAGAAGACCGCGGGGCCGCCGAGCACTTGCCCCCACGTCAGCGCGTCGGCCGGCTGCAGGGCCATGTAGAAAGGAAAGGCGCACCAAAAGAGGCCGAGCACCACCGCGAAGTGCCGACGCGAGCGCGCCCCCGCCTGCACATCATACTGCGCTGCGACCTCGCGGTGACGCGCCGCCTCGAGCGCTGCCTGCTCACCCGCGAGACGCAACGCGGCGATCCGTGCCCGCAGCGCCTCGGCGGGGTCTTCGAGCTCGTCGAGGAGCACGGCCGCCGCGCGGTGGTCGCCCTGTGCGAGCTCAAACTCGATCATCGCCTCGATCGCGGCGCGCAGCCCTTCGCGCGCAGCTTCATTGTCAGACCAAATCGCGAGCGCCTGTTTGAAGCCAAAGCGGCACTCACCGAGCAGGCGATAGCGTGCCATGCGCGCGGTGTCATCGTGCAGGTCGGGCGAGAGCTCGGCGAGCGAGGCCAGCCGCCGCCGCGCCTCGTTCGCGAGGGTAATCGAGGCGCGATGCTCCAGCCAGGCCCCGATCGCGTCGCGGAGCGCGAGCGCCGTCGGGAAACGGTCTTCGGGTCGGGCAGCCATCGCCCGCGCACAGATGGCCGCGAGCGCCTCGGGCACATCTGGCAGCGGGTCGGGGCGCGCGTCCAGCACGCGCATCATCACACCCAGCGCGCTCGGGGCCAGGTGCGGGGGGCGCCCCGCGAGCACGTGGTACAGCGACGCACCGAGCAGGTACACGTCTGTCGCGACGCTGAGCCGGTCGCTCGGGCGCGCCAACATTTCGGGCGCCATATACGCGGGGGTGCCGGCGATTGCCCGCACCTCGCTTGCGCGGGGCAGGCGCTCATCCGCCGCGCCCTCGAGCGCCACGGCGAGCCCCCAGTCGAGCACATAGACCTCGCCGTATTGCCCGACCATCACGTTCTCGGGCTTCAGGTCGCGGTGCAGGATGCCTCGGCTGTGCGCGAACGCCACGGCCGTGCAGACCTGCATCAGCACACGCAGATGCCAGGTGCGCGGGCTCTGCACGCCGAAATCGCGCTGCAGCCGGTCGGGGTCGGCGATCAGCGCGGACCACGCGGTGCCGTCGATGCGCTTGAGCACGAGCAGCGGCCGGCCTTCGGCGTCAACAGCCAGATCATGCACCGGGACAACGTTCGGATGCTCGAGCGCGCCGGTGACCCACGCCTCACGGAGAAGACCATCGACGCCCAGCTCGCGGGGGGCGTCCTCCCGCAGCGTCTTGACGGCGACGACACGCCCCAAGGACGCCTGCGTCGCGGCGCGCACCAAGCCCATCCCGCCCCGCCCGAGCACCTCGCCGTAGGCCAAGTCCGTACGCACGGGGATGGCGCGCACCCGCTCAGCCAGGCCCTCGGCGGCGCCGGGCGAGCCGACGAGCGTCGCGCGCGGCGTCGGCGGACGAATCGTCCGCGTCGGGTGCTCGCGGATCGAAGCCTCGTACTCGGGTAAGGTGGGGGCGAGCGCGGCGAGCGCGCGCTCAGAGTCGCTCATGCGGCCTCGTCGCGAGTGGACATGCGCGCCCAGAGTCAGAGGCAATCGTCCCCCGCGTCAAGCGAGGCGTCAGTCTGCGCTCAAGCGGCCGTGGCGGCGCGCCCACGCCTCTGCGTGCGGCACGACCCAGGCGGCGAGCGCGGCGCCCACCCCGAGGCCGAGCGCGAGCCGCATCAGGTCCGCGCCGCTGAACGGCGCGCCGAGCACGCCCGCTCGAAAGGCGTCCAGCGCAGGCGTCGTGGGCAGCAGGCCCGCCGCGGTGAGCGCCCAGTCGGGCAGGACCTCTCGCGGGTAGGCGATCCCCGAGCCCAGCATCCCGGCGGCGGCGACGATTCGGCCCAAGGGATCGGCCCGCTGAACGACCAGGGTCACGCTCGCCGCGAGGAGGCCCAGCGGCCACAGCGCCAGCACGCCGAGCACCCCGCAGGCCAAGCCCGTGAGGTGAAGCTTGATGTCGAGCCCGAGCGCCCCCCACGCCACGGCGAGCACCGCGGC
>Ga0164295_10004465_pt1:0-5000 | contig 11127 bp, 6 predicted proteins | sample GEODES006metaG_FD_111798 | JGI IMG/M metagenome (GOLD analysis project Ga0164295, IMG submission 111798) | Oligotrophic lake water microbial communities from Sparkling Lake, Wisconsin, USA - GEODES006 metaG | ecosystem: Environmental > Aquatic > Freshwater > Lake | place: USA: Sparkling...
AATTGGGGAGGGAGAGTTTAAGAGGATGGAGGGTAAGAACAGAAACCGTGCCAAACTACGCATCGAGGGGGTAATGCGTAATTTGTCACACGAACAATTACAGGTCAGCGTCGTCGACTTTTTCTAAGGCAGCTGATTTTTGATATTCAGTGACGCGTCCCTCGAAGAAGTTTTGTTCTTTTTTGAGGTCCATCATTTCCGAAAGCCAAGGGAATGGATTGACGGGCGCTGGGGAAACCAAGGGTTCAAGACCACAGTTTCTGAGGCGACGATCGGCAATATAATCAATATATTGCTCAAATTCCTTTGAAGAAAGGCCTAAAGCGTTCACGGGGAGGCAATCGCGGATGAAGTCTTTTTCAAGGCTCACGGCGGTGGCCATGAGTTGACGAAGTTCTTCGCGGAATGACTCAGTCCAGATATCTGGATTTTCTTTTACTAACTCTAGTAAGAGTTGGCGGAAGAGATCGATGTGGTTGGACTCATCGCGCAATGTGTAGCGGAACATTTGTCCGATACCTGGGAATTTATTTTGGCGGGCGAGAGAAAGCACCATACCGAAGAGTCCGTAGAATTGAGTACCTTCCATGCACTGACCGAAGAGGAACATATTGTGGGCGAGGGCCTGCTTGTCTTCGAGCTTAGTGAGGTCGAGCTTCCGGCGGAGCGCGCGAGAATTATTGACGACGAAGGCGGCCTTCTTCGCGATGGTTGGAATATCTTCGAACATCGCTTCGCACTCGTGCGGATTAATGCCGAGTGACGAGACCATGTACACGAGAGAGTCGGCGTGAATATTTTCTTCGTGTGCGTGACGACCTAAAACTAATTTTAATTCAGGAGCGGTGACGACTTCACGAACGACGTGAATAATATTATCACCCACAATACCTTCAGCGGCGGAAAAATAACCAATGGCCATTTTGATAATCCAGCGATCGATTTCGGTAATCGCACCAGAACCTTCGCGCCATTGTTCGCAGTCTTTACCCATAGGAACATCTTCTGGTTCCCAGTGGTTAGCCTTCATCGTTTTATAAAGATCATACGCCCACTGATATTTGAGTGGGAGAATATTAAAGAACATCGACTCACGACCGTTGATGACTTGTTTGTTTTTAAATGCCTCTTCCGCTTTTGCTTTATCGAGGATGAATGTTTTTGGTCCGACTTTTACGGTGATGGTTTCCATGAATTTTAGTAGTTAGAGAAAAGGGTTTGATTAGAGGCCGGAAGGGCCGCTAGGTGATTGGTATGTCAGGAAATTATACTAGGGCTAGGGGGTGTAAATACTATTTAACACTGCATGTAGTGTTTTTTCTTAAATCACTCTACATAGGGCACTTACAAAAAAAACTTTATTCACAATAGGGGTTTTTAACTATTTTTTTAAGGTTGGTAAGGCGTGTGACGGTTTAGCGTCAAAAAAGCATAAAATCAGCGAAGTTCAAATCTAAGTTATTAGTCTTACTCACCGAAAAATGGGCCCTGATGAGCGAGGTTGCTCAAGGATTAAAAATTTATTAGAAAGGCAGTATAATGGGCAAAAATTCTGCGGTCGAAGAGACCAAAAACTCCCCTTCCCTCCTAAAAAATTTATGGGGGAAGCAAGATTTAAGAGAGCGCGGATGGCGTGGGCGAATTAAAGCAGTTTGCCGAGTCTTCATCACGAGCTGGCGAGGGATTGGCGAGAACCGCATTCCCCAACAATCGGCGGCGCTGACCTATTATACGTTGATGTCGATCGGTCCGATCCTCGCTCTCGCGCTCACTATTTCCGGATACATTCTTTCTCAACCAAACAGCAGTGAAGATAACTTAGCAAAAAAATCTGTCGTCGCTTCGATTCAGTGGATTGCTCCGCAAATCAATGCATCGAATTTAAAAACGCTGTCCGGAAAAAATTCAAGCGGTGGCGAACCCACGCAGAAGTTACACGACATCAGTGAAAATTTAGATAAGATGGTGGATCAACTCTTAGCGAATGCGGCGAGCAGTGAAGCGGGGCTCATTGGTTTATTTTTTATTTTAGCTTTAGCGGTGCTGATGTTGAGTCGGGTCGAAGATGCGCTGAACGGAATCTGGGGATTACGCGTCGGGCGACATTGGTATAAGCGATGCGTGAATTATTTACTCTTTTTAATTCTCTTTTTCCTGGTCGGAGCGACCTCTTTAACGATGTTGTCCGTGTCGTCGATTGCTGGGGCGATTGGCCACAGTACCTCCTGGGTGGGTGACTTTTTAATCCGCCTGCCGATGGGCGAGGAAATCATTGAATTTATTAGCGGGAATGGACCGTTAATCATCTCGTTCCTACTCCTTTGGGGGGCCTTTACCCTCTTCAATCGGATCATGCCGAATGGACGAGTGTATTGGGGTGCGGCGGCGATCGGTGGACTCAGTGTCACGGCGCTGATTATTTTAAATCATCAACTCTCTGCGCTCTATGTGAGCAAGGTGACGCATCTCCAATCTCTGTATGGTGGAGTAAGTATTTTAGTCATCATCATGTTTGGAACTTATTTATCTTGGTTCTTCGTTTTACTGGGAGGGCAGCTGGCGTTTGCGTATCAGCATCGTCGAGCGCTCACTCAAAATAAAAATTGGGAGCACCTTAGTCATCAATCTCGCCGGGCCTTAGCGTTCACCTGTTGTTTGGAATCGTTGCGACGTTATGAAGCGGGCGAATCAGGAATTCTCGTTCAGGATTTAATTTCGAAAACGCATTTACCCAGTGGCGTCATTGAAAGCTGTTTGCAGATTTGTCGGGAGAAAAATCTTTTGGAAGGTGATTTTAAAAAGCATGGCATGAGACCCGTGAGGACGTTGGAAAAAATGACGGTCGGGCAATTATGGAAAGTCATCGATGCTGATGTGGGAAGTGGTACCGATGATTTTAGTGACCATGATGATCCGGCGTTACGTGAGTTAGTACGGATTGAGAAAAATATTTTGGAAGCGACTGAGACGCGATTGACGTTGGGACAGCTCGCGGCGCATCGATAAAAAAGCCCAAGAGGTTTCAGATAAGGCCGGTGAAGACTTATCTGAAACCCTTGTAAAATGGACGAGCCCAGCGTCCTTTCGGAAACTGGGCTCGTTGAACCTGGCGACGACCTACTCTCGCACAGCAGCGGGGCTGCACTACCATCGGCGGCTACATTCTTAACTTTCGTGTTCGGGAAGGGAACGAGTGTTTCCATGTGCCCATGATCACCAGAAGGATTCCTCGGGTCGCTGCATGAAGGTGATCATGTTTGTGCCAGGTTCTGAATAGCGACCGTCATAGGGTTAAAATTGCACAGTTTACGCATAGTAAAATTACTTTATATGATTCCATTGGCCTAGACGTCCTTTGAGACGGCTAAGAAGCCAATTGCAGATCAATCGAACATTAGTATCGCTAAGCTCAACGTATCGCTACGCTTACACCTGCGACCTATCAACCAGGTAGTCTTCCTGGGTTCTATAGGGAGATCTTATCTTGGGAAAGGCTTGGCGCTTAGATGCTTTCAGCGCTTATCCGTTCCATGCTTAGCTACCCGGCGGTGCCACTGACGTGACAACCGGAACACCAGAGGCATGTCATTTGCGGTCCTCTCGTACTAACAAATGAACCCCTCAAATCTCCTACGCCCACAGCGGATAGAGGACCGAACTGTCTCACGACGTTCTGAACCCAGCTCGCGTACCACTTTAATCGGCGAACAGCCGAACCCTTGGGACCTTCTCCAGCCCCAGGATGTGATGAGCCGACATCGAGGTGCCAAACAACGCCGTCGCTATGAACGCTTGGGCGTTATCAGCCTGTTATCCCTAAGGTACCTTTTATCCTTTAAGCGATGAGCATCCCACAATGCGTCACCGGATCACTTGGGTCTACTTTCGTATCTGCTCGACTTGTAGGTCTCGCAGTTAAGCCAGCTTATATCCATGCACTCGACGGCCGATTACCAACCGGCCTGAGCTGACCTTCACAATCCTCCGTTACTCTTTCGGAGGAGACCGCCCCAGTCAAACTGACCCCCTAGCAATGTCCCCACTCCAGCTAATGGAATATGGGTTAGAAGCCTAAGAAATAAATACTGGTATTTCATATTTCGACTCCATCCGACCCTGAGGTCGGACTTCGAAGTCTCCCAGCTATTCTACGAATTACATCTCAAGCGCCAATACCAGGTTACAGTAAAGGTCTATAGGGTCTTTCCGTCCTGCTGCGGGAACGCGGCATCTTCACCGCGACTACAATTTCACTGAGCCCCTCCTCGAGACAATGCCCTACTCGTTACGTGATTCGTGCAGGTCGGAACTTACCCGACAAGGAATTTCGCTACCTTAGGACCGTTATAGTTACGGCCGACATTCACGGGGGCTTAGACCAGAACCTTGCAGCTCCAGCTTTCACCTTTCCGCATTGGTCACACGTCACTCCCTATACGTCGTCTTGCGACTTAGCAGAGAGCTGTGTTTTTGCTAAACAGTCGGTAGGGCCTCTTCACTGCGACTCCGGTTGCCCGGAGCACCCCTTATACCGAAGATACGGGGTTAATTTGTCGAGTTCCTTGAGGAGGTTTAACTCACGCGCCTTAGAATGCTCATCTCGGATACCTGTGTCGGTTTGCGGTACGGGTTGAATGTAGATGCTTTTCCTGGAGATCACTTCGCCAGCACGTTCTCAGCCGTAGCCTTGAACTGCCAAGTCAATTAGGTCTGCTGACTCCATGATCCCGTCCTATCTACTCAGTTCAGGAATATTAACCTGATGTGCATCGCCTACTCCTTACGGCCTCGGCTTAGCTCCCGACTAACCCAGGGGGGACGACCCTTGCCCTGGAAACCTTATCCTTACGGCGGAATGGATTTTTACCATTCTTATCGTTACTTATGTCTGGATACTCACTTCCAGCCGCTCCACGGTCGCTTACCGCTTCCGCTTCACCGCTGCTGGAACGCTCTCCTACCGCTTTAGCATTTCTGCTAAAGCCCACAACTTCGGCTCG
>Ga0164295_10004465_pt1:10000-11127 | contig 11127 bp, 6 predicted proteins | sample GEODES006metaG_FD_111798 | JGI IMG/M metagenome (GOLD analysis project Ga0164295, IMG submission 111798) | Oligotrophic lake water microbial communities from Sparkling Lake, Wisconsin, USA - GEODES006 metaG | ecosystem: Environmental > Aquatic > Freshwater > Lake | place: USA...
GAAATCGGCTAAAACCCTTATAAATAAAGGACTAAATGAGGTCGGACAGGTGTCCGGCCTTTTTTATTTCCGTCTCTGACGCACGGCTTCGAACAAAACAATCGCGGCCGCCATCGACACATTTAACGAGTCGGACAACCCCGCCTGCGGTATCGAAATTTTTTCGTCCGCCCCTTTTAACCAGAACTCCGACAACCCATCTTTCTCCGATCCTAATAATAAAGCGGTCGGAGTTTTAGCATCCACCTCCCAAAATGTTTTCGTCGCCACCGGAGTCGTCGCCAAAGTTTTTATTTTATTCGCACGCAACCAAGCCGCCGCTTCCGTCGACGAACATACGGCCACCGGGACCGAAAAAACGGCACCCTGCGATGAGCGAACGACATTGGGATTAAAAACATCCGTCACGGGATCACAAATAATGAGCGCATCACAGCCCGCTGAATCCGCGGTGCGTAAAAGTGCGCCCAAATTTCCTGGTTTTTCTACCGATTCAGCGACTAATAATAAAGGCGTTGATGATAGTTTTAGTTGTGCGAGCGAGCAGTCCCACGTCTTCGCCACACCGAGCAATCCATCGGGTCCTTCGCGACCACTCATCTTCTCAAAAGCAGAACGTCCCACTTCACAGCAAATAATACGCTCGGCTCGACAACGGGTGACGAGTTCAGCGGCCTCACTTCCTCGAAACATTTCCGGACAAAAATAAAGTTCTTCGATTTTGATTTTCTTTTCGAAGGCTCGACCGAGCTCACGCAATCCTTCCGCAATAAACAGGCCACGCGTCTCGCGCTCAGGTCGATCGCGCAAACGCGCGACAGCCTGAATACGGGGATTTTGTCGGCTCTGGATGATTTCTTCGGACACAGACCGATTAAAGGCGAATTCCACCGCAAAGAGCAAGGATAGCCGTTCATTAAAAGGGTTAAGGCTCGACCTTCTCCCCCAGGAGAAGAATTTACTGCCATGTCCGAAGAAGATTCAGCTCCGTCCAACCAGCCTCCTAAATTCCGAGAAGGTCCTTTCACTTATCACCAAGAGGTCGAAGTCGAAATCGCCACACTCACCAACTTAGGCGATGGCCTTGGCCGCGTCGATGGCTGGGTTGTTTTCGTCACCGGCGCCCT
>Ga0164295_10004466_pt1 | contig 11126 bp, 5 predicted proteins | sample GEODES006metaG_FD_111798 | JGI IMG/M metagenome (GOLD analysis project Ga0164295, IMG submission 111798) | Oligotrophic lake water microbial communities from Sparkling Lake, Wisconsin, USA - GEODES006 metaG | ecosystem: Environmental > Aquatic > Freshwater > Lake | place: USA: Sparkling Lake...
CAGTGAAAAAAAGCGCCCTCGTGAAGCGGCGGCTAAAGCTCTCTTCCCGCTTCTGTCCGACCAGTTGCAGCGCCTCAGCAAAGTCGCCTGCCGTTTGATAACGCTCCTTTAAATCCGGCGCGCAGGCCCGGCAAATGACACGATTCAGATCCAGCCAGAACGGCCACTCCTCATCACTGAGATTCGAGGGGATCTCTGGGAACTCCATGCGATCCTTGCCACTGCTCATTTCATAGAGCACCTTTCCCAAACTATAGACATCCGCCTGCGCCGTGCCCGGACCTTCGGGGGGCACAAAACCCTCGGTGCCGACAAAGGTACGCTCACCAAGGCCGGCCACCAGACCAATGTCCGCCAGCTTGCACACACCGCCGCAAAAAATGATGTTAGAAGGCTTGATGTCACGATGCGTCAGACCTCGATGATGCATGTAATGCAGCGCATCTGCCATATACACACCAGCGTCGCGGCAAAAGACGACATCCAGCCGGCCATGGCGCTTCATATCTGTGCCGAGAGTGCGCGGCACATAGGTCTGCACACTTTCAAAGTTAGGCCCTTCCTCTGCATCATCGGCCAGCTCCATCACACAGTAGTAAAAGCCACGCACCTCATTCCAGCCGACATGCAAGATATGCACCAGACAGGGGTGCCCGCGTGAGATGGGCTCAAACTGCTGAATGCCCAGAAACTCGCGATGAAAGGTCTTTGTCAGTTCAAAGTCCTCCCGCCAGACAATCTTCACCGCCCTGTAGGCCCCTGTCACACTTTGTGCCAGCCACACCTCACCATAGGCCCCAGAACCGATGCGTTTGATCAGCGTGTAATCAGGGATCACCAGATCATCCCGGTGTGTCAGCGGATCACCTACGCCACGAGGCCCTTTCGGCGCACGTTTTGGCGGCGGCGGCAGTTCCACAATCGTTTCCGGCGCTCCAGTAGGCATCGCCCCTTCTTCGGGCGCAGAGGCGTCCGGGGGCAGTGAATCGGGAGTCAGTTCGGTCATGAATCAGTCTAAGACTACGCAGCAGGCCTGCCAGAGACAACCTTCCTCTGCATTTGTCGGCAACAAATCTTCAGGAACAGAATCTCATGGTTTCTGATTGGAAAATAAGCTGACTCTGCGCTTGTTTTACAGAATCCAATCCGCAAATCCATGAACTATCTCCTGATCGTCGCACTGATCTGCACTTCCGCGTTCGTCACTCAGGCTCAACTGCCTGCGAAGGAGCCCAAGAAAATCGGCACGACGGCTGATTTCCGTGACCTGCTGCTGACAAACAAATGGTCATGGCGCAACGTGAGCGCAGCTGTGCCCGACCGCGAATGCGTCTTCATGCCTGACGGAACGTTCCGCCACCCCAACTTCACGGCCCGATTTACGATCAAGGACATCAAAACCGTCGAACTTAACCGCAAGAAGGACGGGAAGGCTGAACGAGCCGTGATAAACTTCCATCCTGATTACCTGAGTTTCGAGGTTCTCGACTTCGATAAGGCGCGGAGAATCACCGGAAAGCGGCTCCCTAAATAGTGCCCTCATCACGGCGCGTGCAAAATCCCACCGGAAATGCGGACGCACCCATCAGTTCCTTGTTCTTCCTTCATGGTCTTGCAGCAGCAAGCTTTCGCTTCCGCTCGTGGCGTCTTTTGGGATAAAGGCATAAAAAATGGGTGTCAAAAGTGCTATACTCGCTATTTCCTACTGCTTCCTCGACTCAACCGAAAATGAATACCCCTCAGACCTTCACCACCGGCAACGGATCCACTGGCCAATTTTTCTCTCTGCCTGAACTCGAAAAAGCCGGTGTCGGCAAAGTGTCGCGACTGCCGGTTTCGATCCGCATCGTATTGGAGTCTCTGCTGCGTAATTTGGATGGAAAAAAGGTCTTTGAGCAGGATGTCAAAAATCTGGCTAACTGGAACGCTAAGAACCCAGGCGACTACGAGATCCCGTTCACCGTTGCTCGCATTGTTCTTCAAGACTTCACGGGCGTGCCGCTTCTCGTCGATCTGGCTGCGATGCGCTCCAAGGTGAAAGAACTCGGTCAGAACCCGAAAATCGTGGAGCCGCTCGTGCCAGTCGATCTCGTGGTCGATCACAGTGTGCAGGTCGATTTCGCCGGCACTCAGGCGGCCTTGAATCAAAATCTGGCGCTGGAGTTTGAGCGTAACCGCGAGCGTTATGAGTTCCTCAAATGGGGTGAACAGGCCTTTGATACCTTTAAAGTCGTGCCTCCAGGCATCGGCATCGTGCATCAGGTCAACCTGGAATACCTGGCTAAAGGCGTGCTGGAAAAAGATGGTGTGTTTTATCCCGATACGCTCGTTGGCACGGATAGCCACACCACCATGATCAACGGCCTCGGCGTCGTGGCTTGGGGCGTCGGCGGGATCGAAGCTGAGGCGGGCATGCTCGGCCAACCAGTGACCTTCTTGGTTCCCGAAGTCGTCGGCGTTTATCTGACAGGCGCACTGAAGGAAGGCGTCACCGCCACCGACTTGGCGCTGCATTGCACGCAGATGCTGCGCAAGCACGGCGTCGTCGGTAAATTTGTCGAATTCTACGGCCCAGGCGCTGAAAGTCTGCCGCTGCCAGATCGCGCAACCATTGCCAACATGGCCCCTGAATATGGTGCGACGATGGGCTTCTTCCCGATCGACGAAGAGTGCGTGAACTACCTGCGTGGCACAGGCCGCAGCGAGGAACTCTGCGCCACTTATAAGAACTATTACACAGCTCAGGGGATGTTTGGCATCCCGAAAAAAGGTGAGGTGGAATACAGTAGCGAGCTGGCACTGGATCTCGGCGACATTCAACCAAGCGTGGCTGGACCTAAGCGTCCGCAGGATCGCATCACCGTGGCTGATCTGAAGACCAGCTGGAATGACATTTTGACCAAGCCAACCCCTGGTGGTTACGGTAAGACGCCTGAGCTTGGCTCCACCGAAGCTCCCGAAGTGCCAGCCAGCCTCGATGGCGTCTCGGATGCGTCTGCCTTCTCCAAAATCCTGGGTGCGCAGGAAGGTGTCGTGACGGAAAGCAGCCACGAAGCCGCCTATCCGCTCTACGAAGTCACCGTGGACAGCAAGGCCGGTGAAAAAGACGTGATCACTCACGGTAGCGTTCTGATCGCTGCGATCACGAGCTGCACCAACACCAGCAATCCAAGCGTCATGCTCGCCGCGGGTCTTTTGGCCAAGAAGGCCAATGCACTCGGTCTGACTGTGAAGCCAGCGGTGAAGACCAGCCTTGGCCCAGGCAGCCGTGTCGTGACCGATTACCTGAACAAGACCAACCTCCAGGTTGAACTCGATAAACTCGGTTTCCAAACCGTGGGTTATGGTTGCACCACTTGCATCGGTAACTCGGGTCCGCTGGATGCCGGCATCGAAGACGTGGTGAAGGCGGAAGACATCGTCGCCGCCAGCGTGCTTTCTGGGAACCGCAACTTTGAAGCCCGTGTGCATCAGAGCATCAAGGCGAACTTCCTCATGAGCCCGCCGCTCGTCGTCGCCTACGCCATCGCTGGCACGGTCGATATTGACCTGAGCAAAGATGAAATCGTCGCTGGCACCGGCATCTTCTTGAAGGACATCTGGCCAAGCCTGCAAGAGATCCAAGACGCGCTCAAGTCCGCGCTTTCTCCTGACGTCTTCCGCGCACTCTACACGGATTTTGCCAGCCAAAATCCGAAGTGGAACGAGATCCCTGGTTCGACCGGACTGGTCTATGACTGGAACGAAAAGAGCACTTACATTCAGCATCCTCCCTTCTTTGAAGACTTCAGCATGGAACCACGCGACATCGTGGAAATCGTCGGGGCTCGTCCGCTTGGTATCTTTGGCGACAGCGTCACGACGGATCACATCAGCCCAGCGGGTGCCATCAAAAAGGCTAGCCCGGCAGGTCGCTTCCTCGGTGACAACGGTGTGGCCCAGTCGGACTTCAATAGCTACGGCAGCCGTCGTGGCAATGACCGCATCATGACGCGCGGCACCTTTGCCAACGTCCGCATCAAGAACCTCATGCTCGGTGGTAAAGAAGGTGGCGACACCCTCCTGCAACCCGCTGGCACCGAGCTGAGCATCTACGATGCCGCCGAGGCCTACATGGCGGCTGGCACACCAAGCATCATCATTGGTGGTGAAGACTACGGCATGGGCAGCAGCCGCGACTGGGCCGCTAAAGGTACACGACTTCTCGGCGTCAAAGCCGTGGTCACCAAGTCCTTCGAGCGTATTCATCGCAGCAACCTCGTCGGCATGGGCGTTCTGCCTCTGAACTTCAAGGATAAAGCCGACTACGACAAAGTGAAGGATCTCGGTGATGCCACCTTTGACCTGCTTGGTCTATCGAACGACTTCAAGCCCCAAGGCGAAGCCACCCTCCGCGTCCACAAGGCCGACGGCAGCAGCTTCGACATCCCGCTGGTCGTCCGCATCGACACCCCTGTCGAGATCGACTACTACCGCGCCGGTGGCATCCTGCCGTATGTGCTTGCCCAGATCCTTCGGGCGAATGCTTGAGCGGCTCAGCTTCCGATACTTTACTCTTCTGACTTCCTCTCGCCGTGTGAGTCAGGAGGGTTATTGTAGTTCGTTGAGATGACTCAGTAGATCGGCGACTTCTTGGGCGGTGAAGGATTGCAGGAGGCCTTGAGGCATGAGGGAGGTGGGGAGTGGGGTGAGGCTGAGGGTTTCGGTGGTGGGCAGGGTGATGGATTGGCCGGTGGCTAGCTTGAGGGTAGCTTCTTGTTTGGATTGGTTGAGCCAGAATCCCACTTGCTGACTGCCATCCTTTAAACTGGCGGTGTAGGCGGCGTAACCAGGGGCGATGACTTTGGAGGGATGCAGGATGCTTTCGAGCAGTTGTTCTTTCGTTAATCGTGCGCCGACTTGAGAGAGGTCGGGACCAAAGTCGCGGCCAGTGCCTTTGACGATGTGGCAGGCTTGGCAGGCAGCCGCACGACCTGTGGGTGACAAAAGGGCGGCTCCACGTTTGGCATCGCCAGTGAGGCTGAGAAGTTGCGGGATGTCTGGCGTGAGGCCGATGGTTTTGCGTCGCTGTTCGGGCGGGAGGAATCGCTCAAATAAGGGTGCGAGGTTTGGGTCGGTGGTCGTGAGGCTGCGGTTGAGTTGCTGCTGCTGAGCTTGGGTGAAGTGGGATTGCTGGGAGAGGAGGGTTAATGCTTTTGGCACGGTGTCGATGGGAGCCTGTGGGGTGTGTTGGGCAGAGCTGATGTCTGCGGGCAGGGGATGCTTGACTGGCACTGCTGGTTGGCGTTTGCCGAGGTCTTCAATCCAGGTCCAGAGCAGTTCAAAGGCCTGCTGATCCACTTCCTCAGATCCGATGATGGGCATGCGACCGGAGCCTGTTCGGCCAATGCGGGCGAGTAGGGCGCTGTGCGCAGGAACGCCTGGGGCGATGAGCCTGGCCTCAGGGATACCCATGTCGCCACGCAGGGGTTTTTCACCTAGCAACTCGGTTTCGATGAGTGGTAGATCGATGTTCACTTTCAGCGCGACAGAACCACCGCCGTTTTTACGATGGCAATGGGCGCAGTTGGCGTGCAGCCAAGAGCGGGCTCGACTGTCGAGGTCAGCTTTGTTGTCATGACTGGAGATGAGGCGCGCTGTGCTGGTTTCAAAAAAGGTGTCATTGACCAAACCAAGCTGGAGAGCGGCTTCACGCGCTGGTCGACCACTGATGCTGCTGAGTTGCTGTGGCTGGAATCCGAGGGCAAAGCCTGTCCATGGTGTATGGCAGCGGATGCATTCAGCACGAGCATGAAAGCGGTGCTGGATGGAATCTGCGGCCTTTAGCTGGATCTGTGCTTCAGCGCCGTTGGCTGGGACCAGTTCGGCCTCTGTCTGAGCGTCGTTCCAGCGGTAACTGTAGCCAGTCCAAGTTTCTCCGTTATTGTGCAGGATCTGAGTTTCGATGAGGCGTGCGTTGGCGTCTGGCGTGGTGAGCGTTTTGACCAAGACAGCATCCTTTGGCCAGAGGACTTTTTCGCCGCCTTTGCTGCCATCTTTTTTGAGCCAGATGGAGGCCTCGATCTGAGTCTCTCCAGGTAGAGCAATGAAGCGCTTAGCGTTGAGGCGGTCCTGCCACATGGGCTCGGCAACATTGAATGAATGGACACCTGCGGCAGGTTCTTGTGTGGTGATGTTTTTGAAGAGTCCGGTCTGACTAAGTTGGCGTGGAAAGTGGGCCGTTTGACCCATGGCTGAATTGCGCTTCAGGCGGTGAAGGGAGTTGGGCTTTCCCCAATGAGCATAGACGATCTCGCCATCAGCGAGTTGGCCAAAGGTCACGATTTTATGCGGGGTATCGGCGATCTCTTCGTGGCGGGTGATTTTGCTGCCGTCATGCCAAAGCGCCCAGATTTTACCGGTCTCGTAGTCGCCATAGATGTAGGCTCCGTCCAGTTCAGGGAGAGCTTTGCCATGGTAAACGTAGCCTCCTGTGATGCTGGCAGCCTCGGTGTGTGGGTGGGCGATGACAGGAGGTGTGATGGGGGCCAGTGGGCTGAGGAGTTCGGGTTTCACTGACTGGGTGGCCTCGGATACGCTCCAGCCGTGATTGCTACCTTTTTCGACGAGATGAATCATCTCCCAGAGTTCCCAGCCGACATCGCCACACCAGAGGCGGCCTTTGGTATCGAAACTTATCTTCCAGGGATTGCGGAATCCAAAGGCCCAGATCTCTGGACACACCTTCGGCTTACTTAAAAAGGGATTGTCAGCAGGAATGGCGTAGTTTTTGCCCGCCTCCTTTTTGCCTACATCGATGCGCAGGATGCAGCAGAGGAGGTCGCTGTTATCCTGTCCGGTATTGCGCGGATCAGGTGGAGAGGGCACCTCGGCGTCTCCCGTAGAAATGTAGAGCATGCCATCCGGTCCGAACTGGAGATGCGCGCCATTGTGCCCACCGGAGAGCCAGGTGAGCAGGCCTTCTTCACTGGCGGGATCAATCACTAACGGGCTGATGGAGCTGACTTTAAAACGTGAAAGCTTGGTGCCGTCATCGATCCCCGATCCCAAGGTGTAGGTGATAAAGACCTCTTTGTTTTCACGCCACTTCGGGTGAAAGGCGATGCCGTAGGCATGATCAAGCTGAGGGTGCTTGGCTTTGAGATCGATCACGAGATCTTTCGTGCTTGCTGACAGGTCTGTTGGCAGGCTCCAGATCTTTCCCGCGTTTTCGATGATCACGATTTGTTCCGCTAAGCCTACGATTTCTAGGGCCTCGGTGAAGCTGTGTTGGCTCAGGATCGTCTCTGCGACGAAAGGCTTCGCTGGCTCGGGTGAGCCTTGAATTCTGGAGGTCGTCCAGGGCTCGCGTGCTTCGACGGCGAAGGCAGTTAGGAGAAGAGGAAGTAGCCGTGACAACATAAATGCGTGGTTTTATCATTGCTGCTACGAATAGTCGCGCTCAAAAGCTGAAGGATGTCTGAATGCAGAACGTAGTTAGCCATCATGCCATCCGTTCTCGCCCTCTTTGCTCATCCTGACGATATTGAATTCGTGGCTGCTGGCACCTTGCTGCAGCTGCAAAAACGAGGCTGGGATGTCCATTACATGAATCTTTGTTCAGGCAACGGAGGCAGCGTTCAGATGGATGGGCCGACCACGGCCCGCGCGCGATTGGCAGAGGCGACAGCAGCAGCAGAGATTCTTGAAGCGACCTTTTATCCGCCGATCTGTGACGATTTAGAACTGATTTACAGTGTGCCATTGCTGCGGCAGGTGGCCTCGGTGGTGCGGGCGGCAAAGGCGAGTATCGTGCTGACACACTCCCCCTCAGATTACATGGAGGACCATCAAAATGCCTGTCGCCTAGCTTGCACGGCCGCGTTTGCGCATGGCATCCCTAATTTCATCTGCGAGCCACAACGCGAGCCTTACCTGCATGACGTGACGGTTTATCATGCCATGCCACACGGCCTTTGTGATCCTTTGCGGAAACGCCTTCACGCTGGTTCTTATGTGAATACGGCCAGCGTTCAGAATCAAAAGCGCGCGGCTTTGGCAGCCCATGTCAGTCAGAAGCATTGGCTGGATGTCAGTCAGGGCATGGATTCCTACCTCATCAGCATGGATGAGGCCTCAAAGAAGGTCGGTGAGCTTTCCGGCAGATTTGAGCATGCCGAGGGCTGGCGCAGGCATCTGCATTTAGGCTACAGTGGTCAAGAGATCGATCCGCTAAAAGAAGCACTCGGTGAGGACTGTCTGATCCATGCAAACTACGAGGCTTGGCTGAAAGAGTGACTCCAGTTGAGTCGCTCAGAAACAGTGGCGGTGAGGGAGGGATTCGAACCCTCGGTAGCTGTTAAGGCTACGCATCTTTAGCAAAGATGTGCTTTCGACCACTCAGCCACCTCACCAAAACTGTGTCCGCACGCTGGTCGGGCGACGGGCGTCTATGTTTCCAGACTCCAGGCGCGGCGTCAATGCAAAAGATGAAATGATGAGGCAGAATTTTCTGAGGTAAGTGACTGCCTGCTCAGTGAGAAAGACCTTGGGCCCATTCTGACGCATTCTTCACTTCCAGAACTTGATCTCTCGCGTAGTCTAAGAGTCCTTAGTCATGAACGGATTCACCAGCGATCGCCCAGGCACTCTCGAAAAAGCGCTTAAACTTAATCTAGCTCATCGTGTTTACGGCACCTTTGCTGAGATTGGGGCAGGGCAGGAGATTGCAAACTGGTTTTTCCGTGCAGGCGGTGCTTCAGGAACGGTGGCTAAGTCGATGTCGGCTTACGACATGACTTTCAGTGACGAGATTTATGGGAAAAGCGCCCGCTATGTCTCTCGTCAGCGCATGGTGGCGATGCTGGATCATGAGTATCAGATCGTCCATGAGCGTCTGGCTGCCAAGCGCGGAGAAAACACGACCTTTTTTGCTCTAGCGAATACGGTCAGGGCGCGCGGGTTTCGGGATACCAAGGAGGAGTGCCATGGCTGGATGGGACTGCGTTTTCAAACCGAACCCAAGGGGCCTTTTCATGACATCCAAATGCACGTGCGTCTGCTTGACGTCACGAACCAGCGGCAATCTGAAGCTCTCGGTATTCTCGGTGTGAATCTCATCTATGGGGCCTTTCACCTGCGCGAACAATTACCGATTTTTCTGCGCAGCCTGATGGATGAACTTTCCCGCCGGCGTGTGGAAATTGACATGATCGATTTCACTGGTCCGGCCTTTTCATCGTCGGTATTTCAGGATCGCCTCGTAGCGCTGGAACTCGTGCGCAGTGATTTGGCGGACGCTGCGCTCTTTGGTGCGGATGGCGAGATTCTTCAGGCGTCTGACGTGCTGTATAAAAAATCTGTTTTTCTCAGTCGCGGTACCTTTGACCCGATCACTCGGCTCAATCTAGACATGCTGGATCAAGGGCGAAAAGCCTTTGCTGAGGACTTTGGTGCCGAGGCCGAAGAGCACATGGAGATCTGTGAAATCACCATGCATAATCTACTCTGCATGGACGACTGTTCCGTCGAGTACGATAACTTCCTGGCGCGTGCTAGTGTGCTTCAGTCTTTGGGAAAGAATGTGCTCATTTCCAAGTATGCCGAGTTTCACCGATTAAGCGCCTTTCTTTCCCGCCATACGCAGCAACCGGTCGGGATTGTTTTGGGTCTGCCTTTGTTCGAAGAGTTGTTCAATGAGCGCTGGTATACGGACTTGGAAGGTGGACTGCTGGAAGCCTTTGGCCGTCTGTTCCGCAATAAAGTAAGGCTGTATGTCTACCCGGTAGGTGATCCGATGACCGGTAAGGTCCGCACGGCGGCTGAGGCCAGAGTGAGTGCAGAACAGCAGCATTTGCTTCATTACCTGCTGGACACCAGCAGTGTTCACATCATTCAAGATGGACTGGAAGACTGTCTCTTTCACTCCAGTGCAAGCGTAAGAAAGATGATCCAAGATGGGGATGAGCGCTGGAAGACTCTAGTGCCTGAACTTGTCCTGAATCAGGGCCCCTGGACACAATTAAAGTAACTTTTAGAACTCATGCGCATCGAACTAGTGAATACGGGAGACGAACTCCTGCTCGGCGACACCATCAACACCAACGCTGCCTGGCTTGGGCAGCAGATCGCCGCTCTCGGACTCATGGTGTCACGTCACCTCGTCGTATCAGATGGTGCCGCCATCAAAGAGGCCATGGCTGAGGCGGCCTCACGCTCAGACGTGGTGCTCGTCTCCGGTGGTCTTGGGCCGACCAGTGATGATCTCACGCGTGAGTCGATTGCTGAACTCTTGGGCCTGCCCATGGAGCTCAATGAAGGCATCCAATCTCACCTGGAAGCTTTCTTTGCTAAGAGGAATCGCAGCATGTCCGCCGCCAACCTCAAACAGGCTATGGTGCCACGCGGAGCCATGGTCATGGACAATCCATTTGGCACAGCCCCGGGGCTCTATTTCCCGGCTGAGTTAAGCCATAGCCGAGGTTGGAACACGCATTTTTTCCTGCTTCCCGGACCGCCGCGTGAGCTGAAGCCCATGATGGAAACACTCGTGGAGCCACGCCTGCGCGCCATGCTGCCAGACGGAGCTGATCGTCGTGTTTTATATCTTAAAGTCACGGGTGTGGGTGAGTCTGATATCGTCGAAAAAGTCGAGAAAAAACTCGAAGCCATTGCCGGACTGATGCTCGGTTACTGCATCCGTAATGGCGATGTCGATGTCCGTCTTTCCGGTGCTGTTGAGCCGGTCGATACCGGGGCCGCCATCGTCCGTGAGCACCTCGGTTCTTGCATCGTTTCTGAGGATCGTCGGATCATTGAGGAAGTGCTCGTTCAGACCCTGTTAGAGCGAGGAGAGACCCTCGCTACTGCCGAGTCTTGCACGGGCGGTTACATGGCCAGCCGCATCACGGATGTGAGCGGATCATCGCGTGTTTTTGGACATGGCTTTGTCACCTACGCGAATGAGGCCAAGCAAAAGCATCTCGGTGTCTCTGCGCAACTCTTAGCGGACTATGGAGCTGTCAGTGAGCCTGTCGCAAAAGCCATGGCTGAAGGCGCACTGGCCACTTCGGGCGCTGATCATGCTTTAGCTCTAACGGGCGTTGCTGGGCCGACGGGTGGCTCGGACGAAAAGCCGGTTGGAACGG
>Ga0164295_10004467_pt1 | contig 11125 bp, 10 predicted proteins | sample GEODES006metaG_FD_111798 | JGI IMG/M metagenome (GOLD analysis project Ga0164295, IMG submission 111798) | Oligotrophic lake water microbial communities from Sparkling Lake, Wisconsin, USA - GEODES006 metaG | ecosystem: Environmental > Aquatic > Freshwater > Lake | place: USA: Sparkling Lake...
CCTTGCGAATCAACTCCGCCTTTTCAGTGCTGGTCTGCTCCAAGGGCGCGTCCCAGGCCGTGCGCGGACTCTCCCAGAAACCGCGCGGGCCGTATTCCGTGACCACCCAGGGGCGGGTCCATTGCACTTCCACCAAGTGCTCTCGCAGTCGATGCAGGGCGCCGTAGGTATTGATGCCGACAAAGTCCAGGCTGGGCGTGTGGGCATTCAGCCCCGTCGCCTTCTGGGGCGATAAGCCGGCGACGGCGGTGAAGGTGGGGTGCGCTGGGTCGATAGCTTTTACGGCTTTGGCCAGCACTTCCAGCTGCTTCCAGTAGGCGTCGTTGCCGCCATCGCCCTCTGCTTCATTGCCCAGTCCCCAGAACAGCAGCGCGGAATAATCGCGATACTTCAGCACCTCCTCTTTCACCCGAGCGGTCTGCCGCGCGCAGTGCTCTGCTTTTGAATAGGAGAACCAGCTGCACTCCGGCTCCAGCCAAATGCCGGCGCAGACCGTCAGGCCACGCCTTGCCGCATCGTCGAGAATCTCACCGAGCCCATTCGTGGTCCAGGTGCGGATGCTGTTGCCACCCGTGGCCATCAGTTCATCCAGGTGCACCGTGCCACCTGCCCCTTTGATAAAGTAAGGCTCGCCACCCCGGGTGATGCCTCCCTCGGGCACGATCTTCACGGGCACAGCTTCGCCAAAGGCCAGAGAACCAGCGGCGGACATGAGAAGGTAGGCGAGGTGGAAACGATTCATCCTGGATCAATGGTGGGCACGGGGTGGAGGAAGCGCATTATGGGCAGGAACCGCCGTGCTGCGCGAGACTCTTCACCGTCGACCTGCGCTTTTGAAGATGGCTTGGCGGGCCGGGCTTGGCGGAACTCGGCGCGCTACCAACGCACCAAAACCGCCACCAAACGCATGGTTGCCAATCGAGAGATCGCCATTAGACTCCGCGCCCCCTTCCCCCCATCTTGCCCATGCCCAGCCCCAAGAACATCCGCAACCTCGCCATCATCGCCCACGTTGACCACGGCAAGACCACCCTCGTCGACGGCCTGCTGAAGGCTGGCGGCACCTACCGTGAAAACCAGGCCACTGAGGAGCGTGCGATGGACAGCATGGATCAGGAGAAGGAGCGCGGCATTACCATCAAGGCCAAGAACACGTCCGTCCACCTGGGCGACAAGATTTTCAACATCGTCGATACCCCCGGCCATGCCGACTTCGGCGGTGAGGTGGAGCGCGTGATGAAGATGGTGGAAGGCGTGCTGCTGGTGGTGGATGCCTATGAAGGCCCGCAGGCCCAGACCCGTTTCGTGCTGAAGAAGGCGCTGGCCCAGGGCCTGACGCCGGTGATCTTCGTCAACAAGATGGACCGCCCAAACATCGATCCAGCCCGCGTCCGTGATTTGGTGCTGGAGCTGTTCCTGGAGCTGGACGCGAACGAAGCGCAGTTCAACGCCCCCTTCATCTACGGCAGCGCCCGCGCCGGCTGGGTCAGCGACACGCCGGATGGCGAGCAGATGCCCATGTCGCACTTGCTGCAGCGCATTGAAGACTACATTCCGCCTCCGAATGCCGAAGAGGACGGCGAGTTCCAGATGCTCGTTTCGAACATCGACTGGGACAACTTCGTGGGCCGTGTGGCCATCGGCAAGATCGGCCGTGGCAGCGTGAAGATGGGCGATCGTCTGTTCCTGCTGGGCAAGGAGCCCGGGATGCCGGCGAAGCCTTTCAAGGTGACCAAGGTGTTCCAATACACCGGCCTCGCCGTCAGCGACAGCACGGTGGGCACTGCGGGTGACATCGTGGGCATCACCGGCTTCGACGACATCGACATCGGCCAGACCATCGGCGGCTCCGCCGAGGCCGAGGCCCTGCCTTTCGTGGCCATCGACCCGCCGACCATCGAAATGCAGTTCAGCGTGAACGACAGCCCGCTGGCCGGTCGCGAAGGCGAGCACGTGACGAGCCGCAAGATCCGCGACCGCTTGATGAAGGAAGCCAAGGCCAACGTGGCACTGCAGGTGCGCGATACTGAGATGGCCGGTATCTTCGGCGTCAGTGCCCGTGGCTCCATGCAGATCGCCGTGCTGGTGGAAACGATGCGCCGCGAGGGCTTCGAAGTTTGCGTGTCGCGTCCGATCGCGATCACCAAGAAGGACGAGGACGGCACCACGCTGGAGCCGTATGAAACGCTGTGGGTGGAGACCCCGACCGAATACATCGGCGGCATCATGAACCGTCTGGTCGCGCGCAAGGGCAAGATCGACGAGATCAAGCCGCACGCGCACACCACGACCATCGTGGCGACGATCCCGACGCGTGGCATCATCGGCTTCGAGTTCGAGCTGATGAACCTGACCAGCGGCCACGGCATCTTCAGCCATCTGTTCAAAGAGTATGCCCCGCACTGCGGCGCCATGAGCACCCGCACCACCGGCACGCTGGTGAGCACGGAAGCTGGTGAAGCCACCAGCTACGCGCTGGACACCATCCAGGTGCGCGGCAAGCTCTTCGTCGCTCCTGGCGACCAGGTTTATGATGGCATGATCGTGGGCGAGAACCCGCGCACGGATGACCTGCCGGTGAACCCGACACGCTCCAAGCAGCTCACCAACTTCCGCGCGGCGGGCAACGACAAGGGCATCGCCCTGACACCGCCAATCCGCTTCAGCCTGGAGCGCGCGATTGAATACATCGCGGGTGACGAGCTGGTGGAGACGACGCCCAAGAGCATCCGCCTGCGCAAGCGCATTCTGGACAGCAACCTCCGCGCCCGCGAAGCGAAGCGCATGAAGGATCTGTCCGACAACGAGTAAAGAAGGGCAGGGCCTTTAGAAACCGATCCGAGCCAGAGGCGGATGGGCCTCTGGCCCGTTATCGGCCAGGGCTTTCTAGCCCAAGGAAAGGGAGCTTTAGGCTGGAAAGCCTCAAGCCATCGACAGACCGGAGGTCTATCCTCCGGCGTTCCGCGTGAGGAACGATGCTTTGACGTCTCGACGTTGCAGGCTCGTGGCGCAGGGCTCAGGCGTAGACCGGCAGGCCCGCATCCTTGCGGCGGCGCAGCTCGGTGAGCATATCGCGCTCGCTGAGCGTGGCGGCCCAAGCGGGGCGCAATTGATAATGCGGCTGGTCTTGAAACGTCTTCCAGTTGCCGCCCCACTCAAGGCCTAACTCCGCGCCTAACATGCCGACGGCGCGATACTTGGGCGAGTCGCCCTTGTAGCTGGTGCCTTCAAACACGCCGATGTCGAAGGCGATGCCGAAGTTGTGGTTGGAGTAGCCGCCACGTGCATTGGTGACCTTGTTGCCTGGCTTGGTGCGGCCCTGGGCATACAGTTCATCCTGCTCGGCATACGTGCGGGTGCCGCTGATGATCTTGATGGTGATGCCGACGGCGGCAGCGCGTTGCACCAGCGCGCGGGCATACGGATGCACCTCGGCTTGCAGGGTGGCGATATTGCCCTCGCTGCGCGCATCCACCGTGCCCATGCTGGGCACGGGCGGGTTGGCGGCGGTGGAGGCGGGCTTGCCCATGACGATGCGTTGATGGATGGCACCCCAGGTCTTGGGGCCAGCCACGCCGTCGGGGTCGAGCTTGAGGGTGGTCTGCACTTCTTTGATCAGGTCGGTGATGCTCATGAGAGGTCAGGAAGCTAAGGTTGATGAACTGGGTGAATCAACGGGCGCGACAAGGGAACATCACTTCATGCAATTTAACTAGGGAATAATGGTGGGCAGCACGATTTCTGGTTTGGCCCTCCAAAATCAAACGCGCGCTGGATTTCTTGCCGTCTGCCGCTAGTCTGCGCCCCCTCCCGCTCCAGCACCAGAGCGCAGGTTCTTTTCCCATGCCCCCCAACGACTTCCAGTTTGACCCGATCGAATCGGTCATCGCGGACATCCGCGAAGGCCGCATGGTGATCGTGACCGATGACGAGGACCGCGAGAACGAGGGCGATCTGGTCTGCGCCGCGCAGCTGGTGACCGCGCAGCACGTCAATTTCATGGCCAAGCATGCGCGCGGGCTGATCTGCGCCCCGATCACGGAGGACAAGGCCCGCCTCCTGGGCCTGCCTGCCATGGCCCAGCGCAATCGCGATGCCTTCTCCACCGCCTTCACGGTGAGCGTGGACGCGGCGAGCGGCGTGACCACGGGCATCAGCGCCCCAGACCGCGCGTTGACCGTCGGTATCCTGGCCAATCCGAGTGCTCGCTCTGCTGACCTGGTGCAGCCGGGGCACATCTTCCCTTTGGCTGCGAAGCCCGGTGGTGTGCTGCGTCGTGCCGGGCACACAGAAGCTGCGGTAGATTTAGCAACTTTGGCCGGACTCGAACCTGCGGGGATGATTTGCGAGGTCATGAGCGAAGATGGCACCATGGCCCGCCTGCCGGAGCTGATGGCCTTCGCGAAAACCCATGGCCTGAAAATATGCACCATCGAGTCCTTGATCAAATATCGTCGCGACCGCGAACGCCTGGTGGAGCGCGAGCAGGTGATCAAGATGCCCACGGACTTCGGCGATTTCGATCTGCACCTGTATCGCTCCAAGCTCAGCGATGAGCACCATCTTGCACTGGTGAAAGGCAACATCGAAGACGGTGAACCCGTGCTGGTGCGCGTGCACAGCGAGTGCCTCACGGGCGATGTCTTCGGCTCGCGCCGTTGCGACTGCGGTGGCCAGCTGCACACCGCCTTGCAACGCATTCAGCAGGAAGGGCGTGGCGTGCTGCTCTACATGCGCCAGGAAGGGCGCGGCATCGGCTTGCCCGCCAAAATCCATGCCTACAAGCTGCAAGAGCAAGGCTATGACACGGTCGAAGCGAACCTGAAACTCGGCTATCCGATGGACCTGCGCGACTACGGGCTCGGCGCGCAGATTCTGTTCGACCTCGGCATTCGGAAGATCCGCCTGATGACCAACAACCCGCGCAAGGTCGTCGGCCTGCAAGGGCACAAGCTGGAGATCATCGAGCAAGTCCCCATCAAGCTCGCGCCCAACGAGCACAACGCGAAGTATCTGGAAACCAAACGCGACAAGATGGGACATGAGCTGTGAAGAAGCGCTTTAGAGCCTTGGCGATCTAGCTTCTGCCTTTCCCCACTCCTTTTCTAACCTTCGAACGCTCTAACTTTCTTCTCCATGAGCCACGCCATCCCCAGCCGCCCCCAGGTCTCGCTCGACCGCAGCCACCTCGCGATCGTCGCGAGCAAATACAACCAGGTCTATGTCGACGCGATGCTGGAGGCCGCCCGTGATGAGTTGCAAGCCATCGTGCCGAACGTCTCGATCACCGTTTATCGTGTGCCCGGCGCGTTTGAGATTCCGGTCACCGTGGAAAAGGTGCTGCGCAGCACGGAGACGGACGCCGTGATCGCGCTGGGCGTGATCATTCGTGGCGAGACTGAGCATGGCGACTTGGTCGGTGCGTCGGTGACGGATGCCTTGCAAAACATCGCCATCACGCATGGCATCCCGGTCGTGCATGAGGTGCTGCTGGTCAGCAGCGAAGAGCAGGCCGAGGCGCGCTGCATGGGCGAGGACATCAACCGCGGCGCGGAAGCCGCGCGCGTGGCGGCGGAGATGGTCAGCCTGTTCAAGAAAATGAGCGCCAGCCGCAGCGCCTAACGACATTTACCGGACAACCAATCACCATGGGATTACGACGAGACGGACGCGAGGCGGCAGTGCAATACCTGTTCGCCCACGAATTGCATCAGCCAGTCGGCAGCAAATCCGAGGCGGAGAGCGAGGCTTTCTGGGACCTGCACAGCGCCAAGTCCGGCGCGCGCAAGTTTGCGGAGTCACTGACCGACGGCGTGCTCTCCAACCTGGAAGCCATCGACAAGGCCATCGTCGGAGCCAGCACCAATTTCAGCCTGGAACGGCTCGCGAACGTGGATCGCAACATCATCCGCCTGGCCGTCTATGAGCTGATGAACACGCCCGACCTGCCCGCGCCCGTGATCATGAACGAGGCCATTGAGATCGCGAAAAAATTCGGGGCGCCCGAGTCCGCGAGCTTCGTCAACGGTGTGATTGACCGCATTGCCCGCAGCCTGCGCTCTGCTCCTCAAGCACGGCCGGCAGCGCCTTCCCAGCCGCAACCCCAGGCCACCGAAACGTAGGATGGCCGGGTTTTTCAAATCGCTGATCAGCAAGTTCAGCAAGCCGGACTTCGACTGGGACGAGCTGGAAGCGGCGCTAATCACAGGCGATCTGGGGCCGAAGCTGGCGATGCAAATCGTCGATGACCTGCGCGACCAGGGCCGCAAGCTGAACGGCCAGGACATTGTCGCTGTGGCCCGCGAGCACGTGCGCAAGATCATCCCGCCGTCGCTGCCGCCGCTGCTGCCCTTCACTGACCGGCCCAAGGTGCTGCTCATCGTGGGTGTTAACGGCACCGGCAAGACCACGTCCACGGCGAAGCTCGCCAGCCTGCTCACCAGCAAGGGCAAGAAGGTGGTGCTCGCTGCCGCCGACACCTTCCGCGCCGCTGCCGTCGAACAGCTCGAAGTCTGGGGTCAGCGCCTGAACATCCCCGTCGTCAAAGGACCGCCGAATTGCGACCCCAGCGGTGTCGCCTTCGACGGCTATGATCGCGCGGTGAAAGAGAAGGCCGACTATCTGATCGTGGACACGGCCGGCCGTTTGCACACGAAGCACAACTTGATGGAAGAGCTGAAGAAGCTGCATCGCACGCTCGGAAAAAAAGACCCGACCAGCCCGCATGAAGTGCTGCTCGTCGTCGATGCCACCACGGGCTCCAATGCCCACACGCAAGCCAAGGAATTCCTCAAAGCGATCCCGCTCACCGGCCTGATCGTCACCAAGCTCGATGGCAGCGGCAAAGGCGGCATCATCGTGCCGATCTACCACGACATGAAAGTGCCCGCACGCTTCATCGGCTTGGGTGAGAAGGCCGATGACTTCCAGGCTTTCGACCCGAAGCAGTTTGTCGAGGAGTTGCTGTAACTGTGTGTAGTTCGAGCTTCAGCTCGTCCCCTCTGCGCGAGCTGAAGCTCGAACTACAAACTGATCCGCTGCTTGCACACACGCTGCATCCACGGAAAACTCCGCCACATGGTCGCCTTCATCCTTCGCAGATTCCTCAGCAGCATCGTCGTGCTGTTCTGCGTGGTGACGATCACGGTGCTGCTGGCGCTGATGATGCCGGGTGGACCGTTTGATCGGGAGAAAGAACTCCCAGAGCACATCAAGCAAGCGCAGCTGGAGCGCTACAAACTCGCTGGCACACGCTGGCAGCAATACTCCAGCTACATGGCGGACCTCGTGCGCGGGGACCTGCGCGTGTCGTTTCGCTATCGCGATTGGAGCGTGGAGGAGGTGCTAGCCCAGAAGCTCCCAGCGTCGATTCAAATCGGTGCGGTGGCCTTTGTGATCGCATCCGTCGGTGGTGTGTTCGCCGGGGCGCTGGCGGCGATGAAGAAGGATGGTCCGGTGGATTGGTCGCTGATGTTTGGCGCGCTGGTCGCGGTCTCGGTGCCGACCTTCGTCAGCGGGCCGTTCTTGATCGCGGTGTTCGCGTTGTGGCTGGGCTGGTTTCCAGTTGGGGGCTGGGGCAGCTGGCAGCATGTGCTGCTGCCAGGCTTTTGTTTGTCGCTTCCGTATCTCGCTTATGTCGCGCGGTTGATGCGCAACAGCTTGATCGAGGTGCTGAAGTCCGAGTTCCTGCGCACGGCGAAGGCGAAGGGACTGAGCGAAAGCCAGGCCGTTGCACGTCATGCGATGAAGGTGGCGATCCTGCCCGTGGTGACCTTTCTCGGCCCGCTCGCGGCGAACTTGCTGACCGGGTCGATGGTGGTCGAGTCGGTGTTCAACATCTCAGGCGCGGGCACCGTGTTCGTGAACTCGATTCAGAACCGCGATGTGTTTCTGCTGGTCGGCGGCGTGATGATTTACTGCGTGCTGCTGATCGTGTTCAACTTCATCGTGGACGTGCTTTACGGCGTCCTCGACAAACGCATCAAGGTCCATGGCTGAGGCAGCTTCCAGATGGCAGGGGGCAAGGCCCGATGGCTGGACGCTGATCAAGCGCAACCGGCCTGCGATGTTGTCGCTGGGGTTCCTCGGGATCGTGGGCCTGGCGGCGATCATTGTTCCCGCGCTGTTGCCCGATGCCTTGAAGCAAACCAGCAGCGGCACCTTTTTGCCGCCGTTGTCACGCGGTGCGGAAGGCCTGCTGCATGTCTGTGGCACGGACGTGAACGGGCAGGATTTGTTTTATCGACTGCTCACCGGCGCGCAGGTGTCGCTGGGCATTGGCATTGTCGGCGCAGTGCTCAGCCTGATCGTGGGCACGATCTATGGCATGGTGGCTGGCTTTGCAGGCGGCCGCGTGGACGCGCTGATGATGCGCATCATCGACATCATCTACAGCGTGCCGCGCATCCTGTTCATCATGATCTTCATCGCTGCGCTGGATGATTACTTCAAAGAAGGTCTCGATGGCGCGCGGCTCTGGTTTCAGGCGAATCAATGGCTGGCGCTGGAGCAGGGGATGCGTGCGCTGCTGCCCTATTCGCGGCTGCTGGTCATGGTGCTCGCGCTGGGCTTGGTGGAGTGGCTGACCATGGCGCGCATCATTCGCGGGCAGGTGCTGGTGCTGCGGGAGATGACCTTTGTCACGACGGCCCGCGCGATGGGTCAACGCCCGTGGACGATTCTGATGAAGCATCTGCTGCCGAACCTGAGCACGGTCATCCTGACCTACCTCACGCTAACCATTCCGGCCGTGATCCTGGACGAGTCGTTCCTCAGCTTCCTCGGCCTCGGCATTGAAGACCCGGCCGCGAGCTGGGGCTCATTGCTGAAGGACGGCGCGCAGGTGATCAACCCGATCGACCCGAAATGGTGGCTGCTGCTTTTCCCTGCGGCGCTGATGTCGCTGAGCTTGCTAGCGCTGAATTTCGTGGGCGATGGCTTGCGCGATGCGTTTGATCCGAAGAGCGGCAGCTAAGCTTTGGGCTTCCCCCGCGTTGTTCAGGCTCCTACACTTTGCCCATGAACAAGATTCTCCTGTGCTTCTGCCTTGCCATCGTCACTGCCGTGCAGGCAGCGCCCGCCACGAAAGTCACCCGCGTGTGGAAGTCCGCCGATGGCCGCGAGATGCAGGCGGACTTGCTGGAGTTCAACGCCGATGAAGTGCGGCTTAAGCGCACGGCGGACCTGCAAGCCATCAAGGTGCCGCTCACCGCGCTGAGTTCGGAAGATCGCAAATACATTGCCGGGCTGCTGCATGAGCAGGCGCTGGATGTCAGCCTGGCCAAGGGCGTGTATGCGGACAAGATCACGGGTTCTTTCGTGCAGATGACCAGCAAGCAGGGCCTGAATTACCAGCTCTTTGGCAACCCGAAGTGGGACAGCAAGCAGCGCTACCCCTTGGTCATCTGGCTGCATGGCTCCGGGCAGAGCGGCAGTGACAACACCTCGCAGATGGGCGGGGCGACGGGAGTCTTCACCGATCCCGAGCGCCAGCTGAAGAACCCGTGCTTCATGATCGCGCCGCAGTGCCCGGATGCCGATATCGGCTGGAACAAGCAGGTCGCCGACAACCTCATGGCGCTCGTCGCCGACCTCACGGACAAGCTGCCCATCGACACGAATCGCCTTTACTTGACCGGCTCCAGCATGGGCGGCTTTGGCGCATTCAACCTCGCGCTCAACTATCCAACCGTGTGGGCGGCGGTGGTGCCCTTGTGCGGCGGTAGCGACCCGAAGAATGCCGAAGCGCTGAAGGCCGTGCCCATCTGGGCCTTCCATGGGGACAAAGACGACATGGTGCCCGTGGAGCGCACGCGCAACGTGATGAAGGCCATCGCCGAACTCGGCGGCATCGGCAAATACACTGAGCTGACCGGCGCAGGCCACGGGATCACCGGCTTGGTGTATCCAAACCCGGAGCTGCAAACCTGGATGTTCGCGCAGAAGCGGGCGGTTCAGGATTGAGGAGGGCGGAAAAGCAGGCCGTTCTTCACCAAAGATAAAATATCTTGAGTGATTATGGTAATTATGGCAGGGTTTTAGCACTCCTCTTCTTGCCATGACTTTCCAACCCTCCTCCGCTGCCCAGCCTGACTACGCGTCGCCCACCGTTTCGCTTGCCGCCCTGCGTGCACGAGTCAGTTCCGCGACCCTCTCGCTGCATCAAACGCTGGATGAGGTCATGGGCACTTTTGACCAGCACTTGCAGGAGTTGAACAAGCTGCGCGAGTCGCTGCGCGAGTCCGAAAAAGCCCTTCAGACGGCAGCCCCGGCCGTGGCTGCGCTGCTGCCCACGATGCCAGCGCTGCCGCCCCAGGCACCGATGACTTCTCCCCAGCCGGCGGCGAAGCCTTTTGTTCCGGCCCCGCGTGCCCAACCGGCCAAGATGGGCGGTGCGCCCATCATGACCCAGGTGCTGTGGCCCAGCCTGCCGACAACGCCGCCTCCGGCGCTGCCGTCGGAAGATATGAAGGCTACGGCGCGTCCAGCCGAGCCACCGCTGGAAGAAGCCACTCTGGAGGAGTTGAATGCCGCGCTAGCCTATGCTTTTGCCCAGGTCTCCGGCACCAAGCCGCTGACCCAGGAATCGATCACGCACATGATGCCCGGGCCTCTGCCCACCTCGGCGCTGCGTTACGGCAATCCAGCGGAACTCTCCGGCCGGCCTTGATCCCGCCTTGTCAGCAGCGGTGCGCGTGGCCATGATGGGTCATGCCCCTTCCTGTTCCTTCTGCTGAGCTGCCCCCGGTCGAGCGTCTGCGCGCCGTGGTTCACTGCCTGCGTGCCCCGGGCGGTTGTCCCTGGGATCGCGAGCAGACGCACGATTCCCTGATTCCCCACCTGATCGAGGAAGCCTACGAAGTCGCCGAAGCGATCCGTAGCGGTGATCCCGCCCTAATCAAAGATGAACTCGGCGACCTGCTCTTGCAGCCAGTGCTGCACGCTGAAATCGCGAGCGAGACCGGCGTCTTTGACCTGGATGCCGTGGCCACCAACATCACCGAAAAACTGATCCGCCGTCACCCGCATGTGTTTGGCGAGGCGAATGCGGACAACTCCGACGCCGTGCTGGTGCAGTGGGAGGCGATCAAGCAGCAGGAAAAAGGCAACGCGCCCAAGCCCTACC
>Ga0164295_10004468_pt1 | contig 11125 bp, 11 predicted proteins | sample GEODES006metaG_FD_111798 | JGI IMG/M metagenome (GOLD analysis project Ga0164295, IMG submission 111798) | Oligotrophic lake water microbial communities from Sparkling Lake, Wisconsin, USA - GEODES006 metaG | ecosystem: Environmental > Aquatic > Freshwater > Lake | place: USA: Sparkling Lake...
GCATGTGGGATATACGACCTTTCAACTTCTGCATTGATGGACACTGCTGCCATAATTGTAAATTCATCAAGGGAACCCGAGATAGTGCACTGAAAGTGCTGTCAACGTACCCGATGAAACGTATCGTCATCCACTGTTTCACAGACGACGTGCCTATCATTCTATCTATTCTGTCCTCAACAGGAAATGTGACAATGCTATCAATGTCATTGACTAGTAAACGTAGTAGTCCTTCGTTGGTTGACTTGCTCACTTCCACGCGATATACTGAAGGTGGATTTAATCATCTGACCGAGCTAATAGTTGATTCGTCTCATCTTATGACCGCTGCCAAAGAAGGGAGGTCTAAGCTACTCAGTATTGTAGGTAGCAGATTGACTAAGCTCAGTTTCTGTAGCCTGGCATCCCCCCAGATATTCCCAGTCATTCAAACATATTGTCCTAACATCGTATCATTGCGGGTCGATCGCATACAAGACAACTCTGAGTTGCTACAGTACAATAATCCCCAATTGACAGAGTTGGAACTGAGGCGCTGCCACTACACTTTCTCAGCTCAGTTGCCCTTTCCATTGCTGAGTAGATTGCGGCTGTCGTACCAATTCATTGTGGAAGAGAAGCGGCTCTGGAACGTCATCAGATACACTCCATGCAACCTGGTCGACCTCACGATCGAGATCTCCAGCTCACTATTCGATGGCCTGATCGCAGCTATCACCCGACGATTGACTTCTCTGCAGCGACTCACCATTGAAGGGGCGCACGATACCGGCATCATGTCGATTGCTGCTATAGAGGCATTGGGTTCGAACTGCAGGCAGTTACAGTACCTCAATCTCGACTCTCCTCGGTCCATCGGCAGATTAGACTTTGAGGATTATATCCAGTCCTTTACACTCTTCTCCTCTCACTTCCCCACACTGAGTGAGCTGCGATTGTGCTACAGCGAGTCACATGCTCAGGGTATTACTGTTATGCTGCTCAGCTCGCCTTCATTGCGTCGACTCGTGTTGTGGGAGAGGTTCCGCTGGTTGGATGAACAGAAGCAGAGCACTATGCAGTCTCTGGCGTCGAACTGGCGTCACCTGTGCCGGGTGGAGATCGTTTTGGAGGACGTCAGTAGTGCGTGCATTAGATAGTCATCTACAGTATGGGTGCATCGTATCTAACAATCGGATGTCATCATCATCGAGTACACATCAGTTCCGTAGTAAATGCTTTCATCATGTAATTTTGAAGGCCTAAGCAATTTATCTGTTTCCCAAACTTTATTAAAATATATTGTGTCCTTACCATATACAGTAGGTAGGCTAATTGAACATGCTTCGAAATAGAAACAATCACTGTCATGACATTATACAGCATGTCAAATAACAGTGCTACATAAGATTGATGCATTCTGGAGAGAGAACAAGGAAACTAGCGCTGGTAGATCTTAGCTAGATGTGGATGGTACTGCTGCCCATAGCCATAGCTTTCCGAGCAGCAGTACCTGTTGTCGTAAGCACCCACAGCTGTTGTTGCCTGTCCATAGATGTCTCTCTTCGCCAGCAGCACCGCCGATCTCTTCCTCTCGACGGCTTCCCGCTCTAACCGCTCCTTCCTGATTGCATCCCAAACATGGTCCCTGTTGTTGTTGTTGTTGTTGTCCACTGCAGAGTCAGCATTGTCGTCCCTTCTCTTACTCTTACGGCTTTTATGCTCCTTTCTATGCTTACGATGCCTATGATGCCTACTCTCGTGATCACGCCCCTCTTTCTTCTCGGAGGTGTCATCATGAGTGTCGCTCCGCTCATAATTCTTTTCGTCCGGATCAATTACACCATCTATACATTCCTTCTTAATAGCAACAGTCAGTTTGTCTGGCTCCTCTTTGACCTTCCCTTGCATGAAGATGAAGTCTATCTTGGGATTAAGGAACGAATGCATGGGGTCCGTCCTGTCTTTGCGCTTCATCTCCCGGGCTGTAGCGAGGTTCGTCTGCGACTTATCCTCGGCACGTCGACTACCACCTGCATCTATGTTCTGATCGGAGGAGGAGTGCTCCTTCTTCACTACCTCATACCAAGGCTTATTCTTCTTGATCTCATGTGAGCCATCGCCCAGCAACCACGGCTCCACACCTTCTCTCTTCCTCTTGAGCTGTTCGCTTTTCATTTTCTCCGCGACATACTCAGCATTCTCACTGGACTTCTTAGCGAGTAGTGCCTGCTGCTCTATATCTCCAAACAGTCGAAAGGGCTCGTTGCTGCTTTCTCCTACTCCTACACCATCTTCGGTGCAGTCCCCCTCCTCAACGGGTCGACTCACGCTGCTCAATACCTCGTAGGTCTTCTCTTGGATCAAACGGTTCTCTACATCCACCTTCCGCTTCACCTCCTCTTCATGCAGCCTCTCATCCTTCAACACCTTCTCTCGATTGTCTTGGTTCCACACATGCCATGACTTGTGACGAAGTATGACTAATCTACCAGACATAACTTTGATCAATTTTGATGTCGAAAATATCGATAACTTACGAGCATTACGTTAACTTACGTTACTTTATGTTGACTTAACTTAAGTCTTCATTGTGAAGTAACTTAAGCTTAAAGTAATTGTGACGTGAAATATATTTATCAACAATAAAAGTTCGTTAGTACATACGCATGTATGACCATATTATAGTAGCTAGACTAGCTATTCGAAGCTGACCAGTCTTCTTAACACACCGGATCTTTCCTCTCAATCAGGCTACTTCTTCTTATCTTGTGCTGCTCTGAAAATATTGAATATGCTTACACCATATATGGACAAGCTGCTCAAGAACTGGTTGCCTGCATCATAGATGGCTAGGTATAGGCCTCTCTTCTTCCCAGATGATGTTGTCAAGATACCTGAGCTGTCAACGTTGCCGCCTCCACCATTACTGCGGTAGATTATGTTGGAAAATCCACCTCCACCTGGCAATGCATTGTCGCTCAAAGTTAAGCTAACGAATAGACCAATCGGTACCGACCACACACACACAACGAAGAACCCAATCACTTGAAGGGGTTCGTGGAAATTATCATAGAAGAAATGTAGCCACACTGCGTTGCATATAAGAAAGCCAAGGAAAGATCCTACAGACTTGATGGAGAAGATCTCGATGAAGGGAAATGAGCTTAGCAGTGTGGAGTAGAAGGTATGCACTAGTACACCGGTCGTTGCTTCAAGAAACGGGAGACCGTCGATATACAAGACGACATGCAGCACTACTATTAACACCAGCATATACTGTATGATCTTCCTCGCCATCGAGGGGAACTCTTCCGCTAGCTCAGCCAAGAGGAACAGTCCAGAGGACATGGACAGAGCTGCCAGGACCAGTATCAGGAATCCTGATGCGTAACCCAGCGCCCAGAACACAACACCCATAGCCGATTCACTTCCTGTGAGACAGAGATCTGATGCGAATGATTGATTTCGATCACTAGCTAAGCTGACAGCACAATCTTGTCATTTTCGGAATGCATCCCACACAAAGTGACCGCAGCTTTCGATGATTAGCTTGATGGGTGAAGTTACGAGCATCATTTTTCGCCACACCCCTGACCGGGAACTTTATTTTTCTTTGAAGTTAATCTCTGCGCCTCGTCATTAAGTATAAGTAACTTAAGACTATGAGGATATTGTCGTGTAGCCATAATGTGTTGCTGATCGGGTTGGGTATTCTTTGCCGTGGGTACTTCCTTCCTAGCATCTATCATCTACAACACACTTCTAACGGTATCAGTTACCTCAGACCTACCAGCGCTTTCGAAGTGTTGTACCACTGGTTGCAGTCGAGATCATACAGGGACAGCTATCGTGGGCTAGGTCTAAATGCAGTCTCCATGCATAGGCATATAGATGCTTCAGATCACCTGGAGGCTGCTTATACAAGCAAGAAACGAAGTAGTCCTAAGAAGTTTATCAACCATAAGGATAAATTAGACAAGGTCCTTATCGCTATCCGAGGACTTAATGATGCGGATTCTCTCTCAACTACCCCAACCCTGACGGATCTTAATCACGCTATCACAACTGCTGGCAGGCTTGGTCGCATCGAGGACGCTATGGAGATATTCAATTCCATCAAGAAGGTGGGCTATTCGCCCGATCTGATGTCATACAACAACGTAATCTGGTGTGCTGGCAACGCTAAGAGGACCGAGATATCGCGCAAGATCTTCAATCAATTGAGTGACTCGGCACATCTGAAGGCTAATGTGTACACCTATGGCGCACTCATGCATGGTTTCGCGAAGACTAAGAACTATAAGCAAGCTCTCGCACTGATCGATGAGATGACACGGAAAGGTATCAAAGCCAATCAGATAGTCATCTCCTCTGCTATGGAGGCATGTGCAGAGTCTGGTCAATACAAGGAGGCTCTGGAACTGTTGGACCGAATCGTCGCCTTAGGACTGAAGCCCGATGTGACGATGATCAATACCGCCATCAAAGCTTGCAGTATAGCAGGAGCTATGGACGAAGCGGAATCATTGGCGGAGACTCTGAGGCAGTTCGGGTCCATGGACCTATTCACCTACCACACTCTGATGATGGGCAACACTAAGCTGGGCAGGTATCAGAGGGTGCTGAACCTGTATACCGAAGCGCAGGACTCTAGTGCGAAGTTAGATGGGGGCATATACTCATTGGCAATGCTTGCAGCTTTGAATGCTAAGCTGCATTTCCAGGTGCCGCAGATCGCCGACAAGGCTCGGAGCCTAGGCATCCGGTTAACAGAGGCATCATACACCACATTGATTCAAGTAAGCATAGTGTTGCGTTTATATTTGATGGGGAGTGTTGTTGTTGAAGGAGAAACTGATTGTTGTTTACTCTTGCTTTCTTTGTAGGCTTATGCAGAATTGGGAGTAGTGGATCAGTCACTGAATTGCTTGGACATAATGCGACAAGAGGGACTGAGGCCCAATGTCATCACATATGCTGCCGTCATGACTGCTTGCAAAGACCGGCCCTCAGTAGTACTTGAGCTACTCGACCAAATGAACTCACAAGGAATCGCCACCAATACAGTGCTTCTCACCTCGGCTATCAACTCGCTCGCTCGAGGAGGAAACAACTACACGGGTATGATGCTATAGCTATGTTGATTAACATGATGCTATAGCCATGTTGATTAACATGATGATAAGTACAATTACTACAATTTTTCCTCTTACCTTCAATTCCTTATGCTCTACATCAGATATCGCTTACGAATTGATGCTTGATATGGAGAAGAATGGACCTGAACCCAACATTTACACTTACAATACCGTTACGCGTGCATTTGCTGAATCTGGTAGATTACAGGTACGTTGATATTAGATGCTCTGCTATACATACTAGCAAGTGTTGCTAAGCATACTGATGTATCTTATGAATGGTATGTCCCATTAGGAAGCGATGTCATTGCTCACTGCAATCGAGCGACGTCGCCTGCAACCCGACCGTTACACCTTCACCTCACTGCTCATGGCATGCGGTAGGACGAACAACTCCGAGCAGGTAGACTTCATCATGAGTGCGATGAAGATGGCGGGAGTACAGCCTGATGAGATTGCATACGGAGCTGCCATCGATGCCCATCGGCGAGCCGGTATGCTGCATGATCACATACATGATCTAAAGCCAACTCTATCGACATGACTTCACTCATAATCCTACACCTCCTTTTTTGTTATGTTGCAGGTAACTCCCTCAAGGCCGTAGCCTGCTTGAACGATATGCGCAAGAGCAATCTAGAGCCGTCCGCTTCTCATTACAACCTTGTGATCCGTACGCTACGAGCCGAGGTATGGAGTGAAGATAGATAAGAAGCTCTCACTCATGCGAATACTTAGTTCTTCTCATCTATTCCATCTGTAGGGGTACCTTGATAAGATGTTCAAGATGGTGATGACGATGAGCCTCAAAGAGGGGGCGAAGATCAATAGCAATACCTTCGATCTGGTCATCGAGGCTCTACTGGAGAGCAATAAGTGGAAGGAGTCGCTGCTATTAGTGAGAGCGATGGACAAGCTTGGTTTCCAACCCTCGCTCAACGTATGTGTGACTCTGGTGGAGGTCCTGGAGAGAGCCAAACAGTACCGTGCAGTGTTGGCGGTATACCGTTACATGGAGAGCAAAGGCTACGACTTCTATGAGAACTCCATCCTCAACGGCATCTTTAAGAGACTGGTACAGGTCGCCTCTGTCAGTGCTAAAGCGGACTTGGTCGTCACTGCTCCGTTGGATGCCTTCTTAGCTGCTTCGGAGAGGTAGGTAGTCTTGGGGTGTAGTTATGAAGTCAGTGATTATAGTGGATGATGATGGTATGTATTTTCAGACATAAATATATTGAGGTCCAAGGAATGTTTTATCACGCATCGGCTGTTTTAGTTACATATATACTATACACATACATATAGAGTGAGTCGATCTACATAGAACAAGTTGAGATTAAGATGTATTAATATGATGATACTCCCTTTCTTTATGACGCAATGGAAAACTAATCACCATCACAGTGCATGAGTGTCCAGTGGTCTATAATTATCATGAGAATCTGACTTTGATGATAAGCAAATCGCTGCACAAGTCGCTATAGATAGCGATATCTACCTCCTCACGATGCAATGCGAGAACAAGTTGTTCACACACTGCTGTTCGGTTGAGAGGAAGCAATGAATGTAGTCATAGATCAGCTGCGGTACCACCATAGTGGGAGGTCCATCACACAATGCGGTCACGAACTGTAGGCCGATGAGCACACTGGGAGTCAGCAACGCAACGATCTCAGACAGCACCATCAAGTAACTGGCAGACCTCAAGTACTCCTCAGGGTATTGCCTCGCGTATCTGAGGAACACGCTGTCTAGCGCTCTATCGACTAGAGCGGATTCCTTTAGATCGATGCATTTGGATGATGTGGCATGAAGTAGAGCAGAGCAGTTGCTGTCCTCATCAACGTCGACATCGATATCATAATCAAACCCATCATCTTGACTACTCCTTCGTTGTGCTCTGTTGATCATCTCGTTCTCAGACATGTTATCGCTTTCACTGGCCCTTAAGAAGCCGTTACGGTCTGGCTTGTCGATGTAGTCGCGGGACAACGACCGTCTGCGAACTCTTCCTCCCATACCCCGACCAGAGGATGATGACGAGGAGGAGGAGGATGTCCTGGTGTCGACATGACCTCCTCCCACAGTGGTGGTGGAGAGGCTCTGCTTTAACCCAGTAGGAGGTGGTAATGACACTCTCTGTGAGCTTTTCTTTTTCTTGTAAGCTAGAATAGACTATGTCATGCATGTAGCGAGGCAAATTATCGTGCTGAGTCGATTGTATGGTATAGAGCAATTCTTACCCTCTTCAATTTAAGCATGAAATGAGGCTCCCTTAGAAAAGGGTTCCACACCATGAGGAAGCCTCGGAATATCTTCAGCACGGACATGTAGTTGCCGGTGAAGTAACCCATTAACGAGAAGAAGATGAAAGAGAAAGCTGTCACGCATGCTCCGAGCACCTCACGCTTCTCATTCATCACCACTGCGATGGGTACTGCCACCACATAGCCTATGGCCCCGAGAACGTGGAACGAGAGCCAGGTCTGATTGTAGGAGAAGATCTCGAAGTACTTCAGGCTCTCCCTTGCGTGTAGGTACCGATCCTCCTCATACAAGTAGTAGATCTCCGGGGAACTACGCAGGAAGTCCTTGAAATCCTCGGATACACCGTTGATGCTGAACAACAGCTCGTCTTCCAGCTTCAGCTTCTCGATCAACCAACCTGTCACCATTATTTTGTCATCTAGGAATCGAGCAGGCTCCACATCCAACTCAATCGCTGCCACGAAGAACAAACAAACATATCCGAATACGGCGATGATGGCTTGGATTCCAGTGGCATCACCTACGAAGTACCATCGTGATGATCCGAGAGCACCTGTGATCGCAACGATCGCGGTGATAAAAGTGAAATATTTGGAGCTGGAAGCCCCCCTAGGAGCTACGAACATGCTGATGGACTTCACCACGAAGTCCTTTTTGCAGATGGTCTTAGAGTTCACACACACAAAGGCGGTATGCCGGCGCTCCACATCGACACTATGTGGGTGAAAGGCCTCTCCTTTGTTGTAGAACCACATGCCTGTCGATATCGATATCGATAAGTTACATTAACTGTTACCATCAAATGCATTGGTTTGTTAAATGAAAGCAGTCATAAGCTAATGCAAGTGTGGAGAAGAAACCTAGGAAGACGACGAGCATCATCGTTGTGGAGGTCCATAGGACTATCAGTGCGATCAACAGTTCGCTGTCCATCGTGGCAATAACTTTGAGATTACGTAAGTTTACACTTCAGGTCAATTAATCGTGTCGTAACTTAACTCTAGATGATCGGAAGTTAACCTTCAACATATGGAAGTTACCTCACATTCGACGCATATATTACCATATTTAATATGGAAAGTTTCACAATAATGATCGTCGTCGCGTCAAACAGCAAAATTGACCCAACTTCTAAACAAACTGTTAAGTTAATCAAACTAAATTAACTTAGGAATGGCGGACAGAAAAGGTAAATAAGGTTATTGAGTCTATTGAATCTATGTATGTTCTGTGATGTGCAATGATCACTCTACTATACTCTAGATGAAGACGTGCTGGAAGGAAGAAAACTTTTTATTGGAAACATCACTTACCATGTACTGCGTTCCGTCCTTGTCCTTGTGTTCTTGCTGTGCTCCCTCCCTCCGCATTCCCCGCCTTTATGCTTGTTCCCGTCGTGACCTCCCTCTGCTCTGTCCCAATCCTCCACTGCTTGCTACTCCTACACTGAGCTAGTGCCGCGCTCCTTATTGCTCTCCCTGCTCTGACCTCCTCCCACTGCTCTGTCCCAACCTTGATGCCCTCCCACCGCTTACCTCTCCCTCCATCTAGACTCGTGAGAGAGAGCTGGAAGATTTATTCTCAAAGTTCGGTCCACTGAAGGATGTCCGCGTCGCAAGTAAGATTAATGACGGAGTCACACTGCTATGGTGCCTGCATTTATTTGTACTCACTACCTCTCTGTCCACCCTCATCTCTTATAATAACGATTAAAATAACGACCTTACGTGGTGTCTAATAGTCGACAGCTCGACTGGACGATCTCGTGGGTACGCATTTGTGACCATGTCCACGGCCAGCGCTGCGTTGGCTGCAGTCAAGGCGGTAGGAGGTAGAGAGATCGATGGCCGCGCACTTCGAGTCGAAATATCCCATGGTGAGCGTGTAAGTGGAGGGAGAGAACGCGAGAGGTTCGACAGTGGTCGTGATCGGGATGATCGTGATCGTGGGGGTCGTGATTTCGGTCGTGACAAAGATGATCGCGATAGAGGCGGTCGTGATTTTGGTCGTGATCGGGATGATCGCGATCGTGTGGGTCGTGATTTCGGTCGTGACAGGGATGATCGTGGGGGTCGTGATAGAGACTATGGTCGTGATCGGGATGATCGCGATCGAGTAGGTCGCGAGAGGGATTACGGACGAGATAGGAAGGAGTACAGGTGGTTGATAACTTCTTTGATAATGGTACAGTAGTCACCAATCAATCCTAGTATCGCTTATAGTTGATGCTTTATCTCCTTCCAAATCACGCAGTAGTAGAGATCAAGATCGCAGTCGCGACAGGGATCTGGACAGAAGACTGCGCGATGATGGCCCCCCGAAAGACAGGGATGGCGGGAGAAGAGACAGATCCAGGGATCGCTAAGCCCCGGCCCAGTCCCGCCTAGTGCATCCACTTCATTTTATATTCTTAGTGAGGGAAGGGTATCATGTGCTATCTATCATCCATCATTCACGAACTAAAAACTTTACTATGCCTTCTCTTCAATGGTATCTGATGAAAGCCGTTACAGCTGTTAAATGTAATCGAATGCTCCAGTGCATCCCCATAGATTGCTCTGCGAGAAGTCGTACAAATGGATCCAAGCATTGGCTGCGTACTTCTTGCCCTTCAGAACAGCATTGGCTGCATGATATGTCCTAGCATCCTGCACCTCTGGATTGTCATTCAATGTGCTCGGCCATAGCAATGCTCTTCCTCTCTTAGGCTTGACCGTTAAGCCAAGATTGGGGAAAGCAGTCTCCCCTCCCTCCTCCACATCGGAGAGGTAGAGAAAGAAGGTCAAGATTCGAGGGCCACAGGATAGTCGCACTTGACCTCTAAACATTAAAAAGAAGAATCAATCCAACTGGTGAATACATGTACTGTAGGCAATCACTTACGGATCCATGTCGTGATGCGTCCTGTAGTATTGGCCGACATCATACTGCAGTATCTGGTAAGATTCGTAGTAATCGCTAGGAATCCTGGTTATCTCCTGGATCTTGGAGGTTAGGTGCTCGACATTGGGATGCGTCATGCAATTGTGCCTGCACCACGCATTCGAACTTGTGCGTCCTGTCGAAAGAACGCGTCCCACCTCACCGAATTCATTTGCCTGTCCCGTATCAGTAGACCGCTCCCAGTTGCCCTCGACGGTGGATATCATGGCATTAATCTCCTCCTCAGACACGAAGTTGTCGAACACCACCACCCACGGATCCGTAGACATCACAGTGATGTCGTATCTGTCGCCGAAGTCTCTTTCGATGCTCAAGAACATGTCGTTCATGTCTCCAGGTGCATATATTGGCACTGTAGAAATGTTCAAGGCCTCTCTGGAGCAGCGAACCCTAGCATCTCGCAGGTGGCAAGCATTGCAGCTGGCTGGGCAGTTCACAATCATCCATCCAGGACTCCTATCACAATCCCCTCGCTGGGTCAACTCGACGCATCGATCACTCCTATCGTAGCACTCGTCGGCAGATACTTCGGGTGGCTTGCCGAATTCATTAGCTCCCTTTGGTTTCTTTACGTTGTTCAATTGACACTGCTCATCTGATGCCGAGCACTACTGCTGTTGATTGACTGTACAACATATATGAGAATACATACATGTGGAGTATCAATATCCAAATTAGGAAACCTGTCTGTACCTCTATAGAAACCACACCATGTAATTGAAGACTAACTTACATTTTGCTTCCTCCGCGTCAGCTTTGGTAGCATAGAAACTAGGGTCCACTGCATAGCAAGA
>Ga0164295_10004470_pt1 | contig 11124 bp, 10 predicted proteins | sample GEODES006metaG_FD_111798 | JGI IMG/M metagenome (GOLD analysis project Ga0164295, IMG submission 111798) | Oligotrophic lake water microbial communities from Sparkling Lake, Wisconsin, USA - GEODES006 metaG | ecosystem: Environmental > Aquatic > Freshwater > Lake | place: USA: Sparkling Lake...
ATGGCTTTACATTCTCTATTTCATTGGCTCAATCCAAATCGACTCGATGAACGAGAGAAATTTTTAAAGAAATCCGTCCGCCACCTGATCGGTGCAAATCCTTCAAACTTACAATTGTACCGACTTGCCTTTTTACACGCTTCTGCGTCCAAGGAAAGCGTATCTAAAACCTACAAAGAATCGAATGAACGCTTGGAATATCTAGGCGATTCTGTTTTAGGGATGATTACGGCGGCCTATTTATTTAAAAAATACCCCTTTAAAGACGAAGGATTTTTGACTGAAATTCGTTCTCGGATGGTGAGTCGGGAATCGCTGAATGTGCTTGGTCGGAAATTGGGTTTGGATGAAATTATCGAATATGAAAATCAAAAAAGGAGTATCCTGTCCAGATCCAGCATGTATGGAGATGCGCTGGAGGCCTTTATTGGGGCGATATATTTGGATAAGGGCTTTGCGTTTACCCAACAATTCATCATCACAAAAATCCTAACGCAATATTTCGATTTAGAAACCGTGGTCCAAAACAACCCGAATTTCAAATCTATATTAATCGAATGGGCGCAAAAAGAGGGTAAAAAAACCCAATTTAGCATGGAGGAGGAAGGTTTGCATCACAACAAAGAATTTACCGCCTTTGTCCTTATCGAAGGTGAAAAAATCGCTGAAGGAAAAGGATATTCAAAGAAAAAAGCCGAACAAACCGCAGCCATGAAAGCCTGCGATGTGTTGGGCCTTAACTAAGCCTATATGAAAACGCCGAATGTATTCATTCATTACTGGACAGCTCAGAAAAACCAATTAACTTTTCAGGAAATACTTCAGTGGGACGTGGATCCTTCCACGATTCAAACTATTCAAGAAGAACTCCTGCGTCAATTAACTGAGCAACAAATTCAATCCCTATTGCCTAATTTCTTATGGGAATCTCCACGATTTGTAGAGAAATGGGCTTCCATTAGCCAATCGTTGCTCATGCAGATTCAATTACCTGAGCAAATTTGGATGGACTGGATTCAAATGCTCGGCGGAAAAATCCAGGCATTAACCGAAAATCATCCTGCTCCCTTAGAAGAGGTATATCCGAGTTTCGAAGAATTATTAACCGCGGAAATCTATTATGAACGACCTTCAGATTCTTTAGAGGACATTAAACCAAGGATCGATGAGGAAATCATAAGCCCCAAGCAGGGATTTATTGACAATCAGCAAACCGAAATACCTAATTCTGCGCCGGAAATTGAACCGATGCCCGAATCAAAACCTTTGGTGAAGCCATCTGACCAATCAAAACCGGCGGAGGTAAAAAATATAATAGACATGTATGCGGACTCTCCGACAGAAAAGGTTTTTGAATCCATCAGAACCGAAGATCGGAGCCTGAAAGATCGGATTCATACCGATATGACTTCGTCCTTGGCCGAGACCCTGCCACTTTTTCAAAAAATAAATTACATTCAACATTTATTTGACGGGCAGTCGGAGCATTTAGACCAAATCATCCGCTACATCGATCATGAATATGCCCAAGAAGATTGGAAAGCTTATTTAAATGAGCGTTATGCGGCGTACCAACGTGCAGAAAATGCCGCGATTTGGCAAGAATTATTCGATACCATCGAACGGAAATTCAGGTAATTGATCTAATAAAATCAGTTTTTTAACCTGCTCCCATTTAAAAAGCCAGTAGTTTCATGTCGTGATGAAACTACTTTTTTTATGCCTGGGGATGTTAGCCTGCTTGAAACTATTCGGGCAGGAAACGGAGCTAATTGAAGCGGAGGAAAAACAGGGTATTTTGAATTATTACTTGCAAAATCCCTTGGAGATCAACCAAGTGAAAATAAACGAACTCGAAAATCTACAGCTACTCAGCCCGCAACAAATCAATGCCTTTTTAGCTCATCGCGCGCAGATCGGTCTATTTCATTCCATCTATGAATTACAAACGATTCCATCTTGGGATTTACCCCTATTGCGTCAAATTCATGCCTTTTTTATCTGTCAAAAAACTCCAAAAAAATGGTATCTAGCGGAAAACGCTAGGCAGCAATTCTTGCTTCGCTGGGACCAAAGCCTCGAGCAAAAAAAAGGATTTTCCCCTCCAGATACCCGAAGTAAAACAAGATATGAGGGAAGTTCATGGGCTCATTTATTCCGATATCGTGGTCAATTTAACTCCAAAATCCGAGGAGGCATGCTCTTCCAAAAGGATGCCGGTGAGGTTTCTTGGTCTGATTTTTCAAGTTATTTTATAGAAATCAAGCCGACTACTTGGATTGATAAATTAATAATCGGCGATTATGTGAACCAATGGGGCCAGGGCCTTATCCAATTTGGAGGATTCTCCTTAGGTAAAAGTTATGAAAGCATTAAGGCTACCCAAAAATTTCATGTAGGAGGGATTCCCTACAGCTCCTCAGGGGAAAACGGATTTTATCGAGGGATTAATCTCATGTTTCATATAAGCGCATTCCAGTTGCAGGGATTTTATTCCCGCCGGAAATTAGATGCCTATGTACGAGGAGATAGTTCATTTACTTCGCTCATTGCAGATGGATACCATCGAACAGCAACCGAACAGAGTCACCAAGAAAATGTGCAAGAACAAGCCAAAGGATTTCATGTGCAATGGAATTTTCCACAATTACGAGCCCAACTATATGCAAATCATACCCTTATTAACTACAATATCCCCAAAGCGCCATCCAATCTAGCCTATAAACAACAGGAATGGAGCGGTAATGGTCTGAGCAATTATTCGCTGGGTTTGCAATTCCCCTATAAATCCATTCAAGGAATGGCAGAAATAGCCATTCAAGGCAGCAAGGATATTTCCTTTATCCAAGGTGCTGCCTTCGCTATAAATAAACAAGTTGATTTTTCATATGTGCTACGCATGTATGCGCCTGGATTTTATAGTCCCATGGCTCAGGCTTTTTCAGAAAATTCAAGTACGGGGAATGAAATAGGCCTATTCATCGGAAATCAAATCGCCTTTACAAAACGAAGTAAACTATCCTCTTATATTGATTTTTTTCTTTTCCCAGGCCAAAAATTTCAAGTGAGTCGAGAAAATACCTTGGGCTGGGAATTTTTAAGTCGTTACCAATATGAAAAAAAATCTCGTTGGCGATTTTTCGGCCAATTCAAATGGACGAGTAAAGAGGAAGATGGTCCTAAAGACCATCCCGAACTTAGCAGACACCATAACCTCCAAATGAATCTAGATTTGCATCGATTTTGGGGACCTCGGGTCGATTGGCACTTCAGGATCATGACCTGCCTGGATGGCAATGCGTGGCAATCTCAAACAGGATTTTTACTCATTCAAGACCTGAGTGTCAAAATCAAACAATGGAAGCTACAATCACGGTTGGCTTTGATAAACACGAGTTCTTATGATGCGCGTCTTTATGCCTATGAACCGAGTTTACCCTTTTCTTTTGCATTGCCGGCTTATACTGGACATGGGATTCGAAGCGGAATTGTTGGCTCCTATGAACTAAGTAAAACGATACAATTGGCCCTCAAAATCGGACGAACTGATTATTGGGATCGGGATGAAATTGGAAGTAGTTTGGATGTCATTGCGGGTACGCACAAAACCGATGTGAGTGTCCAATGCATCGGGCAATGGTGAACAATCAATGATTTATAGAATTGCTTCTCGAATGCGGATGAGTTTTTCTAGCAAACCTTCCAACTGATCCAACGGAAGCATATTCGCACCATCTGATTTTGCCACCGATGGATTTGGATGGGTCTCAATAAACAAACCATGCGCGCCTACGGCGATGGCCGCTTTGGCGATTGTTTCTATTAAGGCGGGTTGGCCACCGGTTACTCCAGAACCTTGGTTTGGGCGCTGCAATGAATGAGTACAATCCATGATAATGGGCACTTGGAAGACCGCCATTTCTGGGATGTTACGGTAATCGACGATGAGATCGCCGTAACCAAAGGAGTTGCCCCGATCTGTCAAGTAGACCTGGGACTGTGGGTTTTCATGCAAGACCTTCTCGACGGCAAATCTCATCGATGCCCCCGACATAAACTGACCTTTTTTTATATTAACAGCCTTGCCCGTTTGGGCCGCAGCCGCTAAAAGATCTGTTTGCCGACAAAGAAATGCCGGAATCTGTAACACATCCACATAATCAGCCGCCATCGCTGCTTCCGCACTTTCATGAATATCCGTCACCGTAGGAACACCTAGATGCGCACCGACTTCCTTCAAAATCTCCAAGGCCTTGATATCCCCGATTCCTGTAAATGAATTGATTTTTGTTCGATTTGCTTTTCGATAAGAGCCTTTGAAAATAAAAGGAATGCCAAATTTTTGGGTCATTTCCGCGATCTTCTCCCCTATTTCAAAAGCCAAATCTCGACTTTCGATCGCACAACTTCCCGCCATTAAAAAAAATGGCCCTCCCTTTACACCTTCAATACTTGGTAATATCATGTTATAAAATATTCACTTCGGTCTCTAATAAAACACCGAACTTAGATTCGACGGACTTTTTAATTTTCTCTGAAAGGGCAAGCAATTGAAGGCCTGTCGCATTTCCGTAATTCACTAACACCAAGGCCTGTTTGGCATGCACCCCCGCATCTCCGTCCCGAAAACCTTTCCAACCGGCCTGTTCAATAAACCATCCCGCCGGAAATTTCACCTCTGTACTTCCCACAACCGGATAAGAAGGAATGTTTGGAAAAGAGGCTTTCAAGCGCTCTGCTTCCGTCGCTGAAACCGTTGGATTTTTAAAAAAACTACCTGAATTTCCAATTTCTTTGGGATCAGGCAATTTACTTTGCCGAATCTGAATAACCGCATTCGCCACATCTTGAATGCTCGGATTTTGAATGCCCTTTTCATTTAAAACATCTTGAATGGCCCCATAAGCAGTATGAAGTTCTGCTTTTTTAGCCAATTTAAAACAAACAGAAGCGATTAGATAAAGCCCTTTTCCAGCATGTTTAAAAAAACTTTCTCGATAGCCAAACTGACAAGCCACCGCATCAAAACGCTCCAACACCCCAGTCTCTAAATTCAAGGCATCCAAATAATCGAAAGTATCCTTAATTTCCACGCCGTATGCTCCAATATTTTGCATGGGGGCGGCCCCCACCGTTCCAGGAATTAAAGCCAAGTTTTCGATGCCGGCCCATTGATGTTGGACCGCGTATTGGACAAAATCATGCCAAATCACTCCTGCCCCCGCCTGAACCCAAATGTGCTCTTCGGTCTCCTGAGTGACCTCGATGCCCATAATATCCATTTTGAGAACGAGCGCATCCACATCTTTGGTAAGTAAAATATTACTACCCCCACCTATAAACAAATGAGGAACTTGAGCATATTTCCCAGATTCGCACAAGCGTATATAAGCCTCCAAACTCGTGATTTCGGCGAAAAAACGCGCCTTAACATCCAAACCAAAGGTGTTATGGGTTTTCAACGAAACATGTTCGAACACCTTCATGTTAAATTAATTTGGTCGATAAAAATTCCTGCAAATCTGGCACATCCGTCTTTAATAAATTGCCCGAATTTCCTTCCCACAATTTTTTGCCATTCTTTAAAAACATAATGTATTCCCCCATCCGCATCACTGAATTCATGTCGTGGGAAATCACGATCGTCGTAATGCCATATTCCACCGTAATTTCTTGAATCAATAAATCGATTTTCACGGCATTTAATGGATCTAAACCCGAATTAGGCTCATCGATAAATAAGTATTTTGGATTCATCACAATGGCCCTGGCGATCCCCACACGCTTTTTCATCCCACCTGAAATTTCCGAGGGCATTTGATTCGCCGCCGCTTCCAATCCCACACGCTTCAAACATAACATGGCCTGTGCCGATTTTTCATCCGGAGGCATCGATGTCAAGGTATCCAAGGGAAATCGAACATTTTCCAATACCGTTTTTGAATCAAACAAGGCGCCTCCTTGAAATAAAACGCCCATTTCCCGACGAATCGCCTTCACCGTATCTTGATCCGCCTTCACAAAATCCCTCCCATCATACAACACCTCCCCTTTCTCCGGCGTTAAAATCCCAATCATACACTTCAGCAATACACTTTTTCCTGTTCCACTTCCTCCAATGATCATGTTGGTCTTTCCTTTATGAAAAGTCCCATTGATCCCATCCAAAACCACCCTTCCCTCAAACTCCTTGTGAATGCCTTTAATTTCAATCATGTTCAAAATTAGGCATATTTTGGCAAAAATTCATTCATACATATCCCCTTTATTATGTACATTGCAGCGAATTCAAATCACATAAACCCTACCATTATGTTTTTTATTTTTTTAGGTATTTTGCTCTTTGTCGCAGGCAGAAGCATTTCAAGTCCCAATTTAGTTTTCTCCAAATATAGTCCTACGCTAAAAATAGCTGGAATCGTATTGGCCATCCTAGGTTTGGGAAGCTCCACCATCAAACAAATCGACGCCGGTGAAGTGGGCGTTCAAAGCGTTTTTGGAAAAGTAGTACCCGAGACGCTAACCAGCGGATTAAATTTTGTCAATCCCATCGCCTCCGTATATTCCTTTGATGCCAAAACCCAAAATTACACCATGTCCGCCGTACACGACGAAGGTGATCGTAATGGGGATGATGCAATACGTGTATTGACAGCCGATGGATTGGAAGTGGTAGTGGACCTAACCGTCCTTTTTCGCATCGTCCCGAGCGAAGCACCGCGCATCTTAAAAGAGATTGGTACAGATTACAAAGACAAGGTTGTACGACCGATCACCCGGACGATGATTCGAGATAATGCCGTTTATTACGATGCAGTGGCTTTGTATTCCTTAAAAAGAAATGAATTTCAAACTCGTATTTATAACGACATCGAAAAGAATTTCAAGAAGCGCGGTTTAGTTTTGGAACAATTACTGATTCGTAATATCAATTTGCCAACTTCGGTAAAGACAACCATCGAATCCAAAATCAATGCCGAACAAGATGCGCAAAAAATGCAATTCGTACTTCAAAAAGAAAAACAAGAAGCTGAGCGTAAACGCGTAGAAGCGCAAGGAATCGCCGATTACCAAAAAATTCTATCGACTGGACTGAGCGATAAACAGTTGCAATACGAATCCATTATCGCACAAAAAGAATTAGCCAAATCACCAAATACCAAAGTCATCATCATGGGTTCCGGAAAAGGAACACCGATTATCTTGGGAAATAACTAATTCGAAATTTATTTGAAATCGAGCTTCAATCTCAATAAAAGAGAAATTTAAGAGCACAAGCAAGGCGCCCATCAGGCGCCTTGCTTATTTCTTTAAAATGCTATGACCCATTTTATCTCGTTTCGTCTTCAGATAGGTCTCATTGTGAATATTCGGAATCGTTTCGATGGGCACAGATTCCACAATTTCCAAGCCATAACCCAATAAACCTGCGCGTTTCTTTGGATTATTCGAGATTAAACGCAATTTCTGAACACCTAGGTCACGTAAAATTTGAGCCCCAACTCCATAATCCCGCTCATCCATCGCAAAACCTAATTCTAAATTTGCCTCCACCGTATCCCGACCTAATTCTTGTAATTTATAGGCCTTCAATTTATTCAATAAACCGATCCCTCGACCCTCTTGAAACATATACAAAATCACCCCTTTCCCCTCTTTTTCAACCATCTCCATAGCAGCGTGTAATTGACCCCCGCAATCGCACCGACAACTACCAAAAATATCCCCTGTCACACAGGAACTATGCACCCGAACCAATACAGGTTCATCTTTTTCCCATTCGCCCTTAATTAAAGCCAAATGCGTATCACCCGTATTCTTATGTTTAAAAGCTATCAAATCAAATTGGCCCCATTCCGTAGGCATATTCACCCCAATCTCCCGAGTAATCAAGGATTCCGTATGCAAGCGATACGCAATCAAATCCTTAATCGTCACTAATTTCAAATCAAATTTATCAGCTATCTTCCGCAAATCTGGCAAACGTGCCATGCTTCCGTCCTCATTCAAAACTTCGATTAACACGCCTGAAGGCTGGAATCCGGCCAATTTAGCAAAATCCATCGATGCCTCCGTATGACCCGTCCGACGCAAAACTCCCTCCGATTTACTTTTCAATGGAAATATATGTCCCGGCCGACCCAAATCACCCGGCTGAGTCTTCGCATCCACCAACGCCTGTATCGTTTTGGAACGATCCGATGCTGAAATACCTGTGGTACATCCATTGCCTAATAAATCCACAGAAACCGTAAATGGCGTTTCATGAGAAGTGGTGTTTTGATCCACCATCATTTCCAAACCTAAGGTAAGACAACGCTCTTCAGTCAAGGAAACACACATCAATCCCCTCGCCTCACGAATCATAAAATTGACCAATTCCGGCGTAATCGCCTCCGACGCACAAATCATATCCCCCTCATTTTCGCGGTCTTCATCATCTGCAACGATGATAATTTTTCCCTTCCGGATATCCGCAATCGCATCTTCAATTCGGTCCAATCGTATCAATTCCTCCTGCATATTTTGCTCAATTTTCTAACAAAACACAAAGGTACGCAGAATTAGTTCCCATTTTACCTACCTTTGTAAGAATAAATCTAGACGGCTTTATGTCCATCCAAGTTTCTCATATATCGAAATCTTACGGCACTAAACCTGCCGTCAAAGACATTAGTTTCGAAATTAAAGAAGGACAAATCACAGGCTTCCTAGGACCCAATGGCGCCGGAAAATCTACATGCCTGCAAATCCTCATGGGTTTATTGCAAGCAGATCAAGGCAGCGCTTCGATACTGGGTCTTTCGGTTAGCAGTGATATCGAACGTATTAAAAAGCAAGTAGGTTATTTAGCCGAAAACAATCCGCTCTATCCGGACATGTATGTCAAAGAGTTTTTAAACTTTATCGGACATATCCATCAAATCCCAGCCACGCGATTGAAAAAACGCATCGACGAAGTCATTGAACTCGTAGGATTAACGAAGGAACAAACAAAAAAAATTCACATGTTGTCCAAAGGCTACCAACAGCGCGTCGGAATCGCCCAAGCGATCCTACATGATCCGAAAGTCTTATTGCTCGACGAACCCACGAGTGGCTTGGATCCCAACCAAATGGAAGAAATTCGATCACTCATTTATTCCTTAAAAAGCAATAAAACCATTTTGTTTTCCAGCCATATTTTGAGTGAGGTGGAAGCGATTTGCGATCGGATTTTACTGATTCATCAGGGAGAATTAAAGGCGAATTGCAGCATCGAAGAAGCCCAAAAATTCAAGGGAGGCTTATCTGCATTTTTTAAAGAAAAAACGACCTAATCTACTAAGCTAAAGGCATCTGCATCCAAATGGGCAGGAAAATTTGTTCTAAACTGAAGCAATTCAGCATGTGAAATATGGCAAGTCTGAATATCCTCCACAGGACCCATGTCCAATAAAGCCTCTCCTTTAAAATGAATTAAAGCCGAATCCCCTTGATAGCTTAAGGCATTCCCATCTACACCGATTCGATTAACCCCAAGCACATAGCCTACATTTTCGATAGCCCGCGCTTTTAATAAGGTAGACCAAGCATGCGCACGTGCGGCAGGCCAATTGGCCACATAGATAGCCAAATCATACCGCAAATTCACATTACGTGACCATACAGGAAAACGCAAATCGTAACAAATGAAGGGGGAAATATTCCATCCCAGATAGGAAAAAACCAGGGGCGATTTCCCCTCCGAATAAAATTCATGTTCGGAACCCATGCGAAACAAATGCCTTTTGTCATATCGGTGGATTTTACCACCAGGTTCTATGGCTAAAAGTCGATTAAAAAACTGATTCCCTTCCTTGAATTTGATACTACCTACGAGAAGAACTTGCAGGCGCTTGGCCATTAATTGCATCCACGTTGTCGTAGGACCAAGGCCAATTTCCGCGCCTTTTTCATGCATGCTGAAACCGGTGCTAAACATTTCAGGCAAAACGATGAGATCCGTTTGACCTGCTAAGGATTGTAATTTTTCTTCCAAAACAGCCAAATTCGCTGATGGATTTTCCCAAACGATATCCGTTTGAACCAAACTTACCCGCAAGAATTCCTGGGGACTTTCCATGGATTGAAAAGATTATTTGGCAATATATGAATAATAGATTTTCAATTTAGCTTTTAAGGCATTCAAGGCAATATACCGACCGCTCTCATTCAGAATTTTGGCATTACCCGCCGCATCCGCAGAGATTGCAGGTGTTAATAAATACCCCAAATTTTCCTTTTTGCCAGATAACATACTTTGCATCAAAGTTGTCACATTAAACGTAAATGAATTAGTAGAAATATCATAAGTAGCTGTGGCCACACCCCCGCCTCCTTCTGCATAGATGTACTTTAATCCGTTGGTCGTATTTCGCAAAGGCCTATTTGACCCATCTGATTCGATCAAGGACAATTGACCTATCGTTTGCATAAAATCCAATTTGTCGGTTCCGGAAAAAACCAATTCGGCTTTATTGACAGCTATATTCCGATTTCCTTTAAGCTTTAACAAATAGGGCAATTCAATTTTAGTCACTACGCCTGTTCCAGACTGAACATAGGTTGTATTATTTGTTTTCAAAGAAGAAACCTTATCCCCTGACTTAACGAGGGCCGCTAATGTACCTATCCGTTTCGCCGAAAACTCATTAAATCGTGCATTAATTTCAGGTACATAAGAATTGGACAAACTGAAGTAATAGTTGATCGAATATTTAATCGTATCCCCGGGATTATGCCAGTGCAAGGTCATCCGCGAATAAGTAGGAGCAAAAGCGAGTAGGGCCGCCTTTTTCCCAGATTCTGATTTTATAAACAAGCCTCTAAAATAATCCCGAAAAGCAGATCCGCCGCCAGCGATATTCTTGTCCGTATATTTGGACATCAATTCCTTTCCAAGCGCAATTGGCATATGGAATTTCAACGTATCAAATTGAACCGAATCCCCATTAGCTGACTCCGCCTTAATTGGTTTAGGCGTAAACGTATACCGTTTCAATAATTCAGGCTTAATGGCTACGGTTGAATTAGTAAAATAAGTCGCTGTTCTACTTAAACTGTCGGACAAACGATATAATTCAATCGTCTGAGCCTGGCTTA
>Ga0164295_10004472_pt1 | contig 11123 bp, 9 predicted proteins | sample GEODES006metaG_FD_111798 | JGI IMG/M metagenome (GOLD analysis project Ga0164295, IMG submission 111798) | Oligotrophic lake water microbial communities from Sparkling Lake, Wisconsin, USA - GEODES006 metaG | ecosystem: Environmental > Aquatic > Freshwater > Lake | place: USA: Sparkling Lake...
AGAATTTAACTCAACTTCGACGCGTCCCCAACGGGATTTGAACCCGTGTTAACGCCGTGAAAGGGCGACGTCCTAGGCCACTAGACGATGGGGACCAGAAGGAGAAGGGTATCGGTCATTAACTTCATATCAAAACGAGTTAAATGGGATGATTTAGGTATGGAAATCATCACCAACCCCACACCAGTTGAAATCAAGAAAGCTGCCCAAGCATTAAAGGACGGACATCTTGTTGCCTTTCCAACCGAGACTGTTTATGGATTAGGCGCTGATGCAACAAATGAAAGAGCGGTAAGCAGGATTTATTCTGTTAAAGCTAGGCCTACCGACCATCCACTTATAGTTCACATCTCCTCCATTAATCAGTTAGCTAAATGGGCGATAGATATTCCAGAGTATGCAATAAAACTCGCGCAACAGTTTTGGCCAGGACCTATGACATTGATACTTAAAAGAAGTGAACTAGTTAAAGATTTTATAAGTGGGAGCCAAGATAATATTGGAATAAGAGTACCTGCACATCCGGTAGCACTTGCACTACTTAGCAAGTTTGAAAAGTTAGGTGGATTTGGAATCGTTGCCCCAAGTGCAAATAGGTTTGGAGCAGTTTCGGCAACAACAGCGGAAGACGTAAATGAAGAGTTGGGCAAATTCTTGAATTCAAACGACCTAATTTTGGATGGTGGTAAAAGTTTAATTGGAGTGGAATCAACCATTATCGATTGTCGAAGAAATTATCCAAGCATATTAAGACCCGGAGCTATTGCAATTGAAATGATTGAGACAACAACAGGTTATACAATTCCGACAAACTTACAAATGAATAACATAAGAGCACCTGGGTTGCTCAGACACCACTATTCGCCCAAAGCAGATGTAGTTATTGATTCTATACCTCAACCAGGCGATGGATTTATTGCACTTGCTGATGTACCTACACCTGCAGGAGTCATCAGGTTAGCCTCCCCTGCAAATCTTGAAGAATATGCACGGCTGCTATACTCTGCATTTAGAGCAGGGGATCGTTTTGAAATTAAGAAAGTAGTTGCTATACAACCCTCTGGCGAAGGTCTTGCTTACGCAATACGGGACAGGCTGGCGAGAGCTTCATCAATCTAGGCACTAGAATCTGTGTGTTGTCGAGAACAATTAATTAAACTTTAGGGCCTTTAGCTCAGTCGGTAGAGCAACGGACTTTTAATCCGTGGGTCGTCGGTTCGATCCCGACAGGGCCCACGCTTTTCAGCATTAACACCACTTACCTCAGCCTTAATGCTCATTGCTACTCTTCATTTATTACTGTGGTTTTAAATCAAAAGATCATGATTTGTCATAGATGAAGTTATGACTTAATTGGGATAAAGCTCAGGATTTAAATCTGCAATTTAATTGCCAATATCGATAAGAATGTTTCATGCGATGTTTAAAATGATTGATTATCATGATAGATAACTTGTTTAATTTGAAAGTAATATTCATGCTTAAACAATTTTGTAAGCTTGGTTTGAAGTATAGAGACGTTCTCATCAATCGTGTAGTAAACTTATGCATTCCAGAGTCTGAACAAAGTGGGTTACTGCAATGGTAAAATATCTGAAAAGAAAGTTGCATTCCTCAAAGCTGAAAGTTGAATTAGAGGGTGGACTAGGTAATCAACTTTTTCAATACTATGCTGGCCAATATTTTGCGACACGCTATAAATGTGAAGTGGTTTATGTAATACAACCAAAATCCGAGTTGAGCACAAATAGTCTTTACGTGAATTTTGAACTCAACAACTTTACTGTGTCAGTTAAGTATTACAAATTAAAAGTTTTACAAGAACTGCATCGAGTCATACGTTTTTGTATTCGTAAATTCAAAATTTCTCAAGATTTGTGGTTTTGGTTCAGCGGTGAGTTTCGATCTCGAGTTGTAGGATTTGATGAAAGGCTCGAAACTAGAAAACAACCCAAGTTAATATCTGGATATTTTCAATCTTATAGATACTTACCTAGTAAATTGAGAGTCAACAACTTGCCTTTAAAAAATTTAAGTGCTTCTTATTTAAATCTCGCTGATAAGATACTTATAGATAAACCAATTGCTATACATATACGTGGTGGTGACTATTGGAAATATAGGGATTCTGTTGGAATTCTTTCCTATAGGTATTTTGCAGATGCGTTACAACTTTCTAAATATGAATCTTCTACGGATAAAATTTGGCTATTTTCAAATGACTACGGCCTTAGCCAAGAAATTAAAAAACACCTCAAACTCATTACTGCTAAAGAGATTTTTGAAAACGAGCTCACTTCAGCTGAATCGATGCTATTGATGAGTCGAGCAAAACGTTTGATTATTTCTAATTCTACCTTCTCATGGTGGTCTGCGTATCTTGTGGATAATCCTGAGTCCATAATTGCACCAGAGACTTGGTTTAGGAATATGACTTGTCCTAGTGATTTGATCCCATCGAGTTGGACCCAATGTAAAAGCCATTGGATTTAAATTATTTAACTCAAATTTGGGATACTCGTTATCCGAGTATTTAAATTAATAAAGTGGGCATAATCTTATTCAGTAATTTAGCCTCTAGTTCTACTATTTGTTGATGTGTTCAAGGCGTTTAGGTAATTGCGCATACCATTAGTACTTCCAATTAGTAATAAGGATGAATTTTTCATCGCATTTAACTTACGTTTGAAAAGCGAGATTAAAAATAGCTGCAGTTTTCACGTTGCAGATATTCTCATTTTGTATTATTCTACATATAAAATCTTTTGGAACCTTAGCCCGCAGACTTAAAGTTTTTAATTTAGGGCAACTTTTATTATGGTATATCAAAGAGCAATTTGCGCCGTAGGGATATCATCGACTCATAACCGAGTAGAGGTAATTTCATTACTTTAAATCTTTATGACTTTTTGGTCTTAAATTACGAGATGTCCAAAAAATTCGACGCTGTACTGCAAGGTAAATCTTTGAAATCTTCCCCAGAAAATCGAAATACATTTTTGTTGCCAGACTTTGATTATCTAAACTATACCCGTACCTATGGCGGCTTAAGCGGATAGCCCCTAAGGTTACTTTTGTGCCAGTGATTACACTTGGTTTTTGATGATACTTAAGAAGGCAACTTAAAATAGCTTGGTCATGCATATGGTGAATAAATTGAGAGTTATTTGGTAAGGAATAGGATTGTGGCAAAACCCATTTGTGATTATCGCTGCACACCATTTGACGCCACTCATTTATAAATTCACGCCCTGCAAGATTGTTCACCACAAACAAGATTGCGGCACAATATTGATTTGAAATTCTTTGTTCAGGCGTAAGTTTATATCTTGTCATTAAGTCTTCCGAAGTATAATTCTGTTCAGTATAGGTATCACTGTTACTGCCAACAATTCCGTGCTTTTCAGCGATTCTTAGAAAATCATTGATTTGATCAACACTTTCCTTACCTTTACTGATCGTACATCCAGAATCTAAATACAAAAGTCCGTCACCTTCGGGAATACTGTTGAGCATTTCATGAATAAAATAAGGTTTCCAGATGTACCAGCCAAAACCGTGAATCCTAGCCTTCAATATTTGTTTGTGCTCGGTCCAGAAAGTAGGCATAAGCAAACGGATTTGTTTTTCAGAAAACCCTTTTGATGTTTGAAAAAGCCCCGTATCAGCTGCTTCATTTGCAATCCTACGTGCTGCAGCGCGATAATTATATGTTCCCATTCCAGCTGTGCGAAAGTGCCAATTCATAATTCAAATACTATCCGACTCCAATGCGTATAACCGTTAATTAGATGTGGTTCTTATGAGCCTACTGTTTATCTTTTTCATGCTAAAATTTCGATAAAATGATAAGTAAATCACCTTCACTAAGACCTTTTCATAATACAGAAATTGAAAACAGGATTAAACGTTATAGGAACAAATTTGAAATAACCTCTAATGGTTTTGTACTTCCTAATGTTGAGTATCTCAAATCATATACGTCACTGAATATTCCTAGCGTTGATAATGCCCATGATGTTTTTGTTGCCATACCAATAAAAAATCAAGAGGGATTTATCACAGATATTCTTAAATCAGTCATAAATCACACCAAGGTAAATATCCGTATTGCTTTACTATTTGACAACTGTACTGATTCAAGCGAAACAGAAATAATTGAGTTCATTGAGAAACTTATTTACCATCATGATAATTTACTAACTATTGACCTATTAAAATCAGATGGCGATCTCTTCGAGAGTTCTTGCGAAAATCTTTTATTCAGCCTCAGCGATGAGCACTTCTATATTTCTTTACAAGCAGATATAGATTTTCAAGATTACTCATTTATTCCCCTTTCCCTGTATGCACTTCAACAGTTTCCTTCATTATTTGCGATCTCAGGTCGCGCGAGAACATCCTTTGAAAGAGATCATCGCATGGCGCAGAGTCAGCTGCTTAGATTTATTCTCAATTTACCAAGACTACTTTTCCCACGCTGGTTTAGATATCAGCTACTTGGTTTTCCGTCATCTAGAAAAGGTTACTTTGGAGATTTAGCCAACCCCCCATCAACTCAAATGCTATTTACAAAAAAGCAAAAGCGAACACTCTATACCGGCGACTCAATCATACGTGGTCCAATTATATGGAGGTCATCAACCTTTAATTATTTAAATGGGTTCAACGATTTAGTATTTTACTTAGGTAGGGATGACACCGACATCTGCCTTCGTGCTAGATTTTATTTAGGAATGCATGTTGCGTATTTGCCTTGCAAGTACTTTTCTGAACCTTCAAGGGGTACAACTAGGAAAATAAGAACTGCGGAGACGGTACTTGAAATGAGCAAAAGGGAGCACCTATCAATTTCCAGTTGGTCTTTGCTGGGGGCCTATTGGCGGGGAGAAATTGGCAAAAACTCATTTTCTGGCAGTTTACCCAGAAAGATATTTTTAGATGGCTTTAAGTTCCATTCTTGATTTTATATCTTTGGCAAGGATTTTTTCATAGTCTCGACGACCTCTCCTCATAACCATTCTGATAGTAGTTATAGTTCCTGCTTTTAGACCAGAAAAGAAATTGAGTTTGTAATAGAACATTTTCAGGTTTTCATCAAAATCTGACCTTGAGTAAGTCTTCAAATCCACAAATCCAGTTTCTTTTGGATTCTTGGTGTGCGTTGCTTCGGGACCGAATCCAGTGTTTGTTATTAAATTTTGCTGAGGCACAAGGCTCCTAAATTGTAATCGCCACATTCGATCACTAAAAATTCCATCCCAAGTATCGACTACCCCCAAACGAGCATTATTGGAATTGGCCCACCAAAAAAGAGATTCTGAGAATTTACGACCTCGTTTTCTATTTTTAAGAAGCTGTGGTGTTGTAAACTGAAAAAAATCCGTTCTTACTTCGTGCCAAACCTTTGCATGAGTTGCCCATGCCCCAATTAAAAAATAATTACTTTCAATACTATTAGGCCAATGCATAAATGGATTATGCGCTGAAAACATACCAATTTTGGGATTTTGAGCTAAAGTATTGGAGCGAAGTTTGTCTTGAAAATATGTCAATGTGTCTATGGAGGGGACGCAATCATCTTCTAAAATAATGCCATTTACTGCAGAGGAAAAAAACCAATCAATAGCTGAAACTACACCCAAGCAGCACCCAAGATTTGACTCCCGCCACATTAACCTTAAATTAAATTTTTTACGAAAGGCGTGAATGTATTGAAGAGCAAGGCTGCAATTCTCTCTATCATGGTCATTTCTAGGTCCATCAATTGACACATACAAATTTTCAACCCCTAGTTCAGATAGCACATTTAGCAAAGTAAGAATCTTATCTGGGCGATTGAATCCAATAACAAGGATAGGTGTCGAAATGATATTTGGTTTCGAAGTTATAGACCCCACCCTTATGATTATAGTCGCCCATTTGCCAAGCAATCTAATCTGTAAGGAGCATTTCGCTTGCGAAATCTTGTCATAATTTGCTATCCCAATGATTGGCACTGGGTTTTGACCTGTGAGTTCGTAAATTTTGAAACATTAAAAGGTAATGACATTGAAGTTTGGGATTGCTCACTTGTTGGAGAAAATGTTTTGAAAACACTTGTTAAGAGATTATTGGGCCGGAACAAATTTAGAAATAACTGTAAAAAATATCTTCGCAGTAAGGACAATGTGACCTTTGTTGAGCTTAAATCCAGGAGAAAGTTTTTGACACCAACGAATTACGCAACTGAATTGCTTATGAATTACTCAGAATTAGATGAAAACATTCATAATATAATTTATAATACTGTAGTAGAGAAAGTTGGTGCATTAAAAATACAAATAAAGAAACACAAGAAGATTATTAATCACGAAATGCATGCCGCAGAAATGCTCAGTGTTGTGCTAAGTAGAAAAACATTAGACTCTTTTGATACTGTGGTTACGGTAAATGGGAGATTTACCAAAAACAGGCTTGTTAAGCACTGGGCGAAACAAAATAACACTCCATGTCTAATAATTGAATTTGGCCGGAATACTAATACTTTTGAGATATATAACCGCAGTCCACATTCTGTGCAGGAGTTGACAGATCAAACAGCTAAGTATTGGGCAGAGGCATCACCCTTAGAACGCAATAAAATTGCCAAAAATTATCTGGATGATTTATATAACAAAAAAACTTATAACAAAGACTGGCGATCGAACATTGTTTACAATGCAATTCCTAGTTATTCAACAAAAAAGGCGTGCGTTTTTTTTGCAAGTACTGAGATAGAAGCTGCAGGAGTCAGTGATCCAAATCCTGGAGAATCATTTCAAAATCAGGTACAAGCTTTTAATGCTGTAGTAAGAACTTTGCCGAAAGAAGATTGGACAATTTTTCTGCGACTTCATCCCCCAGGAGGTGATGTAAAAAAATTTAATTCATTTCGATCTAATGAATGGGAAGCAGAAGAATGGACAGAAAATGTTCAAGTGATTGAGCCAATGTCAAAGGTGGATTCAATTGCTTTAGGGATGAAGGTGGATTTGGCAATAAATTTTTGGTCGACCATTGCAATTGAGTTGATGATTAGAGGTCATCCAAATGTTCTAACTCTTGGGCAATCAAATTGGAATTATCTAGTGCCTGAAAAATATGCACCAGATGAGAGTACATTTCAAAGCTATTTAAAACTCGAGCATCGCCCTGTAGATCCAGAGAGAATTTATCCGTGGGCATATTATTTAGCCACACTTGGTCAAAGTTTTGAGGTTTTTATTTTTGATAAGAAATTAAAGAAATGGAAATTTCAATTTATAAAGCCTTAGGAATTTATCAGTGAAAAAAACTTTCATACATGGCTTTCACTTTTTTGAGGGAGTCCTGTGTGTATAGTTTATATTTTGGGTCCAAACCTCCACGTTTATACTTGTCTGCGTTTAAGCTTAAATCAACGATCACATTAAGAATGTCTTTTTCATTAAATTCATTAGGTGAAATTAGAATATCTATTTCTGGGTTTAGTAATTCACTAATACCACCAACTATTGATGAGATCACTGGTATGCCTTGTGACTTGGCCTCATGAATTACATTTGGGCTGTTGTCAGCGCGCGAAAGCACCAATAAGTAATCTATTTCCGCCCAAAAATTATCTGAATTAGTGTTGACGGTTTGGAACTGTTTTAGAAACTTAAATTTAATTTTTGGATATTCGTGGTTGGCAGCTTCTATCAATTTTAAGGATAAGTCCCCACCCTTCAAGTATGAAGTGGGATCGAAACTTGCGATTCCAATATTTAACTCTTGATTGCTATTTCTAGAATTTACAGTTGAACTAATCTCACTTTTGTACTCGATTCCATGATAATTCGGAATAAAATATATTTGTCTATCTTTAAGTAGCGTACTCTCTTGAGCTTTTTCCATGATCCATTTAGATGGTGCTATGAACTTTATTTGATTAGAGTGGCTTTTTAGTGCATCTTTCATATTGGCAAGGTTTTTAGATGGTTTAGAATTTAAAAATTTAGAAATAAATTGGCAATTGGAGCAATTAGTTTTATATCCATAACAGTCCAGTGAATAATGGCAACCACCTGTAAATAGTCTCATATCATGGAGAGTGAAGACAACTGGTATTTCTTCGGATAGAAGAGGCAAAATCACATCTGGATTAAAAAAATTAAACCAATTATGGATATGAAGTATTGAGTTGTTATGGCTAAGCATTTTTTTAAGATCCTTAAGTTTTAATGCATTCTTGCTTGCGATGGAAAAGTATGTTTTCTTGTTCAAATTAGAATTAAATTTAGCGATGACTGCGGATTGTATTTTAAAAATAACTTGGCGCTCAATGACAAATTCATTGGCATTAGGAGAAAATCCACTTCTTGCAGTCGTTAGAAAAGAAGAACTGGTTCCAGAGGCATTTAATCCTTGGTTTAAACGCCTAGCTGCGATGCCGGCGCCGCCAGTGTGGGATGTACTGATATGTAGAACATGGTAGTTACTCGACTTCACCTTTCAATTCTATGTGAATCTCAGGCAGTATGTTTGAAAACCTCAAAATTTTGAATTATCTACACAAAGTAGCGCCATAATTTAGTTACAGTGTAGTGTTTTCGTTTCCAGGGGGCCGATGGCTTAGAAATCTTCTCGTGTGTAGAGCTACCACAAGTGTTATGTCGTGAAAGATTGCTTACTGCATCACCGAGCAATCCAGGTTATCCAAACTGTTTGTGAGATTGCCAGATTAATACAAGCGCCACTCCTAGGCACCAAATTTATGAACCTTGAAAGGCGTGTTAAGAATCGACTGCAATGAATTTCAAGGTGTCACTCTATATGATTATATCCGTGAGTATCCTTCTTAGATTTCGAAAGTGATATCAGTGAACTTGGGATTCAGTAACGCCATTGTAGAGATAATTAGAAAAAAACTAAACAAAAATCAAAAAGCGAACTTGAAGTATTGTTTTTTAGTGCTGCGTACGTGGCACCTTAAAACAATTTTTTTTCGAAAGGAAAAGTTTGGCGCTAGCGTATATCAACTATTTGAAAATCTTAAGCCATTAAAAACTGAGTATCAATTAGTGCGCTGGGGAGGTATAGCTGACGGCTCATACCTTGCTCCAGATTGGCCAGTCAATTATCAGGGTGTTATTTCGCCTGGAGTTGGTCAAACATTCGAATTTGAGAAAGAAATCGTCCCTAACAGTATAAAGGTGGTTCTAATTGATGGCACGATACAAAAACCTGAAGACCTTCCACCCAATTTTATTTTTCGGAAAGAGATGCTAACTGATCAAACCAGTGTCATCTCAGGGGAAGTCACACTGAGTGACCTAGTACATCAGGAGTTTCCAAATAACGAATCATTAGTATTGTCGATGGATATTGAAGGTGCAGAGTACACAGTAATTTCTACTACAGCAATTACCACGCTATCCAGATTCTCATTGCTCATAATTGAATTTCATCAATTGCAAAAGGTTTTTGTTAGTAAATCCAACAATGAAGAGTTAACTACAGTTTTCAACAAGCTGAAAGGTGAGTTTTATCTTATACACAGCCACCCTAATAATGCAGGTGGCTTTTTTCTCTATCGATTTAAGAAAATTCCAAAAGTTATCGAAACAACCTGGATTTCTAAAGAGCTCGTGAAGAAGAATTTTGGAATAGCTAATCTTCCGCACAATCTAGATGTCTGTAATGATCCTCAAATAAAGGATTTAAAATTTCCTATCTTTAAAAATCGTTATATTTAGATACTTACTAAAGTTACAAAAAGTTTGATGAAATAAGTGTGATGGACGTGCGCATTATTTACTAGGTATTAAGTCTGAATGATGCGCTACTTAATCTTAAGGCAGATAGTGAAGGTTAAAAAAATTAGTACCGAGTGAAATTTTTGCATATTTCTTCAACCAAATGCCATGATTAAAATTGCTCATTAAGGATCTATTTCAAGAACTATTAACTTACATTTCGCGCAGAAACATACACAACTTTACCTTTCCAAGAAGGTTGCCAATAAATTTTGTTGATTCTAAAGCCATTGTCTGTTATGACTTTAATTAAATTCTCATAAGTTGGGTGCCAAACATGTTCATCCTTAAATTTTTTGAAGCCAATAAGAATTAGCAAAGATTTAATTATTTTTTTAGATAGAATACTGAATCTTAAATCCTTTCCAGACTTTCCATATGGACGACCTTCAATCGAAACTCCTATTATGAGCATTCCATTCGACTTTAAAACTCTTTTAGCTTCCAATAAACACAAATCTACGATTTGCACATGATCTAACATACTTCTCATATGAACTGTCTCAAAGGAATTTGATTGAATTGGTAGAAACTCTGCAACTCCTGCTACGAAATTCAGTGGACTAGATAAACATTTGTAATCCCTTTGGCGAGCAAAGGAAACTTTTTTATGCACATCAATGAATGGATCAACAACTAAATATTTTTTATCATTCGTTAAAAATTCTCGCAATAAACCACAACTACCCCCAACATCAAGTATTGGTTCCTTAAGCTTAAACTGCTTGTAAACTAATGCATCATTTTGAATCTCTTTTTCAAAGTTTGGAGCTTTTCTGTTAGAATAATGTTTCGTTACTTCTAAGTCTTCAAATGAGGTTTGACCGTCACTCCATTCAGTAAATCCAATTGAATTTTTCAGATAAACGCGAGCATCAGGTACTCCATCAACATTTTTAAAATCATCGAATTTTTTAGGTAACTTGGTTACCGGGTCTGCAAGAACTGATCTTGCCCAATTATTCAACCTAGGGATCAAAATTACCTCTCCTGATGAGTGCTTACGTTCAATTCAACTTTTCTAGCTGCGGGGCACCATACATACTAAGCTTAAATCTCAAAGCAGCGGGAACATATGCTTTTTACCCGGTATTAGGAGGAATCCAAGCTAACTATTTCATATTGAGAACTGATTTTACCCATGAGATTTCACCAATTTAACCTCTAGAGGGCAACATTTGCCCCTTTTCGGTGTCTTACTAGGTAGAGGGGTCAAGACGTTGGCTCAACTGAAAGCGGGAAATCAAAGTGTCACTTCGTAAGAAGGCTCAGGCCCCAGCGACTGTTGCTGCGTGGTCTGTTTCTGATTTATCCGCCCTTTATACC
>Ga0164295_10004473_pt1 | contig 11121 bp, 6 predicted proteins | sample GEODES006metaG_FD_111798 | JGI IMG/M metagenome (GOLD analysis project Ga0164295, IMG submission 111798) | Oligotrophic lake water microbial communities from Sparkling Lake, Wisconsin, USA - GEODES006 metaG | ecosystem: Environmental > Aquatic > Freshwater > Lake | place: USA: Sparkling Lake...
CGATACGCTCCTGCCGCCCAGAACCATCGGGTAATAGCTGTTCTAACCCATTTTGTAGGGGATCACAGTGACAGTAATGGCTGATGAAGAGCCGACGCAGGATGAGCTGCTCAAAGTGATAGAGGAACTACAGCAAGAGATAGATGAGAAAGACAAAGAGATTGCCGAGCTCACCCAAAGCAGAACAGGGAGGAAGAAGGGACGAGGGGCCAGTGGTCCGTTCTCCGATAGAGACGAGATTAATGCATTGGAAAGTGAGAATGAAGACTTGCAGAAGAAATTCGACGCTTCCCAAGAGAAGGTATCGGGGCTGCGGGAAGAGCTCGCCAACATCAATGCCAAGTTCACTAGTTTATCAGATGATAAGCTGGCTCTGGACAAGTTGCTAAAAACTCAAAACAAACGAGTGGAGGACTTGGAGAAGGACATCGCTGAAGAGCGCCAGAAGAGCAGATCAAATGAATTGCAAAGTAGAGAGTTCAATAAGTTGAAGACAGCTAATGTTAAGGAGGCGAGCAGGCTTCTCTCTGAGAACCAGGCGCTTGATGAGGAGAACCAGTCCCTGAGGCAGGAGCTGCAGGCTGCGGAGGAAGACCGGCTCTTGATGGAGGAGATGCTGGCGAAGTTCGCGGATGAGAAGGAGGAGCTGGCTGCACAGATTGATAGGGCCGACCTGGAGCGTGACTCCCTCGTGCAAGACAAAGAGCGATTGGAGGGAGATTTAACTGATAAGCTGTCCATGTTGGAGGTATTTGTTTCGTGGTGCTTAGTCGCTGTTATCAGCTCGCCAACTCTGACCAACTTTACGCATCGATAACTACCTCTTTCTCGCAGGCTGCCAGTTTAACCGAAGCTCAATATGAGAGGAGCCTTGAAGACTTGAGGAAGGAGCTAGTGGCGGTGCGGGAGAAGTCAATGCTGGACGCCAAGGGATTTCAGATGGAGGTGTCTGAGTTGAAGAAGCAGGTGGCTGTGTTGAGAGACACCACCAAGGTGGGCGAGAAGCAGCGCGCACTGGAGGCTCTGCAGAGCGACAGCAAGGACAACTTGCTGCTCATAAAGGAGCTGCAGGAGTCCCTGGAGATGGTGGATGCGGAGAAAGCCCTGCTGGCGGAGCGATTGCTGGATCTTGAGGAGGGCGTGGAGCAGCGGGTGGCAGACCGCATCGCAATGGAGCGCGGCTACACGAAGAGGCTCCAGCAGGACGTGGAGAACCTGCGCGCTCAGAACCAAGAGACGGTGGAGCACTACCAGCAGATGGAGCAGGAGAGGAACCTCCTCATGGCGGAGCGGGACGAGCTCAACAACTGGATGGCCGTGTACGAGGCTGGGCATGGCATGCAGGAGCAGTCGCGCGTCTCTAAGAAGCTGAAAGAAGACAACAGACGACTGGACATCGCGATGCAAGCTTTCCAGAGCCAGGTGGGAGTGCTCACGGATGCCAACGCGGCCCTCACGCAAGCATTTGCTAGACTGAAGAAGGAGACGGGCAAGCCTGCGGACTTCTCGTACCCCGAGCTCGAGCTGCATGCGGAGGTGCAGAGCGCTAACACCAGTCTGCTCGCACAGAAGATCGTGTTGGAGGAGCAGGTCGCCGCGCTGGAGGCCGAGAACACCCGCATGCGGACCGCGATGAAGAACCAGGCAGCCTCCATCGGAGAGCAGGGCTTTAAGTACACAGGCATGAGCCCGGACATGTTGCTGCAAGTCAACGACTTCGCGTCCAATCTCCGGGACGGAAAGGTTGAACTACCGTTGAATGACAGGTCTCGCACGCTGCTCGGTGAGAACAATTCACTGAAAGACGAGATCGGCCTCCTGAGGCTGCAAGTGGAGAGGTATGAGCGGGAAATAGCCGGGTCGATATCGATGAGTCCGCGTGGAGTCGTACAGGCGGCGATCAATGCAGTGCGACTGCCGTTGGATGACAGCCGCCCCGCAGTGGTGCACGATGATGTGTTGCGATTGGCGCAAGAAAATGTCGCGATGCATGAGAAGCTGAATTCATTGCAATCCGATCTACAGAAACTACTGCAGAAGCCGACTCTGTTGGAAGTCACCGACAAGACAGCAACGGCATCGACGACTCCACGAGCAGTGCAGGGAATGATATCGGCATCCGAGTTATCTGATATTCTAACTCAGAACAACCGACTCATGTTGAAAGAACTCGAAGCGATTCGCACATCACGTGATCGCGATCACCAGTACTTCGATGATGCACCAGCTGCGAGGGAGACTCCTTACAGCATATCTCGGAACAAGGCTGTGACTGCAGCGGTTAGTCGAGCTGCGGCCAGCTACAACAGTCTCACTCCTGCAGCAGCAGCACCACCAACGGGGGCTGATTCTGTGCGACCGATCGCATGGACGCCAGCCCTGGTCCGGGGCGGTATGCCCTTCGCTGCTGCGACGGGACCTGCCACACCGCACGGCAAACAGCTGCTCAAAAATGCCCTCAATCAGATGAATCTGCCGCCGGAAGAATGGGCGCAAGATGTCCGCGACCTCAATAGTCAGCTCATTGAGTGCCTCGAGCAGTTGTATGAGAGGGAGCAGGAGCTGGAAGATCAAAGTAAGGTGCTGTCAACGATGGAGGAGAATCTGGCCGGAATCAAGCAGCAGATGACTTCGTTGTATTACGACTATGCTCAGAGGTCTGAGCTGTGGGAGAAGAGGGAATCGCAGCACAAGAAGGACAACAAGGCACTGAACGAGGAGCGCGACGACCTCAGACTGAAGCTGCGCAGGATGCAAGACATGGCGGAACTATTGCAGCGCGACAACCAAGACTCCATCCACTTGAAGCTCGCAGAACTGACGCGCAAGGTGACGATATACGAAGTCAACGAGGCAGTGCTGTCGCGGAAGTATATAGCGCAGTCTGAGCAGTTGCAGCAGGAAGTGACGACGCGTCTGTCGCTGGAAACTGACTTCGTGGAGATGGAAGCTTCTCTGAAGAGGCGCATCCTCTATTTGGAGCAGTACAAGTTAGCAGCTGGTTCCCGCATTGGGCACTTGCAGGTGAAGGTAGATGCTTCGGTTCCCCAGTCCGACTATCTGGTGCTGCAGATGGAGATCGATGTGCTGAGGGAAGACCATCTGAACACTCTGAGGAGAGAAGTCGAAGCCCGGATGGCGTCTCTGAAAGCCCTGGATCATGCGACTGAGTTGCGTTCAGCTCGGATAATTAACTCGCGGCTTCAAAGTGATTTAGATGCCTCTCAAGCTAGCATTCGGTCCAAGGATTCCGAGCTCCTTCATCAGAAAGAGCTTACTGCCAGAGCTTTGAACGCTGCCAAATCATCTCTGGAAGTTTCTCAATTAGTTTCTGAACTCGCTCGATTCCGCGGGGAGGCGAGTAGATTGGAGGTCGAATTGATGGCAAGTAATAGACGAGCAGAGCTGCTGGGCGAGAAGCTCCAAGACATTCTTCGTGAATTTGAGACTAGTGAGAGGAGAGTCAAGGAATTGGAGCGACGAGAAATCGATTTGAATTCCAAAGAAAGCGCCGCTCGAAGACAAGCTTTGGAGATGCAGCTGCTCTTCGACGGCGGACTCACTCGCTCCTCTGCAGAAGAGCTCAAATTGCGGCTGGAGAAACAGGAGCGACAGCTGCTCGAATCGGCCAGAGAAGTCGCTCGACATAAAGAAATCGCGGAAATCGCTTCTCAACAAGCGCAGTCCTTGTCATCATTCAAGAAGCAGTACCAGGACGAGATAGTGGAGCTGAGGGAGTACTGCGTTCGTCTTGAGAGCCGCAGCGACGACGAGCTTCTGATCGGCCGACTGCAGCGACAGCTCATGTCCACGAAGACGACTTACAAAGCTTTCGTGAGGAAGTATCACTTCGCCCGCGAGAACATGAGGAAGAGAGAGTTGGCGTTGCGAGTGTTGGAGAATCGGCTCGATGAGCAGGACACAACTGTCATGAAGGCTCAAGAATCGTTTCGACTAGAAGTGAGTGCGCTGAAGAAGGCCCTCTACAACTTGAAGAACTCAGTCTTTGAAAATCAGGAGTTCCGAGACAAGAGACTTCTCCTCAAAGGTGCCGACCGAGAGCGGCGGAAGGCTGCAACTGACAAGACAAGCAGCTCAGCACGGTCTGGTTTCTCTGCAATATCACTAGGGGAGAAGTTGGTCGACGTGTCCTCCAAAGTCGATGAATTGGCATCGCAAGCTGAAGATGCGGTCAGTCGAGCAGCTCAAAGTGAAGCCGAATGCAGACTAATGAAAGATAAAGTCGATTGCTTGAGTGCAGAACGCGCGATACTTGAACGAACTACAGTCGACCTCGAGGCGCTCCTCAAGGGTAAAAGCAAACAGCAAGCCATTGCAGCCCGTCTGATAGCGCTGAGCGAGGACATTCGAGTCAGCAAAATCGCCAACTTGCAGCAGCGGCGACAGATTCAAGTTCTAAGAGAAGAGAAGCGGCACTTGCATAGTGTCATATCAAACATCGAAGCTGACGTGATGGAGCTGGAAGAGAGCAAGGTGGAGTCGGAGACGAAGCATATTCTATACGATATCCATGATAAGGCAGGATTGGGAAGTTCGGCAGAAGAGAGCTTCGCTAGCAGGCTGCTGAACTTTTCCCAGCTGAAGAAGGAAGATCACACAGAGTCCTCAGACAGGTCGATTCCTCCTCCGCAGACAGGACCTCCACGGGCTGCTCCAGGAGACAAAGCAGAGCACTTAGGCTCCAAATTGACCTTGGACATAGATGCAATCACTGGTGGCGAAGAACCGACTGCTATAACTTTGACTTCCGACGATCTCTATCGTAAATTGAAAGCTGCTAATGACAGTGCTTCAGAAGCTAGGAGAGAAGCAAGCGAGGTTAAATTGAAGAATGGATCACTGATGAATCAGATCGCAAGCTTAGAATCGCACTTGCAAGAGAAAGACGGACAAATTCAGTACTACGAACATGTGCTGAACGATGAAGGCTTACCTGGCGTAATGCTCCGCAATCCCTCCAACAGAGCCCGCGCCCTTCAACAGCCTGCGAGTCGAATGATGCGCGATGAGCAAGAGCAGCTGCAGGAGGCGGCGAGTGCCACTATCGGAAGTCTGCGCAGCCTGCTAGAAGAAAAGAACCGAATAATTGACAAGTATCGAGAGAAAGTCGAACGAATGCAGCAAACGACTCACAGCAAATCGAGAGCAGAGCGACGAGCAGATGACTTGCTGGAGCGAATGGCTCTTGATGAGTCCGAGGAAGCCAGGGCGAAGAGGAGTGGCAGTATGACGCGCATGGACTCCCAAGGTGGTATGCAGTCAGAAGATGCTGCTGCGCGAATACATCGACAGCAGCTCTTGACCCAAATCGAACAAGCAGATTCTATTATTGCCGAGAAAAGTAGACTTGTTAATCAGCTGGAGCAGAAGCTGTTGGCAGAGAGCAACCAGAGAGAGAGGGCAGAGGCTCGTTGCGGCGAGAGCATTCAGGAGATGGAGGCTATGAAAGAAGACATGATCACTCTGGTGCAGCAGCTGCAGGAGAGTCAAGCCAGATGCGCTCATCTTGCTAAAGTGTCGAGTGGTCGAACGGTGATTCCCGAGGCAGCAGCGCAGCAGATACCTGGTGCACCCGTTGAGAACAACAATAACAGGACCAAGGAGCTGGAGAAGCTGTTGAAGAGCAAGGACGACAAGGTGAAGGGCTATCGCAGCATCATCATCCGCCTCAAAGACGAGTTCATCAAAGCGGAGGAGGAAAAAGCGGCCGCTGAAGTGAGGCTGAAAGTTCGGGAAGTGGAGATAGGCAGTGGCGCTGCTCCTTCTTCTCATGGCGGAATAAGTGCGGAGGAGATGAAGGCTCTCAAGAACAAGCTGACTGATTTGCACGATGGCTTGGCTCACGCTAAAGATGATTTAGACAAGGCGCGCAAAGTGCGAGAACGCTTAACTCTGGAGAAGCGCCAAACAGAAGAATCTCTTAACAAAATGCAAGATGAATTGCAGAAGTCTGAGTTGCAGATGATCAGCGCTCAGAACGGATACCATCGCGTCAGGAAGGAGCTCGAAGCCACTCGCAAGAACGAAGTGAGGTTACGGGAGAGGTTGAAGGAAGCTCTGGGTGGCGAAGGCCAGAAGGATAGCCTGGCAAAAGCGCGGGACCGCATCGAAGCTCTAGAGAGGGAGGTCGATGTACTGAAAGCGCAGAACTCCGCCTTGAAAGGGCGTGAGGCGATGGTGGCTGAGAGTGCTGCTGGTCCGATCAGCTCTGGAGGAGGGCATGTCCTGGGAACTGGCAGCGGGAACATAGACGAGACGAGACTGCAGATGCATTCCAAGTGGGAGCAGGAGAAGCGGCTGCAGAAGAGGTGAGTAGTGTGATGGGATGAGATGGGATGCGTGCCCTTGTTTACTTGTTTAGTTCTTGTTCCTTCACCATCTACCATCTACATATCGTCAGAGTGGGAACATTGGAAAAAAGACTGGCGGAAAAATTGACTGAAAATGAGGATCTGCAGTTGCAGCTAAATAAATCCCGCGAGGCCCTGCAGGACGCTGTCTCGTCGAAAGAAGACCTACAGAAGAAAGCCCAGAGCTCGCTCAGGTACGCCTCAGAGACCCGGAAGCTGACCTCCGAAGACCTAGGACAGCTGGAGCATGCCCAGACGAAGATATTCGCTCTGGAAGAGGAGCTCGTGCGGCTCCGTAGAAAGGCTCACGTAGAGCAAAGCAACGAGGTTGGTCATCACTTGACTTCGCGACAGGTGCATCTTCATCATTTCAAAACGATGTATGTACAGATCAGTGCTCTCGGCCACCAGATATCCACTCAGCGCGCAAGAATATCGGAACTGGAATCAGATATCGCCGAGTACGAGAGGAGACTGAAGCGAATCAATGCGGATAGAGGGGGGCCGAGATCGTTAAGGGAGTCGGAGGACCAGTACTTGAAGGAGGAGCGGTTGAGGGATGATTTGGACCTCGTCAGGCGACAGAAGCTGGAACTGGAGGCCGCCTTGTTGGAAAGAGACGCCCGCGCTATTGAGAGCAAATTCGATCTGGAGGCATCGGAGTTAGAGATAGGCAGATTGAAGAGAAGAGTGAAGGAGCTTGAGTCGTCCTACAAAGCTCTGAGCTCGTTGTCTCAAGGAAGCACTGCTCGCGCGAATAGCGGTTCATCTGCGATGAATGCAGTGAGCTCGAGAGGGAAGCGAGAAGAGGAGCTGGAAGGCATCGTGGAGGCCATGAAGCGAGTCGTGGACAAGCTGAAGGCGGACAACGATCGATTGAAGAAGACAGCAGCGGCGGCGGAACTGGGCTCAGATGAACGGAAGACTGGCGGTGACTTTGATCGCAAGTTGCAGTCTGAGAAGAAGCGGGCCGACCGACTGGAGGAAGAGAAGTCGTCGCTGATGGAGAAGCTGAAGGGGCACGAGGAGAACAGCCAGAAGATAGTACAGCGGCAGCAACAGGTGGCAATGCTGCGCAGACAGCTGAAGACCAAGGAGGAAGAGATGCAGTCGACGCGGGAGCAGCTTGAAGCAGCCATCGTCGAGAGGGAGACTCTGAGAGGGCGCATGGCAGGGCTGCAAGGGAGAGTCGACGAGCTGGGGTCCGCCCTTCTGAAGCAACAAGGCTCTACGAACCAGAAATCGCTTGGAACTGCTCCAACGGTGAAGCTGGAGCAATTGCAGCGAGAGCTAGCTGAGAGTAGGAGCGATAAGGCGGCCCTGCAGAGAGAGATCGACTCTCTGCGGTCCCAGGTGGACGACCTGCGGCGGTTGGGTCCGTCTGCTAGCGGCGCGGAGCTGCTGTCCGAGGCGAAGCGGCTGCGGGAAGAGAACACCAAGCTGCGCAGGGAGCTGTCGGCCTTCGACCTGGACTTCTTCGAGGAGATCGAAAACCTGAAGTACGCGCATGCAGAGGCCATAAGGAAGCTACGCCTATATGAGAGCAGCGGTCCAGTGACTGATAGCGGGAGAGGGACCTCGCTAGGTAGGTAGGTAGACTGTCTATGATGGCTGATGACTAGCTGCGTCGGTGTCGGACGTGACTTACGTCGTGATACCTCCCACTCGCGATGATGCAGGTGAGATAAGTGTAGAATAGAATTCAATCAATCGAAAATGCTTACATTTGACGTACTGTGGTAAAGTTACAGTACTAGTAACACGAACATCATGCCATAGCTGTTATGTTTGATGGTGGTGGTGGTGGTGGCAGCTCGATGCTCAGAAGTCCGACACCCTTCCTTTCCTCTCCCAATCGCCATACCGTGTGGGCTCCGGTCTCCTACCACCACGAGTAGGTCCATTCCACTCTACCCCGCACGGTCCATCGTGAAACATGTCCTCCAGATCGTCGTCGACAATAGCTTGTCCATCGTCGGCAGCAGTTGTATCAGATGAGCACTTCACAGCAGCTTTGTTGCTCGTGCGACCGACATCGCTAGGAGGAGAAGAGTTGAAGCCCGCTGTGCTCGTGTTGTTGGTGGTGGTGGTTATGTTGAGCACTGTAGTGGCAACAGGACCTAGAGCAGTACTTGCATGAATCAGATGCCTTCTAGTGAGGCTAGTCGTCAGCTGTCGCCCTGCAGCTCGTCCACAGCTGATGAAAAGGAACCCAGCAACAACGTGCGACATAAATAATGTTTCGTAAGTTAACTTCACTGTACAGTACGTATATGAAACACCGAAAGATGGGCAGCGGCAGCCGGCATCATCCCTCCGTGATCTGTAGCTGCACTCATATTTTTGCTGTCATATGGGTGGTTATAGCGATGGCTATCCGGGGTTCTGATGCCGACCTGTTACCTCGGTCGACGAAGGATTCAACGATTCTCGTCTCCAAGCGCAGAATCCTCACGACCATCCTTCTCAGCAGCTCGGTGGCAGCAGCAGCGAGAGTGGATTGCTGCCGAGCTGTAGACATGAGTCCCACCTCTATCGACGTTTCTCTGAGCATTGAAGAAGCCGCAAATCTGATTCGATCGAAATGCACGAAGATACTGGAGGCCTCTCGCTCCACGGGAAGGCTGTTGTATAGAGGGGAGGTGCCTGCAGCGACATACTCTCCATATATTCGATCTGCAGCCTTCGATCTGCTGTCCAGTAGCACCTACAATTCTACTCTGGCTGCAGACTACTTTCGCTGCTTGGATAGCGCCATGGCAACGACAGGATTTCCTGTGACGCCATCGTCAGGCCACCTAGCAGTCTCTGACGTCGTCATTGCATCTCAATGGGGTGAGCCTGTCAGTGTGTGGCCCATGGATGAAGGACTCCACTATGCTTGGTTGCAGGGTCAGCGTAGTTGGTGGAATCCCGATTGGGCATTTCCGCAGAGCGTGATGGGCCCCACCTTCTGGCGCTCCACTCCGCTACTGCAGCGGTTCGTGGCCGATCAATTGAGGTATGACCGCGGTATCGAAGCTGCTTTGGCGAACGAAAACGAAGTGTTATTTGGCAATGTAGTCGGAGAAGACAGTACTAGTCGAGACACAGCAGCATCTCTCATGAGCCCCAGCCCTAAGTCTCAGCAGTACATTGCCATCCCCCTACGCTTCGAACCCAGCGTGCTGCGCCTGCTCGATGTCATCCCGTTCTCGACCAAGCCGAAAGTCCTTCTCAGCAAAGAAGGGATGCAGCTCACAGGGGTACCTGTCAGGAAGAGGCTAGATCCTCTCCAACAGCTGAAGAGGTAGATCCCTACTGAGATAAATCCACCGAGGGGTAGCTAGCCATCCAGTAGGTCCTCCAGCAAGAAGAGCGACGTGTGGGCAATAGCAGCTACCGGTATCTCAGAGAGGGCACTGGTTGGTCGCTCTAAGGGACGAAGAGGATGGTGGTCATCTCTGCCTCGGGATGAGCTGACGTCGTTGTACACTGCCATTCCGAAGTCATCTTCATCGTCTATATCTGTCGCTGTCTTTTGGCTCGGCAGAGCGGGTTCTGTCGCATCCCTGGGCTGCACACCTGTAGCGACACCGACAGGAGGAGAGTTGTGGATAATGCTTTGGGATAATGCTGATGCCGCCGCATTAACAAATGATGAATGCGACAGAACTTTGACTTGGTCTTCGTTCATTAGAATCGAGTGCAGAGCTTCCTGCTCGATGGGCTGTCCCATGAGGCGGAGGAAGGCCTTGATCTGGTCGATGGCCGCGTCGGTGGCCAGATTCAAGCATTGGTCGCGGACGAACTGCATGATCCACGGGGGGAACTTTGACCGCTTGTCGACCCTGTTGTATCTCGAGTCAGCCAGTATGACCACTCCATAGTCCGTCTTGCTGCGGATCACTCGGCCCACGCATTGAGCTGACTGCCGCAGCGCGTCGAAGGTGAGGAAGTCGTTGTCTTTGATCTGGTACTTCTCCCTCATATAGTTCAATCGCGCTCGCAACACGTGCGACAGGGTGTACTGGTAGGGGATGCCGAACAGAAGCACACATCGGCCATAGTGACGATCGAAATCGATGCCTACACATAAGCAGCAACACGATATGGCTGACTACTCATGCTGTAGCAAATCAATTGTCAGTAGTTACTTACTTACCTTCCGCAACTTTACCGCGCGCCACCGACAGAAACACCGCTCCTCTGCCACAATCGCACGCCCTTTTGAAGTTGTCCAACGCCAGTGTAGTCTCCACCACATCCTTCGTCTCCAAGTAGATGAGTTTGTGCTCCAGCACCTTCTGCAGTATGTGCATCTTGTCCCACTCGCCCACCACGTGCTCCATGAACTGGTACGAGGTGAAGAAGCCGCAGATTCCGTCCGGAATGGATGCCGCGGCGTCTATCAGTAGCTGTCCGTAGTTACGTATCACGGCCACGTCCTTGCGCAGCTCGAAGCGGGTGGAGATGGCGATCTGGTCGCTGCCCCGAGTGACGATGAGCGGCAGCAAGCAGGGGCGGAAGGTGGACATCGGCAAGGAGGCGCGCTGCACGGGCTGGAAGTTCAGCAACTTCGGGTACAGGTCGATGGGAGACAACGTGCCTGCATACAGTACCATGGCATGACAGGGAGGAGGGTTGAAGGGTGAGCAGTCCATCGCCTCTATCTGTACAGGAGGGTACCTGAAGTTATCACCACTGTTTGAAACCTCTCCAACACTGGCTTGATGGCGATGGACGCATCCAAGCAGCACAGGCGCAGCAG
>Ga0164295_10004474_pt1 | contig 11119 bp, 10 predicted proteins | sample GEODES006metaG_FD_111798 | JGI IMG/M metagenome (GOLD analysis project Ga0164295, IMG submission 111798) | Oligotrophic lake water microbial communities from Sparkling Lake, Wisconsin, USA - GEODES006 metaG | ecosystem: Environmental > Aquatic > Freshwater > Lake | place: USA: Sparkling Lake...
GCACGAACAGGCAGCCGCCGGTGAACAGCAACGGCACCAGCGGATAGAGCGGCACCCGGAAGGGCCGCGGCTGATCCGGCAGCCGGCGGCGCAGGATGATCAGTGCCGGCCCAGTGAGCGACAGGAACAGCCAGAACACCGGCGACAGGAAATCCACCATCTGGGCAAAGCCGGTGGACAGCGACCCCCACGCCACCAGGCACAGCGAAAGCGCACATTGCGCCCAGATCGCCACGCGCGGCACGCCGGCCACTTCGTCCCACGCCGCCAGCCGCGCCAGCGCCGGTTCATCGCCGGCCACGGCATAAAGCGTGCGCCCGCCCACGATCACCAGCGCGTTGACAATGGCCAGCGCCGCCAGCGTGACGAAGACCACCATCACGGCCTGACCCACCGGGCCGAAGGCGCGCGCCATCAACGCCGCCGCCGGCGCATTGCTGGCCGCCAGCCCGGAGCCGCCCAACCCGGCGAGATAGGCCCAGTTCGCCAGGCAATAGAGGGTGGTGACCAGCGCCATGCCGCCGACCATGGCGCGGGTCATGTCGCGCGGGGTGCGGACCTCGGCCGACAGCGTGGCAGCATCGTTGAAGCCGCCAAAGGCCAGCATGACGAACACCATGGCCTGGCCAAAGGCCGCGGCGCCGAACGGTTGTGGCGCCGTGGTGGGCAACAGCGGCGGCGTGCCGGCAGCGATCAGGCTGGCGGCGGCAACGCCCAGCACCAGCAGCGCGATCACATCACCGGTGACCAGTACGACCTGGCCGCCGGTGGAGCGCTTCACGCCCGCCAGATTCAGCGCGGTCAGCGTGACGATGGCCAGCGCCGCCACCCCGCCGCGTCCCGCGGCCGACAGGGGCACCAGCTCCGCGATATAATCGGCCGCCACAAACGCCAGCAGCGCCGCCGACGCCGAGAAGATCACCGCAAAGCGCGACCAGGCAAACAGAAAGGCCACCAACCGGCCATAGGCCAGCCGCAGGAAACGATAGTCGCCGCCGGTATGCGGAAAGGCCGTCGCCAGTTCGGCATAAACCAGTGCGCCGGCCAGCGCGAACACCCCGCCCAGCCCCCACGCGGCCAGCACCAGCGCATCATTCTGCAGCGTTGCCGCCACCAGACTGGCCGACCGGAAAATGCCGGCGCCCACCACCATGCCGACCACCACCGATGCAGCGGCAAAGGGGCCGAGGATGCGGCGGGGGGCTGGGGTGGTCATGCCGCCAGCGTGGCCGAGAGCGCCCCCAGCAGCAAGCCCCCCTATCCCCTGCGGGAGAGGGCGAGAGACGCCGTAGGCGGCCCGGGGTGAGGGGGTGCCAAGCGTGGCCAAAGTCAGCACCCCCTCACCCCGCCGCGCTGGCGCGCGAGTCGCCCTCTCCCGCAAGGGGAGAGGGGTTCAGGCGCGCCTTGCTGCGAAGAAGTCCTTCAGCAGTGCGGTGCTTTCCGATTCGGCGACGCCGGTGACCACTTCGGGCCGGTGATGCGCCTGGGCATGGCTGAACACGCGCGCGCCGTGCGCCACGCCGCCGGATTTGGGATCGGATGCGCCATAGACCACGCGGCTCAGCCGGGCTGCCGCGATGGCTGCCGCGCACATCGCGCAGGGTTCGAGGGTCACCGTGATCGTGCAGCCGATCAGCCGCTCCGACGCGATCCGTGTACACGCCGCACGGATGGCCAGCATTTCGGCATGCGCGGTCGGGTCGCTCAGTTCGCGCGTGCGATTGCCGGCGCTGGCGATGATCGTGCCGGCGGCATCGCTGATCACCGCGCCCACCGGCACTTCATCGCGCGCGGCCGCCAGCCTCGCCTCATTCAGCGCCATGGCCATCGCTTTGGAGGGGGGAAATGCCATCTGCACCCTCTAGCCCGGCGCGGCGCTCCGGCCTAGTCTGCGGGCATGAGCACGATCCACCCGGTCACACCAGACGCGCTGGCCATCACCCGCACCACCGCCGAACAATATCAGGCACTCCATGCCCAGAGCCTGGATGATCCCGATGGCTTCTGGCGCGATCAGATTGCCCGGCTGGATTGGCACCGCGCCCCCACCATCATGGGCAACTGGCGTTGGGACCCGGTGGCGATCAAATGGTTCGAAGACGGCATCTTGAACGCCAGCTGGAACTGCCTCGATCGCTGGGCCGATTCCGATCCCGGCCGCATCGCGATCATCTGGGAAGCCGACGATCCCGGCACCGCCACCCGCCGCATCAGCTATGGCGAATTGCGTGAAGAGGTGGCGCGCATGGCCAACGCGCTGGTCGCGCTCGGCGTGGAGAAGGGCGACCGTGTCACCATCTACATGCCGATGATTCCGGAAGCCACGATGGCGATGCTGGCCTGCGCCCGCATCGGCGCGGTGCATTCGGTGGTGTTCGGCGGCTTTTCCGCCGAGGCACTCGCCGGACGGCTGGAAGATGCGCAGAGCCGGTTCGTGATCACCGCCGACGAAGGCCGGCGCGGCGGCAAGGCCATCCCGTTGAAAGCCATTGTTGATACCGCTTGCGAAAAAGCCGAGGCCGCCGGCACCCCGGTGGAAGCTGTGCTGGTCGTTCGCCACACCGGCGGCAAGGTGACCACCCACGCCGAGCGCGACCATTGGTGGCACCAGTTGCGCGGCACCCTGCCGACCACCTGCACGCCCGAGCCGATGGCCGCGGAAGACCCGCTGTTCATCCTCTACACGTCAGGGTCCACCGGCAAGCCCAAGGGCGTGCTGCACACCACCGCCGGCTATCTGTTGTGGGCCAATCTCACCTTCGAAACCGTGTTCGATTACCGCCAAGGCGAGATTTTCTGGTGCACGGCCGATGTCGGCTGGATCACCGGTCATTCGTATATCGTCTATGGCCCACTGTCGGCCGGCGCGACGGTGCTGATGTTCGAAGGCGTGCCGAGCTGGCCGGCGAACGACCGTTTCTGGCAGGTGATCGCCAAGCACAAGGTCAACATCTTCTACACCGCGCCCACCGCCTTGCGCGCCATCATGCGCGATGGCGATGAGCCGGTGGAACGCCATGATTTGTCCAGCCTGCGCCTGCTTGGCTCGGTCGGCGAACCGATCAATCCCGAAGCGTGGAACTGGTATCACCGGGTCGTCGGCAAGGGCCGTCTGCCGATTGTCGACACCTGGTGGCAGACCGAAACCGGCGGCGTGCTGATCACGCCCCTGCCGGGGGCGACTGCGCTGAAGCCCGGCAGCGCCTGCCATCCGATGTTCGGCATCGAACCGGCGCTGGTGGAAGCCGACGGGACGGTGATCCCCTGGGCGCCGGGGCAGGATATCAGCGGCAATCTCATCCTGCGGCGCAGTTGGCCTGGCCAGGCGCGCAGCATCTTCGGTGATCATGATCGTTTTGCGCAGACCTATTTCACCACCTATCACGGCCAGTATTTCACCGGCGATGGCGCGCGCCGCGATGCCGATGGCTATTGGTGGATCACCGGGCGGGTGGACGATGTGATCAACGTCTCCGGCCATCGCATGGGCACCGCCGAGGTTGAATCGGCGCTGGTCGCTCACGCCGATGTCGCAGAGGCCGCGGTGGTCGGCTATCCCCACGATGTGAAGGGTCAGGGCATTTATGCCTATGTGACGCTCAACGCCGGCATCGCCGCGTCGCCGGCACTGGTCGATGCCCTGAAGGCCACGGTGCGCGCCGAAATCGGCGGGATCGCCGTGCCCGACCATATCCACCTGACGCCCGCCCTGCCGAAGACCCGCAGCGGCAAGATCATGCGCCGCATCCTGCGCAAGATTGCGGAGAATGACTTTGCCGCGCTGGGCGACACCTCGACTCTGGCCGACCCTTCGGTGGTCGATGCGCTGATCGAGGGGCGGCTGAATCGGCAGGCAGGTTGAGCCGGATCAGCCCAGCGCGTGGCGTTCCCACAGGCCGACCAGATGGTCGTGGTAACGTGATTCGCCGAAGATCGCATAGCCGCAGCGCCGCGCCACCGCGATGCTGGCGGCATTGGCCGGGTTGATCATGGCGACGGTGCGGGAAAAGCGCGGATCGGCGCCGCTGGCGGCCTGCGCATCCGCCCATGCCAATATGCAGGCCACCGCTTCGCTGCCCAGCCCCTGGCCTTGCGCTTCGGGGTGGAAGCTCCACCCGGCTTCCGGGCAGCCGAATGCCGGCACGCCGGTGCGCTCGCCGTGCAGGAAGCCGACATCGCCCATGTGGAGATCATCGCCGCGCAGTGTGGCCGTCCACATGCCATAGCCCAGCACTTCCCAATGCCCGACATAGCGCAGCAGGCGGCTCCAACTGTCCTCGCGGTTGAACGGCTTGCCGCCGAAATGCGTGACGACAGACGGTTGTGCCCACATGGCCGCCAGCCGGTCGAAATCCGACAGGCGCGGCCGGCGCAGCACCAGCCGATCGGATTGCAGGACGAAAAGGTCTTCCATGCGGCGATTCATAACCAGAGCCGGCCCCAAGTTCCAGTAACCGCTTTGTGACAAATAGTTGCTGTCTGCGCGAGGCATGTTACCCCTGCCGGCATGCCGGTTTCGCTCCACTTCGCCCGATCCGTGCCCGAGCAGGGGCAGCGGTGATACGGCTGGCGACCCCTGACGATCTGCCGCTGCTGCCGGGAATCGAGGCGTCGGCCGCGCAGTTGTTTGCCGGCACGGACGTTGCACATCTGGCCAACAGTGCCACCACGCCCCCCGATCTGCTCGCGATGGGCGTCCGGTCCGGCAGCCTGTGGGTGGCCGACGCGGGCGGGCCGGTGGGTTTCCTGCTCGCCGCTGCAACTACGGGCTGGCTGCACATTCAGGAACTGTCGGTGGCGCACGCCGCCCAGGGCGGCGGCCATGGCGGGGCGCTGCTGGCGGCCGCGATTGCCGCAGCGCCCGGCCTTGGCTGTGTGCGTCTGTCGCTGATCACCGATCGGTTGCTGCCGTGGAATGCGCCCTTCTATGCGCGCCGCGGCTTTGTGGCGGTTGCAGCCGACGAGGCCCTGGTGCCGCCCTGGCTTGCGGCCAAATTGTTGCCACAGCCCGGCGATGGCCTCGATCCGGCGCGGCGCTGCCTGATGGTGCGTAGCCTATGACCGATCTCGACCGCTTGCTGGCCTGGTTGCCGACGGTGGGGCTGGCACCAGCGCCCGGCACCCGGTTGGAGGCCCTGGGCGGCGGCATCGCCAACCGCAACGAACTTGTCATGCTCACCATCGGCCCGGCGGTGCTGCGCCGGCCGCCGCCCGGTGTGCTGGCCGCTGGCGCCAGCGACATGGCGCGCGAAGCCCGCGTGCTGACCGCGCTCGCCCCGCAATTCGCGCTTGCACCGCGTCTGATCGCCTTTTGTGACGATGAAGCCGTGCTCGGCACCAAATTCCAGTTGCTGGAATGGCGGAGCGGCATCGCCATCGGCGGCGCGCTGCCCGCCGGCATTGCGGACGGCCTGCCGCTGGTCGAAACTACATTGGGCGCCATGGCCGCGCTGCATGCGCTCGATCCCGGCAGCGTCGGCCTTGGCGACCTCGGCAAACCGGAAGGCTTTTTCGCCCGCCAGTTGAAGGGCTGGACGGCGCGCGCCGAAGCCGTCTGGCCGGATGGACTGCCCGCGGCTGCGACCGATCTGATCGCCGGCCTGGCGGCTGCGCTGCCGCCCGATTCGGGCAACGCCGTGCTGCTGCACATGGATCTGAAGCCGGACAATCTGCTGGTCGACGCGCACACGCTGGCGCCAGGCGCCATGATCGATTGGGACATGGCGACCCGCGGCCCGCGCAGCTTCGATCTGGCGGTGCTGTTGTCCTACTGGATCGAACCGGGCGATCCCGACGCGGTGAAATCGCTGCTGGCGGTGCCATCGCTCACCCCCGGCTGGCCGGGGCGCGCGGCGGTGGCGGCGCGTTATCAGGCGATCAGCGGGTTCGATGTGGGCGATCTCGTCTGGCCGCTGGCGCTGGCCCGGCTGCGGCTGGCGGTCGCCTGGATGCAATTATACCGAAAATGGCAGCGCGGCGAGATGGTCGGAAGCCGCTATCAGGGCTTTGAACCGCTGGCGCTGGCGATCCTTGCCCATGCCGCAGGCCAGTTCAGGAAAGGCGCGTTGTGACCGATTTCACCCTGCCGGAAGAAACCAAGGCACTGGCCCGCCGCGTCCGCCAGTTTGTCATTGACCGGATCATTCCGTTCGAACGCGATCCACGGCTGACCCAACATGGCCCCAATGATGATCTGCGCAGCGAATTGGTGGCGCTGGCCCGCGCCGAAGGCCTGTTGACGCCGCAAGCGCCCACCGAATTGGGCGGCATGGGTTTCGATCATGCCACCCAGGCCGCGGTGTTCGAAGCCGCCGGCTGGTCGACCCTGGGCCCGGTGGCGATGAACTGCGCCGCGCCGGATGAAGGCAATATGTATCTGCTGTCGCGCATCGCCCGGCCCGATCAGGTGGCGGATTTTCTGGCGCCGATGGTCGCCGGGCACCGGCGCAGCGTGTTCGCCATGACCGAGCCGGACGGCGCCGGCAGCGATCCTGGCCAATTGAAGACCACCGCGGTGTTCAATGGCAATGATTACGAGATTTCCGGGCTGAAGTGGCTGATCACCGGGGCCAATGGCGCGAAAACCTGGATCATCATGGCCAATGTCGAGCCGAATCCGCACGGGCCCCACGGGCCGACCCTGTTCCTGTGCGAAGGCGACACGCCGGGCATCCGGATCGAACGCGTGATGGATTCGATGGATCGCAACTATGTCGAAGGCCATTGCGTGGTGCGTTTTGACAGTGTGCGGCTGGGGCCGTCGCACCTGCTGGGCGAGATTGGCTCGGCGTTCCGTTATGCCCAGATGCGCCTCGCGCCGGCGCGGCTCACCCACTGCATGCGTTGGCTGGGCGCGGCGGCGCGCTGCCAGCATATCGCGCTGGAACATGCGCGGGTGCGCACGGCCTTCGGCAAGCCTTTGATCCAGCACCAGGGCGTCAACTTCATGCTGGCCGACAATGAAATCGCCCTGCACCAGGCCCGGCTCGCCATCCGCCATGTCGCCTGGCTGCTCGACAACGGCGTGCGCGCCCGTCACGAAAGCAGCATCGTCAAGGCCAGCGTGTCGGAAGATCTGTTCAAGGTCGCCGATCGCTGCGTGCAGATATTGGGCGGCATCGGCGTGACATCGGAAACCGTCGTCGAAATGATCTTCCGCGATATGCGGCCGTTCCGCCTGTATGATGGCCCCACCGAAGTGCACAAGTTCGCCATCGCCACCCAGCTGGAGCGGACCGGCACGGCGTTTGCCGATCCGGTTGGGTGGTAGCGATCAGGGTCGATTGCGTTCAAGTTCAAACGTCAGACTCCCGCCCCCTTGCGGTGAGGGTGACCCGGCGCCAGCCGCGCAGCCTGCCCCGGGCTTGATCCGGGGGGTGGGCGTGACCGCCTTTGGCATCAAAGTGCGCAACCCCGACGGGCCTCGCCTTCGGCTCGTCTCTCGCTCTCCCCGCAAGGGGGAGGGCGTTGAAGAGGTTTCGTCAGAATGCCATCGAGCCTAGAAGCGCAGCCCCGTCGCCGCCGCCAGATCGGCCAGTGCCTGCGCCTCGCTGGTCACCTTGATCGCCGTCATGCCCAGCGCGGCGGCCGGTTTGCAGTTGATGCCGAGATCATCGAGATACACGCAAGTTTCCGGCGCCACGCCCAGCGCCTCGCACATCATCAGATAGATGCGCGGGTCGGGCTTGCGCACGCCGGCCTTGCTGCTTTCGATGACATGATCGAACAGCGCCAGGATGTCGGCGACGCTGCTGCCCCAGCCGATATCATCGTCACTGGCGACATTGTTGGTGATGCACCCCACCTTGAATTGCGCCTTGCAGGCCTTCAGCGCGGCGACCATGCCGGGCCGCACACCACCTGCGAGCAACGGCAGCACATCGCGGCCCGGCACGTCGTGGCCCAGCGCCAGCGCCTCGGCGCGGAACAGCGCATCAAATTCGGCGCCGGCAATCTCGCTGCGCTCCAGCAGCGCCCAGGCGTTGCCATCCGGGTTGGTTGCGTTGACGGTGCGGATGAAATTGGCTGGCAGCCCGCGCGCCGCTTCATAGCGGGCAAAGGCCTCGAATGGCGACGAGGTGATGACGCCGCCGAAATCGAAAATCACTGCTGATGGCATCGCCCTGGTCCCCCATTGTCCTTTGCCGCCGGATTTGTCCGCCGTGCTGCCGTGGGATAGCATCAAAGCCTGGGGTTGAAAGGATCATCATGTGCGGCTTGGCCTGATCGTCAATCCCCGGGCCGGAATTGGTGGCCCGCTGGCGCTGAAGGGCAGCGACGGCGCGTTGGCGGGCCGCGCACTGGCGCAGGGTGCGCAGGCGCTGGCCGGGCAGCGGGCGGTTCGGGCCCTCACCGGGATCGGCCATGTTGAAATCTTCACCGCCAGTGGTGCCATGGGGCAGGCGGCGGCGCTGGCCGCCGGGCACCAGGCCATTGTGGTGCATCAGGCGCCACCGGTCACCACCGCCGCCGATACGGTTGCCGCAGCGCAGGCCTTGTGCGCTGCCGGCATCGATCTGCTGGTCTTTGCCGGCGGGGACGGCACGGCGCGCGACCTGTTGGGCGCAACGGGCGTCGTGCCGGTGCTGGGCATTCCGGCCGGGGTGAAAATGCACAGCGCGGTGTTTGCCACCAGCCCGGCGGCGGCCGCGGCCCTGCTCGGCGAACTTGCGGCTGGCCAGGCGCTGCGGCCCCTTGCTGCAGAAATCATCGATCGCGCTGCGGACGGCGCCGCCACGCTGTTCGGCCTGTTGCCGGCGCCGCAAGGCCCGCGCCGGCAAGCCGCCAAGGCCGCCGGCCCCGGAACCGCCAACGCCGACCTGTCCGCCGCCTGCGCCGCGCTGGCGCGCGAACTGACGGACTGTCCGCTGGCGATCATCGGCACCGGCGGCACCATGCTGGCGGTGAAACAGGCGCTGGCCGGCGACGGCACGTTGCTGGGTGTCGATGTGTACGCCGGCGGGCAGTTGCTGGCGCGCGATGCCGATGAAGGCCGGCTGTGGCAGGTGCTGGCCGGCGCGCCGGTGGGCGCTCGCCTCGTGCTGGGCGTGATCGGTGGCCAGGGCTTTCTGCTGGGGCGCGGCAATCAGCAGCTTTCCGCGCGCATCATCCGGGCGGTGGGCCGGCCCGCGCTGACGATCCTGGCCAGTGCCGACAAGTTGGCAGGCCTGGCCGCAGGGCAATTGCTGGTCGATTCGGGCGATGAGGCGCTGGATCAGGCGCTGGCCGGCCATATCGCCGTGCGCACCGGGCCGCGCCGGCAGATGATGATGGCGGTGGTGCCGGCCTGAACGACGGCGATCAGACCGAAAAGCTGGAACCGCAGCCGCAACCGGATGCGGCATTGGGGTTGCGCACCTCGAAGGCGGCAGCGCCGATCTTCTCGACATAATCGACTTCGGCACCCGCCAGGAACGGCAGGCTGTCCGGATCGATCAACATGGTCACGCCATGGGCTTCCACGGCGACGTCGTCGGCGGCGGGCGCGGCTTCCAGGCCAAAGCGATACTGGAACCCGGCACAGCCGCCGCCATCAACGGCCAGTCGCAGCATCAGGCCCGGCTTGCCCTGACGGGCGGCGATGGCCGACACGCGGCCGGCTGCGGCGGGGCTGAGGCGGGGCAGTTCATCCATGGGTGCAATGTAGGGGGTCGCACCCTTCGGCGCAACCGCAGGCTCAACGGCCAGCGCGAACAGTCCAGGTGCGGCCGGCGGCCATCACCATGTCGTCGCTGGCCAGCGGCGCAAAGGGTTCATCGCTGGCAATGTTCAGCGGCGCCACCACGGCCTTGCGCGGCTTGGCCAGTGCATTCACGCCATAGCTGGCAAGATCGAGGAACGGCTGCGGATCGAGCGGGCGACCGTCGAGCCGCACTTCAAAATGCAGGTGGGTGCCGGTGGACCGCCCGGTGGAGCCCATGCCGCCAATCACCTGGCCCTGGCGGACCACATCGCCGGCCTTCACATGAAAGCGCGACATGTGGCCATAACGTGTCTCCACGCCATTGCCGTGATCGACCACCACGACCTTGCCATAGCCCGCCCACCAGCCAGCCCGCACCACCACACCATCAGCGGCGGCATGGATGGCTTCACCGGTCTTGCCGGTCAGATCGAGGCCGGCATGAAAGGCGCCGCCACCATGGAACGGATCACTCCGATAGCCGAAATCCGATGATTCCTTCACTCGGTTGACCGGCAGGAAGGCCGGGATGCTGGCGAAGGTGGCAGCCATCGCGGCCTGGCGCACCGAATCCGCCTGCAAGCTGCGCACCTGCGGATCATTGGCCGCGATGAACGGGCCGCCCTGCGCCAGATTGGTGCGGGCACCCAGAAAGCGTTCGGGATCCAGGCCGAGCCGACGCAGTACCGCTTCGGCGCGCGCCTGCCCGGCCGGTGCCGCGCCGATCAAGGCCGCAACCGGTTGGCCGGCGCGCGGCAGCAGGCGGGCCAGCACGGCGGCATCGGTATATTCATTGGCCAATGCGGCCAGAAATTCGCGGCGCGCTTGCGCAACGCTGGTCGCCGGCTGGCTGGCGCTGTCGTCGGATGTCATCGCCATGACGGCGCTGGCGGCGGAAACCGGTGCAAAGCCTGAGCCCTGACCCGTTGCGGCTGCCTCATCGGCCGATGCCGGGGCGCCAAGGGCAAGCAGCCCCGCGCCAATCAGCATGATCGTGCCGATCCGAAAATGCATGACCCGGTGCAACCTTTCCTCAGCCGGAGCATTTCACCCACAACCCGCCCGTGCATCGGCATGAAATGCCACCACACGCGCTGTGCTGAAGCCCCCGTTGCCACCGGAAAACCCGGCTGACGACGTTGATGAAGCAGTCACCGTGCCGGCAAACAACCGGTCATCCTCCCCCAAGCGGCCAAGCGTTGGGCGGGGGCGGTGAAGTGTGACAAAATCGTGCCGTCAGCGTGCATCTGCACGGCAAACCACTGCGTACAAGCCGAATGTGATTGGAATTTGAGCGCAGGATCGCCATCCCGCTGCTGCGCATCTGAGTGGATTTCGCCCTGTCGTCTGATTCGCGGCCAGGCGATTCGCGTCTGGCCGCGCATCGCGAAGGCGCATCACGCCAGGGCGCGGGCGGCCGCCAGCACAGCTTCGGCA
>Ga0164295_10004475_pt1 | contig 11118 bp, 8 predicted proteins | sample GEODES006metaG_FD_111798 | JGI IMG/M metagenome (GOLD analysis project Ga0164295, IMG submission 111798) | Oligotrophic lake water microbial communities from Sparkling Lake, Wisconsin, USA - GEODES006 metaG | ecosystem: Environmental > Aquatic > Freshwater > Lake | place: USA: Sparkling Lake...
ACCGACTGAGCTAAAGGCCCCAACGATTTTCCTGTGTGTTGAAGTGCTTATAGAACACTGATTTGGAAGCCAAATCTTTATAAACACTTCAAGGGAGCAAACTATGCGAAGTTTCCAACCCGTTTCTGTACCACTGCCGTACCAAAGGTTTGCCTTCATCACTAGGGATCAAGCGCCTCCAACTACTTGCCTAAATCATAGGCCGTTAACTGTTCCGCGCTCTATCTCTCTAAAATAAGTTTCCTGACCACCCAATAATTACTCGCAGATATTGGGTGGTCAGGAAACGAAATAGGCCAATTGAGCGTAAAAATAGTGAAAGAGATGGGCCGAGCGCGGAACAGTTAACGGCCTATGATTTGACCTTGTTAAAGGCCCATCTTAAACATCAATAAATCTTTCAACTGGTATCCATTCCGACCAATCATTGTTGGTTGTCTTGTTCCAGTCGTATTCATCGCCCTTGTGCGCAAGCAACTGCTTTCCTTTGGCTACGACAATTCCACAACTAACATTCTTAACCTTTTTAGAATTATTCAAATAGTCGTTCAAAGCCTTCATCTTTAGTGGCGTTGTTGTAAGTCCATCAAAATCCGAAGCAGATTTCATTTCAATGATCATCAGACTTTCGTCTCTTAGCTTCAAAATGTAGTCTGGGAAGAAAGCACGAGGCGTACCTTCTGGATACTCATACTTCACAGAAAAATATTCCTTTCTGCTTTCTCCGTTCTTCCACCACCATTTAACATCGACCATTTGATCAATCAATTCCTCAAACTGCCGTTCGGGATTTGAGCGACTAATGTCCAAATAACAGTAGTCAAAGGCGTACTTCTTTTGAGGTACGACAACTTCTGTGTGCTGATTGTGGAAGAGTTCCTTAGGTAAGTCATAGTCATAAAACTGCTCACCAGCAGTGATTTTTTCCATAACTTCTTCTTTACGGATTTCCGCATATTCAGTAATTGCCAAATCCATAATTTCACCAAAAATCGCTCGGTTAGATTCGTGAACGACAATCTTCTGGACAATCAGAGATGGGTCATTCCAATTTTTAGAACCAAGATATTTCCTGAACCAAACATATAGCGCTGATTTCATTGTAGGAATACTTCGTTTAATGCTTCTGAAATGCCCAGCATGTTCCTTCAAGTGGTTTTCAAAAAGGACCAGCAAATCATTTCCGCTAATGGTCAAACGAACAAAGTGATCGCTTAAAAGGTCTCCTGAAAGCTCATCAAACTTCATTGAATTTAATCCCAGATCACTGATGATTGATTGCTGAAATTTATCAATGTCCATATTGACTTTCTTTGCTTCAACTTTCTTTATATTGTCGTCAAAGTGGGTGTCATCTTTAAGTCCGAAATAACTATTGGCAATGCGTTCAAATACAGGCAAGAAAGAACTTCCAATATCTCCATAATCAGCACGCGACTTGTAGTACCCAACTAGTCCGTGCTCAGCGATTGAAATATCTGTATGTGATTTTAAGTGTTTGATTATGTTTGGGTTATATTCTTCTTTTTTAACCAAGATGCTTTGAACATTTGTAAAGATGAAACCTGTATTCAGAGTTTCATTTAAATAATGCTTTTGCTCTGGCATACGCAAAATTCTTCCAACAGTTTGAATCTCAAAAGTTTCACTTCGTGTCTCTCGAAATTTCACTAAAATATGCGCCCTTGGGCAATCCCATCCCGTATCGATCGCTTGTTTGAAAATCAGGAATTCGATTTCACTGTTCGGATTGGCAATCCATTTGTAATTGTCTGACACGGGTCTGTCATTCAGATAAATGGCTAACTTGCCGTTACCTTTTCCATCCCGCTGTTCCGTAACATCTTTCTGATAAAGAAAGTCAATCACTGCCTGAGCTTTAACATCACCTGCTTCCGAGTTCGGAATTTGGATCAGAACTAGGGGGTTTATGTTCACATCCAGTTCTTCGTAGCCCTTTTTGATTTCTTCTCGTTTAGCAAAAGCGGCTCGTAAAACGATTTCCTGACTATCAATTTCGTCATCCACAATCTTTTCAAGACTGTCGTTGATGATAATTTCCTTTTTAATCATTCCCTCTTGGATAACCACCTGAGGCTCTACATAAACGAAGCCTGCTAATCCAATTTGTATATCCCGATTTTTAGGTTCAAATTTTGGAGTCGCGCTCATCTCCAAAACGATATTGGCATCAATTTCATCGCGTAATTCTGTTGTTCGTTCAGCAGATGCGCCATAGTGACTTTCGTCAATGATTAGAACTATCTTTCGTTCACTCCTTGTATTGGAGAGAATTTCTCGAAAATTGATTACTTCACCATCACGCATTAACAAGTTTTTCCACTCGTCAGTGGATCGCTCTTTGGTGCGGAGTTTCTCCCAGTTAACGACAACGACTTCATTTCGATTTATGGTTTTTCTACCACCATGGAATTCGCTGTCTAAAAGATTTACTTCTGGAAAGCCACGAAATACTTTATCCAATGCTTTCTTACTTTGTAGATGAAGTTCACCTTTACCAATACTGACCCATAGAAAACACAGATCCTCAGATGGGTTTTCCTTGATCAGTTCAGAAATGAATATGGCAGTCATGAGAGTTTTTCCACTGCCAGTTGGTGCTTGGAACACGCAAATCTTTTTTGTCTCCTCGCGAGCCAACATGGCACTAAAAGATTGGAGCAATTCATTTACAGCCTTGCGTTGATATTCGCGCAACTCAAACATTGCTCACTCCTTCAAATATTTCCAAGATTGACTGAGGAATTGGGAGAATTTCAATCCCAGTCCAATCATCGAAATCGTCCATATTCACGCCGAAACTATCAAGTGTAAATACATAGACTGTTTTATGACCAGAAACTTTGTCCAATTCAATTTTCAGCTTCTTTATGTTGTTTGAATCAATGGAGAAATAAACTCCTACATAACGATCACTTTGGGCCATCAAGTAAAAGTCATCTGTTTCCTTGATGGTATGAAAGACACCTTCGCGAATCTTTATCAATTCATTACACTTTTCAGCAAGTTGAATTTTAGTTTCATCAACGCTAGGAGATTTTTTAATGAATGAAGTTTGGTAGTAGTAAAGGTTTGATGGAATCCCGGTTATATCTGGGGCTGTATCAACGCCTTCAATTACTTTCTTAGTTCTTGGATAACAAACATCGACAGCAATGTTATTTTCATTGTCTGTACATAGGATAAATTGTCTCGATCCACCATCATCTTTGTTGAGAAGTGATACTGCGTGCCCAGTCGTTCCAGAGCCAGCAAAGAAATCCAAGACTGTCGATGTTGGAGTTGTAATTAACTCAAGAATATCCTTCACAGCATAGAGCGACTTTGGATACGGAAATACATCCTTTTCGCCAAATAGTTTCTGTAAAACCATAATTCCATGAGCAGATGCGTCATAGCGAGGTTCAGACCAAACAGTCTTCGGTTTTTTTCCTTTGCTATCAATAACTCTACGCTTCTTAAATAGTCTAGGTGTGCCTTTTACAACACGACAAGTAAGTTCAGTATCTTTCTTCGCTTCAAAAGTGTCTTTGCCCCAGCGCCAAGTTTTTTCTTCGCCTGCCTCATTTACTGGCAAAAGTTCAACATCCCCAGCACTCTTCGTTAAGGAAAGAGCTCCTGATTTCTCGTTGAAATAGATTGGATAGTAAAGATTCGGGCGACTTTCTCTTGTGGAGTTATTTCCTGTTCGAATAAATGGAGTTTCACTAAATGCTGAAATCCCATCAGATTTGGAGTAACTATCGATGTCTTCCTCTGTAAGTTTGAAATGACCGAGAGTTGCGAACTCTTCGTTAAGGGCATAGACAAGAAGGTATTCATGGCTCGTTGCGAAGAACTTCTCGTCATTACGCCCCCGAGGGTTATGAACGACAGTAATCGTTCCCATACGATTTCGTTCTCCGAAAATTTCATCCATAAGTAAACGCAAGGTATGGATCTCATAGTCGTCTATCGCAACGACAATTACGCCCGATTGAGTAAGCAACTTCTTTGCGAGCAACAGTCTCTTGGACATAAAAGACAACCACTTACTGTGTTTGAAGTTGTCGTCTTTTTCTACATAGTCGTTGTTGTACTTCCAAGACTTATTGCCCGTGTTGTAAGGGGGGTCAATGTAAATGACATCAATTTTTCCTTGGTGGGTGTAATTTAAAACAGAGAGTGCGTGGTAATTATCGCCTTCAATAAATAGGTTATTGGGAAGGGCGTCATCCTTAAAAATGTGCTTTTTCTTAACTTCAGTCAGGAATGGAATAGATGTATGTAAATCATTTTCAAAAATCTCACGGGTTCGGTCGGCTTCCCAGACAAGCCCATATTTCTTGGTGGTGTCCAACTTCTTGACCAGATCGATAAGCGCATCTCGGTCCAAAGCAGAGTAATCAATAGCCATCTATTCCAGCCTTTCGTAGTGAAAATTTAGGCGGACGCCCTTTTTCATCAGTGTTGCGAGATTACACGGCTTAACCGACAAATAAGGTCTACTTGGGCGCAATGACTGTTCTGTACCACTGCTGTACCAATAGCACTGGCAAACAGTGGCTAACCATGGTTACCATTAGCAACGAAACAAGCACAAAACCACTGAAATACTGGTGGGCCCAGACAGGCTCGAACTGTCGACCCACGGATTAAAAGTCCGTTGCTCTACCGACTGAGCTATAGGCCCCACTCACGACGAGACCAGATGAAGATTACGGTCATCATCCATATTCCCTTTTGCTGTCGCATTCTATGACATTTTTAAGAACTTTCCAACTGATTTAACTAAAAACTGCTGACTTTTTCAGTTAGGCATAATAAAAGATCTCCTTTCATTCTTCATAATTCTTCTACTAATTCTCTTGAAAACTATGCTGACTAAAGTCCCTGCCACCTCAAAAACATTCGTTTTCACTGCTTTAATTAGGTATCCGATACTTGGACCAAATTTACCTTCAATAAAATTGTATAAGAAAAGTCTTAAATTCAAATTTGCCAAGTAGATATCGCTAAACTTTTGCGACTTTAGGATATCGACAATTCCAAGCATTCTTTGCGATTCTGCTAGCAATAAATCTGGCACTTTGTGCATCTGATTAGGGCGGAGTCGGTACCCAACTAACGGGTCCTTTAGCAACACTACTTCCGTAATAGCAAGAAGCCTCCAAGCAAATTCAATATCAGCCGATAATGACAAATCTTCCCTAAATGGGCCTACGAGATAGAAGGTTTCTCTTCTAATTAGAAGCGTTGAGGACAATAGGCCACCATAAGAGCGAAAAAGCAGCCAATTACGTACTCCACGCACTGACCAATCCGGGTGCACGACATCAATCACTTCTAAGCTGGAATCCTTAAAAATTGCATAGCCACAAGAAACTGCTAACGGGCTAGGTGGTTCTAGTAAAGTAAGGACTTGCATTTCGATTTTTCTCGGAAGCCAGATGTCGTCTGAGTCAACAAATGCCAGAAGTTCCCCAGAAGATAAACTCGCGCCTAGATTTCGTGCCACAGAAACTCCAGAATTCACTTGCGAAACCACTTGAGTTTTTGTTGCAATCGAACCACTTAGACAAGTGGTGACTATCTCGAGAGAATTATCAATTGAACCGTCATCAATAACTATAACTTCAATATTTCCATAGGTCTGATTAAATATGGATTTTAATAACCCTTCGATCCAGTCTTGTGCATTATAAATAGGAATAATTACTGAAACTAACGGAGTATTAATTTTTTTTACTTCTTTTCGTCCAACGAGAAAACGCATTCCACATTAAATAACTAAATGCACTAGTGCCCCAGATTAATGTAATTGAAGGCTCTACTCCCAAAATTAGTAAGGCTCCAAGCATTAGCACTTGTACGATAACTGTCAATACAAAGAGATTTTGATTAAGATTTGATTTTGAGATAGACAACTCATAGAGAGCTTTCATGAGCAAAGCTTCTGCGATAATTCCAGCAATTGTCATATTCAACGCTGGCTGAAATCCACTTCCCATCAACTTGGGAATTAGTAAATATCCTGAGAGTCCAAGAATTCCAATTAATGACATTTGAACTTCTATAGCAGAAATATTATACCTATTGAATAATCTGGGGCCTATGTTTGTTTTGGGTAAAATGCGCGAAACACTTTCGCCAATTTTATTTTCAATAACTGCAGTGGGTCGTAGGAACCTTATTACAACCCAAAAAGAAGCAAGTGCGGACATTAAGCCAAAATCTGCTTTTGATAACACAACTAATCCCAATAGCAAGTCCTTACTAAGGGCAAACTGAAATAGGATCCCCGTTTTGGAAAAATGATCTTCTTTCCCAAAATTATCTTCCTGACTTACTTTCAATTGTGCTCTTCGAAAAACAAATGATGCTTTAAAGCTATGATCTTTATGTTTGAGAACTAAGATGAGAATTATTGCGTAGGCACCATATGAAATAGTAAAAATAAGTAGTGAGAAATTTGCTGATAATCCATTAAAAATCAAAAACAGAAGTATCAGTGACGAGATCAGTAATTGAATAAAAAAATCAATTCCATAAATCTTATTTTTGTGAAATCGAAGAAGCATATCCCTAATCTGCGCGGAAATCAGATAAAAAAATGTTAGTAAATCCAGTAATATAATGGTTCTAAGATTGGAAAATAAACCCTTAGAGTGATTAAATAGAATAAATGAAAGATTCATTAATGTGATTATAAAGATAACATTTCGGTTAAAGACATAAAGAGATCCATGCACATAGTCTTTGATTTCATTAGAATTTTTCATATTCATCACTCGAAGAAATACAGGCGTGCATATCACGCTCGAAGTTACAGCTGATAAAAGAAGGAATTGTGAAACCTCACCACGACCGCTTGGTCCAAGATTTCTAGATATAGCAACCATTGTGACCGCGGATAGGAGGATTGTTGGAAGCTGGTACACAATTCGAGAAATTAATGAGATTGTGCTTCGCGACTGATTCAAATCCATTGCTCAAACTTTACATAACTTCCAGAAGTAAAGCAATTATCAATCCAATTAACCACTCTAGGGTGTTTCTACTTTCTTCCAAGCAGACGAGTTTGCTAGGCTGTAAAATGTAAAAATGCTACTTTTCCAAGCCAACAAAGAGGAAACTTCAAATGGTGCGTTCAGTTTTGATTACAGGATCAAGTGGCCTGGTTGGGCGCAGTTGTGTTGAGCGATTTCACCGTGCAGGTTTTAGTGTTTACGGCGTAGATAACAACGCTCGTGAATTTTTTTTTGGTAAAGACGCCAGCACTCGACGAGAGAATGCAACTACTTCTTCTAATGGAAATCTATTGACTGAATTTGACCTTGATATAACTAATCGTTTAGCGATGTTTGATCTTATTGGTCGCATAAAACCATTTGCCGTGATACACACTGCTGCTCAACCCTCTCATGATAAGGCCGCTGATATTCCTTTTTTAGACTTCGAGACCAATGCAGTTGGCACGTTGAATTTGATTGAGTCACTAAGAACTCATAATGCAGATGGCATTTTTGTTCACTTATCTACAAATAAGGTTTATGGGGACAGCCCAAACTTTTTGCCGAAGGTTGAACTTGGAAAGAGATTTGACTTTGCGGATGAGCACTTTGGGCTTGGCATAAATGAAGCGCAGCCCGTAGATGGAAGCATGCACTCGCTTTTTGGAGTTTCGAAGTTATCAGCAGATATTTTGGTTCAAGAATATGGCCGTTATTTTGATATGAAAACTTGCGTGCTTAGGGCTGGATGTTTAACTGGCTCTAATCATAAAGGTGTTCAACTCCATGGTTTTCTCAGCTGGTTGGTTAAGTGTAACTTGTCCAAAAATCCTTATACAATTTTTGGATACGAAGGAAAGCAAGTTCGTGATAATTTACATGCTAACGACGTCGCGGAATTTATATTTCAGTTTGTCGAGAATCCTAAGCCAGCCGCTGTATACAATCTTGGTGGTGGTTATTTGAATAGCATCTCAATTCTAGAAGCTATTGATATTGTTGAGCAAGTATCAAATATACCAATGCAAACAAATTACAATTCTCGTTCGAGAAAAGGTGACCACATTGTCTATTACTCTGATTTGCGAAAAATACAAAGTGACTATCCATCCTGGCAAGTTGATTGGGGCTTGGAAAAAATAATTGAAAGTCTAGTTCGAGATGGTTTTAGAGAATGATGTCATTTTGAGGACGGTCACTCTTGAAATCAAAGGTGGGCTCGGAAATCAAATGTTTCAGTATGCGGCCGGGAGGGCGTTCTCGCTGGAAATCGGAGCGAAACTGTTTCTAGAAAAGAAATTAGGCTTCACACTAGACCGAGAATACCGAAGAAGCTTTGAATTGGACCGCCTGCCTGTGACGTTCTCGACGAGTAGATTTCAAAGGTCATTCCCTTTCTATTTAGAGAGATTTCATTCCTTGCTTTCGAAAAAATTTCTGGGGGGTCAGGTAAGTCAAAATTCTTGGAATTACCTCTTCGAAAGAAACTTCGAGTTTGTGGATTTATCCAAAGTTGACTTATCCAAAAAAAATTATTGGCTCTCGGGTTACTTCCAGGACCCTAGGTACTTTGAAACGCATAAAAATAGGATCTTAAGTGAGCTCACTCCCCCACCACCACTGGAAAAAAAATACTTGGATTTGGCAAACTTGTCGAAGAATTATAACTTAATAGCACTAGGCATTCGTATGTATGAAGAAAGTTCCACCCCTGATGCCCACTCTAGATTTGGATTTAGAAAATCAATCGATGACTACCGAATTCAATTGTCTAAAGTGCTTTCCATAGTGTCAAACCCGCTTGTACTTGTATTCACTACCCAGGAATTCGATTTTTTGAAATCTCTTGGCTTGCCACGGGAAACTATTTTTGTGAATCGAGATACAGGATTTAATAATTCTCTTGACAAACTATGGTTACTCTCAAATTGTCAGCACCATATCTTTAACAACAGCACTTTTTACTGGTGGGGCGCTGCCTTAAGCAAAAATCTTTTTAGTGATGTAAGCCAACAAATATATTGTGCGGACAATTTTCTCAATCCTAACATTGCTTACCCTGATTGGAAAACTTTTTAGTTCTAGGTTACTTGAATTGCAAAATGAAGTAAACTAGCGACCCTGATGCGCACGGACTAAACGATCTCGAATCGCAATTGCAATTCCGTCTCCTTCTGGCTGAACCACCACAATAGTTTCGAGACCCAATTGATCCCCCGCATTCAAAGCTGAATACAGAACTCGGGCAAAATCTTCATGAGTTTCCGGCGCAGCTAATCGCACAACACCAGCGCCCGCCATAATGCCGACCATAGCAATAAACCCTTGACCTGCTAATGGGGGTTGATCTAAGACAACTTTTGCGGCCGGCGCGTAATGAGCCGCTAGTGCGCCACTAACTCGAATCGAGTTTTCTTCAAAAACGCCATTTACTTCCAGTCCTGTCGATTTAGCAATCATCTCTCTCGTAATTGCGCCAGGTCTTAATATTTTGGGAAATGCACCAGTGCAATCAATAATTGTTGACTCCACGCCAACTGCACAAGCCCCACCATCAAGAATCGCATCACTCATCGCTAAATAATCACCTAACTCATCACTGACTGCTTGCGCCGTTGTCGGTGAGACATTGCCAAAGCGATTAGCACTAGGTGCTGCCACACCCTTGCCACCGGCTCTTGCAAAAGCTTCGAGTAATTCCAAGGCAACAGGATGATTCGGCACTCGCACACCTACTGTGTCTTGGCCACCCGTTACAAAATCTCCGGCCAAAGAAGAGCGATGCACAACCAAAGTCATTGGCCCTGGCCAGTAATCGCGCGCGAGCGCAATTGCATACCCCGGCACATCATCTGCCCACTCACCAAGTAAATCCATTGACGCTACGTGCACTATCAAAGGATGATCTGTAGGCCTACCCTTAACGGCGTAGATGCGTGCAACTGCCATTTCATTACAAGCATCAGCGCCTAACCCATAAACAGTTTCAGTTGGAAAGGCAACTAACCCACCCTTGATCAAAACAGATGCAGAATCACCAATTACCGATGCATCGCACTTGCTTAAAAACTGGCTCACCCCATTATTCTCCCATGATTCCCAGGCATATTTCACGGCTTCCTAACTAAATAAGAGATACTTGTCCTATGAAACTAACAAAACTTCGCGCAATCACATCCCTACTGACCGTATCTGCCGTTGCAGGTGTTGTGGCCCTAGCAATCCCAGCCAATGGCGCGGGCACCACAGATAACCGATTCATCACCGTCACGGGTGTTGGCACGATCTCTGTTCTCCCGGATGCTGTTCGCTTTAACGCAACAGTCTCAGCACTTTCCTCAACAAATGCTGCTGCACTGTCATCTGCCAGCAAATCAGCTGCTGCTGTGCGTGCAGCGCTGAAGGATGCAGGAATTGCAACTAAAGACATCCGCTCTGCAAACATCTCTGTCTATCCTGAATACAACTGGACACAAGAGGCAGGCACAAAGATCACTGGCTACCGCGCCTCACAATCATTTGATGTTCTAGTTCGCACAGCCTCAAAGGCCGGCACGATCATTGAGGCGGTTGTCACAGCAGGTGGCGACAACGTCCAACTTGGTGGAGTAGTACCAACAACTCTTAACCCAGCAACTGCCACAGAAGATGCACGGGCAGCAGCTGTTGCTAATGCAAAATCAAAAGCATCTTCTTATGCAAAACTTCTAGGCACAAGTATCGGTAAGGTCTTGTCATTGGAAGAGCAATCTTCACCTGTCTACTCATCACCTTTCCCAATGGCAAAGGCAGAAGCAGACTCTGCAGTGCAGATCGATCTAGGTGAGCAAGATGTGACAGTGACAATCACTGTTCGCTGGGCTCTTAACTAATCCAGCAAATACCTCTAAACAAGAAAGCCGCTACCCCTTATCCGAAGGGAGAGTGGCTTTTTGTGCGTATTTATCGGGTTTGGTCGCACACTCAATCACGGGTAAGATTACGAAGCCTTAGAACGTCCCCATCGTCTAGGGGCCTAGGACATCGCCCTTTCACGGCGGTAACACGGGTTCGAATCCCGTTGGGGGCACGCAAGAAAAGTAGTAAAGGCTTTAAGGTGACATAA
>Ga0164295_10004477_pt1 | contig 11117 bp, 8 predicted proteins | sample GEODES006metaG_FD_111798 | JGI IMG/M metagenome (GOLD analysis project Ga0164295, IMG submission 111798) | Oligotrophic lake water microbial communities from Sparkling Lake, Wisconsin, USA - GEODES006 metaG | ecosystem: Environmental > Aquatic > Freshwater > Lake | place: USA: Sparkling Lake...
GATTCAGGCAAAGCTTCACCGAGTGACTTCAAGGTGCTTCTAGGCGCTTGGTCATCCAAACTTGCTGTTGAACGGCACGTCGGAAAGAATCAAGACCGAAATGACGAGAATAATTCAGAGACTAGCTCTCAACAGTCTCAATTAGAAGAAGAATTATCGTGGCCGGAGTCACCTGGATGGTTACAAGCTCAAGGAAGTGGAGTGTATGAGATTTCTCTACTTTCTGCTCAGTTTGATACTACAGGCAAATTCCGCGACAGCACAGGATTGGGAATGTCTGACAAGGTGGATGGTTACAACTTTGGCCGCTTTCTTCATCAAAATGCTGCATGGACGCACTGCGTTCGAGAATTAGGACGTTCTATAGCAAAGGAAGCTATAGCAAGGGGAGATGACGAAGAAGCGATCAAGAGAGGAGAAGAGATCAAATCGTGGGGTGAATTGCACCCAGCAGTTGTTTCATATACGAGAGCCTTGGCAAAGGAAATGGCGCCTTTGCACTTGAATAGGATGCAGTAACTCGATTCCTTCACCTGTTCTGCTGAGATAAGTAGAACTGTTTGTTGCTCAGATTTCTCGATCAAGGCGCAAAGCTTTTCTGAAATCTCGTTACTTTGCTTAGAGGTGGCGTCGATGATCGTCTTCTCGATCGTCTCAGGAGAGGGTAAGACGACTGCAAGAGAAGAAGATGATGCTTAGATGCAACGGCAGATGCAGCAGCAGAGTCAACACAGCCTGCGCCCTCCTGTAGATCATCTAGTTAGCCCAAATTTCTGTGCCTCTGTGCCTCGAGCTGTTGAATCTAAAAGAATTTGAATAGTCTTATTTACGTGAAAATGGAGTACGTATACTTAGGAAGCACTGGCCTGAAGGTGTCGAATCTTTGTCTAGGGACTATGACGTTCGGCACCGTCGTGGGTGAAATGGCGCAATGCTCCGAAGAGACTGCCTTTGCTATCCTTGATGCCTTTGTCGCAGCGGGCGGAAACTTTATAGACACTGCGGATGTCTACCAGAAAGGAGAGTCTGAGCGAATTCTTGGACGGTGGCTCAAGAAGAACGAAGCCAATCGGCACAAGTTTGTCATTGCGACCAAAGTTCGTGGTATTGTTGAGCCCGGTCCAAATGCGGGTCCTAATGACATCGGTCTCTCGCGTATGCACATTCTCAAAGGTGTCGAGGACTCCCTAACGAGGCTCCAGACATCCTACATTGATCTATACCAGCCTCACGTTTGGGACGCCGGCACACCAGTGGAAGAAACAATTCGTACTCTAGACGACCTCGTCAAGGCGAATAAGATTCGCTACTGGGGATGGAGTAACGTAACTGGCTGGCAAATGCAGCTTATTGTTGACACATGCAGGCGAATCAATGTCTCTCCTCCTGCATCTCTCCAGCAGCAATACTCGTTAATGTGTCGTCAAGTTGAGTGGGAAGTCATTGAAGTGTGCAACAGAGAGGGTGTAGGTTTTCTGCCTTGGTCTCCCCTCAAAGGAGGCTGGCTTAGTGGCAAAGTGGATAGGTCCACAGGTGTTCCTGAAGGCACGCGCATGGCTTGGGCCGAGTCTACTGGATCAAGTACTCAAAGCGGACCGTCATTTTCCCAATTCAAGGATGACGAAAAGACGTGGAATCTTATAGACGGTCTCAAGAAAGTTTCTACAGAAATTGGCGCAAGCGTGCCCCAGGTTGCGATTCGATGGCTACTCCAGAAGAGAGTGGTTACATCGGTTGTTATTGGCGCGAAGAGCGTTTCTCAGCTAGAGGACAACCTCAAGGCAGCAAAGATCTCAATCCCTGAACAACACATGACATTGCTCGACTCTCTTTCTGCTGTCCCTCCTCCGTACCCTTATGAGATGGTGAACCGACTACAAGGAGGACGCAAGCGAGATTTTCTCATTGGCCAGAAGGTTGTTTATTAATTCCTGCCTAGAGAAGATTCTTAGAGTTACAATGAAATATAAATTTGTTTAAATAGTTAGACGTTCCTTTAATTCCTGCCTAGTCTTCGGGTCGACAACACTAAGGGCCGAGGTTCTTGTTCTTGTTCCTTGGTTGGCGTTGATCGTTGCGCAACTGTTACTGAATCATTGATTGGCATTACCGTTCGCTTTGTAGTAGCCATTGCCTCAGCGGTAGAAGGCCAATTATATGGCAAATAAAAATTCAAAGGTGACGAATGCAGACCTTCTGTACTTGTAGCTGAAGGTGTTTTCGGAAGAGGAGGTTCCTTCCCATTTGATACCGCAACGACAGGATATAATGGCGTCGTTGTCTGTAACGGAACAGGAATATATCGAGGGGATGATGCAACACTCTTCTTAGATTCATTAATAGTACTCGACACAGCTTCAACAACAAGAGAAGAGGGTGTTGATGAAGTGAATGCTCGAGGTCCATCAAGTCTATCCGGTTTAGATGGCATTGCCACTGGTCCAGATGGTTTAGTTGCAGAAGACGAAGTAGAAGACGAAAAAAGAGGTGTTTCAAATCCACGACTAGTTCGTCCAAACGTTTGAAATCGCTGATGTCGAGAATCAATAGTTCCCAAAGCAGGTCTTGAATAAAGCCGACTTGGTGTCATAAGCGGTACATTGCGTGTACCTCCTTGTGTTCCGTCTAACTGCGGAGGTCTTCCTAGTGAACTTACGTCGTCTCGAAGCTCAGTACCTGAGTAAATCTCAGGATGTTCGTCTCGCGAATTCTGCTGAAACCTCATCAACGCTTCTCGGCAAGCAGCTGCTTCTTGTAGAGCTCCATCAAGAAGAGCTCGTTGTGCTTGTAACGCAGATCGTAACGCTCGATTCTCAACCTTTAATGCTTCGATTTCTGCAGCGGCTGCGGATAACGGCGTAGAATTGAAAGTAGAGTTGAAATCTTCCATTTCGGTTTGAAGAACACGCCACTGAGTTGACGGTTTATTATAAAGGTAATATATATCAATGAATGGATTTATATTACACGTCGAAAAGATTTATAATTGCACGTCTTCTCTCTACTTTTCGAAACAGAATTGACTTTCGAAGAAACGAGAGCGTGTACTTGCGCGCTCGTGGGCGATGTGGCGTTCCCAACGTATTACCAACCCCATCCTACTGCCAACCAATCTTTTCAATAAATGGGCACTGCAAAATGATATTCGGATCAGGCGTCAGCACTTCATACGCCGACCTATGACTAGGCGAACAAACACCAGGAAAGTCGCCTCGCCAATCACCGCAGTTCTTCTCTGTCATTAACTGGAAATGCAAATGCGGAGGCCAACCTCCATTGACCGTTCCTCCTCCCACTCGTGCAATGATTTCGCCTTTTTTAATGACACCTCCAACCTTCACAGTGCATACTCCATTTTCGTCAAATAAGGAATCCAATGATAGATGCCCGAACAAGGTATACACTTCATTTCCAGATGGTAACGTATGCTTGAGAATGATTGTTGGACCATAATCAAGATCAGAATTGTTTCGAGCCCAAGAATGAATAACACCGTCAAGAGGTGCGCGAATTATAGTACCCTCTAACGCACCTAGGTCTACACCGAGATGTAACGATCTTGGCTCTGCTTCGGAAAGAAAAAGATCGCTCTGATAAATGACTCGGTTCTCCATATATCGTCCCCAGCCTAATCTCGCTTGAATCACTTTTCCGCGGCCGTCAACGAAAACAAGAGGAGCGTTAGACATTTCGGTAAACGCAGCTAGCCTTGCAGGTTCACTGCCCACAATTGAAGAAAGAATTGATCCGCTTGAGCCTTTTCCTGACCACTCGTTTACAAACGGTGGTGACCGAACCCAAGCGCTTTCGACTGTGCCTGTTGTTTCCTTTTCTGATTCCCAACAACGCTCTTGAGCCACACTGCCTAAGGGAGTTGAAGATACCAACGGCTTCACCCCACCATCTGGAATATCAATGACAAATCCAAATGCATCCTCCTTCTTGAGCTGGACTAATTCAGTGATAATGTCTCTACTCAGGGTTGCTTGCTCTACAGAAAGAGAAGTGTATGCTTTATAAGAGCTCACACAGCTCTTCCGTTCGATTGAAGCAGTAATAGCAGCTTCATTCCAAGCTCGCGAGAGTACTCCTTCTAATTCTTCGCCTCCATCGAGTAACCATTCAAGCGTTTTTCGAGCACCCTCTTGGTGAACCAGAATATAGTTGACTCGATCTTTATCCTTCTCTGCTGCTGCGGCACTCTTTGTGGACATGAATAAGGATGTTGACAGCCTTGCTATTAAGAGCGGAACAACAACTTTTATTTCTGACTCAAGAAGCGGCATGGCAGAGCAATATCCATGGAAAAAGGATGTTCCAATCTCTTTTGCAGTTTTCATCTTCTCGTCAGAAGTTAACGTTGTATTTGAAACAGCCCAAAGAATCAAATAGGCTAGTGATACGACTGGATTGTGTATTAGATATGAATACGACAGGTCATCCCAATCAATCAATGAAAGGTCGTCTGATGAAAGAGACGACAATGTGGCGGAGTTAAAGTCCATCGTGGAATTTTTCTTCTCTCTTACAATGAGATTGCAATCATGCGCATCGCCATGGACCCACGACCGACGAAGACACCCCTCTTGTACGTTGATGCTATTTCTAGCTTCTGCATCTTTATAAAGAGGAATAAGGCGGTCTTTAAAGACATTGAAGCCACGCTCAATAAGCGATCGAGTCTCTCCAAGTGGAATAACGTCAATTTTATCAAAATGCTGCATCGAAAGCCGAAGATCCCAACATGAAATTCTATCATCAAGAGAGTCGAGAGTTAAACCACTCACCGCTACTGCTTCAGACTCAAATCCTTTCAAAACACGAGAGGTATTAGGAGCTTTCCAATCTTGACAAGAAACATCTAATCTACCGACGAGAGTTCCAACACTCTTTGCAATAATATCGCCATACTTTCTAGCTCCATCAAGCTCTAGCCAGTCATGAAGAACTCGACCATCCACCACTTGATAAGCTACTAAGGACTCGTTTCTCGATTCATTGGTTACAAAAAGACTTTCATTAATTGTAGGAATAATTCGAGGAGTATGGAAGTAAAGATCGCATCGAGCACCTTGACCTTCAGTAACAAACTTTGCGCAATGAGTAGCTAGAGCAGTTTGAGAGAGAAGCAAACGCTCAGAGGATTGCTCAATAAGAAATCGTTTCAGGAAGATCGAAGAGCTTTCTTCGCTACGAAGAATATAGTGAGTGCTTAAGTATCCTTCGCAAGGTGATACTGAGTACTTTACGATTGGCCAATTTTTACGGACGACTGAATCGTCTATTTCCTTCGGGAGTGACATGAGCAAGATTTTGCGTTTTTGAAAAAATGCAACTTGGGGAGTTTTGGTTCTCGTTTAATCTTTATCTTCAAAGCTAGAGTTTCTCTCCTTCTAAGCTTGAGTAGGAGCCCCCAGCCTAGCAGTAAGCGTTTGAATACGGGAATCTTTTAGTTTCACTAGCTGCTCAAGCTTTCTTATTTTAAGCTCGAGAATCTCAACTGTTTCTTGCAAGTCTCGAATTGTTGCGTCCTTTTCGCTCAAAATGGCAGCATCAACCATGACATCATGGTGATGTGTCGAATGCGTTTGATGCGGCGCTGCAGATAACTGCGGGGCGGCTGCAGGTGCGTGAATAGGTTGTTGGCGAGGAGCTTGCGGTGCAACCACTTGCTGTGCATTGTTATTGCTGCTGCTGCTGCCTGCATTGTTAATAGCTCCACCTGCATACAAGTTAAGCGTAGGCCCATTGCCTCCATCATATCCTCCTTCTTCTGCAGAATGAGATGCACCTGCTCCTCCCATTTCTAACGCTCCTTGCGGTGAGCCCATTGAACGACGCCCTGCTCGAATCTCAGTAATGTGCTTTTGTAGGCGCATGAGCAATAACTCAACAGCTCCTGGCTTACAATTAACGAGGCTCTCAACCTCTCCTTTGTCCATAACAAAGCCCAATCGTCGAAAAACTTTTTGGTTCAGTGTGCCCCAATTGTACATCTTTTGTTTTGCTGAATTCGCGTTAGAGTAATTGTGCACTGCATAAAGGGTAAACAAAATGAGTAGAGTGAAGAGAAAGGAAATGGTTAGAAGAATGATGAGGTGATAAGGCTTCGTTTGCTCCAGTCCACACTCACTCTCAACAAGTTTAGGAAAATAGTGATGTACCACTTCAGCCATTAAGACTCCATCGCTAAAGTCTCTAGTGATAGATCGTTTGGGCCTGCTTAGAGGGATTTCATCAACTATAGTAGTGAAGGAAATGAAAGGTTAGATGAAGAGAAGAAACGACGACGAGTGTAAAGAAAGTAAGAGTGCGTTGAAGGACGACTTTCTTTTTTAAAAATTCCGTTTATTCTCAATAGTTCACTCACCCCAAACGTATATTCTCTGCAACGAAGCGTCATCTAATACAAATTGAGCTGTAGACATTTTTCTTTAAACACAAAAATATCTAATTTTTGTTCCTTTTGTTCCAGATCTGATTGTCGAATAATCGCTAAATACACTTGCCCTCGATGTAACGCACCCTACTGCAGCTCTGCCTGCTTTGCTATACACAGCACAGGCTGCACTGAAAAGTTTTTTAAGCGAGAAGTTGAAGGTGAATTACGCCTTCGCGCTAAAGAAGACAATGGAGAAGCTTCTCGATTAAAGACAATCTTGGCGTTAGCACGAGATTCTGGAGGGTTGAAGTCTTCGTCAGTACTAGAAAGTGATAAAGCTGGCAAATCAGACGGTTATAACAACAATGCTGGTGATTATAACGACGACGACGATGATAATGAAGAAGAAGAAGACGCCGATTTAGATGCTGACGCTAAAAAGAAGAGGCTAGGTGAATTACAACTTGCGGTGGAATATATCTCACAGAGTGAAGAACGTGGGACATCTTTTCCCATACATACGGTCGAGGCAATATTGGGTGGACCGGATTTAGTTTCTGCTGTTCGCCGAGCTGCTCTACAGCAGAATCTTAAATATACCTGGGTTCCTTGGTGGAAACAGACTCCTATTCAGCATTCGTTAGCTGTAGCTCACGCTAGTAGCTGTGACGATAGATTGCCACACGGCAAAGAGACGTCCTTCGATGCTATGAGCCTGGCTAAAGATTTTGACCCTAGTTTACAGACTCCACCTTGTCACCTTTTCTCAGAGCATACATCAATACGCTCAATACAAACACTGGACGAGCTTCTTCGATCTCGCAAACAGCCTTCTCCTCTACTCAAATTTAATTTACTCGATCTTCTCGTTGCCTATGTGCATACGTCGCGTCTTTACAACGGCGATCATTTATCTTGTATTCCAGAGTCTGCTGGCGTCCTTATTGCCACTAGTTCTGTTCTTCGAGAAGACTCGAGACATCACAATAGCGTTTCGGCGCTATCAACTGCCATTGAATCGACACACGCACCAGAAATTAGACGCACTGATCGACCAGACCTTCGCGCAGCACTAGAGACGCTTGAAGATGTCTTGTTAATCCTAATGGACCCGCACTTTGTGATTGATGCCTTGGTAGACGCTCGCGACATTGTTGAAGGAGTACTTAAGTCAGACATGACAACTTTTGTTGACAAAGAACTCCAGAAAATTGCTCTAGAGGCTGCTTCTAAGAAACTGTACTTCTTTATTGTTTGGGCTAATGATACTCTTGTTCGGTCAGATGCAGTTGGCGCTACGAGACGTTTTGACAGTGAGTTCGATCGAATCGCTGCGGGTGTCGAAAGCGGCGCAGCGATTTGCTCAATGCTTCGAGATGACACATTAAAGTATTTAGAGAGCCAAGTGGAAATGATGCGCACAGAAAGAGATAGATAAAACTGTTCAAATTATTTTAATCTACCTCTCTTGCTACCGCCTTTTTCGAAATAGCATCCAGTTTTGCATGCGTCTCCTTAGTCAACATCGTCAAGAACTCGCTGTGCTTCGTTTGCTTCTCTTCGAGCTTCTCCATCAAGCTAGAAATCCTGTCTGTGACTGACGGTGAGACATAAAGCGCCTCTTTTAGCTGTCGCAAGTGAATCTGTTGAAGCTTAACCTTTTCGACAAGTTTTATTATTCGGTCTCTAAAAATCACAAGCGCATCTGCGCAGAAAGACGAGACTTTAGCTGCTGAGCCTATAGAACGAACGCTTCTAGTGAAACGGTCCTTGTGATCCGATACGATTGTCGACGCTGATCGCTTCGGAGGAGGGGTGAGAGATGATCTGAGGGGTGGTGGGAGGGGATGGGAGTGGAGAGAAGGGGAGAGAGGGTGAGTGTGATGAAGATGGTACGAGTAGAGAGGGTTATAGACGATTCAGATTCAACTTTCGGAATAATCCAAGAAATTTCAAACATCCAATCGAATTATACACAGAGTGATTTCACTTACTTCTTTTTCGCCATTATATGAATCTGCTATTCTGCTGGGTTGAATATTTTCTGGCGGGTCTGTCCCCGTTTCGTCTCTGAATTCAATGTCCCGTATCAGACCTAATCATCGCTCTCATTCAGAGCTTGCCGTTGTTAAGTCCAAGGATATCCTCAAATCATTCGAGGAGGAGTTGATTGATGATCTCTCTGAACTGAACAAAGAGTTTGAGCGGAGAGTTAAAAGGACCAAACGAGAACTTGCGGACATTAAAGCATTTGGAGACGACAACATTTATTCTCTATTTGATTCTCCCTCTGGGAGGTCTAATGAGCATGAGACGATCGAAGAGACTGACCTTCATGAAAACGAGTTCGACGTCGGTTATGACAAGACAGATTTGCTTATTGATTCTGATGACAAAGAGGAGGACACGGAGGAGAATGTTGAGATGGACAACAAAAATGCACTTCTTGTCATCAAGGTCTTCTCTGATGAGATGAACAAGGGCACTAAAAATCGCTCATCGCTCAGATTTCTACGTCGTCTCCTCAATAATGAGGTTCGTCTTCTTAAGGCAGTACGAAAAGAACTTAAACGGCAAGGTAAATCGGACAAGGACATTCTATACTCTTTGGCAGAGGAAATTTTATCTGATGGAACTCGAGCGGTAGAAGGGTCAACGGCTTTATCAAAAGAGGTCTCGTTTGAATACGACGCTGACTTCGATGTTGTTGATCAAGAGCAAGAGGCTGCCTTAACGACTAAAGGTGCGTTTGAAGTTGCTCTGGTAGAGACTGTTGCTGTTCCTTTGATTGCCGCTACTATGGTTGATGATCCTACATTTAATGCTGATGCTGTCCCTACGATCACTGCTCATTCTACCTCTATAATCGATCCAACTATCAAATCTGATGTTACCATCGCTGTCATTCCGATGGAAGACGCTGCTGAATCGAAGAAATATCAGAAGCAAAGCAGTATCTGGACTACAAAGAATCGAGAAGGTGAGGAAGCCAACGTTGAATCTCCCTTTGGGAAAAAAATATCGTCGCTTGCCGTGGTAAAGTCTCGAGTCTCAACGACGTATGGCGATAGCTCCAAGTCTTTGCAATTGTCGACAAGGATCTGGAGCAATGACGCACCAATTCAAGGTAAGAGTAAAAGAAGACGAGAGAAAGTTGATGTAGCACCTCCTCCTCTTCCTCCTCCGGATGATGTAGCACCTCAAGGTAAGAGTAAAAGAAGACGAGAGAGAGTTGATGTAGCACCTCCTCCTCTTCCTCCTTCTTCTCTTCCTCCTCCTTCTTCTATTCCTCTTCCTCCTTCTTCTCTTCCTCCCCCTCCTTCTCTTCTTCTTCCCTCTCCTCCTTCTTCTATTCCTCTTCCTACCCTTCCTTCTCTTCCTCTCCCCCCTCCTCCTGTTATTCGTCGTCGTCCTGCCTCATCAAAGAAGAATGTTCCGCATGTTACTTTCAAACTGCCATCTGCTGCGAAGAGTAGTTTAGCTGTTGACTTCTGGGAAGTAAAAGTCTCGCCCGAAACTTCATCAAAGAGAGCCGTGTAGGGTAGTGAGCCATCAAAGTCAATGACTGACGAAAGTGAAAATTTCAATATCCTTAATTTCCTCATCATACCTATCTCTTCCCGTAAACAAAATCGACAATATGGCTGATAAAAAGACGTCCTTCCTTTCGGCCGACTTTTCGTCTCTTCAAACCGCAGTTGTTGTTGAAAAGTCAAGCGAGATTGATGAAATGAAGGCGAAGAAGGCCGTCGCTCGCCGCAAGATCTATACGATTATGATCATCTGCTTTATTTTTATGGCATGCGAGGTTGCTGGAGGCTTGCTTGCTGGATCTCTAGCGATTCTAACAGACGCTGCTCACCTTTTATCAGATGCGACGTCGTTTGGAATCTCCTTATTCGCCCTTTATCTAGCGGACCGCCCACGGACCCCTCAAGCGACGTATGGTTTCCACCGCATTGAAATCTTTGGAGCCATGGCAAGTGTCCTCTTGATTTGGCTCTTAACTGCGGGGCTCTGCTGGGAGGCTGTGAACCGAATCATGCATCCAGAGCAGATCAATGGCGAGATTATGTTTATTACTGCGCTTGGGGGCATCTGCGTGAATCTATTAATGATGCGAACTCTGCACGGCGATGGAATGGATGGACACCATGGGCACTCTCACGGCGGGGCAGGGCACGGACACGCTCACGGTGGAGGAGGAGGAGGAGGAGGAAGTGACAAGAATTACTCTGTGCAAGCAGCTTATATTCACATTCTTGGAGACTTTGTTCAATCGCTTGGGGTCTTAATTGCATCTATCATGATCTGGGCTAACCCTGATCTTCATCTTGCAGATCCCATCTGCACCTTTATTTTCTCAATCCTTGTCTTGAGCACAACGACGAATATCCTCTACACAGCTTACAACACTCTCTTGAATGGCTCTCCTGAGCACATTGAGATCCCTAAACTCGCTTCCGACTTGATTTCGCTGCCGTCTGTCGTTAACGTCCACGATCTCCATATCTGGTCGTTCGGGCAAGACCGAATTGCGTTGACAGCGCACATTATTGTTCGCGGAAATGAGTCAAAGCGAACAGATACATTAAAGGCAGCGTGCGGAATCGCGGAAAAGTACGCGGTCAAGCACTCTACATTTCAGATTGAATCGGACAGTTCTGAAGAACACAATCTCTGTTTGAAGTATAACGAACATGTCGACGAGTGTGCTATCGCTATGCAGGACCCC